>WFLX010132468.1_pt1 | contig 19388 bp, 12 predicted proteins | sample 4967041 | NCBI WGS metagenome assembly WFLX01 (sample SAMN12857096, study PRJNA449069) | gut metagenome | isolation source: stool from male and female vole | host: Microtus ochrogaster | place: USA:Florida | collected 2017
GTAGACAACGACTTCGTTCGTCTTCCCTACACCGAGGGCGTGAAGATTCTTGAGGAGAGCGGCAAGAAGTTTGAATTCCCCGTATTCTGGGGAGCCGACCTTGCATCGGAGCATGAGCGCTACCTCGTGGAGGAGCATTTCAAGAAGCCCGTGATTCTGACCGACTATCCGAAGGAGATCAAGGCTTTCTACATGAAGCTCAACGACGACGGCAAGACCGTGCGCGCCATGGACGTGCTCTTCCCGAAAATTGGCGAGATCATAGGAGGCTCCCAGCGCGAGGAGGACTACGGCAAGCTCAAGGCCCGCATCGACGAGCAGGGGCTGACCGGCATGGACTGGTATCTTGACACGCGCCGCTTCGGCACTGTGCCCCATTCGGGCTTCGGCCTCGGCTTCGAGCGCCTGCTCCTCTTCGTGACCGGCATGCAGAACATCCGCGACGTGATCCCCTTCCCCCGCTATCCGGGCAACTGCGAATTCTGAAAATTCGCGATTCATATAGCAAAGCAGCCTGCCCCCCGGCAGGCTGCTTTGCTATATGAATTTGGCAGTCACGATGAAAATCGTTAAATTTGCGCCATGAAACGTCTGATATTCCTCATCATCGCTGCGGCAGCGGCCCTCTGCGTGACTGTGGGGCGTGCCAAAGCACGCGACCTCGGCCCGGAGAGCTCCTTCGCCCCGACGGGCACGGAGTGGCCGGGTGACACCGTGATAAGCGTGCTGACCTGTTCGCCGGGCCCGGAAATCTACGAGCTCGTGGGCCATACCGCCATCCGCGTCCGCGGAGAGGGGGTGGACTCGGTGTGGAACTACGGAGTGTTCGACTTCAGCGCCCCCGGATTCGTCTACCGTTTTGTGAAAGGGGAGACCGACTATATGCTCTTCTCGTGCCCCTTCGAATGGTTTATTCCCGAATACATCGAGCGGGGCTCGAGCGTGAAGGAGCAGGTGCTCAACCTGACCCCCGAGGAGACGCGCCGCCTCTACGCCATGCTGCAGAGAGAGGCCCTGCCCGAAAACCGCACCTACCGCTACAACTACGTGCTTGACAACTGCGCCACGCGCGTGCGCGACCGCATAGACGAAGCCCTCGACGCTCCCGTGCAATACACAGATACGGCCATATTCAAGTCATTCCGCGACGCGATGATGACCTACCATAAGAATTATCCCTGGTATCAGACGGGCATCGACATGGCCTTGGGGAGCGGCATCGACCGTCCCATAACCTTCCGCGAGGAGATGTTCGCGCCTGAGCGCCTGAGCGCAGGCCTCTCCGGAGCCCTGCGCCCCGGGGGAGGGCCCCTCGTGGGGCTCGAGCGCACGCTCGTGCCTGCCCGTGAGGAGAGCGTGCTCCCTCCCACGCCTTGGTGGCGCGCCCCGGAGACAGTGGCCATCCTGCTGCTGATAGTCAACGCGGCCGTGGCAGTATGGGATACCCTGCGGCGCAGGACAGCGCGGATATGGTATGCCGCATGGTTCCTGCTGATTGGCATAGGTGGATGCCTCGTGGCCTTCTTGGTGTTCGTGTCCGTACATGAGGCCACTTCGCCCAACATCCTGATCTTCTGGCTCAACCCTCTGCAGCTGCTGATGATACCCGGGCTGTGGTGGAGAAAAATGAGGAAATGGAGCCTCGCGGTCGCTCTGTATGACAGCGTCGGGCTGGGGATACTGCTCCTCTGCTGGGCCTTCCAGCCGCAAGTGGCCGCACCCGCGATAACAGTTTCTATCGCCTCCACCGTCATATTGGCCGGAGCGTATGCAATAAACACCGTTTTTGACAGTTATAATAAGATAGGACCCGACCGTTAGGCGGCCGGAGCCCTGACATTGGGAAACGATGAACAGACTGATCACCTCCGTCATCTGCGGCCTCGTGACTATCACTACCGTCACGCAGGCCAACGCCGCGAGACCTAAGCTCGTGGTGGGCATCGTCGTGGACCAGCTTCGCACTGACTATATCGAGCACCTGCGGGATGTCTTCGGCGAGGGGGGCTTCAAGCTCCTCGCCGACGGATCGCTGATGCTGGAGGATGTGGACTTCAATGTGGACGGCCTCGACGCGGCCTCGGCTACGGCGATGATCTACACGGGGAATTATCCCTCGATGACGGGCGTGCCCTCCTCAAGGGTGTATGACCCGGCCACCCGCACCTCGCGCCGGGCCCTGACCGACCAAGGGGTGATGGGCAACTTCACCACCGACACATACAGTCCTGCACCCCTGCGCCTCTCGACCATAAGCGACGAGCTGATGATCGACGGCATAGGCCTGGGACAGGTCTATAGCATTGCCCCCGACCCCTCGCAGTCGCTCATCATGGCAGGCCATGCCGGCACATCGGCCTTCTGGCTGGATGACAATACCGGCAAATGGGCCACCACGACCTACTACAAGGAGGTGCCGCGCATCATGACGCGGCTCAACTATGACCGCCCCTTGTCGGGACGCATAGACACCATGGTGTGGCGTCCCTCGCGCCCCCTGTCGGACTACAGCGGACTGCCGGCCCAGAAGCGGAAAGTGCCTTTCAGCCATTCCTTCCCCCGCAGCGACCGCGAGGTCTACCGCATGTATGCCTCCTCACCCCTGGTGAACGCCGAAATCACCGACATAGCCATCGACTATCTGCGCCAGCTCCGGCTCGGACAGCGCGGCGATGTCATGGACATGCTCAACGTCGGCTACACAGCCGCTCCCTGGAGCCATACCTCAGACGGCGACAGCCGCATAGAGCTCGAGGACGCATATATCCGCCTGGACGCCCAGCTTGCCCGCCTTTTCAGCTCCATCGACCAGTATGTAGGGCTGGACAACACGGTGGTGTTCCTCTCCTCCACTGGTTATTTTGACGACCGGGGGAAGGTGGATGCCAAATACCGCATCCCCGGAGGCGAAGTGTCGCTCAAGCGGGCCATCTCCCTTCTCAACGCATACTTCAGCGCCCGTTACGGCAACGACTCCTACGTAGACGGCTATGCCGCGGGCCACATATATCTCAATCATAAAATCCTTGAATCGCGCAATATCCCCCTGGCCACAGCCTCGGCGGAGGCCCGGGACTTCCTGAGCCGCATGAGCGGCATCGCCGCCGCCTACTCGCTGAGCGACATCCTCGGGGAGGGCTCGGATGCCTTGTCGCGCATACGCCGCTCCACCGACCCGACGCTGGCCGGAGACGTGCGCCTGGTCTTCACGCCGGGATGGACAGTGGTCGATGACACCCGCTATCCCGTCACGAAGACCCCGGTGCGCCTGTGCGAGGTGCGCACCCCGGCCTTTATCATGGCCCCCGGGGTGACTCCGCGCAAAGTAGGCGAACCGGTATCGGCCACCGTCATCGCCCCCACAGTGGCGTCGGCGCTCCGCATCCGCGCCCCCAACGGAGCGGGCGACACCCCTCTCTCCCTTACGAAATAACCCAAATCTCCAACATAGCCGGATGGGGCGCACCCATGACCATCAATCCGCACCCCCGGCATAAACAGCCCCAAAATGGGATTAAACAAACTTCTTAAAAAGATTTTCGGCGACCAGAGCGAGCGCGCCGTGCGCCCGCTGTGGGACCGCCTCCACAATGAAATCAACCCTATCTCCGAGCAGATCAAGGATATCTCCAACGATGAGCTGCGCGGGCGTATCAACAGCATCCGCGACGATATCCGCGGCGAGGCCAACAAGTACAAGGAGCAGATGGCCCAGATACGCAAGGAAATCGAAACCCTGGAATACGACAAGCGCGAGCCCCTCTGGCGCCAGATCGACGACCTGAAGGATGAGATGTTCAAGATGTATGCCCGGAAGCTCGACGCAGCCCTCCCGGAGGTTTTCGCCGTTGTCAAGGAGACTGCCCGCCGACTGGCGAACAACGAGACCATAGAGGTCACGGCCTCCGATTATGACCGCGAGCTGGCCGCCCAGGGCAAAGACTTCGTAAGCATCGACGGCGACAAGGCCATTTACAAGAATGAATGGGTGGCAGGCGGCAACCTCATGAAATGGGACATGGTGCACTATGACGTGCAGCTCATAGGCGGCCAGGTGCTCCACGGTATCCTGCAGGGCGACAAGGCCTCCAACAACATCGCCGAGATGGCTACGGGCGAGGGTAAGACCCTCGTGGCCACCCTCCCCGTCTTCCTCAACGCCCTCACGGGCGAGGGCGTGCATGTCGTGACTGTCAACGACTACCTCGCCAAGCGTGACTCCGAGTGGATGGGCCCCCTCTACCAGTTCCACGGCCTCAGCGTGGCCTGTATCGACAAGACGCAGCCCAACAGCGAGGAGCGCCGCTCTGCCTACCGCTCCGACATCACCTTCGGCACCAACAACGAGTTCGGCTTCGACTATCTGCGCGACAACATGGCCACCCAGGTGGATGACCTCGTGCAGCGCGACGAGCATTACTACGCCATTGTCGATGAGGTCGACTCCGTGCTCATCGACGATGCCCGAACCCCCCTCATCATCTCCGGCCCTGTCCCCAAGGGAGATGACCAGATGTTTAACGACTTCAAGCCCAACGTCGAGAAGGTGGTCAACGCCCAGCGCAAGCTGGCGCAGCAGCTCCTGCTCGAGGCCAAGGACAAGATTGAGGCCGCCCGCAGCGGCGACCCCGAGCGCATAGCCAAATATGACCTCGCCCGCAAGGAGGACCCCTCTAAAAAGCCCATGTCGGCCGACAAGCTCCTCGAGGAGGGTGGTCTGGCGCTCTTCCGCGTCTACAAGGCCCTCCCCAAGCATGGCCCCCTCATCCGCTTCCTCAGCGAGGAGGGCAACAAGCAGCTGCTGCTCAAGACCGAGGGCTTCTACATGCAGGACAACAACCGCGAGATGCCCAAGGCCGTGGAGCCCCTCTTCTTCGTCATTGATGAGAAGAATCACTCTATCGAGCTCACCGACAAGGGCATCGAGGTGCTGACCGGCACCACCCAGGACCCCGATTTCTTCGTGCTTCCCGACATCGCCTCCCAGCTGGCGACCGTCGACCATGAGGAGGGCACTCCCGAGGAGCGCCGCGAGCGCAAGGACGCCCTGCTGCAGAACTACAGCGTGAAGGCTGAGCGCGTGCATACAGTCAACCAGCTTCTGAAGGCCTACACGCTCTTTGACAAGAATATCGAGTATGTGATCGATGACGGAAAGATCAAGATTGTCGACGAGCAGACGGGCCGTATCATGGAGGGCCGACGCTATTCCGATGGCCTCCACCAGGCCATCGAGGCCAAGGAGGGCGTGAAGGTCGAGGCTGCCACGCAGACCTACGCCACCATCACGCTGCAGAACTACTTCCGCATGTANCGCAAGCTNGCNGGCATGACCGGTACGGCNATGACCGANGCCGGCGAGTTCTANGACATCTANAAGCTGGAGGTNNTNGAGATTCCNACNAACCGCCCCGTGCNNCGCNACGACATGAACGACCGCGTCTANCGCACNAAGAAGGAGAAGTATGCNGCTGTCATCGAAGAGGTGGAGNCCATGGTGNNAGCCGGNCGCCCCNTGCTNGTCNGCACCACTTCNGTAGAGATTTCGGAGCNCCTCNCCAAGATGCTCAACCTGCGNAAAATCCCCCANCAGGNGCTCAANGCCAAGCNCCACNAGAAGNAGGCTGACATCGTGGCCNAGGCGGGCAAGACCGGCACTGTGACCATAGCCACCAACATGGCCGGCCGAGGCACCGACATCAAGCTCCCCGCTGAGGTCAAGGATGCAGGAGGACTTGCCATCATCGGCACCGAGCGCCATGAGTCGCGCCGCGTCGACCGCCAGCTGCGCGGACGCGCCGGCCGTCAGGGCGACCCGGGCTCGTCGGTGTTCTATGTGTCGTTTGAGGACACCGTGATGCGCCTCTTCGCCAACGAGCGCATTGTCAAGACCCTCGACCGCCTCGGTTTCCAGGAGGGTGACATGATTGAGTCGAAGATGGTCACCAAGAGCATCGAGAATGCCCAGAAGCGCGTGGAGGAGAACAACTTCGGTATCCGCAAGCGCCTTGTGGAGTATGACGATGTGATGAACGCCCAGAGAAAAGGCGTATACGGACGCCGCCAGAACGCCCTCAAGGGAGAGCGCATCGGCAGCGACATAGCCAACATGATTTATGAGGTGTCCGCATCCCTCGCCGACGGATTCTACGAGGGAGGCTACGACGAGCTGGCCGAGGAGGCCGGAAAGGCCCTGGCTATCTCCCTTCCCTTCACCGCAGAGGAATATCCCAAGATGGACAAGGGCGTGATGGCTGCCAAGATTGCCGAAGAGGCCATGCAGACCTATGAGCGCCAGAAGGAGAAGATGGCCCAGGCTGCGGCCCCGTACATCAAGGAATTTGTAGAGGAGCGCAATGCCACAGGTCTCGTGGGCGTACCCGTCACTGACGGCCGCCGCCTCTTCAACATCCGCGCCGACGTGCGCGAGGCTTATGAGAACAACTGCCGCGAGATCACCAAGGCCTGGGAGAAGGCCGTGCTTCTCAGCTCAATCGACAAGGCATGGCAGGAGCAGCTCCGCGAGATGGACGAACTGCGCAAATCGGTGCAGAACGCCTCTTACGAGCAGAAGGATCCCCTGGTAATCTACAAGCTCGAGGCCTACGAACTCTGGAAGAAGATGCTCTGGGAGATGAACTCCAAGGCTGTGGCCACACTCATGCGAGGCCGCCTCGCCGTACCCGACTATGAGGAGGCCAAAGCCCAGCGCGAGGAGCAGGCCCGCCGCGAGGCTGAGGAGATGCAGCGCAAGGCCGAGGAGTATGACGCCAAGCTGCGCCGCCAGTCCATCCGCCAGGAATACAGCTATACCTCCACGGCCAATCCGTATGCCGGATACTCGACCACACGCGACACATATCCGGGTGAAAGCGCGCAGCGCCAGGCCGCCCAGAATGCCGGAGGGGGCGCGGCTGCCGCACCGAAACAGCCCGCAAAAGCCGAGCCCAAGGTGGGACGCAACGACCCCTGCCCCTGCGGATCAGGCAAGAAATACAAGAACTGCCACGGAGCCAACTCCTGAGGCAGCCGGTTTAAAGAAACAGCGAGGGCCCGTGCGGATGCGCGGGCCCTCGCTGTCTCCAATAGTTCCAATTGCTCCAATTATTCCAATAATTCCAATCCCCTCCCGATCAGGAAGCAAAAGAAATCAGGAATGCCCAAAGAATCAGCCCAAGGAAGAATGTGATTCCGGTCCACATCTTGGCGTTTCGCGAGGCCTCGTAGGCCTGGCGGCGCATCTCGCCGGGGTCGGGCGCACCCTCTTTCATGCCCCCTTGTGAGGCCGTCCAGCAGCGTCGCGTCAGCACAGCGTAATAGATGGCCATGAAGCCGGTCACAGGGCAGCAGGCCAGCGTGGCGATGACAGCGGGCACAAGCATGGTCTTCGGCGGCACGGAAGGGTCATCAGGCTCGAAAAGCGTGTCCGCAGGGGGAAGGTCGGGTACTCCGAAGCGGTTGATAATCCGGGAGCCTGNCGGATTTTCGGGCCCNNCCGCGCTGTCATCGCCNGAGGNAGNNGGGNCATCTTCATGGCGGTTCTGACCGGGCAGAGTTCCTGCCAGGCGCTGCCGCCAGTAGCGGCAGATGTCGGCCACCTCGGCGGCCGGCTGCCAGTCATCCATCTCCTTGCACCACACGTATGTGTCGGGAGTCACGCCGGCGTCATGCAGCTCGTCAAGCCCGAAGGGCCCTTGCTGCCGCCCTCCGATCATTGCGAAATATTTCATCCTTAGAAGGAGCTGAGGCCTCCGCTGAAGAGGAATCCGATATTGAAGAGCAGTCCGATGCCGGCCAGTACAAGCGCGATTATCGTCATCGTCTTGGCTGTGGAGTTGGCATGGGCGCCCTCCACATCATAGCCGGCCATATACATCTGGTTGGCTTTATTGGCATTGACAATGGCTATGATGCCGAATATGGCCCCGATGCATGAGAAGAAGAGGCCCACGACAGTGCTTATGATGGCCCAGGTCATCCAGTTGTAATGCGTGGGCGCGTAGGGGTTGGGATTATACTGGTTGGGATTGTAAGGTGCGCCGCCATATTGCTGGCCGGGAGAGGGGGGAGGGGTCACATCGATGTTTTCGGCATATGAGCCGAAGGCTGACTCCTCGGCTGCCGACATGAGGGCCTGGGAGAGCTCGGGGATGGTGCGGGCCGGCTCCCAGGTCTGCATCCCGGCACGCCACACGAGCGTATCCGGTTTGAGGCCGTTTGCGGCGAGGTCAGAGATGGGGAGGGGGCCGACGCGCTGTCCGTCGATGACCATATAGTACTGTTCCATAATTATCAGTGTGAGTGAGTTGTTAGTGTATTCGGAAGACCCTCCCGGGACATAAAAAATTCATGCGCCGGGGGATGCGGTCCGATTATTTCACAAAGATAATACCTTCCGTTGAGTTATGCAAATTTCCCGCATATCAGGAGGTGGGAAAACTTAGACCCCGTATCATAAAATTTTTAAGTCTCAGGGGTCTAAGGGAATGTTCACAGCATGAGCCGCAAGGCGCGCCCCTCGGCGGCAAGGATGAGCAGGCCGCGTGGCAAGGAGGGGAGGAGAGTGATACCCTCACTGAGGGAAAGACGGCTGAGCAGTATCCCTTCTGCGGAGTATATGCTCAGCGCAATCGGGCGGACACATTCCACAGCGGGGCCCGAGGGTAGGATGACAAACTTCCACGGCATCGGCTCAGACATTAGCTGCGCCACATCGGAGAGCTGGGCCTCCGGATGCAGGTCTTCCGCGCCGCACACTTCTGTAGAGCTCTCGCCGAGCCAGCCGCACGTCTGGTTGGTGCCCGTATGCACGCGGATGAAGTCGGCATGTGTCAGACGCACCGGATTACCCTCCAAGTCAACGGCGTTGCCGATGTCGAACCCCTCCGGATCGGTGTTNGGCTTATTGTCGGCATACCCGTAATCATAGACCGTGAAGTCNTANANGGTCCCCTTGCCGTTGCGGTCCACGCCGTTGGGGGGTAGAAGCGTGCCGGTGAACGAGAGGGTCTCGACATCGTCATCGAGCCAGAGGGGCCAGTAAGGCTGAGTATGGCGGTTGTTGGCCACGACAAAGCCCGTAGTGCCGTCAGAGGCGCTCCATGCTGAATATTGGGCATCCGTCACGAAGGAGTGCGCCGGGTCGAGCACCGGCTCATGGCCCGGCACGGGGCGGCGGTAAGTAATCCCGAGCCCGCGCACTGTGGCGGGNGAGGAATGTTCGGAGCCTTGCAGGTCATACCACTCATCATCAGGCACTCCGTTGCCGTTGGTGTCCACGCTCACCGACACCACACCGGGCTCTGAGCTGGATATCAAGGCATTGCCATAGATTTTGAAATCGTCCATATCCTCGACATTGACCACCGGATGGTCAAACCCGAAGATTACGTACCCTCCGAAAGACCCGAGCGACACCATGCCGGGAGCGCGGTCGCCGCAAAGTTCCTCGGAGGCTTTGGCGAGGATGTCGCTGTATGTGTCACCCTCCTCATATTCGGGAGAGACATTGACAAACTGGCCCGGAGCGGGAGCATATTCATAGACTGTCGAGATGTAAGGAGAGAGGGCTGAGGAGAGGAGCAGAATTGCGGATAGCATAAGTACAGGGGTTAGATGATGGATGTCAGGAGTTAGAGGGTGAGGTGAAAATAGGGAGGTTCGCGATTGATTCGGCCAGCCGGACGTTGAGCCGCCCGGGCCAGTGGGCATCGGAGCTTATGACCAGCCCCGGCAGGATAAGGCCTGAGGGGGTGGCATGAGTGGCGGTCCGATAGGGGCGCAGCTTCTCCCACCAGTGCGCGGCGGGGAAAAAACGTCCCCCCGCTGCCATAGCCTCATCGGCTGTGAGGGGTTCCTTGTCGGGGTTAGTGCGGGCGGCCTTGATATTGATTTCTATTGTCAGGCCGCGNTCCATGGCCATATCGATGACTTCATCTACGTGGCGCATGAACCAGTCCTCCATCTCCACGCCGGGGCGCACAGCGGATGCATTGCCCGCAATTTTGTCAAGATGGCCCAGGATGTCGAATCCGCCCCGGTCGATCATCTCTTTTTCAGCGTTGAAGAAACTGTCGGCCACATACCTCAGGTCGCCTCCGAAATAGTCACGCAGGTACCCGGCAAACCGTCCGGCGCTCCCGTCGCAGTCGACATGCTCCCCTTTTTGAGTCTTGACGAAATGCACCGACCCGATGCGGTAGTCCAAAGGGAGGGAGGAGAAATAATCTATATGCGGGCCCCATTTGGCGTCCAGCCAGTCTATCTCCATGCCCGCGTAGATTTTGAGCTCGGGCCGGTGGAGTTCCCTTAGCCGGGCGGCCTCGGCGAGATAGGGGCCGACATCCTCCCGGGCCATATTGCAGGGAGAGGGGATCGGCAGGGGCGAGTGAGGGGAGAAGCCCCAGACCTCCATTCCTGCGGCGCGGGCTGCCTCTGCCATTTCCTCCATCGGGGCATGGCCGTCGCAGAACTGGGTATGAGAGTGGTAATTATGATTATATTTGAGCATCAATCAATAGTATTTCAGCATAAATCAATAGAATGTGATATCGGAGGGTATATCGCCCGTGCGTACCTGCCATTGGAAATTTCCCTCCTTGGTGAAGGAGAAGAGNCGGCCGGGATTNACGAAATCCCTCGCGTCAGTCACATATATCTCTCCCGTCACCGGATTGACAGCAAGTCCGTAGGGATGGCGGATATCTGCCTCGGCTCCCCCGGCGATGAAGCAGCGCGTCAGCACCTCAAGCGAGCGCGTGTCGATGAGGCCGTAGACGGGGGAGGCCCCGCCGGGCTCGTATACCCCGGATGACACAGTGTATAGCGAATCGCCCTGCAGCCACATCCTCTCCACGGGAATATCCAAGGTTTTCTCCAGGCGGTTTTTCCGCCCGTCGTAGCAGTAGAGCGCGGAGCCATGCTCGAAATAGTCTCCCCGGGAGCTGACCCATATCTTCCCCTGGCTGTCAGCCGTGACCTGGGAGAGGTTGCTTGCGATAGCGACGCGCCCCGTTTCGGTGAAGGTAGCGATGTCGATTATGGAGAGGGTGTTCTCGTAATTGGGCACGCGGTAGCCTCCGGAATTGGCCACGTACAGACGGCCGCCCGATACGGCGATTCCGTCAGGCTGGAAACCGACCGTGCAGCGCGCCACTACCTGCAGAGTAGCCGTATCGACCTTCGCCACATAGCCTAACTGGGCGTAATCCTCGTCGATGAGTATTGGCCCGGCGTATGAAGTGACGTATGCGTAGCCTTCATGAAAGGCTATGTAGCGGCAGTTGGGAATGTCCACCTGCCCTATGCGCCTGCAGTCTGACAAGTGCATCACCTCTACCTTGTTTGACCCGTTGATGACCGCGTACAGCCGCGATCCATACCGGCGCAGGTCGTTGCCGACATCGCCGAGCTCCTTGGGCACGTCGGGATTGGCCTGCGCGTAGATATTGCGTGTCAGCGTGGCCGTACGGTAGTCATATCGGTCGAGAGTAGCCTTGTTGGTGCCCATGTTGCCCTCGTTGAGCAGGTAGAATCCGGCTACTGAGGTCAACTGCGGCTCCCCGGCAGGCACCTCTTCGGGGATGAAGATTATATTCTCCTGACGGCAGCCGCATAGCATCATGCAGAGGGGGAGGATAAGGCCGGTGAGAAACCTCCGGAAGGGAGCGAGGAGGAGAGGAATATGGGTGTGTGGGATAAATGTGTTCATTGCCGGGTGATTATTTTCAGATTTCGACTGACAGGGTGATACGGAAGCTGCGGCCGGGCATAGGATAGTTGCGGATGACATCATACTGCTGGTCGAGGAGGTTGTTGATTTCCGCCGTGAGGTCCCACACGGTGCGCCCTATGGGCTGGCGCCATCCTGCGGTGAGGTCGTGGGTGTACCAAGGCTGCTCGTGGTTGGCCGGAATGTTGGCCGNGGTGTGCCACCGNTCGCCCACATAGATGAAACTGTATCCGGCATGGAGCCCCCGCCACTCCAGACGGGCCGTTGCCGAGCCGCTGTGGAGGGGTATGTATGCTATCTGGCCTTTGTAGGTGCCCCCGTCGCCGTTGTCTGAGGGGTCGGTATAGTCGCGCGCCCGCTGCCAGGTATAGGTCAGCCTCCCGTGCAGCATCACATCCCGGGGGAGGGAAAGGGTGGCAGAGGCTGTGGCATCGAGACCGGTGATATGCACCCGCCCGATGTTCATCATCATCCAGCGGTACTGGCCCGTTCCCTTCGGCACCGCTATGATTTTGTCTTTCACGCGGTTGTGGTAGCCGTCGGCAGTAAGTTCGAGCGACACAGGCACGGCCCCGGCGAAGTTCTTGCGCCACGTCAGGCCCAGATCATACTGCGTTGTGAACTCTGGGCGCAGGTCGGCGTTGCCTATATCCGTATAATAGAGGTCGTTGAAAGTGGGCATGCGGAAGATGCGCTTGGCGAATCCGCGCAGGCGCAGCCCGGTGGCCCCCGGCAGGGTCCATGTGGCCGAGAGGGCTCCGGACCATTGGGTGCGTGTCTTGCGGGCAATCTCCGCGCTCCCGCCCGGATGGGTGCGGTCGGCCGCCAGGGTGAAGAGCACATTTCCTTCCGCGCGGAATCCTGCGATGCCGTANGATGAGGCCAAGGCGGCNANGAGNGTGTTGCGCACAGGGCGGGCGAAGTTTNCCATATCGCTCGTCAGGCTGTTCCACTGCCAGTCCACGGCCAATCCNGCGTCCCACTCATCAGTGATCATCAGGCGTGAAGCCGCGCTGAGATAGGTCTCCTGCTGGTGGAAGGTGTTGTCAATGTGCATCAGAGTCGTGTCGGGATTGAGATAGCGCATGCGGTCGAAGGCATACTTGCCATTGAGGAGCAGCTCCAGATTCTCAGCCGGGCGCGTGCGCCAGTTGCCCTGGACGAAGAAGTTGCGGTCCCACTGGCGCTGCGACGACTTCCACACGTTATTCACTATCGCCCCGGGAATCCCCTTGTCGGAATTATAGAAGTAGGCCTTGGCCTGCCATTCGCCCCCGCCGTCGGGAGAGCCGTAGACGGAGGCTTCGATGCGCTGCGAATGTAGGTCGCCGTTAAGGCGGGTCGCAACAGTGTCCCAGGCCAATGTGCCGTCGCTGAAGAAACTGCGGTAGCGGAAGCGGTATCTTCCTGTAGCCTCGGTCACATCGCCGCTCACGCTGGCCGTCACCCTCTCGCTGAGCCGGAAGTCGGCGCGGACCGAGGGGTTGACCAGTCCGAAGCTGCCTGTGCGGAAGCGGGCTGTCAGCCCGAAGCGCCGGCCGTCGCGGAAGCGGGGCCGGCGGCTGCGCAGATAGACGGCCGTGGCCGATGCGAAGTCGCGCGCCGGCTGGAGCACGCGTGACTTCTGTCCGTTATAAACGGTGATGTCCTCCAGATTGTCAAGCGAGTATTTGCCAAGGTCTATCTGGCCGTTCTGGGCATTGCCGAGAGGGAGCCCGTCATAAAAGACCCCTGTCTGGGTCGTGCCCATGCTCCGCACGTCGATGGTCTTCACTCCCCCCACTCCGCCGTAGTCCTTGAGCTGCACCCCGGAGAAATAGCGCATAGCATCGGCCACGTTGGTGGCTGAAAGCGCCTCCAAGGCCTTGCCCGACAGGCGCTGCACCGGTGAGGCTTCGGCTCCGGTGACAGATTCGCCCACGACAGTCAGCTCCGGCAGGGCGCTGAAGGCCGTGTCGGTCATTGCGTGGTCAAATGCATGGGCATAGATATCGGGACGGGGTTCCTCTGCGCCGGGAAGGGCGGAGAGGGCCGACAAGGGGGCCAGGATGGCGGCTGACACGGCGAGACGCCGCGCGACAGGGGGCAGTTTCATCATGAGCGTTCGCGCCAGGACCGGGCGCGCTGCGGATTTGTAGGTGACACTCATCCTCCATAAGCACGCGATGGGCGCATGGAGGGCCGGCCGGCAGGTTTTCTGACTCGGGTCCTTGACGGGCGGCGCCTTCCCGAGGGCTATCCCTCAGTGGCCGGGGAGCGCGTGATGTGTTGTTAAGGCGCGTCTCTCCTAATGCCGTCCGCCTCGATCGGACCGCTCACAGCAGCGGCTCTGTCCGGGATTCGCACCCGGTTCCCTATCGGTCGGATGCCGCAAAATTAGCAAAAAAAAATGACAAATCATTTGGCAGTGTCAAAAAAAAAGAGTAATTTTGCCAAACAGTTGCCAAGGGCAGCCTCGTTGGCCCGGCGGCAGCATGACCCGAAATGCGATAATAGCTCAGTTGGTAGAGCATCAGCTTCCCAAGCTGAGGGTCGCGGGNTCNAGCCCCGTTTATCGNTCAANAGACAATCAGGAGGAGCCNCATTGAGACTCCNCCTGATTGTCNNTTGTTCACTCTTATGTTCNCTCTTCGGTGGCGAGGCGCAGTATTTCTGCGGGCGAGCTGACGAGATGGTCCGCGCAGGCCTTGCGCAGCTCGGAGACGGGGCGGAATCCCCAGGTGACCCCTATGGAGTCCACGCATGCCCGCCGGGCTGTCTCGATGTCGACTGCCGAATCGCCGACATGCATCGTCTCCGCCTTGGGCGTGGGGTGTTTCTGGAGGATGGCGAAGTCAATCGAGGGGTCCGGCTTGGCCGGGCGGTCGTCCACCTGGCCCATGACAGCCACGAAGGGGATGTCAGGAAAGAAATGCTCTATGATTCGCCTCGCTGCCGACTGGTACTTGTTGGTCGACACGGCCACGGCTATCCCTCTGTCAGTGAGCTCGTGCAGCAGTTCGGGAATGCCCGGATAGGGTACAGTGGAGTCCGTGCAATGCTCGTCATAGTGGCTGCGGAAGATGGCCAGCAGCTCGTCTATCATGGCCGGGTCGGCATCCGGCTGCGCGCGCTCCATGAGTTTGCGTATTCCGTTGCCCACCATATAATTATATGACGATATGGGATGCGTTGCGAAGCCCTTTTGCTCCAGGGCGTAGTTGCATGAGGCCCCCAGGTCGGCTATGGTGTTGAGCAGGGTGCCGTCAAGGTCGAAGATGATGAGTTTCTTTTTCATAAGCGTATTGGCTTGCGTATATGGATGATTTCGCATCCGGGGACCTCCCCGCTGAAATACCTCTCAGAAGGGATAGCCGATTGAGAAGTGCAGGGAGCGGTCGCGCGCCCAGCGCGGATGTATGATAGGCCAGGGCTGGGCGCCCAGCGCGGGANTATGCGCCTTCATGCCCAGGTCNANGCGGATGAGGAAGTAGNTGAAGTCCAGGCGCAGNCCNAGGCCATAGGCGGCCGCGAGCTGCTNGTAANACTTGTTGAACTTGAACATTCCTCCGGGCTGATTGGGATAATTGCGTATCGTCCATATATTTCCAACGTCTATGAAGGCTCCGAGTTCAAGCACCCAGACGAGTTTCGCGCGGTATTCCGCGCTCAGGTCGATGCGTATGTCGCCGCACTGGTTGATGAAGTCGCTCACGGAGTTTCCTCCAGGGTAGGCTCCCGGACCGAGCGTGCGCACGGCCCATCCGCGCACTCCGTTGGCGCCTCCGCCATAAAAGCGCTTNTCAAAGGGGAGCATNGTGGAGTTGNCATAAGGCACCCCGACACCCAATCCGGCNTGGAAGGCCACGGCGTTGCGCGCGTCGANATGATNNAGCAGGGCGTAGTCCCCCTCTACTTTGACATACTGCGAATAATGTATGCCGAAGACGCTGTAGGGATCTTCATGGAAGTTCGGGCGGTGGTCGAAGATGCTGCTCAGGGCGAACAGCAGGTTGCCGGCCGTCTCGCCGTTGACACGCAGCGTATTGATGTTGCGCTGCCGGCTGCTCTCCCAAGGCGAGTCGGGCTTCTTGTCAGAGTAGTAGAACGAATATCCCAAGCGCATGATGAAGTGGTCCTCATAGCTGTAGCGCAGCAGGGGGTTGTCTGGAGCTATCTGGTTGATGAAGTCGTTGGTGGAGGCGGGCAGGTATACGTAGTTGATGTCGATAGGTGTGAAAGTGTGGCGGTTGAGGGTGCGCCGGTCAATCCATTTGTAGGAGAGGCCCGCCATGGAGATGATTCGCGTATATTCCGGGCGCTCCTGGTAGTTGAGCGATACATGCACGTCTGTTGAGGCATTGATGCGCCTCTTGAAACTCTCACGCAGGAAGGGGGCCTTGAATTTCGGGAAACTGAGCCCGACATCAGCCGACAGCTCGAGATACCGGTTGTTGAGCAGCCCCTCGAGGTTGCCGCTGAGCGACTCGTATGCAGCGCGGAACTTCGCCGAGAGCGTTTCCGAGCCGCGTCCGATATTCCGGTGTGAATAGCCTAACCCCACTGCCACACCGAGGTCGCCTTCCGAATTGGTGCCCTCCAGCTCGATGGTACCCACCTGGCTCTTGCCCGGGGTGAGGAGAATGTATGCGTCCAGTAGGCCGGTGTCGCCGATCGAGCCTGCCGGCACGAGGCGCACGCTGGTGAATTTCAGTATCCCCAGGCGCGAGAAGGCCTGGTATGTGCGGTCTACGTTCCTCTGCCGGAACACGTCCCCGCGCCGCAGGAAGCAGTTCTCATATATCACTCCCGGGCGCAGATATTTGCGCGGGCCGTAAAATATCTCCATATCGCGGTAGACCACTGTATCGGCCCCCTCTATATTCTGCGGGTCGTCACCCATCATGGGGGTATAGTCGGCAATCACCCTCACCGAGCGGATGAGGTATTCCGAATAGGCCATGCGCCGTATGCNCGACACATNCTCCGGCACGGGGTTGACCTTCATGGTCAGGTCGACATCCAGCGAGCNGGAGGTCGTGTCGGCGTTGAAGGTTATCAGCTCCTTGGCGAAGGCATAGAAGCCGGCGTCGCGCATGCGTGAGGTGACGAACTCGCGCTGCAGCTCGAGCAGGTCGCGATCCAGGGCCATGCCTTCACGCGCCGGGAAACGGGATGAATCGCGCATCACTGCCCTGCGCACCGAGTCATCCGGAAAGTCGTAGCTTATGGAGCGTATGACATGAGATGGGCCGGGGGAGATGCGGTAGTCTACCTTCATCTTGCGCGAGGCGCTGTCCGGTCTCAGGCGCGCCTCCACATCAGCATGCAGGTAGCCCTTGTTAATGAGTGCGTTGCGCAGCTGCCTGACTCCGGTGGCGGTCAGAACTGAGTCATATATCACCGGGGCCTCCCCCAAATTGCGCGCCAAGCGGTTCCACCATCTTGTGGAGTCGCTCCCTTGCAGGTTGTAGATTCCCAGACGGAACTTCATGCTCCACAGCATCTTGTGATTAGGGAGCTGGCGCAGATATGAAGTCAGTTGCTCGGTGTCGAACTCCCCTTTGCGGGCTGTGGAGTCAAACGAAAAACTGACGGCGTCGAGCAGATACTGCCCCGGGGGCACCTTTCGGCTCGAGGAGCATCCCCATAGAATCATCGCGGCGCAAATGAGCGTGAACCATCTCCACGCCCCTCCCGGGGCGCGGAGCCTGTCGCGCCTGTTCCCCCTATTCCTATGTGTCGGTTCCTCCGGTCTCACGATTCACTAAACTGCTTGCGGGGTATTCAATAAACTGCTTTCGTGGAGCTTCATTCAATAAACTGTTTCGGCAGAGTTTTCGTATATCGTCTCCTCCTCACCGGCTCCCTCCGGATATGCGCAGGCGCATGAGAAGGGTGAGAAGCGCCCGGCTCCGGCAGCGTGACGAAGCAAGCGGTGGCCTATGCGGCAGTCGAAGCAGCGGTTGCGGTCGCAATACTCCTTACGCAGGTGGATGAGAGCCTGCCCCGCCTGGGCATCTTTCACCTTGATACCGGCGTTCTTCCAGGCCGAGATTATGGAGTTTTGCTCGGGTGGGAGCGAGTAGAGCAGGCGCAGTGCGTCATCAGCCCCCTCAAGGTCGTTGTGGAGCGAGGCATGGGCATAATAGAATGGAGCCGCCACATTGATGAGCAGCACCCCTACGCTCCCTTTGCCCAGGCATGCGGGAGCCGCAGTCTCGGGCTGCCCGAAAGCATAGTGGCTCAGCCAGTAGCGCCCGGGATGCCAGCTGAATATTTGGCGCAGGCGTTCCTCGTCACCCCGCGCCTCGAGGATGGCCGAAGCGAGCCCCTCCTTGGGATTGCCTACCGCAGCCGCAAGCAGGGCAATGCGGCGGTGTGGCAGATTCTGGGGGCGTGTCCGGGCAAATTTCCACATTCCTCCCGGGATGGGGCGCAGGCCATATTTGGCTCGCAGGAAAGTGTACTCGCGACAGAGCATCCGGTAGTAGTCATCGTAGGGATAGGCCGAGGGATCGAGCAGCCCGGCCTGCCCGAAGAGGATGGCCTCAAGCTGCTCAGGCGAATCGGCATGGCGCATCAGGAATTTAAGTGGGGTGTTGCGCCCCAATGCCTCGAACGGCTCGCTGTTAAGTCCGAACCCCAAGGCTCTGGCGAGCACGGTGAAAAGCGTCTGGTACCAGTCGCCTCCGTTGGCCCGGTGGATGTCGAGCAGCCGCGCGGCCTTTGCCTGCAGGCGCTCCACGCCCAAGGCCTCCATCCAGTCAGTAATCACCAGAGGTGGAACCTCCCTCAGAAAGGGAGCGCATTTCACGGCCTTNATGTCATTGCGCAGGGTAGCNACGGAGACATAGAAATCCTTGGGGAGGGTCACCNCGGCCTGGGGCNCCGTGGAGCCGTCCGTGCGCGTGACCTCGCGGTCTGACACAGCCACCACATGGAGCACCACGCTGTCGTATGCCCGGTCCTTGTCATGGCCGTGCCGGTACCAGTCGGACGCCCGGACATGTATCTCGACATTTCCGGCCCACATCTCCCCGTCAATGAGCACCTTGGCATTGAAGAAATCCGGGCCTGCATCAGTATTGAGGCGTCCCGGATCGATCACGCTCACGGAGCGGCCGTCGCTCAGAGGGAGCGAAAGTCCGAACATCTTATGGCGCCAAAGATACTGATAGACGAGTTCCATGGCGTAAAATTAACTAAAAAATTGTTAATGTGAAATTTTTAACATATTATTTTGTGCGTTAATGCAAAAACTGTATTAACTTTGCCACGTGTTTTTCATAGTATTAAATTAAGATTAAGGTTTCAGCCTGCCTCTTTGTGAAAAGTGGCAGGTTTTTTTATGCCCGTCGATGCCGAGTCGGCCCCGGCCTCCGGGCCCCCTCCCTCCTCCTGGGGCTGCCGCCCCCCGCCTCCCTCCCGCCTTCCTGGCCCTTTGGCTCCCTCCCGCCTTCCTCCCTCTGCCCCTGGCTAAAGCCAGGGCCCGGTAAGAAAGGGGCCGGGCACTCGGGAGGCAAGCCTCCCGGCAGTGGCAAAAGAGGCGGCGAAGCGAGGCCGGGCGCTCGGGAGGCAAGCCTCCCGGCAGTGGCAAAAGGGGCGGCGAAGCGGCAGCAGGCCCTGGCGCTCATGAGAACAAAAAAGCAGGGCGCCCGCCGTCATCGTGACGGCG
>WFLX010030491.1_pt1 | contig 19382 bp, 18 predicted proteins | sample 4967041 | NCBI WGS metagenome assembly WFLX01 (sample SAMN12857096, study PRJNA449069) | gut metagenome | isolation source: stool from male and female vole | host: Microtus ochrogaster | place: USA:Florida | collected 2017
GCGACTTCCTTATAGCATTATAGATTGATGATTAGTTACCGGTTCAATATTGGTTTATTCCACAATCTTAGTGGTAGAATAAGCTTATTCCACTGAAGAGAATTAATGACCCTACAACAGCAATAGTATATCTCAATATCTATCACGAAACGTTAATTATTTTTACAAAAAATAGTTTAGGTTGAGTTTACTTTTAGGTATTAAATGGTATAGGATAAATAGACAAAAATCGTAAAAAAATAGTTNATGGCAAAGGTGNTGGTTGAGAATGTAAATATNTANAAGNAAGAAGAGNTGGTTNCTATGGTTGTGGGAAATGAGGAGATGAAGAAGATTGTGACAAAGTTACCTGATTGGGGAAAAGATATTAGAAGGATGATGGCAAAGAAGTTTCAAGGTTATAAGTATTGGCAGGATGGTGTGAGAGTCGATGGTTTTTTTCATCTTATGAAAAAGGAGGGGAATCGGCAGTGGTTTGTGAAATATTTACATTATAGAATATGCGGGAAAGGAAAAAGAACTAGATTTAGAACGAAATTGATAGAAGCTGCTTTTGTTGATTCTAACGGGCGATCGGGATATTATGAAAATAAATTTATTTACGAAAAAGAAAGTGAGATTGATAGTATAGAGATTGTTTATCGGGCTTATTGTCCTGTGTATTATGAAGTAAGTGTATATGATTGTATAAGGTTAGTTTATAAGTCTGGTAATCTTAGTTATAATACTTTGCCCGTAGAAGAAGGAGATGTAATAGATGTTTTGAAATATAGTAATATCACAAATTTGTTTAGTCTGAACATGGTGTATATAATGGAAGAAATATCTCAACTTGCATGTCTATATTTACAATTTCCTCAGATAGAANTCATTTATAANTTTGAANATGNNGAAAATAAGTTCTATATATTAAAAAAATTACTGGATTTGTACAAGCAGACTGAATATGAGGATTNGAAAGATTGGATTAATATAATAAGATTGAGTATAAAGCATAAATTTTTAACTTCAGAACGAATAAATGATAGGCGAAATACTAATAGTTGGATATATGCTACCTGGTGGAAATATGTTGAGGGGATTAAAAAATAAGGGATTGGACTGGAGAAACCCTCATTATCTTTTCCCAAAGAATATTAATGCGGCATATTATGACATAATCAGGAAGTTGAGAAAGAAGTTTCCGAAGCCGGTGCCTGAAAGGATTCAAAAGAAGTTTAATAGGTTAAAGGAAAGATTTATAGGGTTGGAATTTAAAGATGGTGATTTGATAATAAGAACTCTGGAATCTCCAAAAGCCTACATTGAAGAGTCGAGAGAGATGCACAATTGCATAGAGAGGTGTGAATGTTACCTAAAGTCTTCATCTATAATCTTATGTGCAACATTAAAGAGAAAACGGTTGGCTAATATTGAATTGAGTTTAGAAACCTATAGAATACTTCAGTGTTGCAGTCCATGCAATAGCTATGTTAAAGAAAGAGAGCTAATCGAGGCTTTGATAAAGAAAAATATCCCGGAGATTATAGCTCGTCAATATAAAAAGAAGGGGGAAAAATCGATTGAGATGGCTGCATGATTCCTTAATTATAACTTTTTCCTATCCTTAGTAGTAGAGCGTACCCTTCAAATGACTTAGTGTATAAAGCCACTGCCGGTATAAATAACGAAAACAAAAGGCCATCGGAAAAATTTTTCCGATGGCCTTTTTGTTTACTTACTTTAATATATTATTTAGCAAGTTTAAGAGTATAGTTCAAACCGGGTGTCTCAGATACCTGAAGATCTGAATTTACCATAACTATGGTAGAATCAGAATCTACAAGGAAANACATAGGTCCAACGNTTGNANCCTCTNGANNATCTNTCACNTNCTGAACGAGCNTAAGATATNTCTTGCCATCTTTATCCATTACAGTGAAATCTCCTTCGCTCTTGTAGCTTTTACCATCTTTGAACCCTACAGCACTTGTGGTATCAGCCTCGAGGTAAGTTTCCAGAAGATCATAGTCACCATCGGTATAGTTATGGTCATCATCATATTCAAGCTCCAAGGAATACCTCACGCCATCAGTGTCTGCTGCCGGGAGTACACCTGTGTAAAGTTCTTTCTTATCACCGGCAGCCCCTTGCTGGTCGCCATTGCTCTTCTGATTGCTGTTGCATGCTGCCATCGACATCAATGATAAAGCAGCTGCTGCAATATAAATTGTCTTTTTCATTTCTTAATAAGTTTTTAGTTTCAAATATCTTACATACTAATAACAAGTAATAGATATGAATAGTTTCAAGAAATTATTTGTTATAATGATTCATTGCAAAAGCAGCTCCTGACAAGCAGAACGCTTTTACTGCTTCAGCTGCTCTTGCTAATTTATCCGGCAATTGTTTTCGTTCTTCAGGGGGAAACTTACCTAAAACAAAATCAACTTGGCCCCCTCTCGGAAATTCGTTCCCGACGCCGAATTTTAAACGTGCATAATTTTGAGTACCAAGCTGTTCCGCGATATTCTTAAGTCCGTTATGACCTGCATCCGATCCTCTTTCCCTAATTCTGATAGTCCCGAAAGGCAAAGACAGATCATCTACTATCACCAACAGATTCTCAAGGGGAAGCTTTTCTTTATTCATCCAGAAACNTACTGCNNCCCCACTTAAGTTCATATNAGTCGAAGGCTTNAGTAACATCATTTCNCAGTTTTTTACTTTTACTATAGCCATGTCACCGTATCTGCATGACTTAAATGTCACTCCGGCCTCGTCTGCTATTGTGTCTCCTACCATGAATCCGGCATTATGTCTGGTTCCCTCATATTCGGGACCGATATTGCCCAGACACACCACAAGAAATCTTTTCACTTTTTCCTGTATTTTTATTTCTGACTCTTCAGATTTATCCTTATTATCTAAAGGCTTCCTGAAGAGTCTGCTCAATAATCCCAACATTCTTAATCTTCCTCTTCATCTTCATCATCCCAGTCAAGGAAAAAAGAATCCGCATAGCTTTCCTCCTTGAAACGAGCCATCTCTCGACTATCACGCTTAGTGGGCCGACCCAAACCTTTTTGTCTGTCTACAAACCCGGAAATCTTGGTCATTTCCAATAGTTCATACTGACTTGGCGGAGTAAGATTCTCCAAATATTCAGGTACCAGCTTAGCCCCCAACCGGTTGGGGGCTATTTGCAGAACTTTAAACGTATAAGTGATTGGTGGCTTCTTGACATCAATGACATCTCCGGGTTTAATCATTCTGGAGGGTTTTAGGACTGTACCTCCCATTGTGACCCTTCCCTTTTTACACGCTTCAGTAGCTATGGTGCGTGTCTTGAAAACTCTCATACACCATAGCCATTTGTCTATTCTTTCTTCTGTCTTTGGCATCGCAATAGCAGTTATTTATCGGAAGTTCTCTCCATTACCAAAACCACTTTCCCAAGATTATTAAGAAGTTCCACTCTCCCCTGCTGCAGAGGTTTTGCTTTTGATGCATCTTCCAAAGCTACGAGAAGTTGAGTCTCATAATTGGGTGCAGGACAGGCCATACGAGTTANACNAATCTTTTGAAATGATNTTNAATTAGCTGCATCCATANCAGNTTCCAAGGANCCATTAAGGATGTTGCATCNNGTGTTACCGTGAATTTTACCTTCATCCACATCTATCACCAGTTTCATATCAGGAATGTCTATTTCTTCCCCATCAATTTCTTTCACAGCCCATGTACCGTTCAGAAATTGAAAATTCTGATGCATGAGTTCGAGCACAGGTTGATTTTCAGAATCCAAAAGGGTTATAAAATAGTCATCGCCATTCAAGCTCCATGTNTAATAACGTGAAGCTGACAGTGCACTATTAATCTCTGCATCGGTAATACCGGTCATCCCACAGGCCATCATAGTCGATACCAGATTTGAGAAAGTAAGCGTGGAGTCCGACGGATTATACTGATAGGCTGCATTGATGATATTGCATCCGTTGTTACCGTATACCCTCTTCTCCGAAGGCTCAAACTTAAGATAAGGTGCAGTTTCTCCCNCTGCCTGTTTCCCGAAAACCCTTTCGATGGCCCAATCGCCCTTAACAATACCGTTGGAAAGATCTTCCGAAGTATATACTGATGAAACGGGTTGCACAATATTCTCTCTATCAGTTGGTAACACAGCCTCTTTCTTGACATCCTTATCACCGTTACCGTTATTTTTGATTTTACTCATAACGTTACATGCGCCCAAAGGAATCAATGCTATTGCCATGAATGGCCATATATAATTTGTTTTCTTCTTCATCATAACATTTTTAATTAATCTCCCCAGTGTCTTCGTAAAGGATATTTAGTCGGTCGGAGCAACAACCTAAGTGAAGTGGAATAATTAAAGTAATTCCAAATCCAGTTCAATAATACAGTCACTTTATTTCTCATTCCGAGAATTGAAAGCAGATGAATGAGCATCCACATTAACCATGCTATTATACCTGAATATGATTTACCGGGGAGATCTGCTACTGCACGGTTTTTTCCAATAGTTGCCATCGAACCTTTATCATGGTATTGGAAAGCATGAGTAAAACTATTCTCATTGAGATTCTTTGCAAGATTGGCCGCCTGTTGGATTGCCGGCTGAGCCATCNGAGNATGTNCGTGTGGGTATGCTTCACATTCCATNAATGCGATATCGCCTACCGCCATTACATCGTCAAGACCTTTCACACGGTTATATTCATCTACAATTATGCGTCCTCCTCTTCCTATACATTCTGCCGGTATACCTGGCATAGGCTCACCTTTCACACCGGCTGTCCAGATTACGGTTTCCCAATATTCCTTTGATCCGTCGCCAAAGGTTACATATTTGTCACTGTAATCTTTCATGGTAGTGTTTAGTCGCACATCTACCATTAGATCTTGCAAATATTTTAAAGCCTTCTTCGACGACTTTTCTTTCATAGCACCTAGAAGTTTTCCGGTACCTTCTACGAGTGTGATACGCACATCGGAGGAAGAGAGCTCCGGATATTCTTTCGGTAAGATATATTTTTTCATTTCTCCTAATGCTCCGGCTATCTCTACTCCTGACGGACCTCCTCCGACCACAAGAAAACTTAGAAGCTCTTTACGACGTTTCATATCGACAGAGGCCGCCCCTCTTTCCAATCGATCAAGTATTTCATCTCTCGTGTGAGCAGCTTCGGCAACTGTTTTTATTCCGTAAGNCATGTGGGCCNGACNANCNATGCCAAAANAGTTGTTTCTTGANNCCGCAGCTATTATAAGCCTGTCATAGTCTAAGGTTTCATAACTGGTCGTCACCGTTTTATTAACCAAATCAATATCCTTTACATGACCCATGTGGTAAGAGACATTTTTATGTTTTATAAATTCTCTCCTGAAAGGAAAACAGATATTGGCTGAGGCCAGACTGGAGGATGCAATCTGGTAAAATAAGGGTGGGAAGCAATGAAAATTATTCCTGTCTACCATTAATATACGGAATTTATCCTTATTCAGTTTCTTGACAAGGTTTAATCCGGCAAAACCACCACCAATTATTATTATTCTCTCCATCAGTACTTAATATTTTAGCCGTCANGANAACGGGAAGGTANTCTTTTGNAGNTTTTTATTNAGGNAATNTATTANTTCTTATNATTTAGAAACGAGATATTTCACCTATGGTTCATAAGCCCCATAATATTCTTTTCAATTCAAATTGTTAGTCCTAACCTGAGATAAACTGTTACTTCTATCTTCTGCATAATGTTTTGAAAACACAGAAACCGCATCTCTCCTCATCACAGGCTTTGAATACCGGAGATGTGAACAGATCATCAATCATTTTTTCCATTCCGTCATCAAACCTTTCTGAAACATCAGCATAACTATTTATTTTCTCATATTTCACAGGCTTTACTTCCTCTGTATCGGCTTCTTCCTGGTAGCCGATCAAAGGAAGATTAAGCTCACCCTTCTCCAATCCCGGCACATCGTATATTTCGAGCCTTATATCATCTGATGAAAACTGTGGATAATGTTTTCCCAGGAGCCACGCATAAGTAAAAAGTTGAAAAGCCTGTTCACTCCGATAATCACCGGTGAATATATCATCAAAACTTTCTGCACTTAATTTAAGACTACCTGTCTTATAGTCCACAATTCTTAATTGATAACCTTTCTCAGTCGGAATTTCATCAAGACGGTCAATAGCAAAACGGAAATTGNCGGATTTACCTGTANGGAGCTGAATGGAANAAGTATCTGTCACCNCCNNTCCNTAANTTTTNAAANGTGTNTACTGGCGATCATGTCTAAGCACTCGCTCAACTTGTTGCCTTATCTGACGAGCTACCATCTCCGAAGCTCCACTTAATTCCGTATCAAGCTGATCCTTTAACTTATAATGAAGAGCATTAACACTTTGAATCACACTGCGTTCAATAACAGCTTTATCCTTAAGTAAGGAATCAATCTTTTCTTTTGTGATCACTTCCGGTTCAGTCAGCATCAGCTTTCGTTTATTCTCCGGAAGATACATCTTCATCATGACATCATGCAGTATATTCCCTGCAGATATCGCATCTATAAATTCTGAAGGCTCAGGATCATCCGACAGGCCTATTACTGACTTATAGAAAAATTTTACTTGACACTCTCTGTAATCCTGTAAGGAAGATGCCGACAGATTCTTACCACCTTTTTGGCAAAATTTCTCAAGTTGCTCCATTATTTCGGAAGTTTTCTTCACTGAAGGATCACTTGGAGTTCTACCGCTGAGTATAAACTTCCAATCTTCCTCTTTTAGAACTTCTTTTGCAAAAAGATAGCGTAATTGTTGCACATATCGAGAAACATCACCACTTCTTATACCCCCTCCTGATCTCGCATCATAAATCATAGTCACTTCTTTCGCCCGACTTATCATTCGATAAAAGTAGTAAGCGAAAATACTTTCAGCATAATTTGACGGAGGCATGCCAAAAGCATGACGTAAAGTGTCCGGAATAAAACTACGCGTTCTTGCACGCATTGGGAGAATGCGTTCATTCGCCGATAAAATAAAAATATGCTCAAAATCAATTGATCTGGTCTCAAGCATACCCATTACCTGAAGACCCGTCAATGGTTCTCCTTCAAATCCGACCGTTTCGCCCGCCAATAATCTATCTACTAAACGATATACAGTTGTAGGCTTCATATTCATATTATATTCTGACAGAATATCCCTCAACCGCTGCAACGCATCTCTATATACACGGATATGTGATATTTCGAGTCGAGATTTTATCATTGCTTCCTCGAATGCCGGCAATTTTATCGCAACCCTCTCCAATATGGAATCTAAATAAGTCAAAGCTTCTCCGGGAGTGGCATTTTTATCCGGAACAGTCAATATCTCGGCTCCTTCAGTGGTGATCTTCCTTAAATCCTCCAAACTGATGGTGATTTTATGTCTCTCCTTTATATATTTGATTATTTTTTCAACGGAATTTGAATTAAGCAATACATGAGAAAAAGGATGAGAAAGAAACAAAAGTAGATCCCGATGAAAAAATACAGTTTCTCCTCCTGATATGCGCATATTGTAAATCAGCTTTCTTAACAATGTTACAAATGGCACAACTGAAGTCATCCTTAAAGGATAACCCATAGTTAGATTTACGTCTCCCATACCATCGGGTAAAGAATAGAGCATAGGAAGAAGTAAACCCTCATCAGGCAATACAACTGCTACCTTGGCATTTTTAAAAGCCTCACTTGACAGGCGGTCTTTTAACTCTGCAAGCATAGTGCCCACTATTTTAGTCTGTGCTGAATTAGAAGGTGATGAGGCGATCTTAAGTTTTTGAGGCAAGCTGACTGTATCACTCTGACGTATGATTCCGGCCGACCACTGAGGCGAAGGGAAAACACTCATATTCGTTTTTACAAACTTTGAAGCAGAGTTCACTTCACCTGTGAGAACCGGTCCCGTGGCATCCCAATAAAAATCTATATATTCGTCAAAACCATCATAGGGCTCGAATTCTTTCAATATCCTGAATATCTTCTGTTCCACCATACTTAAAGCATTGAAGCCCACTGCAACAATTTTCTTATACGGCAGTATTCCACGCCCATTTTCTTTTAGATTATGTAAAGCTTCTCTATACATTCCACCTGTGGTAGTGAGACCCTCTTTCCTTAAACAATTTTTGAAGCTACTGTAAAGAGGGTATAAGATGCGCCAAAGATGAAGGAACTTTCTCTTCACTTCTGAAAGCTTGTCTTCCGGCCCGTCGAAATTCTTCCAAAATCTCTTGGAATCTCCTGTATCAGTCCAACCGAAATATTCTTCCATCACTTTCTTTTGTTCCTCATTTAAAAATGTTGAAGTGATCTCTCTATAATCTTTTACATTTTTAAAGAGTTCCTCAGGGGTATCAAGANAAAGATCCACTNCATTGAAATCTGATAACACTGTTTCACCCCNNCTTATGAAAGAATCGAAATTTATTGACNCCTTTTCTNATTCACGCGCTTCAAAATTTAAACCGGGAAGTCCCAGATATTCCAGATAACATTCATACAATTTGAAAATCATATCGACACGTGATGCCACCACCAAACCGGACAAATCTCCTACAAAATCAGTAATAGTCTTTATTTCAGGTGCCAAAATAGCGTGACGATTATATTCCTCTTTTAAATACTTCAAAAAGAAAGTACCGCTTCTCTTATTGGGAAATAAAAAGCAAACTTCTGATAAATCAGGATATCTGGAAGCGTAAGCTTTGGCTATGGTTTGGAGAAATGGTTGCATTGCTGTCAATAAATAAATTGGTTTTAACTTCAAAATTAATAGTTTCAATATTCTTATCCAAATGAGGATTATTAAAATGTCTCTTTTTTTATTTTCATTCGTCTGTGGTTAACTAATACAAATTTTTATTTGCGCTTTTCATCTTTATTAGGTATTTTTGCAAAAAATATAGTAATGACATAGTCCTTTCTAATGTCATCTCATCTAATGTCATCTCACAATTCAGGATAAATCTGACTTAAATGAAATTTTCTGATATAGCAGGCCATTCAGAAACAATATCCGCACTCAGGTCGCTGGCCGATGAAGGAAGGATTCCCCATGCGTTGCTTTTATCCGGCATATCAGGCATTGGGAAATTCCGGATAGCAAGAGCTTTTGCACAATATATCCATTGTTCCAAACGTTCGGGAGGTGACTCGTGTGGTGTGTGTCCATCTTGCCTGCAGCATCAGCGTCACAATAATCCTGATCTACACTTCATCTTTCCCGTGCTTAATAAGGAAAAAAGAAAAGTGTCGGCAGATTATATCGAGGAATGGAAAGAGATGCTTAATGAATGGAGCTATATGCCTCCGGAAAAATGGAATGATATTATTTCAGCAGGCAACTCTCAACCCGTCATATACGTGACAGAAAGCGAAGACATAATATCGAAAGCTTCTCTATCGGCTTTTCAAGAGGATTATAAGATTTTTTTAATCTGGCTACCGGAAAGAATGCGCCCGGAAGCAGCCAATAAACTTTTGAAAATAATAGAAGAACCTTTTGATGACACGATTTTCATACTTGTCAGTAACGACGATTCAAAACTGTTACCTACCATTTTCTCACGCACACAACGCTTCAATCTTCGTCCTCTTTCTGAGCACGATATCTTCCTCCATCTGTCTTCTCATCGTGGAGTAAGTGAGGACGTAGCTGATACAACTGCCAAAATTTCGGAAGGTAGTGTTGCAAAAGCTGAAGAATTGATATGCCATCCTGAAGAATTAATGGAATTCTCAGCATTATTTAAAGAGATTATGCGTATGGCCTATGCATTGAAAGCCGCTCCTCTGAAAACTCTTTCCGAAAAGTGTGCCGCAATGGGTCGTGAGAAACTTTTACGGTTTCTTTCGTATGCAGCAAGGATGATACGGGAAAATTTCATCTATAATCTTCACCTTTCTCCCCTTTCCTTGATGACACAGGATGAAGAAGAATTCAGCCAACGCTTCGCCCCTTTCATTCATGAAGGCAACGTAGAAGGTCTTTCGAATGAAATTTCGCGTGCCTCAGCCGATATATCTCGTAACGCAAACGGTAAGATAGTGATGTTCGATCTTTTTTTACTCATCTCACAATGGGTTAGAATGCAAAAACCGGCATCGCTTCCTTTATAAGAAATTAATAGTATGACTGTACTTAAAATTTTTAACTAACATGAAACCTACTCTATTTATTCTCGCTGCCGGTATGGGCAGCCGCTATGGAGGCCTCAAACAGCTCGACGGTCTTGGCCCAAGCGGAGAAACAATCATGGACTATTCTGTCTACGATGCTTTACGTGCCGGCTTCGGCAAAATCGTCTTCGTAATACGTCATGATTTCGAACAGGATTTCCGCGATAAAGTGATCTCCAAGTATGAAGGTCATGTGCCTGTGGAAGTTGTCTTCCAGGATATTAATGATATCCCCGGGGGCTACAAACCTAACCCTGAACGCAAAAAACCATGGGGTACCAACCACGCTGTGCTCATGGGTAAGGATGTTATAAAGGAACCTTTTGCTGTTATCAATGCCGATGATTATTACGGGGCTGAAAGCTTCAAGATACTCGCTGACTTCTTACGTTCTGTTGAAGGAAAGAAAAATTGCTATTGCATGATCGGATTCAATGTAGAGAATACTCTTTCTGAAAATGGAGGTGTTTCCCGTGGTCTTTGTGAAGTTAGTGAAGAAGGAAATCTCACCGGTGTAACTGAATGTCACGGCATAGAACGTAAAGACGGAAAACTGATTCAAATTGTTGATGAAAAGGAAGTTCCATTCCCGGAGGGTGCACCTGTCTCTATGAATATGTGGGGCTTTACTCCTGATTATTTTGATTATTCACTCAAATCTTTCCTCAACTTCCTTGAGAAGAATCACGATGAACTAAAGGCGGAATTCTATATCCCGACTGTTGTCAACGAACTTATTGAAGACGGAACAATCGAATTAAAAGTGCTTCCCACGCCTTCAAAATGGTTTGGTGTAACCTATGCTGCCGACCGTCCCGCTACAGTAGCCCAATTCCAAAAACTTGTAGATGAGGGAGTTTACCCGGCTAAACTTTTCTGATGATTCTTTGAATTTTTCTATTTAAATATTTCCTTATGAAAGAAAAAATTCTCGTAACGGGTGGTACAGGGTATATTGGCTCTCACACTACGGTTGAGCTTCAGAAAGCGGGTTATGAGGTGGTGATCATTGATAACCTCTCTAATAGTAATGAAGCTGTTATCGATGGAATTGAAGCAATTACAGGCATACGACCGGTTTTTGTTAAAGGAGACTGCACCGATCTTGAGACTCTGAAAAAATTGTTTAAAGAAAACCCCGGAATTAAGGGTATTATTAATTTCGCCGCATCCAAAGCTGTAGGTGAAAGCGTACAGAAACCTCTGCTCTATTACCGTAACAATCTTAATACACTTATAAATCTCCTTGAGCTTATGCCGGAAAATGGCGTAAAGGGCATTGTATTTTCATCATCTTGCACAGTTTACGGAGAGCCGGATCAGAATCCTATAGATGAAACAGCTCCTATAAAACCTGCTACGTCTCCTTACGGTAACACCAAGCAGATTTCTGAAGAAATAATAGAAGATTATGTGAAAAGTGGTGCTCCAATCAAGAGTATCCTTCTCCGTTATTTCAACCCGATTGGAGCCCATCCAAGTGCTCTTATCGGAGAATTACCTCTCGGGGTTCCTCAGAATCTTGTTCCTTATCTTACCCAGACTGCTGCCGGTATCCGCAAAGAGCTGACTGTTTTCGGAGATGATTACAATACACCTGACGGTTCTTGCATTCGTGATTATATTGATGTGGTTGACCTTGCAAAAGCTCATGTCATTGCTATGAAACGTATGCTTGAAAATAAGGATACTGATGCCGTAGAAGTATTCAACCTCGGAACGGGTAACGGTCTTTCAGTGCTCCAGCTTATCAATGCTTTCGAAGAGGCCACAGGAGTGCCGGTGCCCCACAAAATTGGAGCTCGCCGCGCGGGTGACATTGAGAAAATTTGGGCTGATCCAAAGAAAGCTAATGAAGTGCTTGGTTGGAAAGCTGAAGCTGATATAAAAGACACCATGCGTAACGCCTGGGCTTGGCAATGTAAGGTTACTGAGAAAAAATAATTCTCCGCCACCCATAACGATAAAATNTAAGAAATCCACCCGACANGTCAGGTGGATTTCTTATATTTTATCGTTATGATTTATTTCTTTCGGTGTCCTCCGCCCATCTGTGCTTTGGCCTGTTTCAACTGATTCATCATCTTCATTGGATTTTTCATAGTTGAGGCTGCGCGCATCATCTTACGGGTATCTTCAAATTGTTTTATAAATTTATTAACCGATTGAATGCTGTTGCCTGAACCCTTCGCTATTCGCTGACGACGGCTCGCACTTTTCAGACATTCCGGATTATGGCGTTCATACGGCGTCATTGAGCTGATGATAGCCTCTATCGAATTAAAAGCACTGTCGTCAATATCAATATCCTTTATCACCTTTCCAACTCCCGGAATCATCGAGGCGAGTTCTTTGATATTACCCATCTTTTTTATTTGATGGATCTGATTCTGAAAATCTTCGTAATCGAATTTATTTTTCTTAATCTTCTCCTGGAGTTTCTCCGCTTCCTTCTGATCGTAGAGTTCCTGTGCACGTTTGGCCAGCTCCACGATATCTCCCATTCCAAGGATTCGACTCGCCATACCTTCAGGATTGAATTCCTGAATATCCTCAAGCTTCTCTCCGGTACCTATGTACTTTATCGGTTTATCTACTACAGATCTGATTGACAAGGCTGAACCACCGCGTGCATCACCATCGAGTTTCGTAAGAACCACCCCATCAAAATCAAGACGGTTATTAAACTCCTTGGCAGTGTNGACCGCATCGNTACCGNTCATTGAATCAACCACAANAAGANTCTCCTGCGGTTTGATAGCGTTCTTTATAGCCTCTATCTCATCCATCATCTCTTCATCTACTGCCAGACGACCGGCCGTATCTATTATTACAAGATCATGATGATTATTTTTTGCAAAAGATATGGCATTCTGAGCTATTTCAACCGGATTTTTATTACCCTCTTCAGTATAAACCGGTACATTGATGCTTTCCCCGAGCACCTTCAGCTGTTCGATAGCGGCAGGACGATAAACGTCAGCTGCCACANGAAGTGGACGTTTTCCTTTAGATNATTTAAGTTTCTTAGCAAGTTTCCCGGAGAATGTTGTCTTACCGGATCCTTGCAGGCCTGACATTAGGATAACGGCCGGATTACCTGAAAGATTCAAAGGTGCCTCCACACCGCCCATAAGAGCAACAAGTTCATCATGCACGATCTTTACCATCAACTCTTTTGGTTTGAGAGACGTGATGACATTCTGACCTATGGCTTTTTGTTTAACCTTATCTGTAAAAGTCTTGGCAACTTTATAATTGACGTCGGCATCAAGGAGTGCTCTGCGCACATCTTTTACTGTCTCCGCTATATTGATTTCGGTGATTCGTCCCTCACCTTTGAGAATTTTAAACGACTTCTCTAATCTTTCTGATAAACTGTTGAACATATATTTACTAACGTAATTTCTTTTAATTCATTAAGGTGTTAGCCTGTTGGTTGCCGTATCGGGGAAAATTACCGTGGGCTTAAAATTCTCAGCTTCTTCAGGAGTCATTAACCCATACGACATTATTATTACAATATCTCCCGGCTGTACCTTACGTGCTGCCGCGCCATTAAGGCAGATAACTCCACTACCCTCTTCTCCGGCTATTGTATAGGTATCGAAACGTTCACCATTATTGTTATTTACAATCCATACACGTTCACCCTCCAATATGTTGGATGCTTTCAGCAACGCTTTGTCAATGGTGATACTGCCTATATAATTGAGATTCGCCTCAGTCACAGTGACCCGGTGAATCTTTGATTTCATCATTTCTATGTACATGATGCCACTCTTTTAGAATGCTCAAATGTTATTTCGGAAGTCGATAAGCTATATTATCGATCAATCGGACTTTACCACAATATACAGTTATACAACCTACAATCCAGGGAGATTCTTCCCATTCATCAACATGTGCTAATGTACGGCCATCAACAATTTCGAAATATTCAACCTCCAATTCGGGCACCGCATTTAAACGCTCCACAACCGTGTCGTGAGTGGCCTGCACAGAATGCAACTTGCTGTATTCCACGCTATCTTTCAATGCCGCATGTATTTCGGGAGCTATACTGCGTTGCTCCGGCGTAAGGAGAGCGTTGCGACTTGAAAGAGCGAGACCGTCTTCTGCACGTTTTATGGGACACGCAATTATCTCAACCTTGATGCCTTCACTTTTTATCATATTTCTAATCACAGCGATTTGCTGGAAATCCTTCTCTCCAAAATAGGCCCTGTCAGGAGTAACTATTCTAAAAAGGAGACTTACGATCTGAGCAACACCTTGGAAATGCCCGGGACGATATTTTCCTTCCATAACCTCGGCAGCCATACCCAAATCAAAAACATGTTTAGGCTGTGACTCCGGGCCACCTGGATAAATCTCCTCTACGGGGGGAGCAAAAACAGCTGTGACTCCGGCCTTGGCCAGCAGTTTGAAATCCTCCTCTTCCTGACGTGGATATGTTGACAGATCTGTCGGATTGTTGAACTGGGTTGGATTGACAAACAAACTGACTATTGTCACATCATTACCCTCGACTGCTTTCTCCACAAGTGACAGATGACCCTCATGCAAAGCACCCATAGTGGGCACCAAACCCACCGATGCCCCACGCCCTTTCTCACGGGCTATAAATTGACGGACATCGTTGACTGTTCTTAATATAATCATTGCCTTTGTTTTTCTGCCGGAATGTTAATCTGTACAATTCCGGAATTTGAAAAAGTTTGGTTTTGTTATTTGCAGAAATCTGTAGACTGTCGCCAGTCATACGTATTTACAGACCTCTTCTATCAGACTGCAAAATTAATCAAATCTTCACAATCNCCCCAATCATTTTATTCAAATTTTNAATCCTGTTTATTAANGATNTTTAAAAATTCNCTANCNGACTCCTTTTATAGCCGCTATACGCAAATATTTTATNAACTTTGCAAATATTTACCGGANCAATTGTGGCCGNCTGANTTCAAGTAGTATGACACAAAACAACCGTATTCTGCTCATCAATCAGGAAANCTCCCCTTACGTTGCAGGTTCGCAAGCCGCTTTCGGTAAAGCCCTTGCCCANGGTATGCAGGAGAGAGGTTTCGAAGTTAGAACTTTTATGCCAAAGTTCGGTTCAGTGAATGAACGTCGTAACCAACTCCATGAGGTTATTCGCCTTAGCGGTGTCAATATCATTATTGATGATAATGATCATCCTCTGATTATTAAGGTCGCATCTCTTCAACCTTCACGTATCCAAGTTTATTTCATTGATAATGATGATTTTTTCCTTAAAGAAGAAAACGATGTAGATGCTTCAGGAAGTAATAGATCTGATAATGATGAAAGAACTATTTTCTTCACACGAGGCACTCTTGAAACAGCAAAGAAACTTCGTTGGGAACCAGCAGTCATTCATTGTGCCGGTTGGATGAGTTCTCTCATACCTCTTTATTTGAAACGTATTTATAACGATGACCTTTCTTTCAAGGGAGCCAAAGTGGTTTACACCGTTACTCCCGACACAGTTTCCACTTCTATTGACCCACGGTTCCTAACAAAACTAAAGGCCGATGGAATTCCTGTAAGAGACATTAAAAAATTCTCATCTTTGCCCTTCGATACAAATCTTCTCCATAGATTGGCAATTGAGTATGCTCATGCTGTTGTTTTCCAATCTAATGATATCGATCCGGAACTCCTTGAGTATGTCAAAGCTTCAGGAAAGCCTTATAAAATAATTGAAAATAGCGATAACGCATCAGATGAGTATGCTGAATTCTTCAAATCTATCTGAGTTTGATNGTAAGTGTACTGCTAAATTTTAACACATAATAAGACGTATGANGCNATCTCGCTTTATCCTTCCGGTTGCTGTCTTGCTTTCCGCAGGATTAAACTGGTNTTGTGAANATAATGTTAGCNCGATCGGCGNNTCTATTGCTGCGGGAGAAGTTAACATTTCAATTGATTNGCTTGNATATAAACTTGATGCCTCAACCATCAGTAATCCCACTTTCGATGCACGNTCGGGCAACATCCTGTTGGGCAAACTTAATGTGCCGGAATATGGGCATTTAGATTGTTCTTTCGTAACCCGTCTTCTCTCCATTTCTCAACTTCCGGATTCGCTGACTGTTTCACAGGAAAAGTTTGATAAATTTATTGCAACAATCGATAGCTGTGCTGTTCAGTTATATATGATCCGCGGCAACTTTGTTGGAGATTCCATCGCTCCACAACAGGCGAAACTTTTCCAGCTTACCAAGCAGCTTCCCGATAATATTACAAATGAATTTGATCCTACCGGCTACTATGACCCATATTCTCCACTTGGTGTCAAAAATTATACTCTCGTTAATGCCGGTGAAACTGATGCCACTTATCTTGGATATAAAAATTTCCAGATTCGAATTCCCGTTGATACTGAGTATGCCATCAATATATTGAAAAAATATAAGGAAGATCCCCAGATCTTTGAATGGCCTTCTAAATTCGCCACTTTCATTCCGGGATTTTATGTGGAAAATTCGTTTGGTAAAGGTTGTATGGCAAGTTTCTCCAGACTCACTCTTAACGCTTACCATTATAAACTTTCCCAGCAATTGAAAAAGGATGAAAATGGACAGAATGTAAAAGATGAAAATGGAAATCTTGTTTACGAGACAGTACATATAAAAGATTCTACAGTACTTTGCACCACTGCTCCGGAAGTGTTGAGCAGTAATCGGATCTCTTATATTCCTTCACAATCCTTACTTGATCGTATTGCTGCAGGTGAAAACATAATCACTACTCCCGGAGGCTTTACCACTAAAATTAAATTTCCGGCTGAAGAGATAATAAAGAAATATAAAGAAAACAGCTCTAATATTTCTGTTATAAGCGGTCTTTCAATGACTATTCCCGCCGATACGGTTAAGAATGATTATAGAATCTATGGAGCGCCCTACCTGCTCCTTATTAAGACTAAGGACGTCGATCAATTTTTCGCTTCCAATTCTATTCCTGATAACATCTCTTCATTCTATGCTACTTATAGCTCAGCTGTAGGAGGCTTCCGTTTTCCATCCTTGCGATCATATTTCCTTGATTTGTTAGATAAGAATGAAATTCTGGATGAGGATATTGAATTTTCTCTTATTCCGGTAAATATAACCACAGAATCCGGAGGCAATTATTCCAACTATGAGTATGTGGTTAAATGTGTGCCCTATACCGTACAACCCACTATGACAAAGCTTGACACTGATCATGCGCGTATAGTATTTACATTCTCTTCGCAGATGNTCNAATAATTATTATTACNAACTTCACTTTTCACAANGCNCCNAANATTATGATTTTCCATTCGCTGTTATTCNGNCTTATTTCATTCATTACAGGGGCCGACAGTATAGGCTCTGCCCCACAGGCAGAGCTTCTTTTTGTAGGCGACGCTATGCAACATCAAGCACAACTTGACCGCGCTTCACAATTGGCAGGAGGCAAAGGTTATGATTATTCTGACTGTTTTACTCTCATCGCTCCTACTATTACTTCGGCCGATTATGCAGTTTGCAATCTTGAAGTACCACTCGGTGGAGGACCCGATTACACAGGTTATCCTTGTTTCAGTGCGCCCGACTCTTACGCTGAGGCTTTACGTGATGCCGGGTTCGATATGATGTTGACAGCTAACAATCATTGCCTTGATCGAAGAGACAAAGCGGCCAGGCGTACTCTTAATGCTCTTGACAGTCTTGGTATAGATCATATAGGCACTTATCAAGACCGATTGCAACGTGATTCTCTCATTCCTTTTATAAAAAATATAAATGGGTTCAAAATTGGGTTCCTTAATTACACCTATGGCACTAATGGAATTCCTCCGGTTGAGGGAGTAGAAGTTTCTTTAATCGACCGTGAAAAAATGGCAGAGGAAATTAAACGCACACGTGAAGCAGGAGCTGAAATTATTGTAGTTGCCATGCATTGGGGCATAGAATATGTGCTGTTAGAAAATGGCGTACAAAGAGATTTGACTGATTTTCTTATTGATCAGGGTGTAGATCTGATTATCGGTGGTCATCCTCATGTGGTTCAACCTATGAAAATCTTACGTAATGAAAAAGAAAATAAAGATGTACTTGTGGTTTACTCACTCGGCAACTTTATTTCTAATATGAAAACAGCCGATACTCGTGGTGGAGCGTTGGTAAGAGCATTTATTGTAAGAGATAAAGATAATAAAGCTCGCTTCAGCCATGCTGATTATGATACTTTTTTTTCAGCAAAACCGTCTGGCGGTTCATCTAATTATATGGTTGTTCCATCATGGATGCCGGAAGAAATTCCAACATCACAAAAAGCACATTGGCTTCTCTTTGAACGTGGCGCTCAGAAGATTTTCGATACACATAATATTGGTGTGCCCAGACGTCATAAATAATATGTTAGGAGCACTTATTGAAGTGCGTAGAATAGGTTTTGATAGAAAAGACTACGACATCAGTTTAAACTAACCTTACCCATATTTGTTATTAAAATAGAATTCGTAAATATAAAAAATCTTAATTACTGAATATTATGGAAAAAGAAAGAGAAGCTACACTTGTGGCATATTTTGCAATCAAAGGAAAAGAAGAATCTGCTGCAACNGCCAAAATTGNTGCCAAACTTGGTAAGGTGCTTACTGAGNAAGGTATAAAATTCGATCAGTTCGCAATCATACCTACAGAAGAATATCCCACTGATCCCGCCNATTTCGAGTTGGCTACCAAAACAGAAAAAGATCATCGTTCTCGCCCCGAACTTNTTGGCAAGTATAGCGGTATGNAAGATGTGAAAGATATTTTCCTGATTGNNCCCANTTGGTATGATTNTNTCCCGATGGGTGTCTTCACTTTCNTTGATGAATATGACTTTGCAGAGAAAAGATTTGTGCCCGTAGTTGTACATGCAGGCGATGGTTCCAAAAACATAGTGAATGAGCTTCGTGCTTTCCTTCACAAGGTATGGATTATGCCTGCTGTAGAGATAAAAGACTCTGATCTTGACTCAAGTGATGCAGCGATTGCAAAAGCAGTTGAAGAAATGCTCGAGGAATCTAAATCAAAGTATTAAACTCTTGATGTAATCTTTATAAAGATCTATATAAAAGGACGTGTTAACTCACG
>WFLX010092575.1_pt1 | contig 19376 bp, 16 predicted proteins | sample 4967041 | NCBI WGS metagenome assembly WFLX01 (sample SAMN12857096, study PRJNA449069) | gut metagenome | isolation source: stool from male and female vole | host: Microtus ochrogaster | place: USA:Florida | collected 2017
CGCTGACACGGAAAATGGACTTTCTTGAACAGTCGCTCTATAATCAGATTCTTTCATTTGACGAGCTTCAACAACTCGCCCGCAAAAATAAAGATCGCCTGAGCCATATACCCTCCATCCAGCCCATATCTCGCGAAAGCATGAAGCAAATGGCATCAGGATATGGCTACCGTCTCGACCCTATTTACGGCACAAGCCGATTCCATGCAGGACTTGATTTTGCCGCCGACACGGGCACCAAAGTGTATGCCACCGCCGACGGAGTGGTTAAAGAAGCAGGCTGGGAAAGCGGCTACGGCAATTGCGTTGACATTGATCATGGTTACGGATATATGACCCGATACGCCCATCTTAACAAATTCTATGTAAAGACCGGACAGGAAATAAAGCGCGGAGACTTTATTGGAGAAGTGGGGTCGACAGGGAAATCCACCGGATCCCATCTGCACTATGAAGTGAGATATAATGGCGAACCTCAGAATCCCATCAATTACTATTTCATGGATATAACCCCGGAGGAATATGATGACTTGATTCGTCAGGCAGAAAATGCCGGACACGTAATGGATTGATTATACAAATGAGAGACTCGGACCTTAAAAAATATTACCGCATTCGCGAAGTAGCTGAAATACTTGACGTGCCATTGTCGACACTGAGATACTGGGAACAGGAGTTTCCGTCAATACGTCCTAAACGAGGCTCTAATGGAACCCGCCTATATTCAGCCAATGACATTGAACGGGCGCGGATGATACATTTCCTCCTCAAAGTGAAAGGGCTCAAAATCGACGCCGCAAAGGCTCAAATCAACAATAATCCATCGGGAGTTGCGCGTCAGGCGCAAGCTGTCGAACGGTTGATAAAAATAAGAGACGAGTTACAGGGGATGTTATCGGCTGTAATCCGTCATAGATAAACTAATTTCGCTTTTAGTTTATTTTTCCACTTCGATTTGGCGTATTACCATCACGACCTTGTTATCCTTATCAAGGAATTGAACAGTGTTGTGGCGTGACTTTTTAGCATATTCTACGCTTTCCAATGCGACAAGACAGGCAGTTTCAGCCTTCATGCTCTCAGGGTCACACATCATTCTGGTTGACGCAAGGTTATTGAATTGGATGGAATTTGATTTATCAGGATCGATTATAAGCGCTCCGTTCACAAGATTACATCCGGTATTGCCATGCATTCTCAGTTCCTGCACGTCAAGCACCATTCTCATGTCAGGGTTATCATATTTCTCACCGTCAATCTCCTCGATCTGCCATGTTCCGTTAAGGAAATCCATGTTATGCTTTCTAAGAACCATGATAGTCTGCTTTGCGCTATTCTTCAATTCAAGATAAGACTCATGTCCGCGCTTACTGATAGAATAGCTGACGGTATTCTCCAACGCTTTTCCAATCGCTTGCTCATACATTGCGTCAGGGCAAGCCATCATAGTGCTGACAACTCTTCCAAATGACAGATTGCTGCCTTTAGCTGAGAAAAAACCGTTTATTATATTGCAACCATTCGAACCATATATTCGATGATCGCTAAGACTGAAGTTAATGTAAGGACGTTCTTCACCTGTCACCTTTTTACCGTCGACTGAAGAGATTGTCCACTCACCTTCGAGATCCTCAACCGAATTAGGGACAATATCGCCCGTCTCCTCTCTCGCTTCCTCCTGCTGGGTTTCAGCTTTAGCAACATTAGTCCCTGACTTATTCAAATTCAATATTCCGCAGGATGATAATCCCAACGAAATTGCCGATAGTGCGGCGATTATACCAATCTTATTCATACTTTCAAACTTTTATCTTATATTATATTGACACTTCAAATTGAAATTTGTTTAGCATAACCCTCAAAAAATCACACTATCTCAATTTCAAGTCCGTCATAGGCAATGTACACGTTTCCCGGAAGTGTCGGTTGGACTTCAGCCTGCGTTCCCATTTTATCGGCAAGATGGGTCAAATAAGCGATTCTCGGACCCACACGCTCAATCACCCCCAACGCTTCCTCAAGATTCATGTGGGACAAGTGCTGCTCCTTTCTCAACGCATTTATGACCAGCGTATCGACTCCTTCCAGCCTTTTATAAGTAGAATCAGGGATAGTCTTAGCGTCAGTAATATAGGCAAGTTTGCCTACTCTGAAGCCAACAATGGGAAGTTTATAATGAATCACCGGGATTGGAAGCACTTCAATATCCCCTATAGAAAACCGTTCATCACCGATTTCATGAATATCAAATATAGGCACACCTGGATAAGGATGATCCTTAAAACAGTAAGGAACACGACTGCGCAAATCGTCGGCGACATCATGACGGCAGTAAAGAGGAAATCCGCCGCTACGATAACAATAGGGTCTAAGATCATCAATTCCGCCCACATGATCATAGTGACTGTGGGTCAAGAGCGCCGCTGTCAAGTCGGGAGCTCCTGCATCGATAATCTGCTGACGGAAATCGGGTCCACAGTCAATTAGAATATTTTTCCCGTCAACGCTCAACAATGCCGAGGCGCGCAGACGTTTATCATGTAAATCAGTCGAGATGCATGTGGGACACTTGCANCCTATCTGCGGCACTCCGGTAGAGGTGCCCGTGCCAAGAAAACGCAATTTCATCATGACTCTATTATGTTTACTTCAGGCGATATTTTAATTCCGAATTTAGTCCTAACAGCGTGTTGGACATGGGTTTTCAGATTTATCACATCGGCTTCGGTAGCATTTCCCGTATTGACTATGACCAGACATTGTTTCGGATAAACCTCCGCGCCTCCTATTCTGAAACCTTTCATTCCGGAACGCTCTATGAGCCATCCCGCCGGAATCTTTACAGTTCCGTCATTAAGATGATAGGAGGGAATGTCAGGATAATCGCACTTAATCCTGGCGTAAACCTCATAGTTCACAACAGGATTCTTAAAGAATGAACCGGCACTACCCAATTCCGACGGTTCGGGAAGTTTCGACCGCCTGATTGAAATAATTCGGTCTCGCACCTTTCCAAGGGTAAGCTCCGCATCCGAGGCTAATTCCGACAACGGTCCGTATTCGAGCGAAAAAGCCGGCAACAAGCTAAGTTTGAAATTAGCGCCGGTGACAATATATCGTCCCGCCTCATGCTTAAAAATACTGTCACGATAACCATAGGCACAACTGTCGACTGATAGTTTCTTACAATTCATATCAGTAATATCAAGCACTTCGACACTCTCGATGATATCCTTTGCCTCTGCTCCGTAAGCGCCCACATTCTGAACTACGGCGCCACCCACTTCTCCGGGAATATAGGAGAGATTCACGCCACCATACAGATTGGCTTTCACCGTATACTTGACGAAATCGTCCCACACTGTGCCTGCAGCTGCATATACAAAGGCATGAGATGAATCTCTTCCGGTCTCAATTATCTTCTGAGAGCAGCAGTGCAAAACGACGCCATTATAGCGTGACGGGAAAAGCATATTGCTTCCTCCTCCAAGATGTATGAACCGGCATCGGGCGGCATTCAACTCTGTAACAAGCGCGATCAATTCATCTACCGTATCATATTCAATAAATTCTTTTACAATTGCCGGCAAATGAAATGTGGTGTATTGTGATATATCTAAATTTGCGAAACGTCTTATCATCTCCTCACACTTTTTAATATGCCATCTTCAAAAATCAAATAATTACCGTTGGGATAAGTCCACATTTCCTGAAGAGTTGAAATAGCATTACGACGGTTCACCGACGAGGGAGCCCCTAATGAAAGGCGACACTCCTCTCGGGTCATGTAAGTCGTCACCAGTCCCCTTTGGATCTTAGACCAAACATCGTCAGTGATCATAGGATATTTCTGATGAGGATCGTTTAGATAAAACAATGTTGAAAAATTGCGGGTCGATTTACCCGTTTCTCCCACATTTAGATAGAGATAGGCATCCTCTTTGATGTCAGGATCGTCAATATGGAATTTCACCATTACTTGATAAACGACATTTCCAGGCAATACCTCGGTTATTGTCGCAGGCACAAACTTTATCCCGTTATATGAATTTCCATCCTTATCATATCTTACNGGACTCTTCAAATAAAATTGTTTACCGAGCAATCTTTCGGAAGCCTCGTCAACAAGATCCATATCAATCGTAAACGGAATATCAACTTTAGTCCTGTTGTCAAGCTCTTCGCGGGAAGCAGAAACACGATAAACTATTTCATCGCCAGCCACATTATGGAACACAATCTCCGTATCCTCCCCTCCTGTCAACGAGGTAACGGGACGACAACTGTCAAAAAACAAAATGTCGCCGGCTTTAGGNTTGTTTTTCGCCGGCTCCAGAGCCAAAATAATCTTATCGTCAGTGACATAAAAGCGTTTCCCTTTTACCCACTGAGAAAGACGTTGCGGATTAACGCCACTGAGAAATTCATCTTCCTCAGTGACGGTAATCTGCTGACGTTTGACATCGGTTGCCGTGATTTTCGGAGTGCTCTCTATTCCGGTAAAACAGCCCGGCAATGCAATCATGGGCAGCAAAAGCAACAATTGTCGGAATCTCATCATTCCTTAACCGGATTTATTCCCATATTATAGAATAGGAACGAATAGATATCGGCATACTCATCGATCACTTTTGACACGGGCTTGCCTGCGCCATGTCCCGCTTTCGAATCAATCCTGATGATTTTAGGAGCGTCGCCGGTATCGCTCGCCTGAAGCGTAGCGGCATACTTGAAGGAATGGGCGGGAACCACTCGGTCGTCATGATCGGCGGTAGTGACGAGAATTGCAGGATATTTCGTGCCGTCATTCTTTATATTATGTATAGGAGAATAGCTCAACAGATATTCTGCCATCTCCTTTGAATCAGCGCTGGTGCCATAGTCCGANGCCCAGTTCCAGCCGATAGTGAAAAGATGGTAACGCATCATGTCCATAACGCCAACTCGAGGAATAGCGACTTTGAACAGTTCAGGACGAAGATTGACACAAGCTCCTACAAGCAATCCCCCATTGCTTCCGCCCTCTATCGCCATGTATTCAGGAGAGGTCCATCCCTCCTCTATGAGATATTCAGCAGCTGAAATAAAGTCATTAAATACATTCATTTTTTGCTGTTTCGTGCCGGCAAGGTGCCACGGTTCTCCATATTCACCGCCTCCGCGAAGGTTTGCCTGAGCGTATATACCTCCATTTTCAAGCCATAACAATCTCTGTGCCGAGAATCCCGGGTTCAACGATATGTTAAAGCCTCCATAACCGTAAAGATATACAGGATTCTTTCCATCGCGCTTCAATCCCTTTTTATAAGTGATAAACATGGGTACCAGTGTGTCGTCTGACGACGGATAGAAAATCTGCTCAGTGACATAATCATCCATGTTGAAGCCGTTTATCTCAGTAGCCTTATATAATTTGGATGTGTTGTCGGCAAGATTATAGCTGTAGATTGCAGAAGGATAGGTAAACGAGGTGAATGCGTAGAACACTTCGTCATGCTTCTTGCTTGAAGATATTCCAACAGCTCCGGCTGCCGGGAATTCAATCTCGTTCAAGCGTTTCCCGGCAAGGTCATAGACATAGGACTTATTTTGAGCGTCAATCTCATAGGTCAGGATAAGTTTATTTCCGGCAAACTGCACTCCGGTCAAAACGCCCTTATCTTCAGGCACAAGCTCTTTCCAATTCTCCTTTTGAGGAGCGTCAATGGAAGCCGTCATAAGACGATATTTAGGAGCGCCGTAATTGGTATAAATGAACATTTGTCCGTCGATTACGTCAAGAACTGATATTTCATAATTTTGTGTCGGCTCTATCGTAATCCATTCCTCGCTTCCGGGCTTACGCATTATCAACGAACTGCCAAGCCCCTCACCGCCCCCATATACGAACAGCGGCTGATTGTCATCGGGTATTGATGCGGAATGGAAATGCAGCGGATGCTCCTTGTCTTCATAAACGAGCTTGTCATCCTGCTGCTTGGTTCCAAGACGATGATAGTAGATGCGATGATTCTCATTAGCATTTGAGAACTCCTTGCCTTCGGCGGGTCGGTCGTATGCGCTATAATAAAAACCGTCGCCATCCCATTCGGCATTTGTAAATTTAGCCCATTCGATGTGGTCGGGAAGNAGTTTGCCGGTAGCCGTGTCCATCACGTAGATCTCGGTCCAGTCCGATCCGCTTCGCGAAATAGTGTAGGCTGTATATTTTCCATCATTGGAAAAACTAATACCTGTCAGCGCCACCGTTCCGTCATCGCTTAATTTATTAGGATCCAGGAACACTTCGGCAGGACCGCCAAGCGCATCGGATCGATACAGAACCGACTGATTCTGCAATCCGTCATTCTCATAAAAATAGTACTTGCCGTCCTTTTTGAAAGGCATGCCTGATTTTTTATAGTCCATCAATGTCCTGATCCTATCACGCAATTTATCGCGGAACGGAATTTTCGACAGATAGTCTTCCGTTATTTTTCGCTCTGCTTCAACCCATTCAAGTGTAGACGCTGATGTGTCGTTCTCCAACGATCTGTAAGGGTCCTTTACTTTATTTCCAAAATATGTGTCGACTGTATCCGAAACCGGGGCTTTCGGATATTTTATGTCGCCGGCAGTACTTGAAAGCACACTTGCAGCCATAATTGTAACTGTGACTATTTTATTCATCATATCTATAATTAAATTGTAAAGGACGAGGCGCAATTATTGCCTCGTCCTGAAAATAGCAAATTCTTATTAAAGCCCCTTTCCGTGGCAATTTTTATACTTCTTGCCCGACCCGCACGGACATGGATCGTTACGCCCCACTTTAGGTCCGGCAATAATAGGTTGAGGTCGCTGGCGCTCACCTTGTGGCGCGGATGCAGCCTGACGCTGAGCGTCAGCTCCGGGATAANTNTCCTTGCTCGCTTTATATCGACTATANTNGTTGCGCGTGTCAGGAAGCGNTTCTTTCATTTGAGGACGAGGAGGCTCATTCCTTTGTTCCGAACTGAGTTGAGCATCGGAAGCGCGCTGAGGTTGAGGCTGCGGAATATAGATCTGACCGCGGAGCAATGCTGACGCAGCTTTAACATTCAGCGTGTTCATCGCATTTTCAAACAGATGGAACGACTCTACTTTATAAATCACAAGAGGATCTTTCTGCTCATACGAAGCGTTCTGAACCGACTGACGCAACTGGTCAAGTTCACGAAGATGCTCTTTCCAAACCTCATCTATCGTAACGAGCATTATCGCCTTGTGCCATTCCTTTGTTATGGACTTGCATTCAGTGCGATAAGCCTCCTCTATATCGGCGGGGATNTTGAATACTCGCNTACCGTCGGTTATCGGTACCAATATCTTNCCCTTCGCGCCCCTTNTTTTCAACAAGATCTTTAATCACGGGCTGGGCAATCTCCACGATTCGTTCGCTCTTGCGACGGAACGCTTCATTGACCTCGGCATGGATACGGTCGAATGCCTCCTGATGGGACATCTTTCTGAATTCGTCTTCACTGAAAGGAATCTCGATAGCAAATACCTTGAGAAGTTCCATCGACAAGTCAGGATAGGTGTCGGGCGAGTCATAGGTATTGACGATATTCTCTACCGTGTCATAAAGCATGTTATTGATGTCGATACCCACACGTTCGCCCATCAAAGCGTGAAGTCGGCGTCCATAGATATATTGACGCTGCTTATTCATCACGTCGTCATATTCCAAAAGGCGTTTACGAATACCGAAGTTATTCTCCTCAACACGCTTCTGAGCATTCTCAATAGCGCGATTCACCATCTTGGACTCGATCATTTCTCCTTCCTTCACTCCAAGAGTGTCAAGCATCTTGGTCACGCGGTCACCGGCAAATAGACGCATCAACTGATCCTCAAACGAAAGGAAGAACACTGACGAACCCGGGTCGCCTTGACGACCTGAACGTCCACGAAGCTGACGGTCCACACGACGCGACTCATGGCGTTCAGTACCAATGATAGCAAGTCCGCCTGCGTCCTTGACTTCTGCAGGCAATTTTATATCGGTACCGCGACCCGCCATATTGGTAGCGATGGTGACAGTTCCTTTCTTACCTGCCTGAGCTACGATATCAGCTTCTTTCTGATGTAATTTAGCATTAAGCACATTGTGGGGAATGTGACGCAATGTCAGCATTCGCGACAACAGCTCGGAAATATCTACCGAAGTGGTACCCACAAGCACCGGACGACNCNGATTTACAAGCTCTACAANCTCATCGATAACCGCCGCATACTTTTCTTTCTTCGTGCGATAGACACGGTCGTTCATGTCAATGCGCGCAACCGGCTTATTGGTGGGAATCGTAACCACATCAAGTTTGTAAATATCCCAGAACTCACCTGCTTCAGTTTCGGCTGTACCGGTCATACCGGCAAGTTTATGATACATTCTGAAGTAGTTCTGAAGGGTGATTGTAGCAAACGTCTGGGTTGCGGCTTCAACCTTCACGCCTTCTTTTGCTTCAATTGCCTGATGCAAGCCGTCGGAATAGCGCCGACCCTCCATTATACGTCCGGTCTGCTCGTCGACAATCTTAATTTTATTATCGTCGATCACATATTCCACATCCTTTTCAAATAGAGTATATGCCTTAAGCAGCTGGTTGACGGTATGCACACGCTCAGCCTTCACCGCATAATTCTGCATCAGGTCATCCTTACGCTGCTGACGCTCGGCAGGAGAGAGCGACTGATCACCTTCCACCTCCGACAGCTGGGAAGCAATGTCGGGAAGCACGAAGAACTGAGGATCCTGACTGCTGCCGGTCAATTCATCGATACCCTTGTCGGTCAATTCAACCGAGCGATTCTTTTCGTCGATTACGAAATACAGTGGTTCGACAGCCTTTGGCATTTCACGGCTGTTATCCTGAAGATAGAATGCTTCAGTATCAAGGAGAAGAGGCTTTATTCCGTCTTGAGACAAATATTTGATAAGCGGACCGTTCTTGGGGAGTCCTTTATAAGCGCGGAAAAGTTGAAGCGCGCCTTCCTTGCGCACCTCCTTGTCAGAACTTGCAATCTTTTCTTTTGCATCAAGAAGAAGTTTTGCGACAAGTTTACGCTGCGCCTCGAAAACCTTCTCTACATTGGATTTATATTCGTTGAACAACTGATCCTCACCCTTAGGCACCGGACCCGAGATGATCAACGGAGTACGCGCGTCATCGATAAGCACCGAGTCGACCTCATCGACAATTGCATAATAATGCTTGCGTTGAACAAGATCCTGAGGCGACATAGCCATATTGTCACGAAGGTAGTCAAAGCCAAACTCATTATTCGTACCAAACGTGATGTCGCACGCATAAGCGCGTCGGCGCTCCTCCGAGTTGGGCTGATGCTTGTCGATACAATCCACAGTCTGTCCATGGAACATATACAACGGACCCATCCATTCCGAGTCACGCTTTGAAAGATAATCGTTCACTGTCACGACATGCACGCCTCGACCGGTGAGCGAGCGCAGGAACACGGGAAGAGTGGCGACAAGTGTCTTACCCTCTCCGGTTGCCATTTCGGCAATCTTGCCCTGATGCAAAACAATACCGCCTATGAGCTGTACGTCATAGTGAATCATATCCCAAGTCACCTCATTGCCACCGGCAATCCAGTGATTTTTATAAATCGCTTTGTCACCGTCGATGGTAACGAAATCTTTACCGGCAGCGGCAAGATCACGGTCCATTTGCGACGCTGTCACCACCACGGTTTCATTTGCGGCGAAACGGGCTGCAGTTTCACGCATAGCGGCAAAGACCGACGGAAGCACACGATCGAGCTCTTTCTCATACACTTCAAGAATATTCTTTTCACGGGCGTCGATATCATCCCATAGCGGTTGACGCTCATCAAAGGGCAGCTCTTCGATTTTTGCTTTAAGCTCTTCAATAGCCTTTGTGTCATCGGCAACCGCCTCCTGAAGCTCTTTCTTTATATTAGTGATTACATCACGAAGTTCGTCATTGGAAAGTTTTTTCATCTCAGGACCGAGAGCGTTTATCTGGTCCACGATCGGCTGAATCTCTTTCAAGTCGCGCTGTGACTTATTTCCAAAAAGTTTATTTAATATTGATGTGAATGACATATCTTGTTATTCTTAGTTTTTAAGTTGATTCAATTGAATTATAATTGTCGATTGCTATTTTTTCTCCAACGCAAGCGGAGGAAGCTCGGCTGCATTCGGAGATCGTATTCTTAACAATCGCGCGACTGTAGGAGCTATTGAACGCGCGTCAGTCTCATCCACTATTCTCGAAGGCTTAAGCTGAGAGGAATACAGGAATACCGGAGCGGTCATAATTCCACTGCGGACGGTCGACCTCACTTCTTTCGCGCTTGTAGGGTCAATCTCAACAATCTCCCATCCAGGAGTGACGGCAAGCAATAAATCACCGGCAAAATTCACATTAGTGTTGCGCTTCAACGCCGCGGCATTATTTCCCGCNCGACCGGCAATCACATCGTCAATAGTCCATACTCCGCTCACTCCGCTCATGCGCGTGAGAAAATCAGCCGCTTCGGCACGCATCGCCGCCAAATCAAGACCTCGGTCCTGAATCAATTTCCGGTTCAGGAACAACTGGCTGTCATGATATCCCGCCACCCATTCTTCGTTTCCGTATTTGGCGACAAAATACATATTGAGTAGCGAAATGGCTCGCTTAGGGACAAATTCACCGTTAGGTATCCCCCACTTCTCATCGTCACGTTTATTCCCCGGAGCCGACGGGGTTCCGGCAAGCATGATAAACGCATTGTCCAGCCCTACCTTGTCATCGATTATCTGAAACAACCTTTCAAGATCCTTGTCAAGCCTAAGATAACTGTCCATCGTCTCAATGCGGTTGTCGGCATCTTTAGCCGCAATGAAAGGNGCGAGGGTATAACCCACACTCAGCATATCCATCGCATCATGATTGCCGAGCTGAAGACCNGTGATATAATCTCCCGCAATATCGGTCAACTCAGTATTAATGGGTCCGGAAGTTTTGTAATTTTTGAACCGATTAATATCATTATGCTGAAACAGATATCGGAAAGGATAATATTTTTTGTAAGCCGGCAAATCTGGATATTTCTCCGGAGCGAGAAGAGGCCGCCAGGTCAGAGTGTCAAGGCGAACCGACAAGGGTTTGGAATAATTCCTGCCCTGAACCGGCAAAGGCATCTCTTTATAATAGGATGCGGTAGACCATTTCCCGGTAACGTCATTTATCCACAAAGCACTGTTTCCGGCATGTCCTGCCATCACAATTGCCTGCGGAGCCGACGGAGCNATTGAATAGACATTTCCGAAACCGGCNCCATCAATACGCACTTCATCCGACAGNGTGCTCACCGTAACTGCCTGCGGAGTGAAGGATGCTTCNGTGAAATCACCNAGTTGAGAACGGTCCAACACAATCGGATAACTNCGTTTATGATCGGCATCATATACTACCGCCGCCGGTATTCCGTTGACCGCAGGAGCGGTGCCGCTAAACATNACAGCGGTTGCCGCAGTGGCATCCATGAATGTGCCATAATTGACGTTATCAAGCATCACACCGTCTTTCATAAGACGGTTAAATCCACCTTCGCCGAAATATCCTTTCAACAAATCGAGGTAGTCCTCACGAAGTCCGTCGACCATTATACCCACAACCAGTTTAGGTCGCGATGCCGGCACCTGCCCCACGACAGTCAAGGTGACCATCGAAGCCAAGAGCACTGACAGCAATCTACGGGTTAAATGCGGTTCGTTAGTTTTAAGCATCTTGTGATATATAGATATCTTATAGTNAGCGTGGCATCAGCAAGAATCAGCGGGATAAATGCGACATTCCCCGACTGCCCTGTTAACCGCCACANNATACTTAACAAAAATAATGCTACAAAGTTAACAATTCCATATAATTTTACCAACTTACGGCAACTTTTTATATATATACACGCCGGAACTATAAGGCAAAATGGATTGAGCCACAGTAACAACCAGTTAGGCGACGTAGCTTCATGCTCGGAAACGAACACAAGGAAAGTTATCACAACACCTGCCAAGCCATAAATGCCAAACAGACAGGCGTCAACCCATTTTGTCACTTTCATGCGCCTCACATCGCGCACAGCAATCACCAGCGTAAATACAAACACGACAATACCGACAAACAGCGGAGTAAGCCACCAATGCGTTTCACCGACATGCGCATCGCTTCCTTCCGATAGCGTAATCGTGGAACCGGCTATGCCGCAATCCTCCATCATTTCTTTAAGAACAACCGGAACAAAGGCTTTCTCCCTGTCCGAGATGACATAATCGATACCGCTTCCGAGAGCAAGATCGATTCCGAATTGATACCAGGGNTAATTANTGTGATAATAACGCATTGCGTCCCGGAATGTCCAGCCGTCAGTATATTCCCTCGCCGTCAGTGAAAGCGTGTCGCCCATGGCTCGCTCAATCATAGCAAGCGGACGGGTGGCGCAATTATCCTTTACATAATTATAACGGTAGACGCGATTCTCCCTGCGTAGATTTTCATCGAGCAGGTCAACAAGTTTGAAAGCGGCTTCGGGTGACAACTTTAGAGGTTGCTCAACCACCTCCCTGCCTTCACGCTCATATTGCTTCAAAAAATAGTCAAACGGAGCAGCTCCAACCATATAATCGGTCTCCCCCTTGACAAAGCGATATACAAAATTGGGAGCGTCAAAGTCAAACAGTCCGTAATTCACCGCCANATCCGATCCATTATATCTGACCCTCANCGCAGTGTGCCCCTCAAGTTCATAAATATCCTCTCCGGGACCACAGGTGATAAGACTTATTTGCGGCACATCTACCGCCACCATGTCAATGCCATCATCCACTCCGGTGGCATTAAGCGTCAACGACAATGCCGACAGAAGCGCATACATGCAAAAGCGAAACTCTCTTATTATCATTCTTCTACGAGATAGCCCGCTTCGGTAAGTTCTTTTTTGATGATGTCTATATGCTCATGATTACGCGTTTCCATGACAATCCTCAATGAGCAACTGGTGATTGGAGTATCCACATTTATGCGTTCATGTGTAACCGAGATGATATTACCGCCAAGACGTCCGATGGTTTCACAAACATTCGCCAGAACACCGGGTTTGTCGGAAAGGTCGATCGTGACTGCGTAATTACGTCCGCTTTTCAGCAAACCGCGGTTTATGACACGGCTCAAAATAGTCACATCAATGTTACCGCCGGAAACAAGACACACNGTCTTCTTTCCTTTGATAGGCACTTTGTTGAACATCGCNGCTGCGACAGCGACAGCTCCNGCGCCTTCAGCCACGAGCTTCTGCTGNTCCATCATGGCNAGTATNGCCGCCGAAGTTTCNTCGTCGCTCACGGTGACGATACCGTCAACNTATTTCTTACACAGATTNAACGTNTTGTCACCNGGTTCTTTCACCGCAATACCGTCGGCAACGGTCGAAACGCTTGAAAGACATTTTATCTCATCGCTCGCTATCGACTCGACCATGCTTGCNGCGCCGGCAGCCTGAACGCCATAGACCTTCACGTCGGGCTTGATCGATTTTATGGCATAGGCAACTCCCGAAATGAGTCCGCCGCCACCAACAGGCACNATAACAACATCCACGTCGGGCATCTCATCAAGAATCTCCAATCCGATTGTGCCTTGTCCGGCAATCACCAGCGGGTCATTGAATGGATGAACAAATGTGTANCCGTGCTCATCCCTCATTTGAATAGCTTTTTTATAAGCGTCGTCATACACTCCAGGNACCAGACANACTTCCGCGCCAAGCTTGCGTGTCGCCTCAACCTTGGAGATAGGAGCACCTTCAGGCAAACAGATGATCGCCTTTATGCCATTGGCGCGCGCTCCAAGAGCCACGCCTTGAGCATGATTGCCGGCAGAACAGGCTATAACTCCGTGAGCTTTCTCCTCATCCGACAATTGTGAAATTTTATAATATGCTCCCCTCAATTTGAAAGAGCCGGTATGTTGCAGACACTCCGGTTTGAGATAAACNTCGCTCTCCGGATTGATTTTAGGAGCCGCTATGAGCTCCGTATGTTTCACTACACCCTTCAACACATGAGCGGCACGATAGACGTCGCTCAATGACAATATTTCCTCTTGCATAATATTGATGCTTTTTTATGCCACAAATGTAAGAAATTTTATTGGGATTTTTTATATCTTTGCACCAACAATTACCAATATCAAACCACGATGAAAAAATTAGAAAGTTTAGTTGCCGAGAAATTATTGAAAATAAGCGCGATAAAATTGCAGCCCGAGATTCCTTTCGTATGGGCATCGGGATGGAATTCGCCAATCTACACCGACAACCGCAAGACCTTATCCTATCCTGAATTGCGATCATTCATCAAGGTTGAACTTTGCCGCATCATCATGGAGAATTTCGAGAATCCCGATGCAATCGCAGGAGTAGCCACCGGAGCTATCGCCCAGGGAGCTCTCGTCGCTGACACTCTCGGACTCCCCTACGTATACGTAAGATCCACTCCCAAAGACCACGGATTGGAGAACCTCATCGAGGGAAATCTTAATCCGGGACAAAAGGTAGTCGTGATCGAGGACCTTATTTCTACCGGAGGCAGCAGTCTGAAAGCCGTGGAAGCTATCCGCAATGCCGGATGCGAAGTGATAGGTATGGTGGCAATATTTACCTACGGATTCCCCGTAGCAGTGAAACGCTTCTCCGATGCAGGAGTGAAACTTATCACGCTCAGTAACTACAATTCAATGCTTGAGGCAGCCGTCGAGAGCGATTACATAAAGCAATCCGACCTCGAAACCCTCAAGGAATGGCGTAAAGATCCCGCCAACTGGGTTCCCAAAAGCAACGCCGATTGATGAGCTGACCGACTTCTAAGTCGTGTCTAAATTTAATGAAATTCTAAAATGACTACATATTCAAGCAAGCCGGTTGAGATACCAATGTCGGCATCTGCCGCTTACGCCAAACTGACTGATCTTTCATCGTTTCAAGAAAGGCTTGCAGCCCTTCCCGATGATTTGAAATCAAAAGTTGGCGACATTTCTTTCACCGCAGATACAATATCATTCAACGGCACTCCGATGGGAGCCCTCGTTCTGAAACTTTCCGAGACTGTACCCGACAAGCGGGTGGCATTTACCGCCCAGGGCGCGCCGGTTCCCGTAATCATGTCGATATCTCTCGACGACAAGGGCGATGACAAAGCTGAAGCGATTTCGTCGATCGACGTAGAAGTGCCCGCTATGCTCAAGCCTATGATTGGACCAAAACTGAAAGAAGCCGCTGAAAAGATGGGCGAAATGATTAAAAACCTCGTTTCCCTGAAATAATATGGCAACAAAGCTTTGGGAAAAATCCACCACTGTTGACCATGATGTCGAGACCTACACTGTTGGGCTTGACCGTGAAATGGACCTATATCTTGCCAAGTATGACGTGCTTGGCTCAATGGCTCACATCCGTATGCTCCAATCCATAGGGTTGCTCACGGCTGAAGAGCTGGAACAGCTCACGGCTGGTTTGCGGGATATCTACAAAACCATCGAGGCGGGTGAGTTTGAAATCGAAGAGAATATCGAAGATGTCCATTCGCAAGTTGAACTGATGCTTACCCGCCGTCTTGGCGACATAGGTAAAAAGATCCATTCAGGACGGTCGCGCAATGATCAAGTGTTGGTCGACTTGAAGCTCTTCATCCGCTCACGCATCGAAGATGTGACATGTGCGATGACACGCTTGTTCAACACTCTGATTTCCCAAAGCGAACAATATAAGGATGTCATCATTCCCGGCTACACCCACTTGCAGGTAGCTATGCCGTCATCTTTCGGGCTATGGTTCGGAGCCTACGCCGAATCGCTCACCGACGACCTCACCGTTTTGAAAGCGGCATACGACGTGGCAAACCGCAACCCCCTCGGCTCTGCCGCAGGCTACGGTTCGTCATTCCCCTTGAACCGCTCCATGACCACCACGTTGCTTGGCTTTGACAGCATGAACTACAACGTGGTCTATGCCCAAATGGGGCGTGGGAAAACAGAAAGGGTTGTCGCCCAAGCTCTGGGCTCAATCGCAGCGACTATCGGCAAACTTGCGTTTGACGCTTGCATGTTCAATTCCCAGAATTTCGGATTCATCAAGCTGCCNGACGAATTCACCACNGGNTCGTCGATAATGCCCCACAAAAAGAATCCCGANGTCTTTGANCTGACACGNGCNAAATGCAATAAGATTCAGGCGCTCCCTTATGAAATAACCCTGATCACCAACAATCTCCCCTCAGGATATTTCCGCGACCTTCAATTGATTAAAGAGAATTTTCTCCCTGCGTTCGACTCCCTCATATCGATCATCGACATGGTCAATGCGATGGTTTCTCAAATAAAGGTGAACCGCGACGCTGCCCGCGATGACCGATACAAACTCATGTACTCAGTGGAAGAGGTCAACCGTCTCACACTCGAAGGCGTGCCATTCCGAGATGCCTACAAGCAAGTGGGACTTGCAATCGAAGCCGGCGATTTCACTCCCGACTATCACCTCAATCACACCCACGAAGGCTCAATCGGCAATCTTTGCAACGACAGGATAAAGGAGCTGTATGACAAAATTCTTGCCGGATTCAAATTCGACACATATCACAAAGCTCTTTCCGCNCTTCTCGACTNATGAACCGCTATCTATCTTTCCTCTCCGCTATTATTACTATTATTATAGGAGTGACGGTTACCGGCTGTTCGGAAGTCGACGATGACCGCATCCCCGCCATGCCGGTCAACATCGACCTCGGCAATCAAGGCTATTGGGACACCTACGGTGTACACGGTTTAAGCCAATACCGATACTTCATCCTCCATCAGATGCCTGGCGGCTTTCCGTGGACAGCAAATACCTACACGGGATTTGGCGGAGTGCTGCTTGTCACCGACATTACCGGCTATCCCCTCGCCTACGATTTGTCATGCCCCGTGGAGCGGAAACAGACGGTGCGCATCCTCTATGACTCCGACAATCTTAACGCCTATTGCCCAAAGTGCGGATCAGTGTATGACGTAAACGAGCTGCTAGGAAGCCCACTCTCGGGACCCGCCCACAGCAAAAAATACGGATTACGCCGATATCATGTTGTCCCGGCTACTCTCGGCGGTTACACTATCGTGTTTTGATTTTTACTACAGCCTGGCGGCTGCGCGGCAATCGGTCCGATGAAAAAATAATCCTGCTTAATGGCATTACAAAATTTGCACATTCCGAAATATGTTGCTAAATTTGCAGTGCCGAAAAGCTGCCTGAATGGTGGAATGGTAGACACGAGGGACTTAAAATCCCTTGGCCATTACGGCTGTGAGGGTTCGAGTCCCTCTTCAGGTACGAAAACAGCCTCCCCTTGCCGGAGGCTGTTTTTATTTACCACATCGGGGCACCGTGAGCAGGACTAATTGCAAAAAGGGGGGGCAATGTAAAAAGAAGGTTGTTAAAATCCACTGGTCATGGCAAACACGAGTTCAAAACTACCCGCATTTCTCGTCTTCATGTATCGTCACCGGTTCAACGACAATTCTACAGTTAAATCTTTATGGCGGCATGTTTGGATTAGACTATAATCCCAATAGGAACAATCTGCTCTCCATTAGTGCGAATATCAATGTTAAAGCATTCTATTTTAAGCCTCATGATGAGCCCTGACTGATGCAGGTTTACTGCTAACGTCATTTCGCCAGACGGTAAATTATTGGCATAGACTTGTTCCCAATCTATTTTTCGACACTCAAGCCGGTATCACCCTCAAAATGTCGTGCAAGGTGAATGGGAAAACAGGGACAAAAGAATATTTTGAGTGCCGTCAAAAAACGGCGCCCTTCCTCCAGTGCGGAGTTTCCTACGCATTATAACCACAGCCGCCCCAGTCCCGATGATTGTCTAATCATCGCAGGCACGTAATCCCCACAAGCACACATCCAACATCTGCGCGCACCGGTAATCATCTTCTTAGGTTGACATAAATCGGCTAAGGCTTAATGGCAATAGCAATCCAGAATATTATCATATAAAGAAGTTAAGCCCGGTATGCGCTGTTGAAATTTTTTTTGCAAAAGTATTTAATTTTTATTTTATACCGGCTATATATAATATAGGAATATCCTTAGAAGCGGAAAGTGCCGTTTCAACGGGAAATATTTATATTATAATTTTAAAAATTTAATGATTATGAACAAGAAAGAGAAACCTTCTTCAGATGTTTTTACAAGGAGTGAGTTGAGAACATGTTTTTTGAAAAGAGCCAAGACAACCACATTCAGTTCCTCTCGTGACAAGATATGCGTGAGTTTCAAATTTTTCTCCAATATTGCTTCAATAGACAAGAGCTTCAGTGCCAAATTCTATCAAATGATTTCGGAAGCCATGGATAACGTAAAGATTTTTACTGACAGAGGAACTATGCGTCTGCATCAGATTGATCATGCCTTTGTTGATGCTAATGGTTTCGCTGTAATGGTGCTTCCCAATGGCGATGAAGCAATAGTACTGAAAGAGAATCCGGCGACAGAAACAACTACCCCGATGATTGTAGACTCAATTGAAAAGTTGGAACTCTCTACAAGGGAACTCAAGGAGTACGTGTTAGATAATCTGCAACAATTCAGCTATCTATCAAAACTGACCGAATTGTTGAAAACCGTGAATGTTGAGGATGACGAGAGAAAGACAAAAATATGCACATTAGCAATGCGCTGTAGGGAGATGGATGGCAAAAACATCAATTTTTTCGATTGCCTGAAAGAGATGCAAAATTTGTTTAGAAACGCCTCATTTGTGGTTGGTAAAAGGAGATGAAAATCAAGCATATAATGGATTGATAAGATTTGGCGGATCAATCCTGGCATTATATGCTTATATTTGCGAAACGAATTTTCATATTATCAGTTATGGCAAATCTTTTGACACGCATGTTGCGTGAAGAATTTATCGATCAGAATAATATTGAGGTTCCGTATGACTCAAGCAGGTTTTGCAAATGGCTTGTTGAATCAGGCGGGATGACGGAAGATGAGGCACACAGCCTGATTGAACGGATCATTTTGTATGATTTAGAGTGGGTGCCGGGAGATTGGGATTTGTTCAAGAGCATTTCAGATTTGGCTTTAAAGAGTGAAAAATCAACGGGCGATCTGCGTCGGTTTTACAATGATTTTATTCTTATTGAAGTGGACACCTATATTGAAATGATGGAAGAGAGACGAGAGCTTATCAAAAATGAAAGCATGATGCAATTTAATGAGATCATTGCTGCTTATCGTCTTTTCCTGGAATTCCAATTGGCTACTCGCGAACACTCG
>WFLX010106002.1_pt1 | contig 19373 bp, 10 predicted proteins | sample 4967041 | NCBI WGS metagenome assembly WFLX01 (sample SAMN12857096, study PRJNA449069) | gut metagenome | isolation source: stool from male and female vole | host: Microtus ochrogaster | place: USA:Florida | collected 2017
TTCCTGCGCTCATCAAGGCAAACGCCCCGGTCAGAATGATTTTAATTGCATTCATTGTGATTATTGTTTAGGTTTATTATTTATAGTCATATCGGAACCAGTCAAACGAGGCGTCGCCCCCGTCGCCGGCGGGATTGTAGGAGAACAACCCTATGTGGGGTCCTTTCCAGAAAGCGAACGTCATGGCAAACGGCTCGCCCGCTTCGGTAAACGTCTTCCCGTCGCTGCTGAAATAAAAGCGGTTATCATTCCCCACTGCGTCGAGCGCCGTCTTGAAATATACAACAGGACCGTTCAACGTGGCATGGCGGGTCACCTCGCCACCCTTCTCGGTATAGACGTGCAGCTTCTTGCCATCCTTCTCCACGCCCACGCCAAGGAAGTCCTTGCAGAAAGCGGCAAAACCCGCCCGCTGTCCGTCAGCCATCTTCGACGCGTCGAGCTTCACTATAGCCTCGCCGCCATATCCCATCACTTTCTGCACCAGAGTGTTCCGAGCCACCCTCAGCGAGTCGCCCTTCATGGCGGTCAGCGTCAAGTGTCCCCGCTTCTTGCCGAAGCTGATATTCTCGCGGTAGAAACGATGGTTGGCGCGCCACTGCAAGCCGAGCGAATCGCCGTCAAACTCGTCGGTCGACGCCGGGCGTTCTATTCTCCCCGAGGCAGTCTTCACCACAGGTTTCGTCCACACCCTCACCGGCTCGCCTATGCCGTTGCGGTCGATATCCACCCCCGCCTCAGGCCAGCCGTTTTTCCACACCACCGGCTGAAGATGCACCACGCGCCCCAGGTTCTCCGTTTTCTGGAAATGCAGNAACCACCAGTCGCCTTCGGGAGTGTCCACCAGAGCGCCCTGATGCGCCCCGTTGATGTCGGTCGATCCCTGTTCGAGCACCACCCGCTTCGTGTAGGGACCATAGATGTTTTTCGAGCGCAGCACAGTCTGCCACCCTTTCCCCACGCCCCCCTCGGGGATGCTCAGATAATAGTAGCCGTCGAGCTTGTGAATCTTCGTGCCCTCCGCCACAGGACCGGTATAGACCGTCACCCCCTCGTCGAGCAGCTCCTTGCCGTCGGGGCTCATGCGGTGAATGATGATCGGACCCGCTCCGTGGCGGCTGCGCCCCAGATAAGCGTTTCCGTCCTCGTCCCAGAACGGGCACGGATCCTCCCACTTCTCCACGCTCTTCACGCAATGCAGCGGCGCCCACGGACCCGCAGGATCCTCAGCCGTCGTCATGAAAAGCCCCTCGTGGGGAGTGCAGAAATACACGTAGAAAAGTCCGTCATGATATCTTATCGCCGGAGCCCACGAACCGCCGGCATATCGCTTGAAATCGCCATATTCCGGGAAATCCAGACTGTCATACACGTTGCCGATTATGCGCCAGTTCACAAGATCGTCCGATTCAAGCACCGGCATCCCCATGAAATGAAACTCCGAGCAAACAAGATAATACTTGTCGCCCACCCTTATAGCGTCGGGATCCGAATAATCGGCGTTAAGCACCGGATTGATATAAGTGCCGTTCCCCTGGTCGCCCCACGACACGGTTTGACCCCGCCCCGAGGCACAGGCGGCTAAAGAAATCAATAAAAAAGCAAGAAATCTCATCGGTTTAGATTTGTGGATTTCCACAAAGTTACAAAAAATTCCCGATTCCACCACACCATCACCCCGCACAACGCACTGACATGGCGCGCCATGTCCACAGCCCAAAACATAATGACCCGGCAATCATCCCCCAAAACAAAAAAACAGCCCGAAACCTGAACGGCTTCGGGCTGTCGCAATCAAAAATTCAGTATCTTACTGTTTCACAAACTTGTAGTTGTTTGAGGTCTTTCCATCCTCAACAACGAGGATATAAATACCCTTGTCAAGACCGTCAAGGATGTCTTCGCGGTCAACGCCGACAGCTGTGCGGATGATTATACCGCTCATAGCGTCAACCACTGTATAAGTAGCGTTAGCGTTGTTGAAGGTCACGTCCTCTATGCCTGACAGTTTCAGCAAGTCATAGTCAGCCTCAACCTCAGCCTGGCTCTTCGCGCCAGGGGTTACTACAAACTCGTCGATAGCGCCGTTGAATGTGCGGTTGCCCGCTTCATCGTCGCCGCCGATAAACATCAGCTCGGTAGCCGAGTTAACCAACGCGCCTGTCTTCACGCCTTCAGCCTTTGCCACTTCCTGACCGTCGATGTAGAGAGTCATTGTCTTGCCGGCGAAGTCGCGAACAGCTGCAATGTGGTGCCAGTTGCCGTCAAATGCGGCGCTTGCGTCGTCGAGCTTGCAATCAGTCTTCGTCACGTCGTCATCGATAGAGAAGCAGAGATAGCCGTTCTTGCGCTCAAGACCGATCCAGTTGCCTGTTCCGCCGGCAACATTTGTCTTATTGTGAGTTCCGATGCAGAGCAGATAGCCGTCATCGTCGGTCGACTTCATCCACATTTCAATGGTGAAATCGCTTTCGCCCATATTGAGAGCGTCATAGATAGTCTGAGTCAGATAACCGTTGTCGTTAAAGCTCATCGCGCCGGCTTTAAGACCCTCCACAACCTGGACTCCGGTACCGTTCACGGCAGCTTCGCCAAACACCTTGTTGGGAGTTGTTTCGCCAAGCTCGTCCATCGGGAAGTAAGCGAGCTCCTTGCCGGTGGTCTCATAACGCTCCTTAACCTTGGCTGCCGACATAGCGCCCTGATAGATGGCGAGCTCGTCGAGAGAGCCGTTGAAAGTGTTGTTGAGATCGGCGCAGTTACCGATAATGAGAAGTTCGTTGGGGCAAACGACAGCTCCGGTATTGTCCTCGCCGCTGATCTTAAGCTCGCCGTCGACATACATCAACAGCTGCTTTGCGTAAGTATCGCGGACGAGCACAACGTGGTGCCACTCATTGTTGAAAATAGAGTTNCCGTCGCTCCACTTCACCTCGCTCTTTGTAGCGTCGTCGTCAACTGCGAAACGGAGTTCGCCGTTNTTCAGNTCGAGACCCACCCAGTTTCCGGTNGTGCCGGCGTCGGGATNNTTCGCCATTGTACCNTTCTGNAGNATGTAAGCGGCATNGTCNGNNGANTTCAACCACANTTCGATAGTGAAATCCTTAGCGCGGAAATCAAGAGCNTCATATCCTTCCTGAGTCAGGTAAGAATTTCCGCCAAGAGAGATGGCGTTGCCCTTCTTGCCCTCTACGATCGAAGCGTCGGTACCGTTAACAGTTGCCGAGCCATAGATGTTGTTCACAGTGCTTCCGTCAGCCTTCTCAAACTCAAACTGAGCTATGAGGTTNAGGTTGGTGTTGCGGCGCACCTTGATCACGCCTTCCGAGTAACCGTTATCGTCATCCTCGGCGCCGGTGGTGGTGATGGTGAAAGTGAATTCACCCTCAGCGGCGGGAGTTCCTGAAATCTTTCCGGTAAGAGTTGCNGCGTCAAATGNCATGCTCACGCCNTCGGGCAAGCCGGTAACGGTAGCGCCGGTAGCGCGAACCACCTTGAATTCGATCGGAGTCATGTCATCGCCAAGNTCAACAACCTGATTGANNTTNCCGGCGGTCACCACGATCGANCCNGCGGTGTTGAACGCTTCCTCAAGGTTATAGCTCAAGTGAGGCGGCTGGTTGTAGGCAACATTCTGCCATGCGATAGCCACGCGATACTGGCGGTCCTGCATAAGAGTGGGAACCTTGTAGTCGCTCGGAGTGGTGGTGGTGAAGATAATGAGGTCGCTCTCAGTCGAGCCGTCGTGGAGGATAACCTCCTCGCGCCAGTCACCGAAAAGGTCAGCCTGCACGTTGGGAGTAGCCTTAGTGGTGTTGCATGATGCGGCATTGGAATAACCGCTGAAGTCAATCAAGGTCGCGTTGTTCGACATCGCATCATTGGGCTTGGTGATCTTAGTGCCGTCGAGAAGCTCGTCGAGAATGTCGCCGTCCCAGTAAATACGGAAATTGACCGACGGACGCTTCGAGCCGATCTCCACACCGTTATTGAATATCTTGCCGGTTGATGACCAAGTCTCATATCCGGGGTATTTTTTAGTCACGTTAGCTGCAAGACCGCGGCCGATATCGCTGCCCGACTGCGCTTCGCCATANATGATTTCACCGGTTTTAGCGTCGCGGCACTCAGTGTCCCACTTGTAGGAAGAGCTCTTCTCTTCGTGAGGCATGAACACTTCAAGACCCTGGCGGTCGGGAAGCATGTCGGTCAAGTGAAGAGCGTCGCCATGACCTGCGCCGGTGCGGTAAAGAAGCTTGCCGTCATGATCGATGCTGGCGGCTCCGAAAACGATTTCATCCTTGCCGTCGCCGTCAACGTCGCCCACAGTGATACTGTGAGCGCCTTCGCCGTATGCGCCCTTGCCCTTGGTCGTGCTCGCATGAAGCCATTTCTCAGTCAGCTTCGAGCCGTCGAAGTCCACTGCCCAAAGATAGGCGTGGGTGTAATATCCGCGACAGAACACCGCGCTCGGGTTCTTGTCGTTTCCGTCAAGATAAGCCACGCAAGCAAGATAGCGCTCGCTGCGGTTACCGTAGCTGTCGCCCCAGCTGCTATTTGATTGAATCGAGCGGGGAGGATTGTAAGCGATGGTGTGGATTTCAGCTCCGGTCTCGCCGTTGAACACAGTGAGATATTCCGAACCCTTCATGATGGTTCCCTTGCCNCCGTCGGCGCTGCCGCCGGTGCGGTAATCGTCGGTCACCTTGTCGCTGCCCATCAGCACGGCTTTGCCCTGACCGTCGATAGTTCCGGGAGCCGTCTTGCAGATAAGCTCAGCCTTGCCGTCGCGGTTGAAGTCATAGACCATGAACTGAGTGTAGTGGTTACCTGAACGGATATTGATACCGAGGTCGATGCGCCACAGTTTCGTGCCGTCAAGCTTGTAGCAGTCAAGATACGTGTTTCCCGTCTTCCACTGGAAAGAGTTGTCCGACTGATTGGTGGGGAACCACTTCACGATATATTCCCATTCGCCGTCGCCATCAACGTCGGCAACCGAAACGTCGTCGGGAGTATAGGTGTAGTCATCTACCACAGTGCCCTTTTTGTCGCTAAGGCTTGAATTGTTTTTAAAAGTGCCCCCGGCGGGACGGTCAAGATGGATTTTCTTGTAGAAGGTTTCCCAAGCGGCAACCTCTTTGGAGGTCTCCTTCACCTCCGAACCAAGCACTGCCTTAACGACATACTTGTCGCCGGCTTTACCGTTGGCGTCGGTGAAGTTCGTACATTTCTTGATCGGTTCGGAGTTGAGCTTTGTTCCGTCGCGATAAACGTCGAAGGCAAGATCCTTCTCATCGCTCGCAAATGCGCGCCACGAAACAAACACTCCTTTGGCAGCCTTCACGGCAAGCACGCCGCGGTCAAGCTTTTCAGCCTGAACCACATGGGAATACTGNGCGCTCATAGCGACCGACCCNATCAAAGNTGCANATNCTAATAGAGTCTTTNTCATGCAGGAAATTTTTAGTGTAATTGNTATTTTTTANGGGTATTAATTNCTNCNATTATTCTATCGNCCGAAGCAATTCAAAGCGACTGCTACAGGGCGGCATATCATTGCCTTTCATGGCTAATTAACGGCAAATATAGCAATTTTATCATTTCATTCAAATTTCCCCGCCAAGAATTAACACCCTATAACACACCGCGCTCCACTCATCGACTCCATACCCCCGTTCATCGACAAAAACGGTGCGGGCTCGGCGCCACCGCACAAAAAACGTGTGGACATCGCATGCGATGCCCACACCCTCAGCGCTAAAGTCCGCCTATATTCCCGTCGATCCAATTGAAGCGCGCTACATAAGCCGCCCTCAACCGAGCCACGCTCTCCTCAAACGACAGACTTTCGTCGCCGTTGACCACATTGTAACTATGCCATCTTTCACAATCATATTGCAACGACTCGCTTATCTTGGCGCTGCATTCATCAATGTAGTCAGGAATAGTGGATAGAGCTGCCTTGTGCCCGTTCCATCTCGATTTGAGAGCTTGCGTAAATTCAGGATAACTTAAGAGATAGCTGTACCAGATAGAATTCATGTTAAGCCACCCGGTTACATTACGGAAAGTACCCCAATCAAAATCCCACACCGGACCTGCAAACAGTTTCCCGTTTCGAGCCTTATACATATAGGAGCTTTTGGNATANGTCGGCTCCTTATNNACCGTCAGCTCATGNAGNAGCCACCAGTCGATATAAGAATCAACGTCGATAAGCGACGCTATTTCGGAATAGGGCGCCCCGTTCACCAATTTCGACTCCAAGTTGTTGACATACTCTTTCAAATACTCCATCTGCTCGGGCTGCAGCACATCCTCGTCGGGCTCCTTGATGTTGACCGGCAAGTCCAGCAACTGAGTCTTGAACTTATTTATTTCATCATAATATGTGTCAAATTCCAGAAGATACCCGCCCGATACCAACGGCTCTATCAGGTCGGTGGGCTTCATCTCGTCGATATCCACGCGGTTAGGGTCGACCTTTATCTGTTCACACAGGTAATAGTTACCCAGCATCACCCCGTTGAGCACGAGATCGACGAACTCGCCGCTCGGAGTCCACACCAGTCCCGACATCCTGCGCCCTATTTCGAAAGAAACATCGTTTCTCATATCAGTACGGTCAATCCAGTTGGCGAGCAGACACCAACGCTTGTGCTTGGGCATACCGAGAATCTCAGCCTTTTTATCGAGCTTGATGGCGTAGGGTTTCTTCGGATAGGTCCATGTGGAGTTGCCGCGACCCTTCATGCTGGCTGAATACTCGCCGTTAAGCTCGCCGNCGTTGNAGATCCGGATTGTATTATTNNCCACNCNCTCCNCCTTGCTCGCTATCGGCGCCGTAGTGTTGACATAGACCGTGGGCAGGTTGGAGAAAGTGATGACCACGGTATACTCCTCGGTAGCCCCGTCGCTCGACGCTGCAACAAATGTCACCGGATTGGAGAAATCGACATTGTCATATTCCGACAGCGGCCGCTCGGCGCCTTTCACCGTGATGGTGGCGAAATTCCCGTCAAACACCGGTCGGAGAGAGCGGCGATTGGTGGCAGCCGGCAATTTTATCTCAAAAACATTATTATCGGTTCTTGCGCCCTCCACCCCGTTGATGGCGACGCTGAACAGGTCAGTGCCGCTTTTTACGATCGAGAACGGATTGGACGACAGTCTGATCGTCTCCCCCCGGGAATTTTTGGTAGTGATGACGAGACAGGCACGTTCTGACAGATTCTCGTCAAGGTTCAGCGATGTTATCGTCGCCTTGTATTGACCCTGCTTAACCTCGCCCTCCTCGGTTTCATCGGGCGCAACCGACGTGATTTTATATCCTGTCGGCTCGGTGACATAGCTTGCCCTCGAACTTGAAGAGACAATATCCAGCTCAATTGTCGCGTCGTCCCCCTCGATGACGAAATTTACGTAAGCGTCCGAGGGATTGAGGCGGAACACCAGCACTCCGTCATTGAGAGTGGTGAGACGCAGCGGCTCGTTGAGAACCACCACCGATGTGGGATATGACACGTCAAGATTGAATTTGAATTCCGTGCCGTCGCCAAGCGTCAGGGTGATCACCCCGCTATGCTCGTCCTTCACGATGGAGCGGAGCGCCGATTTCGAATCGGAAGAATAGGGAGTCGTCACAGTCTCAATCACCTGCTCGGGATTGGATGGCGAATAGATCTCAAACGCATAGAAACCGTCATCGTTCACAGCTACGCGCACACAGTTTCCATCTGCGCCGTCTGCTCCATCTGCTCCGTCGGCGCCGTCTTCGCCATCCACGCCGTCAATGCCGTCAGTTCCGTCAACGCCCGGTATCCCTATCGCCGACACCCCGTTGCCTGCGGAATCAACGATGCGGCTGAAAGTCGCTTCGCCGTCATAGGACACGCTCCAATACCCCTCGGCATCGATTTTGACAACAGGGGTAATTCCGTTCACTCCGTCGGCGCCGTCCTGTCCGTCGATTCCGTCAATTCCGTGGTTGATTTTTATAACGCTNCCGTCAGAGAACACGATACTGTAGCCGCTCTTGTCGGCGGCAGGCTCAACTTTAGTTATGATCTTACCGTCCTTATAGGCATCTTGCAATTGCGAAACCGAAGTCTCGAGAGCGGTNACNCGGTCCTCNAGNTTANTNATATCNTTATCATANTCATTGCACGACGTGATAAGCAAACNTGTTAATGCAATAGTNAAACCGAAGAATAATCGCATAGCATTTATGGATTGGTTTAATTAATGGATTGGTTTAAACTGATTTCAAAAAAAGTAAAAAGACAGGAGTCCAAAAATTATATAACGTGCCGCCACACGTTTTTCGTGCGCGGCGCGATTGCCGAAACTACTCCTCGGCAGGGTGAAGGGCGTTATAAATGAGCGAAGCCTTTGAGGGACCCACCACGTCGGCGAGCTTGTCGACCGGAGCCTCCTTGATGCGTTTCACCGACTTAAACTCCTGAAGCAGAGCCTCTTTCGTTTTAGCCCCGATACCCTTTATCTCGTCTAACTCGCTCACTATCTGCGACTTGCTGCGGCGGTTGCGGTGATGGGTGATGCCGAAGCGGTGAGCTTCGTCGCGAAGATGCTGCACAACTCGGAGCGATTCGGAATTTTTATCGATATAAAGCGGCACGCTGTCGCCGGGAAAATAGATCTCCTCGAGCCGCTTCGCGATGCCCACAACGGCGATAACCCCGCGCAACCCTATCTCGTCGAGAGCCTCCACCGCCGCGCTCAACTGCCCCTTGCCGCCGTCGACAACGATGAGCTGAGGCAAGTCCTCGCCCTCCTCCATCAGCCGAGTGTAGCGGCGGGTGAGCACCTCTTTCATCGACGCGAAGTCATCGGGACCCTCCACCGTCTTGATGTTGAAATGGCGGTAATCTTTCTTCGACGGCTTGGCGTTTTTGAACACCACGCACGACGCGACCGGATTCGTCCCCTGGATATTCGAGTTGTCGAAACACTCGATGTGGACCGGCAGGGTCTTCAGGCGGAAATCGCTCATCATCCTCACGAGCGTGCGCTCCACGCGCTTCTCGGGATCATGCTTCTCCATCATCTTGAGAGAGTCGATTTTGTTCTGACGGGCATTGTGGGTCGACACTTCGAGCAGCTTCAGCTTGTCGCCGCGCTTGGGCACGTTGAACACCACCCCGTCAAGCGGAATTTCGGGCAACACAGGAACGATTATCTCGTCATATTTGAGCTGGAATTTCTCGGCGATCTCCATGATGGCATATCCGAGAATCTGCTCAACCGACTCGTCAAGGCGGCGCTTGTATTCGAGAGTGATGCTTCGCACTATCGCGCCCCTCCTCACGTGCATATAGTTCACATAGACCACCTCGCGGTCGTCATCGATTCCAAACACGTCCACGTCGTCGAGAGTCTGGCTCACGATCACGCTCTTCGACTGGTAACGGGCTATCAGCTCATACTTCTCCTTGAGCATCTGCGCCTCCTCGAAACGCAGCTCGCCGGCAAGCCTCATCATGTCGTTTTTAAGATAATCGAGCAGCTCCTGAGTGTCGCCGCTCAGAATCTTTTTCACGTTGCCGATCATCTCGCCATACTCCTCCTCGCTGATCATCCCCACGCAGCATCCAAGACAATTCTTGAGATGATACTCCAGNCATAGCCGCCCCTTTCCGCGCTTTATATAGTCGGGGGTGATGGCGTGGCGGCAGGTTCTCACGGGATAAAGCTCCCTGATGAGATTGAGCACAGCCTTTGCCACGCCCGTGTTGGAGTAAGGTCCGTAATATTTCGACCCGTCCTTTATTCTCGTGCGCGTCAGGAACACCCGGGGATAATGCTCCTTCGTCACCACAATCCAGGGATAGGACTTGTCATCCTTCAGCAGCACGTTGTAGTGGGGCTTATACTCCTTTATCAGGGAGTTTTCAAGATTAAGCGCGTCCTGCTCGGTTGGCACCACGATATACTTCATGTCGGCGATGGCGCGCACAAGCAGATTGGTGCGCACTGAGTCATGGGTGCGGTTGAAATAGGACGACACCCTCCGCTTGAGATTTTTCGCCTTACCCACATAGATGACCGTCCCGGCTGAATCATAATACAGATAGCAGCCGGGAGTCTCGGGGAGAATGGAAATCTTCTCCTTCAGTTCCTTGGATTTTTCGACTTTAGCCAATGGCGTTAATATTTAATAAGCGATGTCACCTCGGCGTCGGCAGGCAGATTGGCGCGGCCGCCAAGAGCAGTCAGCTCGACGATGAAGTTAAGGTAGACCTTGCGGGGGTTCATGCTCTTGACGAGCTCATAGCACGCAGCCATCGTTCCGCCGGTGGCGAGAAGGTCGTCATGGATCACCACCACGTCGTCGGGGGTGATAGCGTCACGGTGAATCTCGATCGTGTCGGTGCCATACTCTTTCTCGTAGGAGGCGCTGACAGTGTCGGCGGGGAGCTTGCCCGGCTTGCGCGCGGGAACGAACCCGGCNCCGATTTCGTAGGCGAGGATAGAGCCGCNGNTGAATCCGCGCGATTCAATGCCCACCNCTTTAGTAACGCCTTTCGAACGATAAAGTTGCGCCAAGTCCCAACCCACTATGTGGAGAGCGCGGGCATCCTTAAACATGGTCGTAAGGTCACGGTAAACGATTCCCTCCTTCCGAAAATCGATAACATCACGGATTTTAGATTTCAAGTATTCCATATCTGAATCATTTAATTAATTGTTCTACACGTTATTGCGAATGTTCCACGTGAAACATCACCTGCCGAGCAACAGCAGCAGGATGTTGATGTCGCTCGGGGAGATGCCGGGGATGCGACTCGCCTGCGCCACGGTCTCGGGCTGGAACTTTTCAAGTTTCTGGCGCGCCTCGGTCGACAGCGATTTCAGCGAGGCGTAGTCAAAGCGTCCCTTTATCTTCAACTCCTCAAGTCGATGGAGCTTGTCGGCAACCTGACGCTCGCGGTCGATATAGCCCTGATATTTTATCAATATCTCTGCAGCCTCGACGATTTCGTCACGGCGCTCCTCCTCGACAGCGGCAATCTCCTCAGCGAGCGCGGGAATGCGCGGAGTGAGGTTGGCGAAATTGAGCTGAGGGCGCAATAGCAGGTCGTAGAGCTTGCAGCCATGTTTCAAGACGGCGACCCCCATCTCCTCCAGGACGGGATTGATAAGGGCGGGCTTGATGGAAAAGTTGCGGGCAAACTCGATGAGCCTGTCGCGCTGGCGGCGTTTCGACATCATGAATTCGTATCGCTCGGAGGTGGCGAGCCCTATTTCGTAGCCGCGCGGAGTGAGCCTCATGTCAGCGTCGTCCTGCCGCAGGAGGATTCGGTATTCAGCGCGCGAGGTGAACATTCGATAAGGTTCGTCGACACCTTTCATCACCAGGTCGTCGATAAGCACGCCTATATAGGCTTCGTCTCTCGCAAGCGTGAAGGGCTCTTTCCCGGCAACCTTAAGCGCGGCGTTTATTCCGGCGATGAGCCCCTGCCCCGCCGCCTCCTCATATCCGGTGGTGCCGTTGACCTGTCCGGCGAAATAGAGGCTGTCCACGAGCTTGGTTTCAAGGGTGTGGTTGAGCTGGCGCGGATCGAAGAAGTCATATTCTATGGCATAGCCGGGGCGGTAAATCTGAACGTCGGCAAGCGCGGGAATAGTGTGGAGCGCGTCGATCTGCACGTTCATCGGCAGCGACGAGGAGAAGCCGTTGAGATAGAACTCGCGGGTAGTCTCCCCCTCGGGTTCAAGGAAGAGCTGATGCTCGGTCTTGTCGGCGAATGTCACGATTTTCGTTTCGATGCTCGGACAGTAGCGGGGACCGATACTCTGAATCTGTCCGTTGAAAAGCGGCGAATCGGGCAGTCCCGCGCGAAGAATTTCGTGAGTGGTTTCGTTGGTGTAGACGGTGTAGCACTCCCTCTGCTTGAGTTCGCGCTTCACCCCGGGAAGATAGCTGAACTTGTGATAGTCGTTCTCCCCTGCCTGAGGAACCGTAAGTTCCCATTTCACGCTTCGCCCGTCGATTCTCACCGGGGTTCCGGTCTTCATCCGGTCGGTTGCGAAACCGTAGTCGCGCAGCTGCTCGGTGACTCCGTGAGCAGCCGGCTCGGAGATGCGCCCCCCTTTCACTTGGGCGCGCCCCACGTGCATCAATCCGTTCAGGAAAGTGCCGGCGGTGAGAATGACAGCCTTTGAGTGGAACTCGGCGCCGAGAGCCGTTCTCACGCCCATGACTTTTCCGCCGTCGATGATGAGGGAAGTGACGGAATCCTGCCACATATACAATCCCGGAGTGTTTTCGAGAATCGAGCGCCACGTTTCGCTGAAACGCATACGGTCGCTTTGAGCGCGCGGGCTCCACATCGCCGGACCTTTCGAGCGGTTGAGCATCCGGAACTGTATGGCGGTGCGGTCGGTGACAATCCCCATCATGCCGCCGAGAGCGTCGATTTCACGCACAATCTGCCCCTTGGCGATGCCGCCAACGGCAGGATTGCAGCTCATCTGGGCAATCTTGTTCATATCCATTGTTATGAGCAGCGTGGAGGCGCCCATGTTGGCTGAGGCGGCTGCCGCCTCGCAACCGGCGTGTCCGGCTCCTATAACAATTACATCATAGTCAAATGTCATATATCGTCTTAATTTCCTTTAGATGGAACTGAGCATTTCCAAAGCGGCGTTCTCATGAGCTTCCATAATCTCGCGCTCGCCGGGACCCTTGTCGTTTATTCCGCAAAGATGGAGAATGCCGTGGATAATGACGCGGTCAAGCTCGTTGCCGTAAGTGGCGCCGACAAGCTCGGCGTTGGAAGCCACCGTGTCAAGCGAAATGAACAGGTCGCCGCTTATCAGCTTACCTCGCGAATAGTCGAAGGTGATGATATCGGTATAATAGTCGTGATTCAGAAACCGGCGGTTGACTTCGATTATCTTCTCGTCGTCGCAAAAGATATAGACCACCGGTCCGAGCAGACGGTCATGAGCTTTCGCAACCGCCTCGATCCATCGGGCATAGCGGTCGAAATCAAGATCAGGGAGTTGGACTCCATCGGCAATCCATTCAAGTTTCTCCATCGTAGACTTATCTATTTTTCAATACAAAAGTAGGGAAAATCCGCCATATAATCAAGCGGCAAAACGCAGCTTAATGGAAGAATATGTAGGCGGCTACGATTCCCGCTANCGAGCCGGTGACATCGGCGAGGAGAGCGTAGGGGACGGCATAGCGCGTCTTGACCACTCCCACGCTGCCGAAATAAACAGCAAGGATGTAGAANGTGGTGTCGGTNCTGCCCTGAATNGCCGCCGAGACGCGCGAAACGAATGCGTCGGGACCGTAAGCGCTCATGAGATCCACCATCATTCCGCGGCTTCCCGAGCCGCTCAACGGTTTCATCAGCGCCGTCGGCAGGGCTGCAACCCAGTCGGCGTCGATCCCCACGGCGTTGAAACACCCGGCAATGAAATCGGTTATCACCTCCATCGCTCCCGAAGCGCGGAACATGCCTATCGCCACGAGGATGGCGACAAGATAAGGAATTATCATCACGGCTGTTTTAAAGCCCTCTTTGGCTCCTTCGATAAAGGAGTCATACATGTTGATGCGTTTGCGCAGTCCCGCGCAGATAAACATGATTATAACGCTGAAAAGCAGGACATTTGCCACAAACGAGGAATAGAGCTCGACCTTTTCCTTGGGGAGCGAGGAGAAGAACCAAACAATCAGCCCCACAATCAACGCAAGCCCTCCGAGCCACGCTATCATCACCTTGTCCCAAAGCTTGATTTTCTGCTTGATGCAGAGCGCCACAATACCAACGAAGGTGGAGATGAAGGTGGCAAGAAGAATGGGCAGGAAGACATCGGTGGGATTGGACGCGCCAGCCTGAGCGCGATACATCATGATGCCGATGGGGATAAAACAAAGCCCCGAAGCGTTGAGTATCAAGAACATAAGCATGGCATCGGTAGCCGTGTCCTTCTTGGGATTGAGCGACTGCATTTCCTGCATCGCCTTGAGTCCCAGGGGAGTAGCCGCATTGTCGAGCCCGAGCATATTAGCCGAGACGTTCATGAAGATGGAGCCCATGGCGGGATGCCCCTTGGGTATGCCCGGAAAAAGGCGGCTGAAGAGCGGACTTATCAGCCTGCCGAAAAACTGGATGACACCGGCGCGCTCGCCAATCTTCATCAGCCCCATCCACAGGGCGAGAATCCCCGTGAGCCCCAACGAGATTTCAAACGCCGTCGCCGCCGAGGTGAACGAAGCACTCATGATGTTGCTCCATATCGAAAAATCGCCAAAGAAGATTGTGCGTCCCAGCGCCACGATAAAGGCGAGAAGGAAAAACGCCACCCAAATGTAGTTTAATGCCATCGCAAGTCTTTTTTGCAAAAGTAGCGTAAAAAATCGAATTAGCCCCCTCCCCTGCCCCATTGAGCGAAGATTTTTAGAAAATAAGCCTCCTGCCGGAAAATGGCAATCTATTTCGCAAAAAAACAAGACACGGAAAACAGGGCTTATTATCCTGATTTTCCGTGTCTTAATATCATTTTAACCTCGCTGAGATTTTAATATTCAAGATTTTTCCGAAGGAGGGGCGGGAAAAAATGCGTGTAAATCGCAAAAAAGTGTTAACAAGTTTTTCGTCAAGTTAATCACTGTTTTTCCTCGACAGGCTTGTCGATCGCGTCGAGCAATTTTATCGCATCGACATACTGAATGATCCCCTCNGCTACTTCCTGCGCGTCGCNCATGGCGTGGACNACNGTGGCGGGACGGTTGGTGACATCACCCCCGGCGAAGACTCCTTTGCGCGTGGTCATGCCGTAGGGCACGTCGCGGGTGATGACATATCCTTTCTGATCGACATCGATTCCATGAGTGGTTGAAACGATGCGCGACGCAGGCTTGCTGCCCACCGCCATGATGACCTTGTCGGCGGGATAGTCGGAACGCTCCCCTTCCGTCTCGATGACAACCCGGTCGAGCACTCCGTCGGTGTCGCAAATTTCCACAATCGATGACCGCCACAGGAATTTCACCCCTTCGTTGACGGCATCGTCATACTCGGCTCGAAGGGCGCTCATCNCGTCGANGGNGNGATGATAGACCACCGTCACTTCCGACGCTCCGNAGCGCNACGCCGTGCGCGCGGCATCCATCGCCGTGTTGCCGCATCCTATCACGAACACCTTGTCGCCCTCCTTTACGTGGACCTCGTCGCGATTAAGGTAGCCGGAATTGTAGAGGCTCACACGGCGCAGGAAGTAGATAGCCTGACGCACGCCCACGAGGTTGCATCCGGGAATATCGAGACGCTTGGGACGCCCGGTGCCGGTTCCCATGAAGATGGCGTCGAATCCATGATGGAAAAGATCGTCGATGGTGTAGCCGTTGCCTATGGTGGTGTTGCAATGAAAAACGACTCCGAGCTGTTCGATTTTTTTGATCTCACGACGCACCACCTCCTTGGGGAGACGGTATTCGGGGATGCCAAACATGAGCACTCCGCCGGGTTCGGGTTCCATTTCGAAAATCTCTACGGCAAAGCCCTTTCGAGCCAACTCGCCAGCAACGGTGAGTCCCGCGGGACCGCTTCCTATCACCGCCACCCTACCCCGGTTCTTGGGAAGGATGTTTTCATGGGTGAGCCCCATGTCGGAATCGAAGTCGGCGATGAATTGCTCGATTTTGCCAATGTGGATGGGGTCGCCTTTCTTGTTAAGGATGCAGTGACCTTCACATTGACGCTCGTGGGCGCAGACGCGTCCGCACACTGCGGGCAAGCTGCTCTTGGCATTGATCAACGCCATCGCGTTTCCAAGGTTTCCCATCGACAGTTCGCGCATCCAGTCGGGAATGTCATTTGAAATGGGGCATCCCTTTTTACACTGCGGCACTTTACAAAGCAAGCATCTTTTTGCTTCACATATAGCTTCAAGCATGGTGTAGCCGTCGTTTCCGTCTTTAAACATATCTATATCGCAGAATAAGATTTATGAACAACCCGAAAGCGGGGAATGCAAAGTTACATCATATTTCCGACATTCCCATCAATCCCGGACCTGTATAACGCTCCCCCGCCCTCCCGAGTTCATAGGGGTAAGCCTTTCAGGCTTGCGGGTCGATTGCGGAGGGGACTTGAGGAAGAGCGGAGGCTTGGATTGATTGGCTCACTATTCAAGGTTCAATACACGCTCGCCATCTGCCAGATAGAATGTGACCGCATGGCTTCCCGCCTCCTGTTCCATATATGGACTTTTGGATATATGCGTAAAATCGGGCAATATATTTTTGCCATTCATGCGGTAATAATCCTCATAAGGTGTTTCGGGTGAAAAATATTGAAGTTGAAGGATATCCCCGTCTATATTCCGATAGGTGATGACTGGATTATCGGACACTGCATAGTCTTCCGACAACTCCACACGGACTTTTGTCTTCAGGCTTTCCGCAAAATTATCCAACTCTTTTGAAAGGTTTCTATTTTCGTCCCGATAGTCGGCGGTGACTTCGGTCGTTTCAAGAATCCAAGAGCCACGCCTGCAATCTGCATCACTCAACACAAGGACATCATGCCCCGGAATGGCATATTTGCCATCGGGTTTCTCCCATGCCCACTCTTCGGGCGTAGTGAAGGCAAACATCATGCTGCCGGTATGACAGATTATCCACTTATAGTCGCCAATACTTTTTACAATTCTTTTAAGAATACCTTTGCGTGTTAACGGGACATACATCCTATAAAATAAGGGGGTGTCCATATAATTCATTGGCACCACATAAGCACCTATCGCACTTTTGCCACGTCCGAATACACGATGATAGGGGTTCTCTCCGTAGCCGAGCTTATTGGATCGGGACTGATGAGGCTGTGGTCTTTCAGGGTTATCATGGCATACACTGAAGACGCTGACAGGCGATGCTTCACTCTGCCACACGAGATGAAGATTGCGGGTTTCCTTGAACGCGTAAGTGTACTGGAATCCTTTCAAGTATTTAGGCTCCGCCTCAATATGCTGGGTGGAAAGACCATAATTATCGCTTTGATACGTGTATCTTGAGTATCGGTACTTACTTTCCATTCTCATAGCCTCAAATGAGTAGGGATAGCGTTTTTGCCGGTTAAGGGAATCAAGAAACGGGACAGGGGTAATGTTACGCTGATAAGCCATCCAGAAATTAAAACACCCGAAGTTGTCACGGTTGCCGACGGAAGTCTCTACAAGCCTCTCATCTTGCGCACCGTAAAATAGCCAGGCAAGCTGCCCTATCTGAACATTGCAATCGAGATTCCCGGTCTGCAAGTTAGCCCACCCTTTGCTCCGCGGTGGATTGGCGCAATACAATCCTTTGTTCCAAGGGAGAAGCATTTGAGCGATAATATGATGATAGGCATTTTCGGCGGAATGCCGCAATTCTTCATCGTCGCAAAATTCCGCCAGCATTCGCAGATATTGCAAATTTGTACCGATATAAGTGAACGCGTCAGCTTCCGGACAGTTCTTTGTCACGAAAGGGAGGATGGTGTTGAGGATGTATTCTTTCAGAATTTTCTTCAGCTTAAGAGCATCATTTCCGTCGGCATCGATAAAATCGCTCCATTCCTGCGCGCAAAGATATCCGCTACATTCCTGCATCATCTTCATGTTGAGCGTAACATTCTTACGAATATATTTACCCATTGCCATGAAGGACCTTATGGTTTTGCGAAGCGTATCAGGCATAAACTCTTTTGTGAGAAGATATCCGTGGATGGTAGCATGAGCGCAAAAATCCTGATTTGACCCGGAAGCGTAGAACTCGTCGGGACGTTGCATAGCTCTATGGTACATGTCAAGGAGATTCTTGACAGCGTCTTCCCTGCGCTCGTTGCCAAGCAGGCGAGCGAAATAGAATGGTGAGACATATTTTATATCTCCATCCTGCGCCAAATCAGCATTTAGCATTTGGTTTATGAGCGATTCCGCTCGTTCTTGATACGTGGAGCCGGAAAGAGCGACCACTTTTCCCGAAGAGGCTATAGAGGTTATGCAGAAAATGAAGGTGATTATGAAATTGCGCATACCGGTAATGTTTATATGAGCCAGCGCAAAGATAGCGATTTTTGCGCTGCTTATCTTGATTGGTTTAGGGGGCACTCTTTGCAGAGTACGGTTGCGGAGAGGGGTTCCGGGGAGAGTGAGCGAACGCTCAACTCTCCCCGGTTATCCATAGGGGTAAGCCTTTCAGGCTTGCGGGTCGGTGGCGAAGTGAGTTAGTTGGGGATGAGACGGTAGGTGGCGCCGGGGGCGGTTTTGAATTCGATGAGGCAGGGGGCGAGGGTCTTGAATTTGACGGAGTTGCCGGCGGCATCGGTGAGGCGGGGGTTAGCGATGCCGTCCAGTTTGAGGCGGCAGGTTTCGCCCTTGTTGGAGAGGATGGACATAGCGGTTAAGCGCCCGTCTTTCCATGACGCTGAGATGTCGAAATTGCCTCGCGCTTTGAGCCCGTTGAAAGAGCCGTCGCGCCAGCTGTCGGGGAGCGCGGCGAGCGGCTCGATGTAGCCGGCATGGCTCTGGAGGAGCATTTCAGCGACACCGGCGGCGCCGCCAAAGTTGGCATCGATCTGGAAGGGCGGATGAACGCCCCACAGATTTTCCATGACTTTATCGGTGAGGATCATGCGGTAGAATTTGTAAGCCCGGTTGCCGTCTTTCAATCGCGCCCATGTAGCCTGGCGATGAGCCATGGACCACCCTTTGAGCGACGGGCTCTCCCCTCGCATCTTCAGTGCGACGCGCGCTCCTTCTTCCCACTCGGGAGTGGTGCTGTTGATGAGGGTTCCGGGATAGACAAGACAGAGGTGAGAGATGTGGCGGTGGTGGGGGTCGCCGATATCGCTGTAGTGGTTTTCCTCGCGATATTCTTTCAACTGTCCAGAGGCGCCGATGTGGACGGGGTCAAGCTTGGTGATCTGCTCTTCCACCACTTTGAGGAAGGGGTCTTTTTTCTTGAGGATTTTCGCCGCGGCGAGGAGGTCGTGGAAATTTTCCCATATCATACCCTGGTCGAAGGTACACCCTTTTGTTTGGTAAGGCACTCCGTTGTGCTGATTTTCGGGCGATGAGGAGGGGTCGGCGAGCAACCATCCGTCTTCGGAGGGCTTTAGGGTCTTGGAGAGGAATTTAGCCATTCCGAGCAGGGCGGGATAGGTGTGGCGTTCAAGGATTTCGGGGTCACGGGTGAAGTCATAGTAGTCCCAATACATCTTGGTGGTGAAGCCGCCGGTGCCGGGACCTGAGTGTCCGCCCGGCGAACCGATGCCGAATGCCGACGCGCCGGTGCCGATAGCCCAACCGTTGTCGCCCTCGACGGGGCTCAGGGCTTCAGGATT
>WFLX010087159.1_pt1 | contig 19368 bp, 13 predicted proteins | sample 4967041 | NCBI WGS metagenome assembly WFLX01 (sample SAMN12857096, study PRJNA449069) | gut metagenome | isolation source: stool from male and female vole | host: Microtus ochrogaster | place: USA:Florida | collected 2017
GGCACGGTGACAACTCCTGCCGCCCCATTAAGCCGCGCTTCGACACGGAGCTGACACAACTGCTCCTGCGGCTCAAATGGTGGGATCTCGCCCCGCAAACGCTCGCCGCGTTCCTGCCCGACCTGTGCAGCCCCGACCTTGCGCACGTGCGCGGAAAAATCCGCCGGATGCTGGCAGAGCGGGAAGGGCAGTGACGGACGGCATGCGGAAAAACACCCGGATATGTTCCCCCGCGCAAGTGGATACGTTTCGACTGCAAAGTGGAAACGTATCCACCACCATAGTAGAAACGTTTCCACTACCCCAGTGCAAACGTTTCCGCTGGCAAGTGCATACGTTCCCACTGACAAGTGGATACGTTCCCACTTGCACGGCGGGTAAAACGGAGCATTGCGCGGGCATACGGGAAATGCCTGCCCGCCGCGCTCACGCAGTCCGTCATGCCAGGAACTTTTTCAGCACGGATATGAGCATGCTTATGTCCAGCGGCTTGGCGATGTGGTCGCTCATGCCGTTTTTGAGCGCGGCTTCTTTGTCCTCGTCCATCGCGTTGGCGGTCATGGCGATAATCGGCAGCGTCTTCACGTCGTCGCGCGGCATGTTGCGGATGGTGCGCGTGGCTTCGTAGCCGTTCATCGTCGGCATCTGCACGTCCATCAGGATTGCGTCGTAGTAGCCTTCCTGCGACTGCTCGACCATCGCCACGGCATCCGTTCCGTCGGGCGCGGTCTCCACGATGAATCCGGCTTCTTCCAGAATGAGCTGGGCAATCTCACGGTTCATGTCAACGTCGTCCACGAGCAGGATGCGCTTTCCGCTGAAATTCTCAAGCGTCCAAGGGGCGGCCTCGCTCTCTTCCTGCGCGGAAGGATTGTTCGCGGCGAGCAGCGCGGACTTGAGGTCGGACATGAAAAGCGGCTTGGCGCAGAACGCCGTCACGCCCACCGCCCGCGCCTCTTCCTCGATGTCCGTCCAGTCGTAGGCGGTCAGGATGATAATCGGCACGTTCTCTTCGACGGAGCTTCTGATTCTGCGCGCGGTCTCCACGCCGTTCATTTCGGGCATCTGCCAGTCGATGATGTAGGTGTGATACGCGTCGCCTTCCTCGTGCGCCGCCTTCGCGCGGTACACGGCCTCGCGCCCGGAGGTCGTCCACTCGGAGCGCATGCCCAGCTGCCGCAGCATTTTGTTCACGCTGTTGCACACGTTCATGTCGTCGTCCACGATGAGCGCGCGCAGTCCGTCCAGTTCCTTGAGCTGCTCGGCGTTTTTCTTTCCGTCCTGAAGCCTGAGCGAAAGTTCCACCGTGAACGTGCTTCCCTTGCCCTGCTCGCTTTCCACCGAAATCGTGCCGTTCATCATCTCCACGATGTTCTTGGTGATTGCCATGCCCAGTCCCGTTCCCTGAATGCCCGACTGCGTGACCGTGGACTCGCGCTCGAACGGCTCGAAGATGTGCTTGACGAATTCNTCGGACATGCCGATGCCGTTGTCCTTGACGATGAACGTGTAGTCGCCCCAGCCGTGGCGGAACGTCTTTTTCTGCATGATCCGGAACGAGACGCTGCCGCCCGCCGGCGTGTACTTGACCGCGTTGCTCAGCAGGTTGATGAACACTTGGTTCATTTTGAGCGCGTCGGCGATGACATCTTCGTTCACCACCTCGAACGTGTCGATGAACAGCTCAAGCTGCTTTGCCTTCACTTGCGGCTGGATGATGTTCACGAGGCTGTGCATCATTTCGGAGATGTTGCATTCCTGTTCCTTTATCTGCACCTTGCCGCTTTCGATGCGGCTCATGTCGAGGATGTCGTTGATGAGGCTCAAAAGATGGTTGCTCGACGACAGGACTTTCTGGAGGCAGTCCTTCACCTGTTCCTTGTTGTCGATGTGGCTCGCCGCGATCGTGGTAAAGCCGATGATGGCGTTCATCGGCGTGCGGATGTCGTGGCTCATGTTCGAAAGGAACGTCGTCTTGGCGTTGTTGGCGTGCTGCGCCTGCATGAGCGCGTCCTGCAAAGCCTGCGTCTGCTCGCGCTGTCGGCGCACCTGCTCGGTAACGTCGCGGGAGACGACCATCGCGATGATGTCGCCGCTTTCGTTCTTTACCATGATGAATGACTGGCGCACGCATATCTGCCCGGCAGGGCTTTCCGCCCAGTAGTCCACGTCCACTTCGGCTTCGCCCTGCGCGAACCGCCGCTGCAACACGTCCACGTTCACCGCCGCGCCGTAGTCTTCCAGCGACTCTTCGAGCACGAACTGCTTCCATTTTTCAAAGCAATCGGAAGCCTTGCACGGCGCGGAAATCCCCGCCCGTTCAAGCAGCGAGACTTGCCGCCCGTCGTCCATCGTGCGCACGATGTCGCTTTCGATCAAGTCCTTCGTCAGATTGCACTCGAACGTGCTGAACGCGCCCGACATGATGGCGATGCGGTACTGCCGTTCCTTGCGGTTCGCGAGCGCCATTTCCGCCTGGATTTTCAGTTCCTTTTCCTTTACTGCCGTGGTGTTCTGCCGCGCGAACAGCACCTTTGCGGCGTTCCCGCACTCGTCGCGCTCAAGGCAGATGATGTTCATGTGATTCCATTCGTCGTGGAGCACGCGGCATTCGATGCGAAGCTCGTTGCAGNCGGCGAGTTTCCTTTTGAGCGACTCAAGCGAAATCTCCTCCGCGAACTTGGGACGCTCTTCGGGATTGCCGAGGCTGTCGCAGAAATAATCCGCGAGNCAATCATACTTTCCGCTGATCGCAATCTTTCCGTCTTCGGGNAGCGTTCCGGCAAGNTAGCGGTACGTGCCTTCTTTCAGATCGACGACGGCAAAGCGCGTGAAAAGCGTGTTCATGCCGCCGATGATGTAGCCCATGTCCTGATTTTCTGCCTCAAGGCGTTTCTTTTCGCGGGCAGAACGGAAAATCAGCATGACGATATAGATGATGAACAGCACGATGAGCGACGCTTCCAGCTGGATTCCGACGAAATTCTCCGCCTTGATCATCCGCTGCGTGACGCTCTTGGGAAACGTCTGCACGAGCACGAATCCCGAACGCGGCAGGCTGGTGACGCAGATGTTGTCCGTCCTGCTTCCCCTGCCGCAGACGAACGCGCCGCTTCCGCCGTCCGCAAAGACTTGCCTGGCCGACTCCGCCGTCCGCGCGTCAATCGTGCCGTCACGAACAAGGGCATCGATAAGGCGGTCGTTGTATATCTTGCCGTCGGAACTCGCGATGACCATGCCGTCCGGCTCGCACAGAAAAACGTCTGCCTCCTCACTAAAATAGGAAGTCTCCAGCATATCCTTGAGATATTCCTCGGCAAGGTACACGCCGCGCAGAACGCCGATGATGCGCCCCTCATAACGCAACGGCGTGTAGAAGCAGGCCATTGTCTCATCAAAAAGGTACGGGTCAAACACGATGCTGATTCCTGTTTCGCCCGCAACTCCTTTCTGATAGAAGTCCCTGTCGCTGACATCAGCCGTGCGCCCGTCCGACGTGAATTCAATGCCGTCAAGNGCAGTATAAATGATGGCATCAAAGACGACGTTTTCTTCTATTGCTTTGAGCATCTGCGGCGTAACGCGCGGAGCGTCGAGGCTCGCCCCGATAAAATATGAATACGTGCGGATTCTCAAAAGCGCGTTGTTCAGCTCGTCGTCAATCTGCTCCGCCTTGATATGCGCGGAATCGGCGGCATAGTTCTTGTTGCGCACCATCATGCGCCGCCGGTTCTGCGCCGTATACCAACAAAATATCATGATGACCGCAACAATGAGCGGCAACATATACACGACTTCCTGCACGGATTTCCGAATTCTGAAGTATTTCACCTGTCTCATAAAAGCCCTGTCACCGGCACGCAAAACTCGCCGGACTTTTCCAGCCCCGGCAAACTATCGCGCCCGCTGTCCTTTGCAGACAATTTTAATACAAACACGCCCGATTTTCAACGGCACNGNCGGAAAGCCTGCGGGGAACGGCAGCAAAAAAGCACCGCGCTTTACCGTCTTTTTTCGNCAGCATTCCAANAGAATATCCTAAAAACCGCTGTTTTCCCGTTGACTTTTTGCGATTTTTGCGTATCTTGTATGCGGAAAGGAGGCAGTATGAAGATTGCTTTTTATGACACGCGTCCTTATGACCGGGAGTCTTTTGAGCGCGTGAACACGGACTTTGGCTTTGAGATTGACTTTTTCGACTTTCACCTGAACGAAAAGACGGCGCTTTCGGCAAAAGGGTATGACGCGGTGTGCGCATTCGTGAACGATACGATGAGCGCGGCGGTCGTGGAGATTCTTGCGGACTGCGGCGTAAAGCTCATTGCGATGCGGTGCGCGGGATACAACAACGTTGACCTGCGCGCGGCGGAAAAACTCGGCATAACGGTCGTGCGCGTTCCGGCGTACTCCCCGCATTCGGTTTCGGAACACGCGGTCGCGCTGCTGATGGCGCTGACGCGCCGCATTCCGCAGGCGTATATGCGCACNCGGACGGGAAACTTCTCGCTCANCGGGCTGACCGGGCGCGACCTTTTCGGCCTGACGGCGGGCATCATCGGCACGGGAAAAATCGGTATGCTTATGGCAGAGACGCTTTTTGGCTTTGGCATGAAGATAATCCTGTACGATGTCTACCCGAACAAGGCGTGGGCGGCGGAAAAAGGCTTTGAGTACGTGCCGCTCGAACGGCTTTTTACCGAGGCGGACGTGGTGAGCCTGCACTGCCCGCTTACGGACAGGACGAAACATATCGTCAACAGCGCCTCGCTTGCGCTGATGAAAAAAGACGCGGTTATCATCAACACGGGGCGCGGCGCGCTCATCGACGCAAAGGCNCTCGTCCATGCGCTCAAACGGCAGGCAATCGGCGGNGCCGCGCTTGACGTGTACGAGGAAGAGAGCAAGTATTTCTTTGACGACTGGTCGGCGGACGTGATTCGCGACGACGTGCTTGTGCGGCTTATGACGTTCCCGAACGTGATCATCACGGCGCATCAGGCATTCCTCACGGAGAACGCGCTCAAAGCGATTGCGGAAGTGACGCTTTCCAACGTGAAGGCGTTTTTCGGCGGCGAAAAGCTGGAAAACGAAGTGCGGCTTCCGTAAAGGAATCGTCGCGGAGGCAAAAGAAGAAAAGAAATCCCGCCCCGCGCGGCAACCGTTTGCCTTGCGGGGCGGGATCCTGGCGGGTGAAAAGGCTCTGTGGTTTCAGGGCCTTTTTTGTCGGCTTACGATTTTTTGTAGCCGCATTTGGGGCAGACGCCGCTTTCGTTCAGGGCGATGCCGCAGAGAGGGCAGCGGTCGATGTCGTTCTTCGGCTCGTAAGTCTGTGACGCGCCGTTTACGCCGCTCGTGAACGTGAGCTTGGCGATGTTCAGCTTGTCTTTCAGCAAATCGTAGACGATTTTAATCATACCCTCCACCGTCATGGTTTCTTTGGTGACGACCAGGCGGCATTCGGGGTAGGCGGTCGCGAGTTCCGTCTTGAAGGCGGGACCTTTCTGCTTGTTGGTAGGCGCACCGTTCCTGATTCCCTGCTTTTCGTACACGTCAAGAATAGCGGGGAGCAGCGGGTCGTCTTCCCGGAGGATGAGCGCATGGTCAAAGTTCTGCAAGACCGACCATGCCGTCTTTTTGATTTCGTTGCAGGGAAACACCATGTTCACGCCATCGACAATCGTATCTTCGACCTCGATAGTCAGAATGCCGGTGTGTCCGTGCAAGTACTGCGCTTCGCCCTTGAATCCGTAGAACCGATGGGCGTACTGCAAATCGATTGTTGTAAAACTTCTCATAAAAAACTCCTTGCCCCCATTTTCAGAGCAATTATCGGGTTTTGTCAAGAGCAAAAAGGCGACGCGCTGATAATTTGTCGCCGTATCATTTTGCAAGACAAAGCGGCGTTTTCGTGGTACAATGATGACAGCGTTTGTTTTTCCGCGCAAATGCTTATGGAGTGTACTATGAAGAAATTTATGGACAAGAATTTCCTTTTGGAAACAAAGACCGCGCAGAAACTGTTTGAGGCGTGCAAGGACGAGCCGCTGTGGGATTACCACTGCCACTTGCCGCCGGAGCAGATTGCCCAGAACAAAAAGTTCAGCTCAATCACGGACATTTGGCTGGGCGGCGACCATTACAAATGGCGGCAGATGCGCACGTATGGCATCGACGAAAAATATATTACGGGCGACGCCGATCCGTATGAAAAATTCGTGCGCTGGGCAGAAACGATTGAAAACCTGATTGGCAATCCGCTGTATCATTGGACGCATCTGGAGCTTCAGCGGTATTTTGGCATTGACGAGCCGCTNACGGTCAAAAGCGCGCCGGAGATTTACAAGGCGGCGAACGAGCTGCTCAAAAGCGACGAGCTGAGCGTCAAGGGCATTTTCAAGAATTTCCACGTGTATGCGGTCGGAACGACGGACGATCCGGCGGATTCGCTTGAATATCACAAGGCAATCGCGGCGGGAACTGCGCCGATCGGCACGATTGACACCAAAGTACGCCCGTCGTATCGCCCTGACAAGGCAATCAATATCAATCTCCCCACGTATCCCGCGTACATCAAAAAGCTTTCCGAAGTGAGCGGCATTGACATTCAGACATCGGACGATGTTATCGCCGCGCTCATCAAGCGGCTTGATTTCTTTATTGAGCATGGCTGCCGCGCTTCCGACCACGCGCTGGAATATCCGCCGTTCAAAATCGCGAGCGACAAAGAAATTGACGCGGTAGTCAAGAAGGCGCTTTCCGGCGAGGCGGTGAGCGAGGCAGAGGCAGAGGCGTACAAGACGAAAGTCCTGCTCGCGCTNGGACGCGAATACGCAAAAAAGAACGTCGTCATGCAGTGGCACATGAACGCAATCCGCGACAACAACAAGGCGATGTTCAAAAAACTCGGCCCTGACACGGGTTTTGACGGCAGCCACGACAAGCCGCTCGCAGAGAACCTTGCCGCCCTGCTCAATTTAATCGAAGAAAACGGCGGATTGCCCAAGACGATCCTGTACACGCTCAATCCCAAAGATTATTATTCGATTGGTACGATTATGGGCTGCTTCCAGGGCGGCGGCATTAAGGGGCGCGTGCAGCTCGGTTCCGGCTGGTGGTTCTGCGATCACCGCGACGGCATGGAGCAGCAGATAAAAGTGCTCGGCAATCTCGGCATGATTCCCGCGTTCGTGGGAATGCTCACCGACAGCCGCAGTTTCCTGTCGTACTCGCGCCACGAATATTTCCGCCGCATCCTCTGCAACGTCATCGGCGGCTGGGTAGAAAACGGCGAATATCCCGACGATATGGAACGGCTGACCAAAATGGTCAAGGACATTTCGTTCGGCAATGCGTTGCAGTACTTTGGCGCGTAAGCGGACGACGGGCGCATAAATAGAAATCCCCGACAGTCAACCTGCCGGGGATTNCTTGTTTTTTGGTCACCTTTGTATCAATNGAACGATACACCTTTTGTATACCTGCTGTCAAGCGAATTTTGGAAAAAAATACGCCGTACTTTTAAAATTTTACGGCGTGTTTTTAAAAAAGTACGGCGTATTTTTGGGAAAAACACGCCGTACTTTTTTTTGATATATCNGNTTATTTGACCGANGTCAATTCCACGTCAAACGCAATGTACGCGCCGCCGGGAATGCCCGCCTGCGGAACGCCGCGCGCGCCGTATGCCAGTTCCGGGGGAATAACCATTTTGCGCGTCTCGCCGACTTTCATGTCCTGNACCATCAGGTCAAAGCCNGGAATCATCTCGCCCGCGCCGATTCTGAACGAAAGTCCCTCGTGTCCNTGCGGGTGGAATCCTTTTGACGCGTCAAAAATGCTGCCGTCCTGCAAATAGCCCTGGTATTCCACGTTGGCGGTCTTGCCTTTGCCGACTTTGTTTCCCTTGCCTTCTTTCAGGATCTTGTAATAGATGCCGTTGGGCGATTTTGNGCAGCCCTCGGTGAACGCCGCCAGCTGGTTTGCCGCCCGCTCTGCCGCGGATTTTTTGGCGGCAGCCTCGCGNTCGTTCCAGTCGTTCTGGCTTGCGGTAAACGCCTTTGCCTCGTCGCCCTGCCGGATNANAGTGATTTTTTTGATGGTATCGCCCTGCAACGTCTTGTTCACCGCATTCTGGCTTTCCNCATCGACGACTTTGCCAAAAATCGTGTGCTTTCCGTTCAGCCATTCCGTCGGCGCAATCGTGATGAAAAACTGGCTGCCGTTCGTTCCCGCNCCCGCGTTTGCCATGGCAAGATAGCCTGCTTTGTCAAAAGTCAGCCCGTCCACAATCTCATCGATAAAGCGATAGCCCGGACCGCCCGCNCCCGTTCCCTGCGGGTCGCCGCCCTGAATCATAAAATCCTGCCCGTCGCCGTTCGCCACGCTGATGACGCGGTGGAACTTCAGTCCGTCATAGAACGGCTTTCCCTTTGCCGCGTCAAGCGTTCCCTCTGCCAANCCNACAAAATTCGTCACCGTGAGCGGCGTCTCTTTATAGAACAATTCAAGCACGACCGTGCCTCGGTCCGTCTCCAGCACGGCAAACACGCCGTCCTTTCCCTGAATTGCCTGTAATGCCTTGTCCATTTGATTACAACCCCCAAATGCAATAGTCATGCAGCAAAATATCGCCGCAAACAGATTTTTTTTCATAGCAACCTCGCGATTTCCTAACCATACCATATTGCGGCAAAAAGTGCCATACGTTCCGCGCGGAATGCCGCCGCTTCTGTCTTTGGCAGATGTGCCGTGCGATTAAAACTGATTTTTGAACCAGCCGTAAATTGCATCCACGCGGGCGGTAAGCGAGCGGCGCAGGCGTTTTTCCAAAAACGAAATCTGCGGATACTTTGCCTGCGTTACCAGATAGACCAAAAACGCGTCGCCGCAGTCCGTGACGACCAGGTTGATTTTCAGGTCGCGCGGTTTTACGCCCGTAATCATCGCCACTTTGAGCGCGTCCGTGTTGGTAAAACAGACCGAAACTTCGTCCGCGCTCTGCCGGTAGTCCAGCTGGTATACGTTTTCCCCGAACGAATTGTCGTCAAGCAGGCAGAAAAACGTCTTGCCGTCCGCATTGCCCTCAGTCTGGTCGGGAATCGCCTGTTTTGAGCGGGGGCTTTCCACCATGTACGCGCGTTTGTACAAAGTCTCCCATTTTTTGTCGCCGTTGGAATAATACTGAATGCCCTGCATATTTGAGACCATGCGCAGGATTTTCGCCGCCGCCTCAATTGACGTGTCCGCGTCCGCAGGGTTCTTGCTGTTCGCAATCAGCGTTTTCTTGGGCAGATAATACAGGCTTTCCGCCGAATACAGCGGCGCGTCATGCTGCTCCCAGGTGCACGTCCCCTCTTTTGCAAGCGGCGTGTCCGGCCGCAACGAAAATTCCTGCGTCTCTTGCTGCGCCACGCCTTTTTCGCGCAACACGGCGAACACTTCCGGCGAAACCACATCCGCTGCCGGGCGCGCAAATCCCGTCGCAAAAGCCATTGCCATTACTCCCGCCGCGCACCAAGTCTTTATCCCTGTTCTCATACGTTTACTATAGCACAATTCCCCGCAGTGCGCCATATCCGCCGGGGGCTACCCGCAAGCGGGTCGGGCTTTGCGCGGTTCCGCTCCCGCTCCATTCCTGCGCTCCGCTTCGGAACGCTCCGCGCCGCTCCAATCCCTAGCCCGGTTCTGCCTGCGCTTCGTCCGTGCCGGGCAAAAAAATCCCCCGCGCTCGCGGGGGAACATCATCAGTATGCCCGTTTGTACAACACGCGCACCTGCTTGTACAGCCCGTCTCCCTCGGATTTTGTCTCGATGTCGGGAATGTCGTTCAGCGTCGTGTGGATAAGCCGCCGCTCAAACGGATTCATCGGCTCCAGCANGATTGACGAGCGCGACAAGCGCACTTTGTCTGCCGTGGTGTACGCAAGATGCACGAGCGATTCTTCGCGGCGGACGCGGTAATTTTCGGTGTCAAGGATAACGCGCATGTCTTCGCGACCGAGTTTTCCGGCGTACACGTTTGCGAGCAGCTGCATCGCGTCCAAATTCTTGCCCTTGCGCCCAATCAGAATGGACGATGCCTCGGAAGTCAGCTTGATGCCGATTTTCTTTTCTTCGCGGAAAAGCACGTCCACGTTTGCCTCATAGCCCATTTTTGTAATCATTTCCGCAACGAACGCCAGCAGTTTCTGCTCGAATTCGTCCTGCGGAAGCGGATTCGCCACGGTCCGGTGCGCGGGCGTATGCGGCACGGCTTTTTCGGGCGCGTGCGGCTGGCTTGTCAGCGTGTGGACGCGGATTTTTACATAGCCTTTTTTGAACAGCGTGTTTTTCTGCGTCTCCAAAATCTCCACGTCAAACTGATCGCGTTCCAAGCCAAGTTCTGCGGCAGCCTTTTCAATGGCTTCCTTTTCGTTTTTTCCCTCGAATTCGTATGTCATCATATTCTCCTTCGCCAGGCGCAACGCCGGCGATTATTTCCGTTTTTTNCCGTTTTTGGCCGGTACGACGACCGCCGGCTGTCTGTTCCGTATCGTGTGGTTGATGACCAGTTGCTGTGCCAGCTGAATGACGTTGCTCACAATCCAGTAAATAAGCAGACCGGCGGGCGCGTTGTAGAAAATGAAGAAGAAAATCAGCGGCATACCGTACATCATCATTTTCATCTGCGTTTGGTTCGCGCTTGCCGTGCCGCCGTTCTGCGTGATTTTGCTGAACAGAATCTGTGAGACGACGTAGATTATCGGCAGCAGGCGCACCTGATTGCCAAAATTAAACGGCAGGTTGAACGAAAGCGTCGCCACGCTGTCGCCCTTTGACAAATCGGGAATCCAGCCCGGAATGAACATTGCCCCGCGGAATTCAAAATAATTGTTGAACAGGCGGTACATCGCGTACAGAATGACGAACGTGAACAGCATCGGCAGACAGCCCGCCATAGGATTGTAGCCGATTTCTTTGTACAGTTTCATCGTTTCCTGCTGCATTTTCTGCGGATTGTCTTTGTATTTTGCCTGCAAGGCCTGCATCTGCGGCTGAATCCGCTGCATTTTTGCCGTGCCGAGCGCGGTCTTTTTTGTCAGCGGGAACATCGCGAACTTGAGCAGCGCAGTCAGCACGATGATTGCCACGCCCCAGTTCCTGACGACCCGGTAAATCTGCTCAAGCAGGAACTTCAAGATGACTTCCAGCCANCTGAAAAANCCGGACGTGTCAAGGCTTTCNCCCAGTTTGAGTCCGCTCAGTCCCCAGACATTGTTTTCCGCCGTGTTGTATTTTGACAGNTCCTTTTCGCTGCGCGGCCCGACGTATACGTAATACGTGTCGGTCGTCTGCCCCGCGCCCACCGGCAGTCGGCTGAACCGTGCCTGCGCGTTGGCATAATTGTTGTGCTCAATGAGCGTGGAATATTCTGCGGAAGCCGACATCTTCGCGCCGTCTTCGGGAATGACCAAAATCTCAAAGTATTTTCCGGCAATGCCCGCCCACACCCAGTGCTTGTCATACGTTTTCTGCTGATTTTCGCCGAGCAGAATCTTTTTGTATTTTTCGCCGCTGTACGACATGAACTGGCGCACGTCGTAGCGGTCAACNTTGCGGTTGTNATGCNGCCCGANCTGNGGCGANGTTCTGNNCGAATAAGNAACNCCGTCAAAATTCAGCCNNGCAAACGCAGGCTCGCCNTCAATCGTAATGTCCAGCCGGAACGCATACTCGCCGGGCTTGAACGAATATTTTTTCGCAATCGTAAAATCTTTTTGCAGCACGCCGTCCACATTTTTCTGCACGGTGTACGAAAAGCCGATCGTATAGTCGTCAATCTGATGCGCGGAAAAAATCGTGTTGACGGGCAGGACATTCGGCCCGCCCAAAGCAATGGCGAACGCGCGGTTGCTGGCAGAAACATTGTCCGCCATCTCCACGCCTTTTCCCGTGTCGGTGTCCAAATGATCCAGCAACTCGTAGCCGATAATGTCGCCNCCACGGTTGGTGAACGTCACTTTTACTTTGTCGGTCGTAATCGTGAACGTCTGCTCGTTTTCAGAATCCTGCGCGTCCTGCACAAGATGAAACAACGGAGACTGTTCTGCCTGGTTTTCTGCCGTCTGACCGGCGGTCGTCGTGTCCTCGGCAGCCCCGGTGCTTTCGGTCGGAGCGGGTTGCGCCGCCTGTTTGGGCATGAATTTCGTCTGAATGCCAAAAAAGACAATCAGCACGACGGTCGAAAGGATGATTGCCCAGAGGGTATTTCTTTCCATAGTATTCTCCACACATTACGGAACGGGGTCATAGCCGCCCGCGTGATACGGCGCACAGCGCATAATGCGTTTAAAAGCAAGCGCACCGCCTTTTATGACGCCGTGTTTTTGCAGGGCTTCTGCCGCATATTGCGAGCAGGTCGGATAATATCTGCAACAGGGCGGAAACAAGGGCGAAATGCACACTTGGTACAGACGGATAAAAAAACACGCGATGTTTGTNGGAAACTGTCTCATGCCGTCGGTTTNCTGTCNTGCTCTTTTANCAGTCCGGCCTTTTCACANAAAGTACGGAATTGGGCGNACCGCGAATGGAACGATGGTTTTTCGGAAGNAGGATACACCAAAAGCAGCATATCAAATCCGATGTTCAGGTGCGCTTTTAGGCTACGATACGATTCACGGCTCAACCGTTTGGAACGATTTCGCTGAACCGCATTGCCAAAGCCACGGGGCAGGGGGAATCCAANCCGATTGAACGGNAGATTGTTNGGCAGATNAAANANTNTTGCCNCNGCAANGCTCACCCTNCACCCGTCTTTNAATAGNTGCTTGATTTCTCCGNCTCGTTTTACCCGTTCGTTACGCGTAAAACGCTGGGAATGCGGCATTAGTACTTCTTCTTTTCGTCAGCTACCGTGAGCTTCTTGCGTCCTTTTGCGCGGCGGCGGGCGAGTATCATACGACCACCGCGAGTTGCCATGCGGGCGCGGAAACCGAATTTTCTATTTCTTTTGACTCTGCTTGGTTGATATGTTCGTTTCATGGAACATCTCCTTATTGTGTCGGGCGGAAAAATATCTGCCCTAAGATTTTCTTATAGCAATGTAGAAAATATTTTAGCAGATTTACGCCTGATTGGTCAAGATTTCGTTTTTGAATTTATCGAACAAATGCTGCAATTCTGCGGGAAGCGGCGTTTTGTCCGGCTGCCCTGCNCCCTGCGGCGTGTCGAATCCTGATTTTTTCAGCAACGCGTCTTCGCTGTCGTAGCGTTTTTGCAGGCGTTCGCGTTCTTTCTGCGCCATTGCCGCGCCGTCCACAAGCCGCGCGTTGCTTCCCGCCAGCCGGAACGCCAGCGAGGCGATGGTGAGCGCGGGATTTTTGCGGCGCAAGCCCGTCAGGATGTAGTTTTGGTGCAGTTGCAGCAGCTGAATCCACCCGGAATGGTCGGCCTCTACCAAAAGGATGCCGTTTTTCAAATCGACTACGTGACTGTGCGCCGCCAGTTTTGCCCCGTTCCGCGAGATAGATTCCACGGTCTGCCGCCACGAATTGAGCAAACGGTTTCCGTTCTCCATGTCCTGCGGCGAAATATTTTTGAACACTTGCGTAATCATCTGCGACGCGTGCATGATGTCGTTGTCTGTCATCGCTTGTCTCCGGCTTTGTGGTCGTACTCAACTATAGGCGCGTGCGGCGGTTTTGTCAATGAATGCCGTGAGCTGCGGGTATTGCTTATAGCAGAGTATGTGCTATTGGCAATAGCAAACGACGTACATTGCTTATAGCAGAGTATGTGCTATTGGCAATAGCAAACGACGTACATTGCTTATAGCACAGTGTGTGCTATTGGCTATAGCAAACGGCGTACATTGCTTATAGCACAGTATGTGCTATTGGCAATAGCAAACGACGTACATTGCTTATAGCACAGTGTGTGCTATTGGCTATAGCACACGACGTACATTGCTTATAGCACAGTGTGTGCTATTGACTATAGCAAACGACGAATATTGCTTATAGCACAGTATGTGCTATTGGCTATAGCATAAAACAAATATTGCAACAGCAGAGTTCGTGCATTACGTATCGCACAAAATGAATATTGCCAGAGTGTGTTGTAGTGGCACTTGCCATTGCCAGACTAATCATCGACATTGTTCGGCACCTTCTCCGCAGACGGAAAAAGGAAAGGGCGCGGGGAAAACCCACGCCCAAGGTTAGCAAATTGCTAGAACTATTCTGCGTCTTGTGCAAGCGATGTTGCATCAAGATTTGATATGACTATTGAATCTATGTAGGCTGTTCCTGTTGAAACGATGTCAATCTCTGCGCTCGCACCCGAATGCGTGTAGGTTGAAACTCTGGTGCTTGTGTTTGCAGCTGTCCCTGCAATAGTGTATAGGGCATACTGTGCACCTGCGCTTGTTGCAGTTACTGTAACTGTGCATCCGTTACTCACAGGAATGGTAATTTTTGTTCCGTTATTGAACTGTGCGTGTTGCGAACCATTTCCCTGTAATTTTCCGTTTTCAGTAGCGTCAACAGTGGCTTTTACGACCTTGTTAGAACTCGTAATCTTTCCATAAATAGTTCCTGTAGTCTTTTGGATATTTATAGATGAAGATTTCAAGTCCCACGTTACTTCTGCTTTTGTCAAATCTACAGCGGCGGCTGGAAGCGTTGTTACCGTGCATGATGCAGATACTGAATCGCACGTTGCGGTGATTTTTGCCGTGCCTGAATCCGACTTAGCCGTAACTTTTCCATTTGTTACCGTTGCGACGGTATCGTTGTTGGAAGACCAAGAAATTGTCCCTGGGCTTGCTCCATAACTTGTATATGCCGTCGCTTTAATTGTTTCGTCAAGACTGTTCATAAGTTCGAACTCTTTGTGATCCAGCCCAATCGCCCGCACTTCGCCCGTCGCAGTGGCATTCTTTAGCTCGTCTGAAAGCGCGTCCAGGTTCAGCCTGCTCACCGACACTTCCGTAAGGTAGCCGTTGGCGGTACAGTAAATGACGATGCCGGTCGCCGCGCCGGAGTGGGTGTAGGTGGTTGTCTCCGTGCCTTCAATACCGAATGTTCCGCTGTTCTTCGTGACGGAGACAATCGCTCCCTCCGTGACGGGCACGGTGAGTATAGTTCCTGCGTTTATCTGCGTTCTGCCGTTACTTGATTGAGATTCGAATTTTCCGCCTTGACTGTTAACGTTGGCATTGATGTGCATCTTCACCGTGTGGTTGTCGCTTCCCTCCACCGTGCCTTTCAGAATGCCTTTCTGAGTTGAACCTTGAATGCTTGACTTTCCGTCATCATCTTTCCAAGCAGAAGCCAAATCCCACACTACTTTTGCCGATGTTGGGTCGAACGTTTTCTGCGGCAAGGNTTGTGACGCNCTCACGCCGAACTCCGTCTCANGCGCGGAGAGATTCCAAATGGCGTTGGTGGAATCGTTCTCGAACGTCTCATTATTGATGTTGTAGACGCGGTTCAGAATGTAGTTGCGGTCTGAATATTCGGCCGCCACCTGTTCTGCCGTGAGAACTGCCGCATTGCAGTTGTTTGGTGACGGCGCGGGGAACTTCTGGCACGTCTTGAAGCCTACGAACTGTTGGTTATCCGTGCCATGTGCGCCGCTCCCGCTCCATACTTTGCTGTCAAGTGCCTTTCCGCTCCAGTCGGAATCGACGACCGCCACATTCTCGTAGTAATCGTTGAAATAATTTGTGCCTTTCTGTTCGTCGGTCTCCTTGTCCCACGGGTTGCGCCCAAGGTAGACTTCTGACAGGCGATCGTCCGCTTTGAGTTTTGACTTCCAGATGACTACGCCTTTCCCCACCGCGTCGTTGACAGGGAGGCGCGGCGCGGTGAAGTAAGCTTTGTTCTTTCGATCGCCGACTGCATACAGTTCACAGTCCTCGTACAATGCAACTTTGCTCGTCGCATTTGACTCGATCCATAGGAAGTCTACGTCGCCCTCGATATAGCATTTGTAGAACCACGCCTTGCTTTGTGTGCGGATGGTGTCCTGTCGGCTGATGAAAGAGCAGTTGTATGCCGCAAGCATTCCTTTTGACTGATGCCCGATGACCTCACGCTGCGTCTTTTCCTTGTTGACGACTGCCATCATGTCGGAGTGTTCCATTCTGACGTTTTTAAGAACCGTATTGCCGCTTCCGTAGATTTCGAACATGGAGCGTTCGCTCTCCTGCGTATAGTCCGACCCTACGCCCTTTATGATGACATCGCTTCCGTAGAGTTTCTCTGTAGCCCCTATGATTTTGACGGTCGCCGAGCCGTTATAGGTGAGTTGCTCGGTCTCAGTGTACGTTCCCGGTGTGAGCCTGATTTCCCATACGTCAGAACCGCTCGTAGAGATGGCTTTGAGCGCATCGGNAACGCTAGTTTTTTCTCCNTGTGACGCGCCGTTTTTGTACAAGGTGATTACTCCCTTGCTGGCGGACAGATTTTCATCTTCGTTGCCAGCGCCAGGGGTGTCGCCGTTTCCGCTTTCGCCGTTGCCAGTACCAGGGGNGTCACCGTTTCCGTTTTTNACGTTGACGGTAATCTCGTGAGTTTTGTACGCTGTTTTTTCCTCGTAGGTTGCGCTAAAAGTCACTTGGCATTTTTCCGGCTTTTCTAATGTGGTGATTTCGAGGTCACCAATTTTTGCCACGATCTTGGCATCTTTGGTTACGTCTTTCTTTTCGTTGTTGCTGTACGTCGCCGTTACCGTGATGCCATCGTAGCTTATTGGATCACCAACCGTGTAAGTGCTCACCGCCTCGCTGACATCAATCTCAATATCCTTGAGCGTCGGCTCCTCGTCATCATCGTCCGAACACGCAGGAAACCCCGCGAGCAGAAACGCCGTCGTCGCCGCAAGCAGCGCGATTTTTGACAGTTTTTTCCTCATCATATCTTCCTCCTGAAGCATGGTAATGATACTTCTATTGTACTATACGATGTATGGAAAATACTGTTTTTTTTTTATAGTTTAACGACCTTTTGCGGCACGTTTTTGCGCGTGGTTGCAAGAAAAAAGCCGCACTGTCCGTGCGGCTTTTTTCAGTCATTATTTGAACACCTTGTCCAGCCAGTCGAACGCCAGTTTCTGCTGTTCTTCCGGGAACGAGTGGGTCAGCCCTGCGTTCATCGTGGTGACCAGTTTGTCGTCCGCGCCGTTTGCCTGCCAGATTTTGCGCATCTTTGCGTAGGCGTTGTTCGTGCCTTCCACGGGATTCACGCCGTCACGGTCGCCGGAAATGAAATACATCGCCTTGGGCGCGGCAAGCCCTGCCACGTCGGGATAGTCCAGGTATTTTGCGATGGTGGGATGCAGCATGCTGAACGCGCTGTTTCCCTTGAGCTGACCGTCGTCCGCCACGATGTGGTCTTTCATCGTGCCGATCCAGCAGACGGAGATGCCCGCCGAAATGTCGTCGCTGATTGCCGCCAGCTGCCAGGCACGGAAGCCGCCCATGCTGAATCCGACGCACGCCACTTTTGCGGGGTCAACTTCGGGCAGCGACGCAAGGAATTTTGCCGCGCGGCAGTCCTCCTGCGCGATGATACCCGCAAAACTCGTGCCCATGTTGAACAGGTTGGAGGCAAGGCTCTGCTGCGAATTCGTGCCGAATCCTTTTACGGAACGGTCGCCCCANCCGAACGCGTCNAAACTCAGCACCACGTAGCCGCGCTTTGCCAGCACGTCGCCGGGGAACTGCCCGCTGAAATACGTCTTTGCCCAGTCCTGCGTGAGCGTGAGCCGCTCCTTGTCCTGGTCGCTCTTGCCGAACGGGCGCACCATTTTTTCCTTGCCGATTCTGAAATTGGACCCGTGGTCGTGCAGCATGAGCGCGGCGGGGAACTTCTGGTTTTTCTTTCCGTTGGGAACGAGCAGATAGGCAAGCACGCGGCTTTCCTTGCTGATATTGAACACCACTTTCTGCGCCGTGTAGCCGTCGCGTTTTTCGCGGTCGATGACCACCATGTCGAACGGCGTGTCGTCCTCGTTCTGGATTATCAGCTCGCGCGCCTTTTCCAGCCCCGCTTTTTTCCATGCGGCAGGATCCGCGCCGTCTTTCCAGCCGAGTGAGAACGTCATGCGCGCCTTGAGTGCCTCATAGAACGTGGGCAGACAGCGGTCGGGCGCGTTGATTTCTTGCGTCACGTATGTCTCGCCGTCTTTTGCGAACAAAGACGGAATGGACAGCATGGCAATGGCGGCTGCCGTGGCGATAATGCGTTTTTTCATGGTCGGTTTCCTCCGCAACACAGAATAGTTTTTCTATATTATTGTACCATAGAACCGCAAAAGCGCAAGAAAAAAGCCCCGGAAAACCGGGGCTTCGTCATTCGCATTGACGGCTAGTAATTCGCTTCCGCGTGAATCTCAAAGTAGCTCTGCGGATGGTCGCAGACGGGACACATATTCGGCGCTTTCTTGCCGATGACGATATGCCCGCAGTTGCGGCACTGCCAGATGGTGTCGCCGTCGCGGCTGAACACCAGCTCCTTGTTCACGTTGTCAAGCAGCTTGCGGTAGCGTTCCTCGTGCTTCTTCTCGATTTCCGCGACCATCTCGAACTGCTTGGCGATGCGGGTAAAGCCCTCCTCGCGCGCCGTCTTCGCAAAGCCAGCGTACATATCGGTCCACTCGTAGTTCTCGCCTTCGGCAGCGTCTTTCAGGTTGTCCGCCGTCGTGGGAACGTCGCCGCCGTGCAGCAGCTTGAACCACACTTCCGCGTGTTCTTTTTCGTTGGCGGCTGTCTCCAGGAAAATCGCCGCGATTTGCTCGTACCCCTCTTTTTTCGCCTTGCTCGCGTAGTACGTATATTTGTTGCGTGCCTGGGACTCGCCCGCAAACGCCGTTTGCAGATTTTTTTCAGTCTGCGTGCCTTTCAATGTTGGTGTTTCCATAATATGCCTCCTGACTATGGAAGTATACGGACAATCCCGCAAAAAAGCAAGCAGATACGCCCGGTTTTTGCACGAATGAGCAGCGGGTAACAAAAGAAAGATGACAATACAGGCGCGTTAGTCTATTTTTTTGTCACCATAGACAAACGCGTTGTTGTCCTTGTTTTCTTCAAAAAACTCTTTTTCTGTCCTGCTCATCATAGAAAGGCGTCTCCAAGCTTCCCGTCGTCGTTTTTACTTCAATAAAGACAGCTTCTCCTTGCCGTCTATTTTACCGTAAATTCTAATCGCAAAGCACTTGAAATACCCCCCCCATATATGATATGATGGACCATCACTTTTTATTACAGGAGGCAAATCATGAAAAAGATTTGCAAAGGTATGGCGGTTTTTGCCATTATGATGGGGCTTGCCTGCATGACTTCATGCGTCAGCGTGGGGGAACTTGTTGGCTCAATGTTCG
>WFLX010056385.1_pt1 | contig 19363 bp, 12 predicted proteins | sample 4967041 | NCBI WGS metagenome assembly WFLX01 (sample SAMN12857096, study PRJNA449069) | gut metagenome | isolation source: stool from male and female vole | host: Microtus ochrogaster | place: USA:Florida | collected 2017
TTCCGGAGGAAATATTAGACAAATGGGAAAAAGAAAAGGGAAGGTTATATTTTAACTGTATTGAAAGTGATTTTGCCATATACACAATTCCGTCTGAGGTTCAAAATTATGGGTTTTCACAAAAGGAAATTGGCGGGATAATCATGAAAAATATCCTTGTTAGTGGATATGACGATGATTTGGAAAAGTATGACCATATGATTGATTATAAGTATGGCTCTTTACGCAGCAGAGACCCTTCGGTCGAAAGGATTGGGAAAAAATACCAGAAAATATTTTTATATCGGTGCATGGGGAGACTCTATGACAATTATGAGTACAAGCCAAGATATTCTTATTATAATGACGATACCCCGATANTAGGAGAACAANGNACCNNATTTCGTACNATNGATTTGACAGCATTGCCATATGAATCAGAAAAANANGTANTTAGGGCNAATCAATTTTACTATNCTTTTTNCAGATATCAAGATTTTTCTGATGAAAGATGGTTTCAAAAGAAGGACGTCACACAATATTATGAAAAATTGTTTATACAAGAATACAAAAGAGAAAATTTTGTAATATTACAAGGATATTTTCATGATAGAGAAGCAAAGACTCCTGACTATAGAGAAGTATGGGTACAAATACGGTCATATTTCTTTAGCAAAAAGAAAAAGCAAAAGTTTCTGGAATGGCTGGTAGGAAAGGATTTTGAGGGGAGATGGATGCCGGAAGGAACAAGTAGTTTGTATGAGGTCTGTATTGGAGAATATCCGTGGAGTTCATATATAATCCAGTACTTAAAGGAAATGGAAGAAGAGCAAAGTTTTAGAGGAAATTCACCAGCACCTTGTTATATCGATCCGACAGTCAATGAATATAATAATGAGAAAGATTCTGAATTTTGTCCATCCAAGATTGCCGGAAAATTTATGTTTCCGTGTAAGAATTTGTTCGAAGTATTGGACTTAAAATGGGATGGAAAAAATGGTTTTTGGTCAAAAGGAAAACCTGCAGCATATCTTTCAGAAGGTGCAGATGAAGCGCTCTATATAGATAAAAAAGTACTGATGGATTATCTGGAACGGTCAGAACAGGAAATTGTGTGGACGATTTTGGGGGAAAAGCAGAAACTTGGCGGTATGGGATTCCGAGATTTTCCAGGAAGAAGTGAATTTAGTTATAGTTATTATTGGGATCAAGAGCAAGTAAAGATGAATCATGAAGTGTATCATGTACGTAAGGCATAGTATCGTGAGCGAAATATTAATTTGGTATTTTACCATTTCCTGAAAGCTTGTGACAAAGTTGGATGTATGGTGGAGTTTGAAACGCCGGATGATAGTTTTGTTGTTGTATTTTATCGGCATGGCACTCAGAAATTGAGTGGTACAGCGATTATTCCATGCATCTGAGTCCATCAGTTTAGATCCGCTTGCACACAGGATGGGATTCGCTTGGCTTTTGTCATGTCCCAAAATACTCAAATGGGGATTCTGTTTCAATGACAAGGGCTATCGCCTGCGCTGCCGCACATCATTGACACAAAATCCCATTTGAGTGGGGGCAATTAAAGGTATAGACAATCTTGCGGATAAAGTAGATGTTGTTTGGAAAAGTAAAGAACATAAAAGGCTTCTGTATTTTCCAATGCTTATGGATAAAGAATTACAGGATACAGTTTTATCCACAATGATGAATATGATATGGATTGTTGGGGTTAATCAGACGGAGCCCCATTTTATACAAGCGATACAGCTGCAATACGAAAAGGTTATGAAGGAGTCAGTGGGTTTGTGAGTAGGGGCTTGAGATAACATTTCCAGTTACGCCAAAGTTAGTGCTAATTTTGAGAGAGCCAGAGTATTTTCACAAAGATGCTCATTTACACAATAGATTTTTTAGATTATCTCAATCCCACGTTGAGTATATCAATGAATTGCAAGTGACTCGTTCTTATAGATATACTTTTTGCATTGAAGATAATTTTAGCTTGGCTAAGAATCTGATTCGTAAATATCCAGATTTGCAGAAAATAGATTATGATAAGGTTCTGGATAGTGTCAAGATTTTTTCGCAAATATAGTTTCAGCCGTTTGGTATCTGGTGATCAGCCAGCTGTGATATCAGATAGCAGATCATCTTCCGATTTGGTGAGATGATCCATGTTCATGTAGCGGCGTGTCCCCCATTGGGTCCCGGCCACATGACGCAGTCTTGCACATACCAGCATCAGGGCGCTCTGCCCATCAGGAAAGGCTCCGATCGCCTTTGTCCGGCGTTTGATCTCACGGTTAAGCCGTTCGATGGTGTTGTTTGTCCTAATACGGCTCCAATGCTGTGTGGGAAAGTCCATATAGGTAAGGGTTTCTTCAATACCATCCTGAAGTTTCTTTGCTGCGGAACCGAGTTTCATCTCCTTTAGTTTTTCCGTTACCTGAATGGCTTTCTCACGGGCAGCTTCTTTGTTCTCCTGGGCATGAATGGCTTTCAGCATCATGGCATCTGACTTCATTTTATTACGAGGTGTAACAGAGAAGATGTTCCGGTAAAAATGGACCGTACAGCGCTGATAGCGGGCATCTGGGAATACCTCCGGTATGGTCTCAAGCATGCCAAGGTTCTTGTCCCCGATGATGAGCCGGACACCGGTGAGTCCGCGTTCCCTGAGCCATACAAAAAAGGAACGCCAGCTTTCTTTATCCTCTTTAATACCCTCCGCTGCACCGATGATCTCCCGGAATTCGTCACTGCTGACACCGATGGCAACGAGAATGGAGACATTCTGAACCTCCCCGCCCCAGCTGCGCTTTAGGTAAACACCGTCTACATAGACATAAGGATAGTCACCGGACAGTGGATGGCTGCGCCAGTTCTCGATGTGTTCATAAGCTTTTTTGTTGAGATTGCTTATGGTTGCGGGAGACACCTTTGTACCCCACAATGCTTCTGTGATATCTTCTACACGGCGTACGGATACCCCTGCCAGATACATCTCGATCAGGGCTTCTTCCACGGAAGATTCCCTGCGGCGGTAACGTTCAATGATGGCAGTCTCAAAAGGAACGCCTTTGAGCTTGGGGACTTTCAGTTCCACCTCTCCGGCAGTGGTTTGGAAATTCCTTTTATAATGACCGGAACGGCAGCCCTGACGGTCACTAGAACGCTCATATTTCTGGGCATTTACAAGTTCATCTGCTTCCTTATCGAGCAGGGCATTGAGAGTCTCTTCGACACTGGAACAAACAAGATCTTTCAGATCGTGCTTTATTAAGTCTTCGTTTAGTTGTATAATGTTATCAGACATGGTTTATGCCTCCTTTAGTAGGTTTTGTGTGGTAACTTAATTTTACCAAACGGTATAGACCATGTCTATTTTCTATGAAACTACAATTTGCGAAATCTATTATACGTTATCCAAACAGGAGCTTTACCTCAAGCAATGGCCGATTGAGCTGGAAAAGCTCGTAGAAATAGCCAAGATACAAAGTACCGAGGCATCAAATGCCATTGAGGGTATTGTAACTACAAATACGAGAATTCGGCAGTTGGTTAAGGAAAAACAACGCCAAAGAACCGTAATGAGCAGGAAAACGCGGGATATCGTGATGTATGGAATGTTATTCACGAAAGTTTTGATGCTATTTCCATCACTAAGAATTATATTATACGCTAAGGTCAAGCATCTGTTCAGTAATGAATGGATGCTTTTTTATATCTCTCCTGAGACTATGATTGAAATTATAAAAAGCAATGGTATAATAGTAATATATGCCATTTCACCCAAAAACACAAAGCGGTGATATAAGTATTCAGGGAATATGAGGATTTGACGGATAAATGGAGAAAAAAATAGAAAACAAAGTAAATGACAGTGGAAAAAGCATTACGGCAGGCAGTTCCAGAATGGCGAATCTGGAGCTTCTTCGCTGTATTGCCATGATGATGGTAGTGGTGCTGCATTTTCTGGGCAAGGGAGATATTTTGGGAGACCTTACAGGAAAAGAACCGCTGGGAAGCATGAAAACCACAGCATGGCTTTTGGAGAGCTTCTGCATTGTTGCAGTAAACTTGTACATGCTGATCAGCGGCTATTTTTTGAGCGCTTCCTCTTTTAAATTAAGCAGGCTGTTAAAGCTGTGGCTGCAGGTATGGGTGTATTCCGTGGGCGTGGGGCTTCTGGCTTATGCGCTGGGCATCTGCCCGGAGTCGGAATTTGGAATTCATTATCTTTTGACTCTTGCACTGCCTGTATCTATGGGGCATTATTGGTTTATGACAGCATATGTATTTTTGTATATTTTGCTTCCTTTGATGGGCAGGACAGTGCGGGAGATGAGCAAGGGGCAGATACAGGTGGCGCTAGGGCTTTTGCTGTTTGCCTTCTGTATCTTAAAATCCTTTGTGCCGGCGAGGCTTGAGATGGATGGGCTAGGGTATGATGTTTTGTGGTATTTATGCGTATTTATGACAGCGGCTTACATCCGGCGTTTCGGGTGGAGTTTCCTGCAGAAAAAAGGATGTGCAATGGCTCTGTATCTGGCGGCGATTCTGGCAATCTTTTTGGGAACCATGGGACTTAGGCAGCTTTATCTCCGGACGGGGAGCTTTGGACTGATTCTGAAAATTTGTCTGGAATACAATCATATTCTGCCCCTGCTTGCATCGGTGGGATTGTTTGGAGCGTTTTTAAAGTGCAAAGTGTCAGGCGGATTTGCAAGTGTGATAAATAGAATCTCTCCCTATACGCTGGGGGTGTATCTTTTGCATGAAAATATTGGTGTGCGCTATGCATGGCAGAAGTGGCTGGGGGCGGCCGAGGTGGACAGTGTGGGCAGTCTGTTTCTTTATACAGTGGCGGCCGTGGTCAGTGTTTTTGCGGTGGGCATTTTGGTGGATATGCTGAGGGCGGCGCTCATGAAGGGATTGCATAAGCTCTTGTCAAAGTGGAGCGTTTATCGGCGTATAGTGGAGAAAGTGCTTGGGGTGGATGCAATGTTCCGGGCATAAGGTGTTATAACTATTCAGAGCCCATTTTGTATGGCTTTGAACAGTTACAAAGTGTCAAAGAATTGGAGAAAATGTTATGAAACCAGAAAACAGGAATTATTTAAAATTAGGCATCACCATTTTTGCAAGCCTTTCCGCAACGATTCTCTTTTTCTTTTTACTGTTTCGTTATCAGGAAATCAAGGCTTTCTTGGGGTTGATTCTGTCAGCACTCCAGCCGGTGGTGGTGGGAATTGCACTTGCTTATTTGCTGCGGCCCATTGCTCTGTGGCTGGAACGGCTGTTTCGCAGGGCTAAGGTAGTGCGTTTTGCAAGGCTGTTTTCCGTTTTGCTCACGATTATTTTGGCATTCAGCGTGTTGGGGCTGGGCTGTGCCTTTATTCTGCCGCAGTTGACGGACAGTGTGGGCATCCTTGTAAAAGAACTGCCCGGACAGATGGAAACGCAGCTGGAACGGTTAAGTGCTTATCTGGAATCGGATGACGAGGCGGCAGCGGCTGTCATGCAGATGATAGCATCGGTGGAGACTTCGCTGCTGACATGGGTGAAAACAAATCTGTTTTCCACGGTCTCCACTGTGGCAAACAGTGTGTTGACCATCGGTTCTGTGTTGGTCAATATGGTGGTATCTGTCATTGTGACTATTTATGTGCTGTTGGATTGGGAACGCTATCTGGCACAATGTAAGAAGCTGTTCTATGCGGTGAGCAAGAATCAGCGTGTCAATGAAGCTGTTTCGGACGCCGTCTGCCAGACAAATCGGATTTTCAGCGGATTTATTTCCGGCAAGCTGTTGGATTCCCTTATTGTAGGGATTATCTGCTTTATCGGTCTGAGGCTTATGCAAATGCCCTATGCAATGTTAATCAGTGTCATTGTGGGCGTGACCAATATCATCCCCATGTTTGGACCTTTTATCGGTGCGATTCCCAGCGCATTTTTACTTCTGCTGGTATCTCCGGCAAAATGTCTTGCATTTCTGGTTTTTATCGTGGTGTTGCAGCAGGTGGATGGAAATATCATTGGTCCCCGTATCCTTGGCAATTCCACAGGGCTTTCTGCGTTGTATGTGACGGTGTCGATGCTGCTCTTCGGAAAGCTGATGGGTTTTCTGGGAATGATTATCGGGGTGCCGCTGTTTGCCACACTTTATTACATAGTGAAACGGATGGCGGAGTATTCTCTGAAAAAGCAGAATATGCCTGTGGAAACGGCTGAATATGTCGTGGAAATGGTAGAATGTGGCGTGGAAACGGCGGAACATGTCGCGAAAGAGGACAAAAAGAACAAATAAAAGAGTGAGAGCGAGAAAAGAAGCAGCATGGGAGAGAAGACAAGGCAGCAGTCATCAATAGGGAAGATGCCTATAGGAAATATTCCTATGGGAAATATGCAGAGGCATGGAGAGCAGAGAAGTGCAGTGGAAATTCTGCTCTTGTTTGTGCTGGCATTGTATCCCATGCGCCATATTAATTGGGGATTAGATTTTTGGGATACCGGATATAATTATGCTAATTTTGAGTACATGGGCTTGGAACATATGGATTCCATGTGGCTGTTTTCTACTTATCTGGCAAATGCTGTGGGCAGGTTTTTCACAAGGCTTCCTTTTGGGGACTGCCTGATGGGAATGAATTTTTACACGGGGCTTTTTGCCAGCGCCCTGGCTGTAGGCGGGTATTTATTCTGTACCAAAAAGCTGGGGATGCCGTCAGGTATTGCTTTTCTGGGGGAAATCGCAGCCCTCAGTCTTTGCTGGTGTCCCACAGCGCTTTTGTATAATTATCTGACTTATGTATTCTTTTTGCTCTGTGTGATATTGCTTTACGAGGGGCTCACTAGAGAAAAAAAGTGGTGTTTGTACGCGGCGGGGCTGTGTCTTGGAAGTAATGTGCTGGTGCGCTTTTCCAATCTGCCGGAAGCGGCTTTGATTGTGGCAGTATGGGCGTATGGAGTAATCGAGGCGCTGGAGTGCAAGGGAAAGGTCGTGTCCCAGAGCAAAGCGGATAAACAGAGCAATGCTCAAGGGGCCTTTGGGAAAACCATCCGCCGCACCTTATGGTGTCTGGGAGGCTATCTGACAGCCCTTGGGGTATTATTTGGCTATGTGCAGCTTCGTTATGGGATGAATGCCTATGTAGAGGGAGTAAAGAGGCTTTTTGCCATGACGGATAATGCACCGGACTATAAAGCAACATCCATGCTCAGAAGTATGTTTGATATGTATTTGGAGAATTTATATTGGGCAATCCGCATTCTGATGATTGTGGCAGCGGGAATGGTAATGTTTGCAGCGGCGGAAGGTCTGGTGCGCCGTATGGGGGACAAGGCGGGCCGCCTTCTGCGGATGGGCAGCAGGATTTTGTGGTGTGTAGTGTGCCTTGCCATGCTGGGATGGCTGTATTATAGGGGATTTTGTTCTCTGGAATTTTACGCTTATGGCTCCATGCTAAGACCGGGCGTTCTCTTTTTGATGCTTACCATGGGGATTGCCGCCATACGGATTTTTCATACAAAAAGCCCCAAAGAAGAAAAGTTAATCAGCGGGCTTATCATTTTGGTGGTACTTTTGACCTCCATCGGCAGCAACAACAAGCTTTATCCTAGCTTAAATAATTTGTTTCTTGCAGCGCCCTATACCCTGTGGCAGAGTTATGGGTTTATTCGACATGTGGGCAATGGGACATGGAAGGATGTTGTTTTAAGCTCTTTCCCGGCAAAGGGCGTGTTGACGGCGTTTCTTTGCATGTTTGTGGTGCAAAGCTTCTTATTTGGCGCAAATTTTGTGTTTGCGGAGGCAACGGGAGTTCAGGATGTCACGGCGAAGGTAGAAAACAATGAAATCTTAAAAGGCATTCGGATGAACCCAGAGCGCGCAAAGTGGGTCAGTGAAATCAGCGAGTATGTGGGTGCGCAAGGGTTTGCGGGGAGGGATGTGATTTTGTACGGGCAGATACCTGCCATGTCCTATTATTTGCAGATGCCTGCAGCCTTTAATTCATGGAGCGAGCTGGATTCTTATAGTATAGAAACCATGGAGAAGGATATGACAATCCTGCGTGAAAAAATGGAGAAAGATGCATCCTATCGTCCGGTAGTCATTTTGGAAAATCAGTTTATCCTTTATTGGCAGGGCGGCAGAGAAGCTTTGGAAGGATTGGGAGTTGAGGAAGTACGGATTCAGAAAGTCGAGTCTCTGATGGANAACGGNAAATGGCAGCNGATAGAGGATTNTTTGCAGGATNATGGATATGAGAATACCTNTAGGAATGAAAAGTTTGGGATTTGGCAGTAAAGGTGATTTTCGAATATCAGCAAAAAAGAAGGACCACAGCTTATAAAAGCTGTAGTCCTTTTTCTTCCGCTGCCTTCATGACATCATCCGGCCACAGGGAACATTGTACCTCACCGATATGTGCTTTTCTTAAGAAGAACATACAGATGCGGGACTGTCCTATGCCGCCGCCGATGGTATAGGGAACTTCTTCGTTGATAACTGCCTGATGGAAAGGCAGGTTAGCACGCTCGGGACATCCTGCTTTTTCAAGCTGGGACAACAGTGAATCTTTGTCCACACGGATTCCCATGCTGGAAAGCTCCAGTGCAATGTCTAAAACAGGATAATATACGATAATATCTGCATTCAACGCCCAATCGTCATAGTCCGGCGCCCGTCCGTCATGGGGCTTTCCGTTCTCAAGAGCATCGCCAATCTGCATAACACAGACAGCGCCCTTTGCCTTGGCTATGTAATATTCCCTTTCCTTAGGGGTATAATCGGGAAGCATCTCTTCCAACTCGCTGGTGGTCACAAAGAAGATTTCAGGGGGAAGGATTTCCTCAATATAATCAAAATGGATGGACATATATTTTTCTGTCTTGCGAAGCACCTTGTATACTTCGTTCACCGTGCTTTTCAGAGTATCCAGAGTGCGCTCCTCTTTTGTGATAATCTTTTCCCAATCCCATTGGTCCACATATATGGAATGAATATTGTCCACGGATTCATCCCGGCGGATAGCGCTCATATCGGTGTAAAGCCCCTCACCTGCGGAGAAACCATATCTTTTCAATGCATAGCGCTTCCATTTTGCAAGGGAGTGTACTACTTCGGCATTTCTGCCGTTCTGTTCCTTAATATCAAAGGTAACGGGACGCTCCACGCCGTTTAAATTGTCATTGAGACCGGATGCAGGGTCTACGAACAAAGGCGCAGACACGCGCAGCAGGTGGAGTCTTTCCGCCAGAAGGGACTGAAAAGTGTCCTTTACCGTCTTGATGGCAATCTGGGTTTTGTAAAGGTTTAGCTGGGATTTGTAATCCTTGGGTATTATTAAATTTGACATATGATAACCATGCCTTTCCGTTTATAATTGTTTCCTTATTCATTTAACCTCTTTTTGGGACATTTTGCAACTGTTTTTTATGAGAATTTTTAAAACATTTTCGGAGAAAAAAATAAAAAATCCTTGCCCAAATCGAACGTATGTGCTATTATGAAAACAGAACAAATGTTTGTACTATACAATTTTTGGAGTGGCAGAGCAAAGCCATAGCAGTATAGGGATGAGGATTAAAATGGAATTTTTGACAACAGGACAGGAAATGTCTTTGATGGAGAAGCTGGGCATTTTGACGGATGCCGCAAAATATGATGTGGCCTGCACTTCCAGCGGAGTGGATAGAAAAGGCAATGGGAAAAGCATTGGCAACTGCGTGAAAAGCGGTATTTGCCACAGCTTTGCAGGGGATGGCAGATGCATATCCCTGCTTAAAATTTTGCTTACCAATGAATGTGTTTTTGACTGTAAATATTGTCTGAACCGTTGTTCCAATGATGTACCCAGAGCCACTTTTACTCCGGAGGAGGTATGTACACTGACCATGGAGTTTTACCGGAGAAATTATATAGAAGGATTATTTTTAAGCTCCGGCATTCTGCAAAATCCCACTTATACTATGGAGTTGATTTATCATACGCTGTGGCTGCTTCGCAATCGGTATCATTTTAATGGCTACATTCATGTAAAAGCGATTCCCGGCGCAGATTTGGAGATTATCAGGAGGACAGGTTTTCTGGCGGACAGGATGAGCGTGAATCTGGAGCTGCCTACGGCAGAAGGGCTTAAGCAGCTTGCCCCCAATAAGCACCGCAAGAATATTCTGACTCCTATGCGCCAGATTCAAAATCACATTCATGCCAACCAGAATGAATTAGTACTATATCAGAATGCCCCCAGATTTGTTGCAGGGGGGCAGTCCACCCAGATGATTATAGGAGCTACGGGAGAGAGCGACTATCAGATTATGGGTGTGGCTCAAAGCCTGTATCGGAAATTTGAATTAAAGAGAGTGTTTTATTCCGCTTTTGTCAGGGTAAATGAGGACAGCAATCTTCCCGTGCTGCAGTCGGGACCGCCGCTTCTTCGGGAACACAGGCTGTATCAGGCCGATTGGCTTTTGCGTTATTACGGATTTGAGGCGGAGGAGTTGTTAAGTGAAAAGCGCCCCTTTTTCAATGTAATGCTGGATCCCAAGGAAGATTGGGCAGTCCGGCATTTGGAGCAGTTCCCCATTGAAATCAACAGAGCGCCTTATGAGATGCTGCTGCGGATTCCGGGAGTGGGGGTCAAAAGCGCCAGACGAATCGTGGCAGCCAGAAGAAGTTGTAATCTTCAGTTTGACAATCTGAAAAAGCTGGGCGTGGTCATGAAGCGAGCCGTTTACTTTATTACCTGCAACGGGAGAATGATGTATCCCACAAAGCTGGAGGAGGATTATATTGTGAGAAACCTGACCAGCGAGAAGGACAGAATACGGTTTGGCAGTGACGGCATGACTTACAGGCAGATGTCATTATTTGACGACGGCGGTTTTCAGGCGCCGATTAAAGTGGAGGAGAAGATAGGGGCTGTAATAGGGCAGTTATAGGGCAATGCGGCATGGAGGTTNGACAAAAAACNANGATNGTATATCAGTGNGAGGNNNCCTTGGAANGAATCTTTACAGCAATTNATAATGCCNATGAGGACAGGANCAAGTCGGANGACACCTGCATCAGCCTGACGGAGNAATTGATGCTGTTTGCGGAGTATGTACCCGTTTCCACAGATGACACTAAGGCACAGAAAGTCATGAATACCTTATTTCAGAAATTTGGAAGTCAGGATTATTATCAGATTTGTCTGGCTTTGTCGGCTGCTGACTCGCAGAAGGCACAGGCAGTATATCAGACAATAGCGGACGGGCTTGCAAAAAAATGTCGTCCGGGGCATCTGTTTGATAATTTGACCAATCAGTATGTGCATTCAGCTTTTTCTTTAGCAAGAGGGGCGTCGCGGGAATATGACCATTTAAAGGGATTCTTGCGTTTTGAAGAGCTAAGGCAGGGCATTTTGTATGCGGAAATATCTCCCCAAAATCACCTTATACCGTTTTTGATGGAACATTTTGTGGACAGACTGCCCATAGAGAATTTTATGATTTATGACAAGGGTAGAAAATGTCTCGCAGTTCATGCTGCAGGAGCCGCTCATGGGGCTGTAAATACAGCCGAATCCTTAAGTGACGGGATGTGCCGTGATTTGCCGGATTGTTTGGGGTCAGCATGGTTTATAGTGCAATGTGATTTGGATCCTAAGGAGAAGTTTTCGCTGGTGTTATCGGAAAGAGAGTGTGCCTGTCAGGAGCTTTTTCGTTATTTTTGTCATGCCATAACTATCAAAGAGAGACAAAATCCTAAACTGCAGAGAAATATGCTGCCGTTGAGATTTAGGGAATACATGACAGAATTCCGTGTTTGACTCCCTGTGAAAGATGGAGTAGTATTTTGGTAACAGGTTTTTTAGTTACATCAGAGATATGAAGGGGTACACATCCTCTTTTAGGCGCGCAGAAATGAGGACGAACATGTCAGATACACAGCAAAGGCAAGAAAAGCTGCCTGTTTCCAAAGCGGCAGATAACGGAAGGGTGGGGAAAGAACTGCCGAAGGCAGAAATTCGGATTTCCGTCCGTAATCTGGTGGAATTTATCCTGCGCCATGGAGATATAGACAACAGGCATCAGGGCGTGACGGAAAACGCTATGCAGGAGGGAAGCAGAATCCACCGAATGATACAAAAAAGAATGGGGGCTGACTATCAGGCGGAGGTGTCTCTGCGGTACACCCTGCCCACAGAAAATTATGACCTTGTGGTGGAAGGACGCGCGGACGGTATCATTGACAAGGGCAGCGAGTGCATCATTGATGAAATCAAGGGAACTTATCGAGAACTTTCCCGTATGAAGGAGCCGGTGCCGGTGCATGTTGCACAGGCTAAATGTTATGCCTATATGTACGGGCTTAAGAAAGAGTGCGAGGGAACTGAGGAAATTCGCATCAGGATGACTTATTGCAATATTGAGACAGAAGAATTGAGATATTTTTATGAGGAATATTCTTTTAGACAGCTGGGCCAGTGGTTTGAGGAGCTGATTGACGCTTATCGAAAATGGGCGGACTATAGTTGGGAATGGCAGAGACTTCGCCAGGATTCCATAGAACAATTAGAATTTCCATTCCCCTATAGGGAGGGCCAGCGGGATTTGGCGGCCTATGTCTATCAGACCATCTATCACAAGAGGAAGCTTTTTTTGGAGGCGCCTACAGGTGTAGGCAAGACAATTTCCACTATATTTCCCTCACTCAAGGCTATGGGAAAGGGGATGGGAGAAAAGCTTTTTTATCTGACGGCCAAGACCATTACCCGGACCGTGGCGGAGGACACCTTTGGACTTCTGCGAAGCAGGGGGCTTCGGTTTAAGAGTGTGATTCTCACGGCAAAAGAAAAAATCTGCTTTATGGAAAATGCGGAATGTAATCCGGAATACTGTCCTTTTGCAAAGGGGCATTATGACAGAATTAACGAAGCCATTTTTGCGCTGCTGACTGAGGAGGAGANNTTTANNAGAGNGAAAATAGAAGNTTATGCCNGAGAATATCAGGTATGTCCTTTTGAGANGTGTCNGNATATNAGTTTNTTTGCAGATGNCGTTATCTGCGATTACAACTATCTGTTCGACCCTCATGTATATTTAAAGCGTTTCTTTAGCGAGGGAACGCATGGAAATTATCTGTTTTTGATAGATGAAGCTCATAATTTGGTAGAGAGGGGAAGGGAGATGTATAGCGCCTCTCTGGTGAAAGAAAAATTCTTAGAATTGAAACGTGAAATTAAACAGACAGTCATGTCAGAACTAGCTGAAAACCGCAGAAAATCAGGGATAGAAGGACAAATGACATTAGAGTTGACAGGGATGTCGGTGGAGGCATCACTGTCAGAAACGACGTCAGAAATGTTGTCAAAAGAAGTGTCATCCCATATGTCAAACGACATGTCAGAAGATACGGTTTACTTTTCCGGAAAGAAAAAGAGAAAAAGGTATGCTGAAGGCAGGAGTATTTTGGTGAAGGAAGGCTATGGGGAGCTTTTGATGCAGCAGTTGGAGCGCTGTAATCAGGAACTGCTGGAGTTTAAGCGGGACTGTGAAGACTATAGGCTTGTGGACAGCATAGATTCTTTTGTCAATAAACTGATGCGTTTATACAGCAGCATGGGAGACTACTTGGAGGAGCAGGAGGAGGAAAAACTGCCTGTCAGAGAGCAGATATTGGACTTTTACTTTGAAGCAGGTCATTTTTTGGATATTTATGAGCGATTGGACGAGCATTATGTAAAATATACGCAGATGGGGGAAGACGGAACCTTTCTTTTAAAATTATTTTGTGTCAATCCAAGAGAAAACCTGCAGGAGTGTATGCTGCGGGGACGCAGTACGATTCTCTTTTCAGCTACCTTTCTGCCCATACAATATTATAAGGAGCTTTTGGGGGGCGAGGCAAACGATTATGAGGTTTATGCGAAATCCGTGTTCAATATGGAAAAGCGAGCGTTATTTATTGCAAATGATGTGACCAGCAAGTATACCAGACGCTCGGAGCAGGAGTATTACAATATTGCCCGATATATAGATGAAGTGGTGAAGATGCGTCATGGGAATTATATGGTTTTCTGCCCTTCCTATTCTTTTCTGCACACAGTCTATGACTGCTATATGGAGCATTTTGCGGATGAGGACAAAGAATGCATCCTCCAGCAGGAGTATATGAGTGAGGAGGACAGAGAAAATTTCCTGAATTGTTTCCGGGGAAACGGGGCTTGTGATCTGCAGGAGGTGATTTCCTCGGTGATTCACATGGAAATCACAGAAGACGAGGAGCGCACTCTGATAGGCTTCTGTGTGCTGGGAGGCATCTTTGGAGAAGGCATTGATTTAAAAAATGACAGCCTGATAGGCGTTATCATTGTGGGGACGGGTCTGCCACAGGTGTGTTGTGAGCGGGAAATCCTCAAAGGATACTTCGATGAGCAGGGAGAGAACGGCTTTGACTATGCTTACAGGTATCCGGGAATGAACAAAGTGCTGCAGGCGGCAGGGAGAGTCATCCGCACGGCGGAAGATGTGGGGGTGGTTACCTTATTGGATGAGCGTTTTCTGCAATATACCTATAAGAAGCTGTTTCCCAGAGAATGGGAGAATTTTGAGGAAGTCAGCCTGAAAACCATTGCAAGGCGGGTGGAGAGATTTTGGGATTCATGGCCTTCGGTTTGGCAGGACTCAAAATGAAGGAAATGACATCATGCAAATGGAGATGACACCCAAAAAGACACTCAAATGACAGTTGTGTATATGTGGATAACCCTGTGGATTTAGTGGATTTCTCCAAAATGACACACCAAAAATCGACATTTATTTCAAAAAGATAAGTTACAGGGTGTTATTGAAGGAAAAAATGCAAGAAGGAAAAATTTCCTATTTATTTGGTGAAGTTCACGGAAGGATATGGTATAATAATCACATATTCGTGGCAGAAAACGGCCGAATGGCCATCCGTACCGTGATTACGAAGTAATCATGGTATAATGATTCTGACAGAAAACAAATGGAGGAAATTTATTATGTGGGCTTATGAAAGTGTGTTTTATCAGATTTATCCGTTAGGCTTTGGNGGAGCGNCTTATGAAAATGACGGGGTTTTAGAGCANCGTATCCTGAAGGTGAATGATTGGATTCCTCATATTAAGAAGCTGGGGGCGAATGCCATTTATTTTTCTCCCGTATTTGAGTCTGACACTCATGGGTATAATACTAGGGATTATACCAAAATAGATACCCGTCTGGGAACCAATGAGGATTTTAAGCAGGTGTGTGACAATCTGCATAAGGAAGGAATCCGTGTGGTGCTGGATGGCGTTTTCAATCATGTAGGCCGCGGATTCTGGGCATTTCAGGATGTGCTGCAGCACAAGTGGGATTCCCGCTATAAGGATTGGTTCCACATTAATTTTGGCGGCAATTCCAATTATAATGACGGCCTTTGGTATGAAGGCTGGGAGGGTAACTATGATTTAGTGAAGTTAAATTTGCGGAATGAGGAAGTGATTCAGCACATTTTTGCCGCAGTGAAGGGCTGGGTGGAGGAATTTGACATTGACGGGCTGCGCCTCGATGTGGCATATTGCCTTGACCATGATTTTCTGCGCAGGCTCCGTCAGTTTTGTGACGGTTTAAAACCGGACTTTTTCCTGTTAGGCGAGACCCTGCATGGGGACTATAATCAGTGGATGAATGATTCCATGCTGCATTCCGTGACCAATTATGAGTGTTATAAGGGGCTGTACTCCAGCTTTAACAGTATGAATCTGTTTGAGATTGTGCATTCTCTGCTTAGGCAGTTTGGCCCGGAAAATTGGACGCTATATAAAGGAAAGCATCTTTTGTCCTTTGTGGACAATCACGATGTGACCAGAGTTGCCAGCATATTGACCAATGAGAAGCATCTGCCGCTGATTTATGCTCTTTCCTTTGGAATGCCGGGAATCCCCTGCGTATATTACGGAAGTGAGTGGGGGACAAAAGCGCAGAAGAGCCAGGGTGACCCTGCGTTGCGTGCCTGCTTTGAGGAACCGGTGTGGAATGAGCTTGGGGAGTGGATTAAGCGTTTAAGCGAGGCAAAGAAAAATTCGGAAGGCTTGAATTACGGAACCTTCCGGTCGGTGGTATTGACCAACAAACAGTGTATTTTTGAGAGAAAATCCGGAAATGAGCGTATTCTTGTGGCGATCAATGCTGATTCGGAGGATTTTACGGCGCATTTTGATGCAGGCTGTGGTATGGCGGTAGATTTGATATCCGGTGAGAAGCATGATTTCGGAGGCGGAAGTCTGCTTCCGGCATATAGCGCATATTTCTGGAAATGCGAAGTGTGAGATTTATTCACGATGCAACCGGCAGTTGACAAATTTTAAACTCTGATTGGTGGCTGCCACACTTTCTTTTTGGTATGATAAGCAAGGAGTCGCGACCAAAATCATGACAATACCAAGAGAAAGGCAGGTAAAAATATGATATTAGCAGATAAAATTATTATGCTGCGAAAGAAAAACGGATGGTCCCAGGAGGAATTGGCGAACCGCTTAGATATTTCAAGGCAGTCGGTCTCGAAATGGGAGAGCGGCGCTTCCATACCGGATNTGGACAAAATCATTAAGCTCAGCAGCTTGTTTTCGGTNAGCACGGATTACTTATTAAAAGAAGAAAACGAAGAATTGGCTGTAGATGAGGGAATGGTGTATACAGAAGCGGAAAAACTTCCCGAACAGGTGATATCCGTGGAGGAGGCGCAAGATTTTCTGTCAGAGACAAGGGAATATGCCAAAATGATAGGTCTTGGCGTAGCGTTGTGCATCTTGTCGCCCATAGCCGTAATTCTGTTGGCAACCATGGCAGAGGCGGGTATCTTAGCTCTGTCGGAGAATTTTGCAGGGGGTATCGGAGCCATTGTGCTTTTGGTGATGGTTGCCGTGGCGGTGTCTATTTTCGTATTGAAGGGAATGCGGTATGAAAAATATGACTATCTGGTACGCAAGACCTTTGTGCCGGGATATGGCATGGAAGGGCTGGTTGCAAAGCAGAAGGAAAGCTTTTTGGGAACTTTCTCAGTCTGCATTACCATAGGCGTAGGGTTGTGTATTCTTTCTGTGATTCCTGTGATTTTTGTGGAGGCAAGCGGCGGAGAGGATTTGATGGCTGCCGTCTGTGTAAGCATTTTCCTGGCTGCTGTGGCAGGAGCGGTATTTTTGTTTATCTGGGCAGGAATCATTCGCGAAAGCTTTGATAAGCTGCTGCAGGAAGGAAAATATTTGCCCGAAAACAAAAATGTTCACAAAAAAGGCGATGTTATTGCCAATATTTATTGGAGTATTGTGACAGCGGGTTATCTCCTCTGGTCTTTTACAAGCTGGAATTGGGGATATACATGGATTGTCTGGCCCATAGCAGGCGTTTTGTGGGGGGCTATTGCAGGAATTATCCGGTTATTTGCGGATAAGAATAAGGAAGTGTAGTATAGTTTTGTCTGTCAGGTGTGGATTGCCCACCTGACAGACATTTTTGTGAAAATAAGAGATCCAAACGGATTTATGTTTGAGGGATTGGACTAGATGCTTCACGCAGTTCAACGCTGGGCAGCTTAATCAACGGTTTTGTCACTTGCAGCACCTCATCATGATATTTAGGGTATTTTGAAGAGGATAATCCTTTAGTCCTCTGCCATTTTTAATAGGGCATTTTTTTGCGCAAGTTCTTCTTTTAGTTTTGTGATTTCTTCTGTCAATTTTGCATTTTCTTCTGCTTGTTTTGCATTTTCTTCTGACATCTTAATGAGTTCTTCACCAATCTGTATGCGCATTCCGCCCACCTCCGAATCCTTCTTTACAGTCTCCACCATTCTGTGAATCTCTCGCAGTTCTTCGTTTACGGCATTTTCATAGGTCGTATCTTCCATATAGTGCAGTAACTGTTTTACTGCTTCGTTGGGAACTCCCNNNGTGNCTTTTGTATNNNAANACNGGGTGCTTGCCCCGTCCTCNTNTTCCATCTCTGGNANTTCCACGCACTTATTTTTTATGGTATACATCATGCGGTTCAAGTCAAAAGGGTCATAAGGCATAATCATAATGACCACAACATTTTTTAAAGTATTGTAGTCGGCGCCGGAATTCAGGCTTCTTGCGGCAATCTTTCCGTGGTAAAAGCGTATTCTGCGGGGCAGCGCCTTCTTGTCGGCAGGGAAGTCTTTCAAATCGGGCTCTATATCGTAGACCGTGGCCCGTTCTTCGAAGCTGTCCTCAACTTCCGGTTCCATGTACACATCCAATCTTGCACCATGTAGGTTGGTGTTAGCGCCGTATAATACTTTCTGAGCCGTGACAGACAGGTGCTTGAACTCTCTGCCGAAAATGGTCTTCAAAAGACTCCTTACAAATCGTTCCCCGATTTCCGGATAAGCCACCACTGAGCCGAACAGAAAGTCATCCAGAAGGTTCATTTCCTCCAGAGTCTTTCTTCTTTCCATTACATCATTTACTTTCATACAGTTCTCCTTTCGTATTCAGCGGAAAGAAGAACCTGTATGATAACATGAAAGGTAACATTTCCTGTCACACCATTGTCTGCAATCCGCCATATTCATTTTTCATACAGGGATCGTCAGCCGAAACGGTCTGAAGTGTTCCTTGAAATGTCTTTTTTATTTTAGATGATTCCCAGATATGTATCATTATTATAACAGGTAATGTGCGGTATGTCAATTAAAAAACAACTATTAGATTTTGCCTGTCCCTTTCAAAAATATTTCTTGACATATGGATAGAATTATGATAGGTTAGTAAAAAAGTTTAGGAGAACATGGAAATGCAGAACTTACATTTTACAATGAATGATATGTACATGTATTACAGACGTACTTAGAAGTAATTGTGTTCCGATTGGATGCACAGTTACGCAGGTAGGTCTGATATGTCTGTGCATATAAATCGGTAGGTGTAAGTTGTAATTATTTATAATAACCCATGATTTTAGAAATGCACCGGACATATTGTATGTTTAGTGCATTTTTTGTTTGGAAAGGAGATATCATGGAGGTTAAGCTATTAAGAGCGAATATTAGTGATGCAAAAGAATTACATGCCATGCAGATCATAGCATTCAAGGAACTATTGGAGAAATATCAGGATTTTGACACCAATCCCGGAAATGAAAGTGTGGAAAGAGTAGAAATTCGTTTGAAACAAGACTTTACATTTTACTATTTTATCTGTATCGGACAGCAAAAAGTCGGAGCGATTCGCATTGTTGATGAAAAAGAAGCCGGAAAAAACAAGAGGATTTCCCCGGTATTTATATTGCCGGACTTTCAAGGGAAGGGCATTGCACAGGAAGCGATCCGGCTGTGTGAAGAGGTGCATGGAAACACAAATTG
>WFLX010349108.1_pt1 | contig 19346 bp, 14 predicted proteins | sample 4967041 | NCBI WGS metagenome assembly WFLX01 (sample SAMN12857096, study PRJNA449069) | gut metagenome | isolation source: stool from male and female vole | host: Microtus ochrogaster | place: USA:Florida | collected 2017
TCGAGTTCTGCATCCTCTTGAAATTTTGCCACAAATTTTTCAAATTCGTTCAAATCGTCATCCAGGAAATGTATTGTATATACAGTACAGTTTTCTGTCTGGTCTAAAAGAAGCAGCTCTACTTCACTCATAGTTTTCGATTTTATATTTACAACGCAAAGATAAACAAAATATTTCACATTAATGTAAAATTTATTTGATGTTATTAGCGCGTGTTTGTCTTCGGGTGGTTGAAAAAAAGACAAAAGCGACATTTTTGTTTCTTCTGTCGCTTTTGTCTTTTTGTATCTTTTTCCAGGCGGGGCCGGGGGTCAGTTCACGCGGAAGCGGGTGTCGCCGGTGCTGAAGAAGGCGTCGATCTGGCGGGCGGCGGCGATGCCGGCGTTGATGTTGGCCTCGGCCGTCTGGGCGCCCATCTTCTTGGGGGTGAAGAACACGCGGCCGGGGGCGATGGCCTCAAGCTCGGCGGCATTGTCCGGGCGCACGTCGGCCACGTAGCGCAGGTCGCTGCGCTCGGCCAGCACGGCGGCCAGGGCGGCCTCGTCCACCACTTCCTTGCGGGCGGTGTTCACCACCACGGCCCCCTTGGGCAGCAGCGAGAGCAGCCCGGTGCCTATGCTGCCGCGCGTCTCGGGCGTGGCCGGAATGTGGATGCTCAGGATGTCGCTGCCGCTGTAGAGGGCCTCGACGGTGTCGACGGGCTTCACGCCGGCCTGCTCCATCACTGCGGCGGGGCAGAAGGGGTCGAAGGCGCTCACCTCCATGCCGAAACCGGCGGCTATGCGGGCCACGCAGCGGCCCACCTGCCCGAAGGCCTGCAGGCCCAGGCGCTTGCCGCGCAGCTCGGTGCCGGCGCTGCCGTCGTACATGCGGCGCACGGCCATCACGGCCAGGCCGAATACCAGCTCGGCCACGGCATTGGAGTTCTGGCCGGGGGTGTTTTCCACCACCACGCCGCGCTCGGCGGCTGCCTTCAGGTCGATATTGTCGTAGCCGGCGCCGGCGCGCACCACGATTTTCAGCTCGGGGGCGGCGGCCAGCACCTCGGCGTCGACCTTGTCGGAGCGCACAATCATGGCGTGGGCCGTGGCCACGGCCTGGAGCAGCTGCTCGCGCGAGCTGTATTTCTCAAGGAGCACCACGTTGTGGCCGGCGGTTTCCAGCACCTCGCGGATGCCGGCCACGGCCACGGGGGCAAAGGGCTTTTCGGTGGCTACAAGTACGTTCATGCGTGGGTCTTTTCAAATTCGTTCATAGCGGCGATGAGGGCGTCGACGCTCTCCATGGGCAGGGCGTTGTAGAGCGAGGCGCGGAAGCCGCCCACGCTGCGGTGGCCCTTGATGCCCACGATGTCGCGGGCGCTGCAGAAGTCCACGAAGTCCTGTTCGAGCTGCTCGTGGCCGGGGGTCATCACGAAGGTCACGTTCATGAGCGAGCGGTCTTCGATGCGGGCCGTGCCGCGGAAGATGGCGCTGTTGTCGATGGCCTCGTAGAGCTTGCCGGCCTTCAGCGAGGCGCGCTCGTAGAGGGCCGTGACGCCGCCCAGCTCCTTGTAGTGGCGCAGCGTCTGCAGCGCGGTGTAGATGGGCAGCACGGGCGGGGTGTTGAACATCGAGCCTTTCTTCACGTGGGTGCGGTAGTCGAGCATCGTGGGGATGGCGCGGTCCACGTGGCCCAGGGCGTCGTTTTTCACTATCACGAGGGTCACGCCTGCGGGTGCCAGGTTCTTCTGGGCGCCGGCATAGATGGCGTCGTAGCGGGCCACGTCCACGGGGCGCGAGAAGATGTCGGAGCTCATGTCGGCCACCAGCGGGCAGGGAGCCGTGATGTCGTCGTGCAGCTCGGTGCCGTAGATGGTGTTGTTGGTGGTCACGTGCAGGTAGTCGAGCCCTTCGGGTATCTTGTAGTCGTGGGGATAGTAGGTGTAGCCGTCGGCCTCGCTCGATGCCAGCACGTCCACCTCGCCGAAGAGGCGGGCCTCCTTGATGGCGTTGTGGGCCCAGGCGCCGACGTCGAGATGGCCGGCGCGGTGGCGCAGCAGGTTGTAAGGAATCATGGCAAACTGCATGGACGCGCCGCCGCCCAGCCACAGCACGCTGTAGCCCTCGGGCACGCCCAGGAGTTCCTTCACCAGCTCTCCGGCCTCGTCTATCACGGCCTGGAACTGCTTGCTGCGGTGCGATATCGACAGCAGGGAGATGCCCGTGCCGGCGAAGTCGCGGATGGCGTCGATGGTGTTGTCTATGGCCTGGTCGCTCAGAATCGAGGGGCCTGCATAGAAGTTATGCTTTTTCATATTTTCGGTGGTTTTGTGTTCTTTTCGGCAAATATACGCTTTTTTGCGCAATCGGCGCGCAAAAATTCCGCAAAAACGCCCGCGGCCTATCCGAAGAGCCCCATGTCGGCGCTGTGGTCGAGGCCCAGGTGGCTGTAGGCCAGCGCCGTCACCTCGCGTCCACGGGGCGTGCGCTTGATGAAACCCTCCTTTATCAAGTAGGGCTCATACACCTCCTCGATGGTGCCTGGGTCCTCGCCCAGGGCGGTGGCTATGGTGCTGAGACCCACGGGGCCGCCGCGGAATTTGGTGATGATGGTGCGCAGCAGCTTGTTGTCTATCTCGTCCAGGCCGTAGCGGTCGATGTTCAGGGCCTCCAGGGCGTAGCGCGCAATGGGTAGGTCGATGTCGCCGTTGCCGCGCACCTGGGCGAAGTCGCGCACGCGGCGCAGCAGGGCGTTGGCTATTCGGGGCGTGCCGCGGCTGCGCAGCGCCACCTCCAGGGCCGCCTCCTCGCTGATGGCCACGCCCAGCAGCGACGCCGAGCGCTCCACGATGCTCTGAAGCACGGGGTGGTCGTAGTACTCCAGGTGGCAGTTGATGCCGAAGCGCGCGCGCAGAGGCGACGTGAGCAGGCCGCTGCGCGTGGTTGCGCCCACCAGCGTGAAAGGCTCCAGCGACAGCTGCACCGAGCGCGCTCCCGGGCCCTTGTCTATCATGATGTCGATGCGGTAGTCCTCCATGGCCGAGTAGAGATACTCCTCCACCACGGGGCTCAGGCGGTGTATCTCGTCGATGAACAGCACGTCGTTGGGCTCCAGCGACGTCAGTATGCCGGCCAGGTCGCCGGGCTTGTCCAGCACCGGTCCGGAGGTGATTTTCAGCCCCACGCCCAGCTCGTTGGCCACGATGCCGGCCAGCGTGGTCTTGCCCAGGCCGGGAGGCCCGAAGAGCAGGATGTGGTCGAGCGCCTCGCCGCGCATCCGGGCCGCGGCCACAAACACGCGCAGGTTGTCGACTATCTTTTCCTGTCCGCGGAACGACCCGAAGCGGTCGGGTCGCAGCGCGCGCTCTATGTCGCGCTCGCTGCCCGCGGGCGCGTTGTTGTCGCGTATGTCGAAGTCTTCTGCCATTCGCTTAGTTATTAGGAAAACTCGCGCAGAGGCGCAGAGATTTTTTTATAAGTTATTGACCAATCGGCTTATACCATCAATCAGCCTCATTTTGTTGAAATTTATAAGAAGACCTAATTTCTTATTATGAAGTCGTAAATATGAGAGTAATTGCTTTTTATATAGCGGATTGTCATTCTCAGTTGATTTGAGTTCAACAATCAATTCGTTTTCTACAATTATATCGGCACGATAAGCTGCGTTCAGCACTACACCTTTATAAAACAGCGGTATTTCCACTTCAGTTTCTGCCTTGAGCCCGCGAAGACTTAATTCATGCATTAAGGCNCATTGATAGGTATGCTCAAGCAATCCCGGCCCCAGTTCTTTATGAANATCGATAGCAGCTCCTATCACTTGCTGACTTAATGAGTTAAGCTCTAATTCATTCATTATCTTAAAGTTATTTTATTTCTCTGCGCGACATCCTATANTTGTGCGTCAATGTCGAGTTTTTGAGGAAAGCTCTCGTAGAGACGCGGAGTTTTTTATAATTTCTTGACTCTAAAATATTTCTCTGCGCCTCTGCGCGAGATTTTATTATATAGGGCGTCGAAATCAGGAGATTTTCTGGAGCACGCGGGCCACGACGGCGTCGGGGCGGATGGCGCGCAGGCACTGCAGGGTGCCGGCGTTGCGGCAGGGGCGGTCGCCGAACACGCTGCACGGCCGGCACGGCACAGGCAGCTGTATCATGTCCGATTCGGTCTGCCGCCAGCCCGCAAAGCCGCAATAGGGGTGCGTGGCGCCCCAGATGCTCAGCGTGGGCGTGCCCGCGATGGCCGCAAGGTGCATGTTGGCCGAGTCCATCGTGAGCATGCAGTCGAGGTGGTTGAACAGCGCCAGCTCGGCCGCGAAGCCGTTGCGCTTTCCGGCCAGCGACTGCACGCGGGGGTAGCGCGCGGCCCAGTCGTTCAGCACCTCCGTCTCCAGGGGGCCGCCGCCCAGCAGGAATATCTCAACGTCGGGCTGCTGCGAGAGCGCGCCCACCACCTGCTCCATCAGGTCTACGGGATATATCTTGCCGGCATGGGCCGCGAAGGGGGCGATGCCCACCCAGCGCACGCCCTGCGGCTTGGGCTGCGCTATGCCGGCGAAAAGCTCGGCCGGCGCGGTGCCGCGCCCGGCCCACAGGCCGTCGAAGCGCTCCTGCAGCGGCAGCCCGGCGCGGGCAAAGGCGCGGGCGTAGGCCTCGCGGCTGCCTGCCAGCGGCAGCATCACCTTGTTGCGGGGCCGCGTGAGGGCGCGCCGCTTGCTGCGGGTCTTGTCGATGCGCGAGCAGGGCACGCCGTGCAGCCGCAGAAACAGCCCTAACAGGCGCGTGCGCAGCACGTCGTGCAGGTCTATGAAGGCCACGGGGCTGAAGCGGCGGCGCATCTCGGCGGCAAGGCGGCGCATGCCGCCGATGCCGCGGTAGGCGGGGTCCTTGAGGTCGACGCCCACCACCGTGAGATTCTCCGGCGCGCAGGTGAAGATGGGCACCATCGACTGCCGCGTGAGCAGCACGAAGCGCAGCCGCGGATAGCAGGCGCAGGCGCTGTACACCACGGGCACCGTCATGGCCACGTCGCCTATGGCCGAGAAACGCGCCAGCAGCACGTTTCCGCCGCCGGCGGCCGCGGCATCGCTCAGAGATTTGCGGCCTGCCATGGACTATTTTTTGGCGCCGTAGAGCACGGGGTTCGTGTCGGCGTCGTTGTACATCTTCATCTGGCGGTACACCTTCATGTATTTGCGGCCGGCGGCGATGTCGTCGAGCAGGGTGTCGATGGCGGCCGTGAGGTCGGCCTGCTGCTCGAGCAGCACGGCCAGCTTGGCGGCGCAGCGCTCGCGGTGCATGTCGCCGGCGTCTTCGCGCGTGGCTTCGGCGCGCATGTGGTAGATCTTGAGCGCCAGGATGCTCAGGCGGTCCAGGGCCCAGGCGGGGCTCTCGGTGTTGATGGTGGCGCCGGGCAGGGGTTTCACGCCGGCGTAGAGGTCGCGGAAGTAGGTGTCGAGCTCTTCCACCATGTCGGTGCGCTTCTGGTTGCTGGCGTCGATGCGGCGCTTGAGCTTCAGGGCCTCGGCGGGGTCTATTTCGGGGTCGCGGATGATGTCTTCGAGGTGCCACTGCACGGCGTCCACATAGTTCTTGGCGAAGAGCGTGTGGTCGATGGTGCCGGGGGCGTAGGGGTTCTCCTCGGGGGCGTCCACGTGGTCGTGGCGGTGGTAGGCCTCGGTGGCCTGCCCGAATATCTCGAAGGCGTGTTGTGCGAAGGGTTTCATGCTATGCGGGTGTTTAGAGGGTTGAGGGTACGGTGGTGGTTCAGCGGCGCTTGCGGGCGTTGGCCTTGGCCTGGGCGCGCATGGCGGCCTCCTGCTGCTTCTGGGCTTCTTCCAGGCGTGCCATCCAGCCCGATTTCTTGCGGGGCTTGCGGGCGTTGGCCTCCATCTCGGCGCGCACCTTCTTCTCGTCCACGAAGTGGCGGGTCACGGTGGTCTGGATTATGGTGATGAGCAGCGACAGCAGGTAGTAGTAGCTCAGGGCCGAGGCGTAGTCGTTGAAGAAGAACAGGAACATCACGGGCATCAGATACATCATCCACTTCATGCCGGGCATGCTCTGGCCGCCGGGCTGGTTCTGCATGGTGAAGGTGGTGTACACCACGTTGGCCACGGTCATGAGCAGGCAGAAGAGGCTTACCTGGTTGCCGTAGAAGGGGATGGTGAAGGGCAGCGTGCAGATATAGTCGGGCGCCGAGAGGTCGTGCACCCACAGGAAGCTCTGGCCGCGCAGCTCGATGGCCGAGGGGAAGAACGAGAACATGGCTATCAGCACGGGCATCTGCAGCAGCATGGGCAGGCAGCCCGACATGGGATTGGCGCCGGCGCGCGAGTAGAGCGCCATGGTCTCCTGCTGGCGCTTCATGGCGTTTTCCTGGCCGGGATATTTCTCGTTGATGGCGGTGATTTCAGGCGCCAGCACGCGCATGCGGGCCTGGCTCTTGAAGCTCTTGTAGGTGAAGGGGAAGAGGATGAGCTTGATGAACACCGTGAGCAGCAGTATTATCAGGCCGTAGCTCTTGATGAAGCCGCCCAGGAAGTCGAAGACGGGTATCACCAGTATCTGGTTGATCCAGCGGAAGAGGCCCCAGCCCAGGGGCACCAGGCGGCGCAGGTCCAGGTCTTCGTCGGGGTAGATGCGGTCCTGGATGTCGCTCAGCAGCGGGTAGTCGTTCGGGCCGAAATAGAAGGTGAAGTCGGCGGCCACGCCGTCGGCGGTGCTGTAGGGCACGGTGGAGGCCATGCTCATGTCCTTGAGATAGTCGGGCAGCTCCAGGGGCTTGCTGCGCAGGTCGGCGCTCGAGAAGTAGTCGCGGGCTATGAGCACGCTCGAGAAGAACTGGTTCTTGAAGGCCACCCACTTCACGCGGCCGGCCAGCTCCTTGTGGTCGTCCTTGTTGCTCTTGAGCTCGTCGGGACCCTCGCCGGAGTATTTGTACATGATGGCGCTGTTGCGCTCCTCGAAGGTGCGGCCCTTTTCGTTGCGGCCCATCTTCTGGTGCCAGTCAAGGCCCATGGTGGCGGTGCTGGGCGGCAGCACGGCGTCCATGCCTTGCTGCACCACCTGCATCCCCACGAGGTAGCTGCCGGGGTGCATGGTGTAGCGCAGGCCCCACCAGGCGCCGTCGGCCAGCTCGAGCTTCATCAGCAGGGTGGTGTCGCTTTCCACCACGGGCGTGAAGTTGAACTCGGAGGTGTTCAGGCGCTGGTCGGTGGTGGTGAGCACGAAGCTGTAGCCGTCCGTGGCGTCGTGAAACAGGCGGATGGGCGTGGCGGGCGTCGTCAGCTCGGTGTTGTAGTTCTTGAGCTCTACCTGGCTCACGCGGCCGCCGCGCGACGAGAAGGTCACGCGCATCACGTCGTTTTCAATCACCTTGTCCGTGGCGGTGCCGCCCAGGTAGCGGGCGAAGCTCTTGTATTTCTGGGCCGAGGCCACGGTCTCGCGCAGGGCCTTGATGGCGCGGGCGCGGTCGGCTCCCTTGAGCGTGCCGGCCTGCAGGGCTGCGTAGTCCTGGCCGTCGAGGGTGCCGGCGATGTGGCCGGCGCTGTCGGCCGTGAGGCTNGCGCCGGCGGCNGTCTCGAGGCGGTAGGTGCCGTCGGGGCCGGGCACGCCGGCGGTGAGGATGGCGGCGCGCAGCGAGGCTGCGTCGGCCGCGGTCAGGCTGTCGAGGGGCTCGGCGGCGGTGTTGTCGGCGCCGGCCAGCTGCTCCACGGCAGCATCGTCGGCCTGCAGGTTCTGCTCGGCGTCGGGCTTGTTCAGATACATGAAGCCGAAGAGGATGACGGCCATCAGGGCGAGGCCCGTGAGTGTATTGCGGTCCATTGCTTGCGGTGTGTGGGGGGCTTATTGTTTTGTTTCGTTTATTTTCTCGGAGCGGTATTCGATGGCGGCGCGCATGAAGTCGCGGAACAGCGGGCTGGGCGACAGCACCGTGCTGGAGTATTCCGGGTGGTACTGCGTGCCCACGAACCAGCGCAGGGCGGGCACCTCCACCACTTCCACCAGGTCGGTGGCGGGGTTGACGCCCACGCAGGCCATGCCGGCGGCCTCCAGGGCGTCGCGGTAGTGGTTGTTGAACTCGAAGCGGTGGCGATGGCGCTCGCTGATGCGGGTGTTGCCGTAGGCGCGGGCCACGAGGCTGCCGGGGCGCAGCTCGCAGTCGTAGGCGCCCAGGCGCATGGTGCCGCCCATGTTGGTGATGCTCTTCTGCTCTTCCATCAGGTCGATGACGTTGTGGGGCGTGGAGCGGTCCATCTCGGTGGAGTTGGCGTCTTCGAGGCCCAGCACGTCGCGGGCATATTCGATGACCATGCACTGCATGCCCAGGCAGATGCCCAGGGTGGGCACGTCGTGCTCGCGGCACCATTTNAGGGCCACGAACTTGCCCTCGATGCCGCGCTGCCCGAAGCCGGGGGCGATGACCACGCCGTCGAGGCCGCGCAGGGTCTCGTCGCAGTTCTCGGCCTTGAGNTTTTCGGAGTGGATGTAGTGGATCTTCACCTTGTAGCCGGCGTAGGTGGCGGCGTGGAAGAGCGACTCGTTGATGCTCTTGTAGGCGTCCTGCAGCTCCACGTATTTGCCCACGAGGCCTATGTTGACGGTCTCGGTGGCGCTGTCNAGGTGCTCCAGGAAGGTGTGCCAGGGNGCCATGTCGGGCTCGCCCACGATGAGCACGCCCATCTTGCGCATCACTATCTCGTCGAGGTGCTGCTCGTGCATCTTCATGGGCACCTTGTANATGCTGTCCACGTCGATGCTCTGCACCACGGCGTCGGGGGCCACGTTGCAGAAGCGGGCTATCTTGGCGCGCATGTCGTGGCCTATGTGCTTCTCGGTGCGCAGCACCAGCACGTCGGGCTGGATGCCCAGTTCCTGCAGCTGCTTCACGCTGTGCTGCGTGGGCTTGGTCTTGAGCTCCTTGGCGGCGGCGATGTAGGGCACGTAGGTGAGGTGGATGCACAGGGCGTTCTGGCCCATCTCCCAGCGCAGCTGGCGCACGGCCTCGAGGAAGGGCAGGCTCTCGATGTCGCCCACGGTGCCGCCTATCTCGGTGATCACGAAGTCGTAGTGGCCGGTGTTGCCCAGGGCNCGCACGCTGCGCTTGATTTCGTCGGTGATGTGGGGCACGATCTGCACGGTCTTGCCCAGGTAGTCGCCGCGGCGCTCCTTGTCGATCACGCTCTGGTAGATGCGGCCGGTGGTCACATTATTGGCGCGCGAGGTGCGGATGTTGGTGAAGCGCTCGTAGTGACCCAGGTCGAGGTCGGCCTCGTGGCCGTCTTCGGTCACGTAGCACTCGCCGTGCTCGTAGGGGTTGAGCGTGCCGGGGTCGATGTTGATGTAGGGGTCGAATTTCTGAATCGTGACGCTGAAACCGCGGGCCTTGAGCAGGCTCGCGAGCGAGGCCGATATGATGCCCTTGCCCAGCGACGACACCACACCACCCGTGACGAAAATATATTTAGTATCCATTTGTAAAGCAAAATTACTCGCAAAGGTACACAAAAAACTTGAATATCACCACAATAAAGCGGCAGCATCTTGATGCTGCCGCCTAATGCGTTGATTATAAGCCTTATAAGATTTATAAGTCTTATAAGGCTTATTGTTATTAATAGTGGAAGCTGCTGCCGCCCACAAATTCGCGCACAAGGCTCGTGGGCGGTATCATCTCGGGCTTGATGGGGGCGAAGAGGTCCAGGAAGTGGCGCAGGCGGTAGGCCTCGCCGTATTCGGGCACGTCGTTGGGCACCATCTTCAGGATGTGCTCTGCCTGCTCGCGTATCACGCCCAGCTCGAAGAGCAGCGACGAGTTGAACGTGGCGTCGGCGTTCTCCTGATAGGGGAATATCCAGCGCTCCTCGCCGCGGCGCACGCTGGGCCACATCTTGATGCTCTCGCGGGCGGAGTAGCCGCGGTATTTATAGTCGCGCACGATGCGGCGCAGCAGGCGGGTGTCGGTGGTGGGCACCCAGTTGTGGTTGTCGATGGTCAGGGTGGTCAGGGCCGAGACGTAGACACGGAATTTCTGGTCTTCGGGGATGTTGGCCGTGAGCTCGGGGTTGAGGCCGTGGATGCCCTCGATGAGCAGCACGCTGCCCTTCTCGAGCTTGATGGTGTTGCCGCGGTATTCGCGCTTGCCGGTCTCGAAGTTGTAGGTGGGCAGGGCCACTTCCTCGCCGGCCAGCACGCGGGTGAGGTCGCTGTTGAACTGCTTCAGGTCTACGGCGTAGATCGATTCGTAGTCGTATTCGCCGAACTCGTCGAGCGGCGTGGTCACGCGGTCCACGAAGTAGTCGTCGAGCGAAATCATCTGCGGCTTGAGCAGGTTAGCCATGAGCTGGATGGCCAGGCGCTTGGTGGTGGTGGTCTTGCCGGACGACGACGGGCCGGCNATCAGTACNATNCGCGCGCCGCCGGCGGCGTAGCGCCGGCTGATGTCCTCGGCTATGCTGGCTATATACTTGTTGTGGAGCGCCTCGGCCAGGTTGATGATGTCGGCCGTGCGTTTCTTTTCCACCAGGCGGTTGATCTCGCCGGCGTTGCGTATGCCCAGGATGTTGTTGAATTCCACATAGTCCGTGAAGGCCTTGTACATCTTCTCCTGATCGCCGGTGGGAGCGGCCATGGCGGCGTCGGTGGCCAGCAGCAGGAAGCCCTTCTTGAAGGCGCGCAGGTCGAAGGTGCGCAGCAGGCCGGTGCGGGGCAGCAGGGCGCCGTAGTAGCTGTCGCACACGCCGTCGAGGCTGTAGTAGCGCGTGTAGAGCTGNTGGAGCGTNTCCAGCAGCAGCACCTTGTCGCCGAGGCCCTGGCGGCGGAATATCTCGATCACGTCTTCGGTGCGCTCNTCGTGGGCCACGAAGGGCAGGTCGGCCTCCACCAGGCGGCGCATCTCGGCGCATATTTCCGAGAGCAGGCGGGGCGTCACGGGCAGGTAGCCGTGGTCGTCGCTCAGGGTGCAGTAGTAGCCGCGGGCTATGGAGTGCTGCACGCGCAGGGTGGCGCCNGGCACCACGGTGCACACGGCGCGGTACAACATCATGCACAGCGACCTCACGTAGGCGCGCTTGCCCGAGGGCGACGATTCCGGCAGGAATTCCACCGTCTTGGGCTGGTAGATGCAGTAGCTCATGGCCTCGGTCTTGTTGTTCACGCGGGCCACCACGGGCTCGAAGCCGAGCTCCAGGCGTGCGGCTGTGTCGAGAAGATTGTCGCCGCCTGTCACCTCAACGTAGCGCTCGAGGTTACGGCAGTAGATGTTGAATCGGTTCATTTTTCTGAAAGGGCTTTGGCGGGGTTGCTCCCGGGTGTGGATGGGATGGATTGATTGGATTGTGGGTCTATCTGTGGGGTCATTCGCGCAGGCGCGAATCTATAATGATGGTCACGGGGCCGTCGTTGCACAGCTCCACGGCCATGTGGGCGCCGAACACGCCGCGCTGCACCTCCAGGCCGTGGTCGAGGGCCAGCAGCCTGCAGTAGGCGTCATAAAGAGGCACGGCCAGCTCATGGCCGGCCGCGCGCAGGTAGCTGGGGCGATTGCCCTTGCGGGTGGAAGCGGTGAGGGTGAACTGGCTCACGGCGAGCACCGCGCCGCCCACATCCNGGACGGAGCGGTTCATCACGCCCGCCTCGTCGTCGAAGATGCGCATGGCGGCGGTCTTCGCGGCCAGCCACCGGGCGTCGTCGGGNGTGTCGCCCTGCTCCACGCCCACAAGCACGAGGAGGCCGCGGGCAATGCTGCCCGAGACCTCTCCGTCTACGCTCACNGTGGCGTGCGTCACGCGCTGAATCACCAGCCGCACGTNGCTCAGTATTTAATGAGTGATGTCACCTCGGCATCGGCGGGCAGGATGGCGCGGCCGTTGAGGGCTTCGAGCTCGATGATGAAGCTGATGTAGATTTTCTTGGGGTTCATGGACTTCACCAGCTCNTAGCAGGCTGCCATGGTGCCGCCGGTGGCGAGCACGTCGTCGTGNATCACCACCACGTCGTCGGGCCCGATGGCGTCGCGGTGCATCTCNATGGTGTCGGTGCCGTATTCCTTGGCATACTCCATGCGCACGGTGTCGGCGGGCAGCTTGCCGGGCTTGCGGGCGGGCACGAAACCGGCGCCCAGCTCAAAGGCCAGGATGGAGCCGCCGATGAAGCCGCGCGACTCGATGCCCACCACCTTGGTCACACCCTTGTCGCGGTAGAGCTGCGAGAGGTCCCAGCCTATCACGTGCAGGGCGCGGGGGTCCTTGAAGGCGGTGGTGAGGTCTTTGAACACGATGCCCTTGGTGGGGAAGTCGATCACGTCGCGGATTTTGGATTTGATGTATTCCATGTTTTTATGAGAGGTTAATTATTTGATATTTCGTTGTTTGTCGCGCGATTGTTTCACGTGGAACATTTTCAGGCGTTTTTGTTCAGCAAGATGAGCAGCACGTTCACGTCGGCCGGCGACACTCCCGGGATGCGCGAAGCATGGCCCAGGGTCTCGGGCTGGTGGCGGATGAGTTTCTGCCGGGCCTCGGTGCTCAGGGCGGTGATGGAGGCGTAATCGAGCTTGCCCGCCAGGCGCACGTCCTCGAGGCGGCGCAGCCGCTCGGCGGCCAGTTCCTCGCGCTTGATGTAGCCGTCGTACTTGATGAGTATCTCGGCCGATTCCACGATTTCCTCGCGGCGCTCGGGCGGCAGTTTGTCCAATAGCTCCTGCAAAGGCGGCACGGCGGGGGCGATGGCGGCGATGCTCACGCGCGGACGCATCAGCACGCTCTGCAGCTTCACGCCCTGCGCGAGCGGCGCCTCGCCCAGGGCCTCGAGCGCGGGGTTCAGGTCGGCGGCTTTCACGGACAGGGTGGAGGCCAGCTCCACGATGGCGTCGCGCCACTGCAGCTTCTCGCGCAGGCGCTCCATCTGGCCGTCGGCGGCGAGGCCTATGGCGTGGGCCGCGGGCGTCAGGCGCTCGTCGGCGTTGTCCTGGCGCAGCAATATGCGNTACTCGGCGCGCGAGGTGAACATGCGGTAGGGCTCGTCCACGCCCTTCGTGACGAGGTCGTCGATGAGCACGCCTATGTAGGCCTGGTCGCGCCGCAGCGTGAAGGGCTCGCGGCCCTGTGCTTTCAGCGCGGCGTTGGCGCCGGCTATGAGGCCCTGGCCGGCTGCCTCCTCGTAGCCGGTGGTGCCGTTGATCTGGCCGGCGAAAAACAGGCCCTGCACCAGGCGCGTTTCGAGCGTGTGGCGCAGCTGCGTGGGGTCGAAGAAGTCGTATTCGATGGCGTAGCCCGGGCGGTAGATCTGCACGTTGCGCAGGGCCGGGATGGTCTGCAGCGCCTCTATCTGCACGTCCATGGGCAGCGACGAGGAGAAGCCGTTCAGGTAGTATTCCGTGGTGGTCTCGCCCTCGGGCTCGAGGAATAGCTGGTGCTCGGTCTTGTCGGCGAAGGTCACGATCTTGGTCTCGATGGAGGGGCAGTAGCGGGGGCCTATGCTTTTTATCTGGCCGTTGTAGAGCGGCGAGTCGGGCAGGCCGCGGCGCAGCACTTCGTGGGTGGCCTCGCTGGTGTAGACGGTGTGGCACGCGCGGCGTTTCAGGGGCGCCTCGGGGGCGGGGCCGTAGGAGAAGCGGTGAAAGTCTTCTTCGTCGGGCTGCTCCAGGGCCAGGCTCCAGTCCACGCTGCGGCCGTCGATGCGCACGGGCGTGCCCGTCTTCATGCGCGCTGTATCGAAGCCCAGCGCGGCCAGTTGCTCGGTGATGCCGTGGCTGGCGGGCTCGGCTATGCGTCCGCCGGGCAGCTGCACGCGGCCTATGTGCATGAGGCCGTTCAGGAATGTGCCGGTGGTGAGTACCACGCAGGGGGCGTGGAATGTGGCTCCCTGGGCCGTGGCTATGCCGCGCACCTGCATGGTGGCGGGGTCGATGTCGAGGGCCGTGACGGCGTCCTGCCACATGTCCAGGCCGGGAGTGTGCTCGAGCAGGCGGCGCCACTCGGCCGAAAATCGCAAGCGGTCGGCCTGGGCGCGGGGGCTCCACATGGCGGGCCCCTTGGAGCGGTTGAGCATACGCATCTGGATGGCGGCGGCGTCGGTGACGCGGCCCATGCGGCCGCCCAGGGCGTCGATCTCGCGCACGATCTGGCCCTTGGCTATGCCTCCCACGGCGGGGTTGCAGCTCATCTGGGCTATCTTGTTCATGTCGTGGGTCACGAGCAGGGTGCGCGCTCCCAGGCGGGCAGCAGCGCTTGCCGCCTCGCAACCGGCGTGGCCGGCACCCACTACTATGACGTCGTACCGGTAGTTCATCTATGCGTCAGCGATATGGCCCGGCAGCATGGCCAGGGCCTCGTCTTCGTTCTGTTCCATGATTTCGCGCTCGCCCGGGCCCTTGTCGTTGATGCCGCAGAGGTGCAGGATGCCGTGAATCACCACCCGGAGCAGTTCGCGCATGTATGTCGCTCCCACGAGGCGGGCGTTGCTGGCCACGGTGTCGAGCGATATGAACATGTCGCCCGCGACCACGCGGCCGTGCGAGTAGTCGAAGGTGATGATGTCGGTGTAGTAGTCGTGATTGAGGAAACGGCGGTTCACGTCGAGAATCTTCGCGTCGTCGCAGAAGATGTAGTTCACCGGGCCTAATATACGGTTGTGCGCAGCCACGACTTGTTCAATCCATTGTTCAAGTCTTCGGGTGTCAACTTCCGGGAGCTGCACCCCGTCGCATATCCACTGAAATGCTGGTGTCATCAGTCCGTAATTAGGACACAAAGTTAGTGTTTTTTTTTGAAAATACAACGGCCGGAGGCCACATAGCGGCATTAAATACGATTAAATAATTGATATATAGACCATTAAAAAGATTTCGGATGCTTTCTCCCGAAGACAAACGGGCCGCGTGGCCTCTCAGAATTGCAAAAAGATTCTATATACTATATTTTATTAAAATGGCTGTAAAACAGACTGATAGCTGATTTTTGCGGCCGTGAGAATCCAAAATTTGACGGCACGCGGCCTCCCGTGCGGAAATTTCTGAGAGAATTTCACTATCTTTGCCACTATGGATAAGAAACTTTTTCTGCTGGACGCCTACGCGCTCATCTATCGTGCCTACTATGCCATGATACGCGCGCCGCGCTACACTTCGGCCGGTCTCAACACTTCGGCCATCTTCGGATTCTGCAACACGCTCGACGAGATTCTCAAGAAAGAGCAGCCGGACTATATCGCCGTGTGCTTCGACCCCAAGGGCGACACCTTCCGCCACGAGGCCTACCCGGAGTACAAGGCCCAGCGCGAAAAGCAGCCGGAGGACATCTCGGCGTCCATTCCTTATATAAAGGAGATATTGGAGGCCTACCGCATTCCGGTGATAGAGGTGCCGGGTTTCGAGGCCGACGACGTGATAGGCACCCTCAGCCGCATGGCCGAGGCCGGCGGCTACATCACCTACATGATGACGCCCGATAAAGACTATGGCCAGCTCGTGACGCCCCGCGTGCTGCAATACCGCCCTGCCCTGGGGGGCAAGGGCTTCGAGGTGCGCGGCCCGGCCGAGGTGTGCGAGCGCTACGGCATCAGCCGCCCGGCCCAGGTGGTGGACCTGCTGGCCCTGGAGGGCGACGCCAGCGACAATGTGCCCGGTTGCCCCGGCGTGGGCGAGAAGACGGCCGTGAAGCTCGTGGCCGAATACGACAACGTGGAGAACATCATCGACCACGCGCCCGAAATCAAGGGCGCCCTGGGCCGCAAGGTGGCCGCCGGAGCCGAGCAGATTCTATTCTCGAAGTTCCTGGTGACGATACGCACCGATGTGCCCTTGGGCGACCTCACCATAGAGAGCCTGGAGCGCCGCGAGCCTGATGTGGACGCCCTGCGCGACGTGTATCGCCGCCTGGAGTTCCGCACCTTCCTCAACCGCCTGGGCGACGCCCCCGCGGCCCCGGAGCCTGCTCCCGCCGCCGCGCCCGAGCAGCTCTCGCTCTTCGACGAGTCCCCTACCCCACCCCGCTCCGACGCCCCTGAATCCGATGCCCCCGAAACCGACGCCCCCGCCGTGGAGCTCGAGCGCAACTACAGCCTGCTCGAAAGCCCGGCCCGGGTGGAGGCATTCCTTGCCCGCGCCCTGGCCGCCGGCGGCGACGTGGCCGTGGCGCTGAACGCGCCCGGCGAGGGAGCCATGACGGCCACGCTCGAGGGCCTGGCCGTGGCCATGAAGGGCGAGGCCGCCTATGTGGCCATGCCCGCGTTTGCCGCCGAGCGCGCCGCCATGGTGGACGCCCTGCGGCCCCTCTTCGGAGGCACGGCCACGGTGGTGGCCCACGACGTGAAGCGCGCCATGGTGGTTCTGCGCCGCGAGGGCCTGGAATGGACCGCGCCCTACTACAGCACCTCGGCCGCCCGCTACGTGCTCAACGCCGAGATGGGCAACGACCTGGCCGACGCCGTGTTCCGCTATCTGCACCTGCAGATTTCCGACTACCCGCTCGCGGCCACCGCCCGCCGCAAGCTGCGCTACCCCACCCCGGCCGAGGCGCTGGAGCCCATGTGTGAGCGCGCGGCTGCCGTGCTGGCGCTGGCCCCGGAGCTGCGCCGCCTCATCGAGGCCGACGGCCTCACGGCGCTCATGACCGATGTGGAGCTGCCCTTCATCCCCGTGCTGGCCGGCATGGAATGGGAGGGCGTGCGTATAGACCCGCGCGTGCTGGCCGAGATTTCCACGCGCATGCACCAGCGTCTTGTCGATCTCGAGGCCCGCGCCGCCGAGCTGGCCGGAGGGCCCTTCAACGTGGCCTCGCCGGCCCAGGTGGGCGAGGTGCTCTTCGAGCGTCTGGCCATCGACCCGAAGGCGCGGCGCACCAAGCGCGGCGCCTGGAGCACCACGGAGGAGGAGCTGAGCAAGTATGCCAAGGACCACCCCATCGTGGGCCTCATCCTGGAGATACGCGGCCTGCGCAAGCTGCTCACCACCTACGTCGACGCCCTGCCCCGCCTCATCGACCCGCGCGACGGCAAGCTGCACACCACCTTCAACCAGACGGTGACGGCCACCGGGCGCATCTCCTCCACCAACCCCAACCTGCAGAACATCCCCATACGCACCGAGGAGGGCCGCGAGATACGCCGCGCCTTCATCGCCGACCCCGGCGACCTGCTGCTCTCGGCCGACTACTCGCAGATAGAGCTGCGCCTGATGGCCGACATGAGCGGCGACCCCGAGATGGTGCAGGCCTTCCTGCACGGCAGCGACATCCACCGCGCCACGGCCGCCAAGATCTACGGCGTGCCGCTCGACAGCGTGACCGACGCCCAGCGCCGCGCCGCCAAGACGGCCAATTTCGGCATCATCTACGGCATCTCGGCCTTCGGCCTGAGCGAACGCCTGGGCATTCCCCGCGGCGAGGCCAAGGAGCTGATCGAGGGCTATATGCGCACCTATCCCGGCGTGCAGCAGTACATCGAGCGCAGCATCGAGGGCGCCCGCGAGCGCGGCTACGTGGCCACGCGCATGGGCCGCAAGCGCTATCTGCCGGAAATCAACTCGCGCAACGCCACGGTGCGCGGCTTTGCCGAGCGCAACGCCGTGAACGCGCCGCTGCAGGGCACCGCGGCCGACATCATCAAGATAGCCATGATAGCCATCGACGCCGAAATCAAGCGTCTGGGGCTGCGCTCGCGCATGATATTGCAGGTGCACGACGAACTCATCTTCAACGTGAAGCCCGAGGAGCTTCCGACGCTGCAAGACATCGTGGCGTCGCGGATGCGGGCGGCCTACAGCGGCCGCGTGCCCTTGGAGGTGAGCGCCGGCGTGGCCACCGACTGGCTCGCCGCCCACTAAAGGGCTTTTAAGACTTATAAGATTTATAAACGCCGCCGGATGGCGCGTTCGGCGGTGTTCATGGCCAGCGACAGCAGGAAGGTGGCGGCCAGGGCGAGGGCCAGCAGGGCGCCGGCGGGCAGCGGCCGAGAGGCGGTGTACTGCACGAGCAGCTGGATCACGGGCCAGTGCAGCAGGTAGATGTTGAAGGAAATGTTGTCGCGGCGCCCCTCCCAGGTGCCCCAGCGGCCCACCATCGACAGCCACACCACGGCTGTGCCCGTAACGGCCGGCTCGAGCCACAGGCCATAGGCGGGGNTNTGGCTNCCCAGGGCCATGAGCAGNAGCNTGGCGATGCCTNTGATNGTNCGGNGGTGGCGCAGCACGGGCAGGAAGCGGCACCACAGCACGCCCACGTAGAAGTAGCTGAGCTGGCCCAGAAACTGGCGGCCGAGGATGGAGTACACCTCGGTGCCGGTGCGGTTGTAGAGCCACACCAGCAGGCCGCGGTAGGCGCAGGCCAGCACGTAGATGCCCGAGAACACCACCGGGCCGCGCAGGCGTGTGCGCCGCAGCAGCCACACCACCAGCGGCGGCGTGGCGTAGAGACACCACTCCACTTTCATGGTCCAGAGCGAGGCGTCGACGGCCGTCGACACCGAGTGCTCGAACACGCCCGGAAGCCCCGGCTCGAGAAAGTTCAGGAAGCTCATATTTGCCGCCAGATAGCGCCAGAAGCGGCCGGATGTGAAATACTCCCATGCGCCCAGCGACGAGGCGGCAGAGAGGCCCAGGGCGCACAGCAGCACCGTGAGCCAGTAGGCGGGCAGCAGGCGCTTGACGCGCGAGTAGAAATAGCGGGCCACGCTGCCCTTGCGCAGGTAGCTGCCGTAGATGAGGAAGCCGCTGAGGGCGAAGAAGCCCCCTACCCCCTGGTAGCTCGATATGGGAAAGGGCACGCGGGCGCCGGCCAGCAGGTTGAAATGGTCGATCACCACGGCCAGAGCCAGGATGTAGCGCACTACGCCCATGTTGTTAGGCATGGGCACGGTGTAGGGCTTGCGTGGCATCGTTTACTTGAAGGTGTAGGTGATATAGGCCGTGGATTCCTCCGGGGCGTTGTCGTCGTGGCGGGTGAAGCGGCGGGCGCGCACCTCGGCCTCGACTGCGCGGCGCACGGCGGGGTCGGTGGCCGCTGGGGCGTCGCCGCCCTGGAATGTCACGGAGGTGACGCGGCCGGTGCGGTCGATGGTGAGGCGCATCTTCACGCTGCCCGTGACCGTGCTGGGCACCTTGGCATAGGCGGGGATTATCCATCCGCCGCCGGCCTGGCCGCTGCCGCGTCCGTTCAGGGCCGAAGCCACATCGGAGGGTGCTCCGCCCTGCCCCGGCTGCTTGCCGGTGGATGCCGCCGCGGCGTTTCCGGCGGCGTTGCGGAAGGCGTTCCGGGTGTTGGCCGTGGCGCGCCTGCGCGCCTCCTCCTCGCGTCGCTGCTGCTCGAGCTGCTCCTGCGAGGGGCCGGTCTTTTCGGGCTTTTTCGGGGTGGCCTTCACGGGC
>WFLX010103691.1_pt1 | contig 19342 bp, 25 predicted proteins | sample 4967041 | NCBI WGS metagenome assembly WFLX01 (sample SAMN12857096, study PRJNA449069) | gut metagenome | isolation source: stool from male and female vole | host: Microtus ochrogaster | place: USA:Florida | collected 2017
GATGATGGAGGATGTCTCCACATATCTATTCGGTGAGGATGGCAAGAGTGGTGCCTTCGGTTCCGACTTTGAGTTGACTCCGAATGAGGTTGAGGGACTTGCCGATAAGATTATGAAAGGCATGGAGGGTGTTGATGCCTATAACTCCGCTCTCGACCAATTAGAGAAAGTACTGAATGATAAGTACGGTCTTTCGATGAAGGGTGACAATGACGCTTCAAAGAGCGGTATGACGGCGGGATTGCAGTCGCTCACTGAGGACACGGGGGATTTACTTGCGTCGTACATCAACGGCATTCGTGGAGATGTCTCGGTAATACGTGCTAATTGGGACGTGCTTCTTGACGCAGCACTCCCTCAGATGAGCGTGATAGCGGAGGCTCAACTGACCGCACAGCGGCAGATTGCGGAGAATACGCTGCGCAACGCTATTGCAGCCGAGGCGATCCAATCTTCAGCTGAATTGATGGCGAAATACGGAAAAAGTATTGATGATAGGTTGCGTCGAGCACAGGCGGATAAGAGTACGGGATTTTATTTGAAGTAATGATATGGAAAATCTTAGCGAAACATTAAAGCGACAAGCAATCTCCCTCGGTCTATGCAAACAGTGGAGTGAGGAATGGGGCGATTGCAGCGCTCAGGCACTGATTGACAAATATAAAAAGGGCATCGACTTCTGCATAGAACATCAATACCCTTCAAATGAGTTTATAAAAGCAAATTTTNACCTTGCGCTGCTTCATANCAATCTTATCTATNTNGATGAACATATCAGTCTTGTTAGNGNACCGAGTGGGATTTATGTGCTGAACGGNGAATGCACCGGCACGCTTCGTTTCCGAGAATGGGCGGCTGCTACGGTCTATGTCCGGCACACATCAAAAGTCAGCATCATTGCCGAGGACTTCGCAAAAGTATTTGTGCGGGTCTATGATGAAGCGGATGTAGACGTGTGCGATGTCGGGGATGCCGTTGTGAGGGTCTATGAGAGAAAGTAAAAACACCTTGTCGAATGGCGGGGCGTGGTGCGTCTATAGGAAGTCTCTCAAAAATCTTCGTTGAAAGTGTCCTTTTTAGTGAGAGTTTCGTCGATTTTAGTGTTAGCGTTCTTCAAGAATGTATATAGAGAATTATCGGCAAAGTTTAAATCAACTTTACCTGATATAAATTCAACCCTTGCTTTCGAGAGCCCTCCGCTCTTAATTATTTGATTTATTTGATTTTTTGTGATTAGATACATTGCAGGCAGATAATATCTATACTTGCCACCCTTTTTCCCAGATCTCGTGGAAATGCTTTTTAAAGTGATATTATCACCAGTTTTAGTTTTAAGTAGGAGTCTGCCATCTTCAGCGATGCCATTATAATTTGACATATTGAAGTTTAGGACTAACCAATACTCAAAATCATTTGGATTCTTTATGTCCGACAAACGCTTTAAATAATATTCTACATCTCCGGTCAATGGAGGAGTAGTATTGTCAGTTAGTTGTTGTCCTCCGCCAGATACGCTAATAGTCCTCGTCCCATAAGCCTGAGAGTCCTCGATCTCAAGCTGTCCCCATGCCAGCATTGGCAAAATAAGCAGTAAAGTAAAAAATAGTTTTNTCATAGATNCGTTATTTAATAACTNTTTCAAAAATAGTTCCTATTCTTATTAATTTAAACCCTGAATGTTCAAATTCGATTTTATAACTTAATTCATCATCAGATATGCCGACAATCTGTCCCCACTCAAATAAATGATGAAAAATCTTGTCTCCAATATTGTATTGTGGAAGTTCTCTGTTTAAAGGGATACGGATGTTGGGTTTACGTGGTCTTCCTGTAACAGGAACGCTCTCTGGTGTCAATTTTGCTATTTTACACTCATAAATAAATCGTGAGACTTGCTTTGCATCTCCGGTTGTAGCATTATATCCTTCTGAATCCGTAAAATATAGATTGTCTTTGGCTCTTGTCATAGCAACATACATGACCCGGCGCTCTTCCTCTAATGCTAAGTCTCCACCACGCAATGTTTTTGAATTTGGAAATATGCCTTCTGACAATCCTGATATAAAGACATTTGGAAATTCCAATCCTTTAGATTGATGTATAGTCATTATTCTGAGCCAATCCTGCTCGCGCTGATAGTCCATATTCGTTAAAAGCGCAATGTCCTGTATATAAGATGCAAATGTTATATTTTCACCCTCATGTTCTTCTTCATAAAATTTTATGGCATTTACCAGTTCTTTCAAATTCTCCATTCTTTCTTCATCTCCATTGTTTTTTAACGTGGTTCTTATTCCACTTGTATCTAAAATATATTCCGCAATATCAGAGATTGAAAATTCTGTTTTTAATGCACGACAATCATTTATAAACCTACAAAACCATCTCGCCTCTGGCTTGTCTAACCTTGGATTTGATAGATTTTGGCTTAATGCCTCAAATAAAGAGCAGTCGTTAACTTCAGCTAATTTCTTAACGGTATCAACAAAAGAGGGTCCTAACTTTCGTTTGGGTTTGTTTATAATTCTCAAAAACGACATATTGTCATCCAATTCTATCAATTTTATATACGCTATTGTGTCTTTGATTTCCTCGCGCTCGAAAAATCGAGTTCCACCATAAATAATGTATGGTATTTTATTTTGGGCGAGAATCTGCTCAATGAGCCTTGAAGAATTAGAAGAACGATACAATATTGCAGTATTATTGTATGTGCCCTCTTTTGTGTAAATTTCTTTTATTTTTTTTACTATCCATTCAGTTTCTTCTTTTTCTGATTTAGCATGATGCCACCATACCGTGCTATCTCCAGCACGCATCGCTTTCATCTCTTTTTCAAGTCGATTTTTATTATTATAAATCAGATTGTTTGATGCCGTTAAAATAGATTGATAGGAGCGGTAATTAGAATCCAATATTATTGTTTTAGTAGCGGGATAGGCTGCATTCATATCTATAAGATAGCTCGGAGCAGCTCCTCTCCAAAGATAAATAGCTTGGTCGGGATCGCCTACTACAAATAGATTTTGGTTTGGCTCGCTTATCTTGTATGCAATTTGCCATTGGTTATCTGTGTTGTGTTGCTTTTCATCAACAAGAACATATACGATACGTTCTCCCCATTTTTTTAGAACTACAGGATACTTTTTGAGGACGTATAGAGTCAAATATATTAAATCTGAGAAATCAAGTTTATTGTATTTTCGTTGTTTAACTATGTAGGCTGTGAAAATTTTATCCCNATTTGGTGGACAATGNCTGTTCACATCATCCATATATTCCATGTAATTAATACANCCGCTCTTTTNCTTTATTCTGATGTCTTTTAGTGNATCAGAATACCTGATTCCGTTTGGACCAGTTGTTGGTATGTGTAACTCTGCAAATATTTCTTTTAAAAGATCGACACAATCTGTTTCATCCATTATATCGAAATTTTTAGGGAGGTTTAGTCTAAATATCTCTTCACGCAAGAAAGTTTTGCAAAAAGAATGGATTGTGCAAACATAATCTCCAACCGGCTCACAAATCAGTTCCTCAATTCTTTGCTTCATTTCTTTAGCGGCTTTATTTGTGAATGTTATTGCCAATATACTATTGGCAGAAACCCCTAATTCATTAACTAAATATGCAAAGCGATGAGCTAAAACTCTCGTTTTCCCTGAACCTGGTCCTGCAATCACGCGCACATATCCTTCGGTACATTTGACTGCTTCAAGTTGCTTTTCATTCAAAGTATCCATAATAACAAATATATTGTTTTTCATGGCTCTTCGCAAAACATGTTTTATAACATAAAAATATTTTTGTCTTTATTTGCAATATAATTGTCTTGTTATTTTCTCGGAAAATGTATANCTTTGCAGAGTGAAGTCATTCTTCGTGGTGGTTGAATGAGACAAAAGATATTCNGGACANCCTTGTGTGTAGCTAACCACCACCTTTGAGCGCGCATGGGGGTGTTCCTACTTTTAAAGTAAATAGGGAGATTTGTCCTTATTTGGATTTCCCTCCGAAATAAGATATGAACGAAATTCAAATTTTCAACAATGAGCAGTTCGGCGAAATCCGAACGGTATTAAGTGAGACNAACGAACCACTATTTTGTGCAAGTGATGTTTGCACCGCACTCGGATATGCAAATGGGCGCGATGCAATCTCAAAACATGTAGAAGAATATGACGTAGCGAAACGCGACATCATCGACTCACTCGGTAGAACACAATCCGCGTCCTTCGTTAACGAGAGTGGCTTATATTCACTTATCTTCGGGAGTAAACTGGATAGAGCAAAAGCCTTTAAGAAATGGGTAACATCCGAGATTCTTCCCTCGATCCGCAAACACGGAGGGTACATGGTAGCTAAAGAGAATGAGACAACCGAGGAATTAATGGCAAGGGCACTAATGGTTGCACAGGAAACACTTAAACGTAGAGAACAGCGTTTGCTTGAGGCTGAGACCAAAATTGCCGAGGATGCCCCGAAGGTATTGTTTGCCGAAGCGGTTGAAACGTCTGATTCCGTTTGCCTTGTGGGGGAGCTGGCAAAGATACTCAAGCAGAATGGCGTTAAGAATATGGGACAGAATAGACTTTACAAATGGTTGCGTTCGCATTGTTATCTCGGCAACAAGGGTGACAACTACAACCTACCTACTCAAAAGGCTATGGACTTGGGCGTGTTCAGAGTTATCAAAGGCAAGCGAATTGACAGACACACTGGAGGTGTCATTGTCACCCGGACAGCCAAAGTCACAACAAAAGGGTTGAAGTANTTTATCAATAAANTTTTNAATTGCGCAGCTGCTCTTTAGGTAGTNCATTTTCCCTCAAAGTTAAAAAGANTTAAAGTTTAGAGATTTGCATAATCCAAAAAGTGTGTTTAACTTTACACCGTCTATCATTTACTAAGGCGGCAGTTAAACCGCAAACATAAACCGTTGGCGGTATTTTTATACCCTGACGGATGCTATACGGCATCGTACCCCCGTGGAAATCTGTAATGGAGATCCAGCCTTAGTAGGTGATAGACGACGGGAAAGGCGATGCTTTTTCTGTATAGTTAACTTATTGTTTAATCTTTCATAAATTCGTCTATCAATGAAAGAAAAAGAAAACTTTTTTACCTGCCCTCGTTGCGGGGGTAAACACCCAATCAACAATGAGAATTATCTGTTCTATGAACAGTGGAAAAGAGCACTCGAAAATCGCCTTTGCGCAGATGCGGGTATGCCTTTTAGTAGTATTAGCGTACCCGGAGGCTGTTATTGGACTCTTGTTGATCGCGTTCTTATGCCGCTACCCCCAGCTACAAAGAAGTGGATTGAAGAAAATCCAGAACCAAAAATCAACAGCCAAGGGTTTCTTATAAAACTCGCACAGAGAGTTGAAGCACTCGAAGCCGCCCTCGCAGAGAAAGGAGGCGTGCGATGAGAACGATTGCCTACGACTTCAAACAGGCGGTTAAGGAAGCCAACGAGTGGTACACTCCGGAGGAGTTGTCGACCATGCTTAAAGATGCCGCCCTGAAACTTGCGGAAGCTATCCGAAGCTGAAACCGGAGAGGTCGAATTTGGGATTCTTGACATCGTCCCAAGCATCGAACTTCTTGCGGGATTCTTTGAGCGATGATGAAGAGGGGCGGCTGAACTTGTGGACCTTGCCGTTGCTGCCTTTCACGGTGTCGGTTTTCGGATAGACGGTTACGGAGCAGTCGGCACACATCAGGTCGATTTGCGCGAGCGTCATGCTCCACAGGTAGTAGAGCGGGGGAGTGACGGGGATTCCGAAGACGCGCAGGGGCTCGGCTAAGAACGGTCGGTCTTTGCAGATTTCCCAGCTTTGCCCGTAGAATGTTCGCGAAGGGAAGCTGCGACTTCCTCCCGGCTCATCTGCATCATCGTTTCCCTCATTCCTATCAGCAATGTGGTATTGAGCAAGTAGCTGCCCGGATCCGCTTTTTTTTTAATAAGGGCGACCGCCTCGACGAGCTCGGAGTCGGTGTAGCAACGCACGAAGTAGTACCAGCGCCATAGGATCCACCAGAAGAGTTTTATCTTGAAGTAGCTGTTGAGGCGGGCGGCGGCGAGGCACTTGCATGAAATAGAAAATTCGCCGCCCCCTTCCTTGAGCAGTATTTTGGTGATTTTGTGTCGCCCCCATCCGGTGAGGTTGCGGAAGCCGAAACGCCTTTCGCGGACGAGCGCATACTCGGTTTCATTCTCAACTGCGCCAAATAGCNTNCTTTCTTCGGCTAATGAGGGTTGCTCGGGAGCTTTGATACCNTNTGCCATACNATTAAATTATAAGNGCGGCGGCATAGAATACCGCCGCCCCGGTTATAGGGATTTACGATTATTCTCCGCCTTCTTCTTCAGCAGNGGCGGTCTGCTTGATGCCGATGTAGTAGTCGGCGCCGGTGCTGTCGGGAATNGGGGTGATTACGCAGTTGAAGTAGGAGGGGTTGTCGCCGTCTCCGAGCACGGGGGTGGCGAAGATCTCCACGTTGGGGAGGTAGACGCACACAAGCTCGTCGTCAGAAACGAAGAGGAGCGAGCAAAGCACCTTCTTGGGGGTTGCTGAATAGCCCTGGAACTTCACGTTGAGAGCGTCGTTGGTTGACGCAGCGCCTTTCTTGTTGCCGAGNAGNGANGCGATGTCGNCGGAGAACGNGGGAATCTGGAACGAAATGTCGGGATCGCCTTTTTTGGCGTAGGAGGTCCAGTTGGTCTGGNCGATGAGCTTGNTGCGGGTAACATCAGCCTCGCCCATNTTGAAGGTCACGCTCTCGTCAAGGANAGGGAGCTTGAAATCGAAATTTCCAGTCAGAGCCGATGGGAGCTGATTGACCTGCTTGTTGAGAAACACTTTCTCAACGCGACCGAGGACATCATGAAGGTCGCTCGGATTCTTGGTGGCGGTTATTTCTGCCATAGTCTATTGAGTTTAGAGAGTTAATAATTCTTTTGGATGGGTGTCAAAATCCTTGTGGATTCTGATGTTGAATTGGATAATGAGCGAGTGGAATCCCGCGCCGTCGGAGCCTCCGGGGAGCAATATGGGACGTGTGGCGAGATAGAGCGGCGCGCTTATAGGAAAGAGAGCCGTTACCGCCTCCTGCAACTGTTCAAGCCGAAAAGTATTCTCCAGCCCTCCCTGCACGTCGCGCGCGAATACAGCTATCTGCCCTGTTGTGAGCTGGTAGGTGTCGCCCGGCTGCGTGATTCTCTGCGGGATGCGTATAAGCAGAAATTCCTGCATGGACTTGTCTACAGCGTTGGGGCGCGTGGTGATGAAGCGATTCGGGGTAATGTCGGCGGTCAGCTCATAGAGCGACTGCAACACTTCCTTTCTGGGGAATACGATATTGCTCATGGTCAGTCGGGCATTGGTTTGAACATTGAGGGCACAAACATCTTGGCGTAGTCGAAATTGGCGGTCAGCACGTCGATATTCATCTCGTTTTCCTGATAGGCGGCGTATTCAACACCGTTGCAGACGACAAGGGCATAGCCTTTGGAGGTCGGCTTGTGGGATTGGAGGAAAGCGATGCTCCGCTCGGCTTCCATCGTGCCGTTGCTCCCGGTTTTTGCCGTGAATGTATGTTCCTGCACCTCTCCGTCCCATCGTTGGCTTCCGGCAAAGAATCGTTGTCCTCTGCCGAGCTTGCGCCTTAACGGGTGCGGGATGCTCCCTGCGGAGGTTTCGATGTGGATGAGCGCGCCATTGACATACACCCCTGCCGCGTAGGAGTTAATGGTGTTGCCGGTCATGTTGTGACCGTATGACACTCTTCCTTGCGTTGCGGCTTGGATGAGGTCTTTCGCAGCCGGGATGAGAATTTGATTGACGACGTGGGTCTCAATCATTTTTTTTGCTTTAGCCGTTCCTGCCCGTAATGCCGCCTCGTTGTTCATCGCCTTAGTTGCTTGGAGTGTTGCACAATACTGCCGTTCCGCCGCCATTTAGTTGGGTTGCGTCGACCATTACGATCCTCATATCCGTCTCAGCGCCGACAAGGTCGGTCACGTCAACGAGGTCTCCTTTTTGGATTCCCTTGACGATGCCGGGGAGGCTCACCCGATAGTCAGCTATGTCCACTTTGCCGGTCTTGTTGTCGCCGGTGTTGAACGTGCGGATATTGGTGGAGCTGCTCTTTCGGCATTCGCCCTCGTAAATGACCTTCACGCCATCTCCGTCGGGGTTGAAGCTTGTGGCTCCGACACGGCGGTAGATGCGGCACTGATGGGGAAAGCGGGGATTGTTCATCGTCTGCGCCATAGTCTCATACCTCTTGCGTGAACATGGATTGTGGACCGCTTAAGCACCGGTTCTCCCCACAATTCGCGGAGATTCACGTACTTTTTCCACCATTCCGCTATATTGGCTCCGCTGACCGTCCAGCCGCCCTCGGTGTGACTCCAAGAGCCGTCGACATCTTTGGTGGTCTCGCCTCCTACGGGAAGATTACATAGTTGGTAGTAGACTTCCGCTTCGGCAAGATCGAGCTCCTTTTGCGAAAGCTCGTCAATAGGCGTGTCGGCTTTTAGGTGACGCTTCGCCAGCACTACCCGCAAAGCTTTTTCCGACAACAAATCGGAAATTCCTTGCAGATAGTCGGCAACTGTGTAGACTTCTTCCGGAGTTTCGGGGTCCAATATGTCACGGATTTCCTCGCTCATCGGGATTAGCCTTCAATTTTAAGGTAATAGAAGTGACGAGTCTTGTTGGGCACGCAAAGACCGGTGACCTCGGACTTCACAACCTGAATCATGTTCTCGTCATTGAATACCTGTCGGAGAAGTGTACGTCCACCGTCATAGAGTGATACGCGAGCGCCCGGGGTCTCCATGTAGATGGGTTTACCGCACTGCACATCGCCAATCGCACCATCGGGCACATATACAAGCACGTCATCCTCAAACGAGGGAATCTCAACCGTGTCAATCTTACGAGTAGTGGGATTGAATTTCTCGATAAACTCCTTGTCGTCGATTACCGTGATTGTTGCGCCGATAGCATCCTCGATGAAAGTTTTCATCGCAGCATCCGATATGGTCTTACCATAAGCAAGCTTCATATCAGTGTCGGATATATCGGGACGGGTAGAAGTCACGTAGGCGATGCGGAAATAGTCGAGTTTTACAAGAGTGCGCCAAGTTTTCTTTGAGCATTCCCAGTGACCGGGACCGGCGAAGTCAATCTGCTCGGCGTTGTCTTTCACATCCTGCATCACTTCGATAGGTACGATTGTCTTACCAACCGCACTGTTCTGTGTGACTGTTCCATTTGCATTGCGCTTGTACCACTTGCTTGTCATTATATTCTTTGAGGGAACACCAAAGTCAAGTTCAAGAGCGATGCCAAGAGGATTGTTTTTCTTGTCGATGATAAGTTTACCTTCGTTGGAGACTACGCGGTTACGCTGATTGCGGAAAGTGTTGTAGTTACCGCCGAGGAGGTTGTCAACGCCGTTGAAAAGCAACTGCATGACGATATTCTCCATTTCGGGAGTTGTCTTTCCGAGTTCCTGCGCAAGCATCATTTTCTCACGGAGAATCTTGCGGTTGAGAACGATTTCATGTTTGAATGTAGGCAGACCGCCAGTTTTCAACATGAAGCCGTCTGTTGATTTGGTTGCGCCGTCTGAGTCGATGTCAACGTATGTTGCAACGGTATAGGGGCGGATTGTAGCCTCTACCTGCTCATAGGTCGGGTTAATGGGAATGTTGGGATTGAGCGGGAAGCCCATTTGGGCGAAAGTCTCCTCTGCGTTGTACTTTTCGGCAAACATATCGTTTACCCACAAGTCGAAAGCGGAGCGTTCACCGTCGCTGACATATCCCATTGATGCGAGACCTTTGGCTACGATGTCGTAAAATTCTTTACCTCGTGTGTACATTGGTTGTCAGTTTTAAATGATTATTATTCGCCTGTTCCACCGGAAGTGGGATACTCTTTGCCCTCACGCATGAATGAAATCATGGGTAGTTGCGGTTCCACTGAAGGCGGAATACCGTCGGCACCTGCGCGGTCAGCGTAGATTTTGCCGGAGGTTACGATTGCTCCTGTTGCGAGCACAGGGTTAGACGGGATGCAAATGTCGTTGAATAGAAGTCCGTTGACTTTTGCGAGTTTGTCAGCTGCACCATTAGCCTTTACGACTTCAATAGTGTTAGCCTGTTGGTCAAAAATCAACATGGAGCCGGCGGGGATCACATCGCCTTCTTTGTAATCCGCCACATTGAGGTTTCCACCGAAATGCTCGACCCTCTCCACGCGTACCCAAACGACAAAGTTTCCGCCGATTTCGGCGTTGTGGCTCCCGATAGTGTTGAATGTTCCGTTCTGATAAGCCATTGTTTTGTCTTGTTTTGATGGTTACTGTTTTTTAGGCAGTCGCCCNGCTTTTCTCTGTTGTTCTTTGAAAGCCTCACGACGATCTGCCGCTGCTTTTTCCGCTTCCTTGCTTGCGCCTTGCCGGTTGGAACTTCCGTAGGGAGCGGCTCCTTCGCCCATGTAGCGGCGGAGCTGGCTCTCATAGCGAGCTTTGGCTTTGGCGGTCACATCGTCGGCGGTGTCGTTTTCTCCGATTTCGACAGACTTGACGGCATCCTCCCATATCGCCTCGTTCGCGACCTTCAGCGACTTTGCCTTTGCGCTCACTTCGGAGCGGAGAGCATTTGCGGATGNNTTCNTTNCAGANTCNTTNNGNGNNNNTTCAAGCTGTTCNAGGCGTTTTTCGAGGTCGCTTTTTTCGCCCTTTTCGCCTTTGTCCTCGGGTTTGGTCTCCGGCTTGTAGTTTTTCTTGAAGTCGTTGACCTGCGCGGCTACGCTTGCGGAGAAATTTCCGTCGAGGGATTTGAGAAACTTTGTGTGTTTCTCCCAATAAGCATCATCGGGTTCAATTCCCTCGGCAGGTAGATTGCCGTCCACGTAGTCGCTGATTGTTCTCTCAGAGAGGGAGGTTTTTCCTAACTTCTCGTTGATGGTGGATAAGATTTGTTCTTTTTCCATTGTTTGTCAGTTGGTTAAATAAAAAAAAGAGCTTCAAATCGGAGCATTGCTGCTCGTCATCGAAGCTCTTGGCTTTCTTCTCCTTTGGGGAGTTTATGTCATTTTGTGGCGCAGGGAGGACTCGAACCTCCGACCTCTACCTTATGNGGGTAGCGAGCTGCCGCTGCTCTACCGNGCTATTCTTCGGACGCTGAAACCCGGATGTATTTTTTGCACCGGCGGCATTTGACGCGAAATAACCCTGCGACATGGAGGCTCTCTATTGCGAACAATTTTTGTCCGCAAACGGGGCATGTGGCAAGATTGTTGCGGTCGTTGATGTCCTGTTGGTTTGTGTCTTCTTGTGAAGATATGTTCATAGCTATGGGTTGTTGTTCNCAAATTTAAGTTCAATTTCTTATAAAACAAAATATTTGGCGAATAAAATGCTATTATATTCTATAAAATAAACTATCTTTGTGGATATATAAACATAGTAGAGCTTTCATTAAGCCGGATTTTCGCCTAACAGCGGATTTCCGGCTTTTCTTGTCATGGCGAAGGATATAGACATAATGACATTCTTGGATGGGCGCAAAGTGGTGCCCTATGATGAAATTGTGTCCTTGCGCGAACAGAAGGATTCCCGCTATATGATAGCGCAAAAGGGCGGGCAGGAAAACGCTCTTGCCTCTGACGCGGATATAATCATTGCCGGAGGAAACCGAGGCGGAGGGAAATCGTGGATGCTCTTGCTGTCGATGTTCTATGACATCTATAATCCCAATCAATGCGCCTTGATTGTCCGCAAGGAGCGTGACGACCTTACCAACCTTGTGAGCAAATCGGAAAAGCTGTTCAGCGACTTCGGCTCATATAACCGCTCGCAGGACTTGATGTGCTGGAATTTCAAGGCGGGCGGCTCTATGTATTTCAGTTATCACGCCGGAGCGTTGAAGGCGTTCCAGGACCGATTGCAAGGAAGAGAGTACAACCGCATCGGCATTGACGAGATAACGCAGATCGACTTCCCGAAATTCAAATATCTACAGACGAACAACCGAAACGCCTTTGGCATCAAAAGCCAGATTATCGGAACATGCAACCCGGACCCGGATTCGTGGGTGGCTCCTTTCATAGACTGGTGGATTGACGAGGACGGGTTTCCTATCAAGGAGCGTGACGGCAAGTTGCGATATTGCTTCATGAACGGCGAGGACGTGGGCGACATAATATNGGGCGACACTCCNGAGGATGTGTATGAGCACGCCAGAGATATANTCGACACAGNGATNAGCGAGGGGGAGGACTGGAGAAATTATATNCTTTCAGTTACTTTCATCCGCGCGGAGCTTGACGACAATCTCGCCCTGATGGAATCGGACCCGAAGTACAAAGCCAAGCTCGCAGGGCAGAGCGAGGAGCAGCGTCAAAGGGACCTGAGGGGCAACTGGCGTTTCAAGAGCGCCGGCGACGACCTTATCAAATGGGCGCACATGGACGCTTTCTACAAAAACGCCTTCCAATATGGGGACGGTGTGAAAAGAGTGTCATGTGACGTAGCATTTGACGGGGGCGACAATCTTGTGATGTGGCTATGGGTGGGAAATCACATTCAAGATATATACGTGTGCCATCATGACTCGGCTCGCACGGTGGAGATTGTGAAAGCCAAGTTGATGGAATGGGGGGTGAGGGAGGAGAATTTCACATACGACCTTAACGGCGTAGGGCAGACGTTTAAAGGCTTTTTCCCGAAAGCGATGCCATTTAACAACATGGAGGCTGTTGACGAAACGGTCAAACATCTATATGTGAACCTCAAGAGCCAAGCTGCGTACACATTCGCTATGGACCTGATAGAGGGTCGCATTTCCATCAACCCTGAATTGCTCGACCGCAAGCCCGGAAACGGGAAACACACGCTCCGGGAGATTCTTAACGTGGAACGCAAGGCTATACGCCGTGACGATTCAAAGGAGGATAAGGGCTGGGCTATTATCGTGAAAAAGGTGATGAAGCAAATTGTGGGATGCTCGCCCGACCACATAGAGGGATTGATCTACAAAAAGATTTTCGATATAAAAAAGCGCAGGCACACCAAGCCGAGATTGATGAAATATGTAAACCCCGCAAGATACAGATGATATGAACGCAAGAAATATAAAGACCAAACGACCGTGGCGCATCGTTCGCCCGCAAGGCTATTTGAATCACGGCTCTTTCAATGCCGAAAACGAGCCCGCAGCCCCTTCGGACACGCTTATTTCCGACATAATGACGCAGCCGGACATGCTGAGGATGTTTTACCCGTCGGGGCATATCATCAACGACCCGACAGTGTTTCCCGACATTTACCGAGAGGCTCAGGAGCCGGTGTATGACGCGGAGGGGAATGACACAGGCAAAACAATCCGCAGGGTGTACAGGGAATGTGTTCCTCGCTATGCTTTCGCCTTTCAACAGATAATCGCCTTAAAGCAGATAATTCATGCGACGGGCAATGACATTCAGTTTGAGATGAACACCACCAAGCCGACGCAGGAGCAGCGCGACGATTATGGGGAGTTTAGGGAGGGGTGGCTCTCTAAGGATAGCGAGGTCGCATTCTTTGAGAGCGTGAAATCGGAAAAGATTACGGCGGATTGCGCGTGTGTGGGCTTTCTTGAAAACGGCGTTTTCGGGTGGCAGACCTACTCGTTTAAGACCGGCTCGACGCTCTATCCTCATTTTGACAATAGGGGGAAACTGAAACTTTTCGCCCGCTCGTTCTATGACTATGACGAGAATGGGGAAATTGTGGTGGAATGGCTCGAGGTTTGGGACGACAAGTATCTGACACGGCTAAAAAAGACCGGGGAGAAGTATCAGAATGTTTGGGAGAAGATTTTGGGGGCGTTGGGAGCTCAGGGGTATACGGTTGTCTCTCGCAAGTTTCACGGATTTCTCGATATTCCGGTGGCGTATAAACGCAATGACGACGGACCGTGCTGGATGGCATCGCAAGACAGTTGCGACGCTTACGACATGTCATTCTCTCAGATGGCGCAGAACAATCAGGCGTTCGGAGTGCCGACAATGATATTTCAGGGCGAGGGTGAAAATTTCGATTTTCAACATGATCTCAACGGCGCTATCCGCACTATCTCTATGGGACCGGATGACAAGGTTTCGACGTTGCAGGCGGAATCGGCATCGGAGAGTTATCATAAGCAGCTCGATACGCTCTATAAGATGATTTACGAGCAATCGTTTGCCGTGATTCCTCCGGAGGTGCATAGCGGGGACTTGCCGGGCGTGGCTGTGAAGATGCTCTACTCCCCGGCTCTTGAGAAAGCGATGGCTGACGCAGCGGACTGGCAACCGTTTCTCAACGACATGGTGAGGATATTCGCGTATGGTTACGGCATCGAGAAGGGCAAGACGATCGATTATGCCAATCTGCCGCTCAAATATTGGATTAAGCCATACGTGCATGTGAACGAGAGCGCCGTCATCAACGACCTCGCTACGGGCGTGAATGCGGGCTTCATCTCTAAGCAGACCGCTTCGGAACGCGCGCCGGAATATACCTCGGTGGGCGAATGGGAGAGAATAACTAAGGAGCAAAAGGAGGCTCAACAGGCGGATTTGCTCTATCAAATAAAGACAAAGAACGCTACAACCAATTCTACCGCAACAAATGGAACAGATTAAGGATATTTCGCTTTATCGAGGGGATTGCCTGGAGGTGCNGCCTACGCTGGCGGACAAGAGCGNGGATTGCATNATTANCGATTTGNCGTATGCCGTGCTGAACAAGTCGAATCCGTCGGCGCGGTGGGATAATGAGATTGATATGCCGGAGATGTGGGAGCAGATATGGCGGGNCTTGAANCCTGACGGCGCATGTGTGCTGTTCGGGCAGGGTTTGTTTAGCGCAAAGCTGATGATGTCGCAGCCAACCAACTACCGCTATACGCTTATATGGGACAAGGCTCGCATAACGGGGTTCTTGAACGCTAACCGGATGCCGTTGCGACAGCATGAGGATATATTGGTGTTCTACCGGAAATTGCCGACATATAATCCTCAGATGGTGAAATGCGAGCCGCATGAGCGGAATCATCCTCGGGGGAACAATCCGAAAATCAGCAACAGGTGTTATGGCGACTTCAAGGCGTTGCCGGCTTATGTTTCGGACGAGAAGCACCCGACGAGTATAATACGGGTGCCGAAATCTCATGTCAACGGCAAGTTCTATCATCCGACGGAGAAGCNCGTTCCGCTCNNGGAGTGGCTGGTGNAGNCTTATACCAACGNGGGCGACACGGTTCTCGATTTTACGATGGGGAGCGGCTCTACGATGGTGGCGTGTGTGAACANCGGGCGTAAGGGCATAGGGGNNGAGCTGGAGNGTGAGTATTTTGACATTGCAGTAAAGCGAGTGACGGATGCGACCGAAGGAATCTGACATAGAGGCGGCGAAAGCGTATTTGCGGCTGCGGCTGGAGGCTGAGCGGTCCATGAGCTATAATTTGGAGATCGTGATGCGGGAAGCTGTGGAGCGGGTGGTTGAAATTTGCTATGCCGCTAAAATAGACCCGACCGTTGGCTCCTATGAGAATTTGCCGGAAAAGGTGAGGATGGCGATCGAGGAGGTGGTGCAGTGGCTCAAAGAGACAATTGACGATTATTTCCTGACGCTTGCAATATATGACCATGAGGAAAACAAGGATAAGATTTTGCCATTTATTATGGGGCGGAATCACGGCATGACTTTTGAGGAGCGGTTGAGCGACTATTGCGTGAAATACCGCAATGAGCTGCTTTTGCTTGTGGGGGCGGGGATGGCTCTCGGCATCGGGGCAAAGGCTCTTGCGAAGTCGATAGGGGANCATTTGAAACATCCGTATAAGAATCCGGATTTGGCGGAGGGTATTGCGGCTCCTTTGACGTATGGGCGGGGGAGGACTAATGCGATGTATACGGCGATCGGCGATTTGACACGGTTTGGCATCGGTCAGGCGTGGATGAGGAATCAGTATATAGACAATATGAGGGACGGTTGTGTCGGGTGGTATGTGGAGCGGGGCTCGAGTTATCCGTGCGCGCTTTGCGACAGCAAGGTGGGATTTCATGAGGATGACAGCNATTTGCCGNTATATCANNGCCATTGCTGCTGCATAGCCNCTNNTATATATATTATATGAAAATAATTGATATGAAACCAATCTATGAAGTGGGGCAAAGTCTTGCGTTTATCGCTCGCAGTAAGTGCGTCTATAACGGAAATCGCATTTCGGGGAGATGGATGCACTTTGTCGGATATGTGAAACAGGTGCGCCGTTCGCTCCTCGGAGTTCGGTATGTGATGAATGTTTCAAAGTCATCGGAAGTTTACATTGTTCCCCAGCGTGATATTATGGGGATAGTTAATAATAGAACAAAATCAGACGAAAATGGAAGTGACAGGTAATGTAATCGCTAAGATGCCGGTGGTTAGCGGCACGAGCAAGGCGGGGAACTCTTGGCAGAAGCAGGAGTTTGTAGTCGAAACATCTGGGCAGTACCCGAGGAAAGTGTGCTTTCAGCTCTTTGGGGATAAGGTTGACGAGTGCCCGGCGGTGGGGGACGAGGTGAAAGTGAATTTTGATCCTGAGAGCAGGGAATGGCAGGGGCGATGGTTCACTCAGTTGAACGCTTGGAAAGTGGAGAAGAAAGCCGCCGCGCAGCAAGAGCCGGCACCGGCGGCTCCACAACATCAGGATGCGGACAATTTGCCATTTTGATAATACTCATATCCGCCACGTGTGGATGTTGGAACGGGGGCGCAGGCTACGGCTTGCGCCTCTTGCTGTTATCGGAAATATCCCATCAGCTCCTCGGAATCGGTGCGGATGCTCGCTTGGATATATAATTGCGTGGTGTTCACGGAGGAGTGCCCTAACATGCGGCTGATGGTGTAGATGTCAACGCCGCGCAAATATAGGTTGCTGGCGAAGCTGCGGCGGGCATCGTGGGAGGATAGAAATTCCCATTTTTCGCCGTTACGCTCTTCGCCGGCTTTGAAGATCTTAACACGGGAGTTGATGCCGCATTTTTGGGCGATGCGCCGGATGGTGGCGTTAAATGCTTTGTCGCTCATTGTGAGTTGCGGCATGGTGCGGATGTATTCGGCGACGATCGGCTTTAGCGGAATGGCTGTTGGCGTTTTGGTTTTGATGGAGATATATTGCAGAGTGTCGCCAATGAGGTTTTGCTCGTTGAAGCGGGCGGAATCGGAGTGGCGGGCGCCGGTGAAAGCTGACAGGGTGAACACGTTACGGACGTAGCGCTCTTTGTCGCCCTNTGGGGTGTAGGNGATAAGNTGCTGCNACTCGTCCTCGGTNAGATATACGGNGGTGGAGGCGCATTTGCGCGGGGTCAGCACTTTGGCGTAGTCGCGGGGGAGCTCCACCTCTTCGGAATAGAGGTTTAAAACGGCTTTTAGTTTGGTGGCGTATTGGCTTACGGAGTTGGGGGCGATGCGTTCGCCCATGTAGTCGACAAGGCGTTGCAATCGTACTTTTGTGAGGTTTTCCCATGTCGCCTCGCACAGGTTGGCGGCTTCAAACATGCGTAGGATGTTGTCGGCATAGGCGGGGTATTTCAGTTGCATTGCCTCCTTTAGGGTGGTTTGGCGGGGCTGTTCCGGTGATGTGGCGGAACTGCTGTTTTTTCGTGAAAACAGGGCTGTTATTATGTTCATTTTGGAATGTAACGGGGTTGTTCGCCGTGAAAACGGCAAAGGTTAATAATGGTGTGCGGATGGTGGTTGATTGATGTTTAGATCTCTTTTGCGTTTACGATTTCGTTGCCGTCGATCACGCAATCAATATCGGCGGCGATGTAGTTTTCTTCGTTAAGCTCTTTTTCCTCTTCCTGCTCGGCAAGCTCTTTCATGACATGGCGGGCGAGACTCCAATAGGTGACGGTCTGAACGGTCGTGCCGTTTTTCCTTATCCGGTATTCGCCGCCATCTTCCCACCATGCGAGGACCGCCAGCAAATTGCCGTCAGTGTCCTCGACGTTGTAGCATGAGCATTCGCCGCCGCGCTGTCCGAGGTAGATCAACGAGCGGTCATCGTCGAAATCGTCGATATTGGCGGTTGATTTGCGGGCGGAGCAATTGGCGTAATTGTCTTTTAGGCTCTGTTCTGCGAGGGCGCGGGTTGCAAATAAGGTCTTTTCCATAATCGTAAATTTTTGTAAAGTTAAATAAATATCTGTAAGGTTGTTTGTTAAAGTTTTTGAAATTCGGGGGACGTTGCCAGTTAGTTAAATTCAACATTCAAGCCGAGCGCGGCAAATATGCCGGTTATTTTGTCGCTTATAAGCTCCACAGCCATCGCCAAGGAATCGGCGGAGGTATAAGGCTTATTTGCCACATGGAGCGCGTAACGGCTAAAATTACGATGTTGGTTCGGTTTCATCTCGTCAATGCGTGCCACGGCAATAGCACCGTTGCAAAACTCATATCCGCATGGGGTTTGCTCGATGTTAATTTTAATTGTCTGCATGTCTGTTTGATTTTTTGAGTTATAAGCCTAATTTGTCTTTAATCCAGTTCAAAACGATGAATAACACTATTCCAACGGGCAGAGCCACGCAGATCAGGAAAGTAAGGAAGCCGGGGCAAGCGGCGCAAACAATGATAAAAATGAGTACGAGCCAAACAATGATACCGATCATAATTTAAAGGGTTTAAAGGGTTATTAATTCGTTCCCCGGCTCGGTCGCAAGCCGCCGACGGTCCAAAGCCGTTGCCGGGGAGGGGTTATGTTACAGAGATGTTTTTTTACACTGCAAAGGGTTTGACGGTTGACCAATAGCGCGGATCGGCGCAACGAGCGTAACTCATGTTGGAGTAGTAGCAGCCATCCTGCTCGCTGATGAAGTGACCGAAGCGGCGAATATTGCCGGTAATGTCGATAAATGCAAATTTGCTGCTGCCGATCTTGCGGCGTATAATCTCATTTGCTCCCAGCCATCCGGAGCGGATGAACGCCGGCTCGAAGTAGTCACGCAAAAAGGTTTCCGAGTCGGTCATGCCGTTGCGGTTCGGGACCGACAAAATACCGTTGTGAGCGAACGCCATCTCGGCGGCTTCACCGGCGAACGATTTCCAGCAATGGCAATTTTTGAGCCCCTTTGCTCCGTGGGTGGCAATACGTGCGTGAATGATCATCGCAGTAGTGGAGGGGTCAATAGTGGCGGCAAGTCTGCGATATTTGGCGATGAAACGTGCGGCGCTCATGGTTTTGTAGGTCACTATTTCGCCGCCATGATTGTAGGCAAGGGCGAAGCCGTCGGGGTTGTTGTCTACG
>WFLX010065108.1_pt1 | contig 19332 bp, 18 predicted proteins | sample 4967041 | NCBI WGS metagenome assembly WFLX01 (sample SAMN12857096, study PRJNA449069) | gut metagenome | isolation source: stool from male and female vole | host: Microtus ochrogaster | place: USA:Florida | collected 2017
ACTGCGGGCTGAACATCATCAAATGATCCCAGTTAAAAATACGGCAGGTCGTACAGCAGCGGTTCTGCATAATCAGACGGAATGGACACCAAACCAGCACGCAGATCAAATCACATACGTAAAATACAACTGTGATCATAAATAGCAATGCATCATCAATTACCTTATGATTATACAGCACACCCAATACAATAATCAGTGCTGTCCATAAAATAAATACTTTATATGCAGATTTTGTTGTGGACACAATATACTGCTTGAGCCGCTGGNCATTCACTTTTTCCCGAATTGGACGAANTCGGAGTCGAAACAACTTCTGCGAACCAAGCGAAATCCTGTTCTTTACAGGAACTACCTGCAGCAACATACCAACCATCCAGATTGNCCATATTNTATGAAATGACGAAAAATGCNTGAAAAAATTCNANCCANNCNTAATCNCAAATGATTCTCTGTCTGCTACATACATCATCCCGCAAAAGCAGCATATCATGCAGCGCCCGACCAATTTTATTATGTATAGCTTCCGTATACCAGAGGCAGACTGCATCTTTTTATCTTTTCTATTTTTCATCTGTATTCCTATTCTGCCATTGCTTTATATGACTGATTTACATTGTCCTTCGTTTATATTATACGCCTCCTGATACTTTTTGCACAATCAGATTTTATAAAAGATATTTCAAAATTCATGACTTTTAAACATATAAATTATCAATTTAACGCTATCCGACCTGACTGAATAATATATAAAAAAACAGGTAAAAGAGAGATTTATGAATTTTATTACATCAAACGACGGAACAAAAATTGCCGTTTACGATTTTAATCCACAAGGAAAGCAGACGGTTTTCTTCATTCACGGATGGCCGCTGTCCCATCAAATCTTTGAGTATCAGATAAATCTGCTTACCGACTGTGGATACCGTGTAGTAGCAGTGGATTTGAGAGGTTTCGGCAAATCAGATACGCCTGCAAACGGATATTCTTATGCCCAAATGTCCGCCGATATTTATCAAGTAGTTCGACATCTTTGTCTTAAAAATTTTATTTTGGTGGGTTTTTCAATGGGCGGAGCAATTGCTTTAAGATATATGAATTGTTACCATGGAGCCGGCGTGTGCAAGTTGATCCTGCTTTCTGCCGCTGCACCATGTTTTACGCAGCATCCCGGTTTCCCATACGGAAAAACGCCGCAGGAAGTCGATGACCTGATAAGCCTCGCGGAAACCGACAGACCACAATTATGCCAAAACTTCAGTAAGCAGCTTTTTACACAGCAACATTCCAGCGCAGTTGTTGACTGGTTCATGGAAATCGCTTTGTCCGCTTCAGGAATCGGAACAATTAAAAGCGCTGTTGCCTTGCGTGACGAGGACAGCCGGAAAGATCTCGGATGTGTCCATGTTCCCACATACATTATCCATGGCGATAAAGATCTCATTGTTTCCAGCGAGCTTGCCGAACTACAACACAAAGGCATCCCCGGTTCAAAGCTGATAACCTTACCTGACAGCGGTCACGGAATCATTTATGATCAGCTTGATAAATTAAATAAAATATTCATGGAGTCTATTGCCGATTAATAAAATACCCTGTTACAGAGTCATTTTTTGCTCTGTAACAGGGTATCATTTTTTATTTACTGTTTATCAGTATGAAATAACAGAACCAAGGAAAAGGCAGAAAATATCTTCCCTCTTTTCTTCTAAAAACTCTCTTACCATGCTACAATCCACACTCCTTCCCTGATAAAGCATTATGACATCTCTATGTTCTTTTTATCCGCTTCCTTAAAACCTCTAATAACGCAGTCCAGATACTTTGACGTGCTTTCCATCAGTATCTTAGCCGCTTCATAAAATGAAACATATAAACCCGCTGTCTGTTCCAATACCGTGATATTTTGCCCCTCGCCCTGCAAAAAAGCTCTCATCTAATAGTTTTATAAAACTATTTAGCCATAATATTTTCTATATAGAAAGGATCTCTTTCTGCGCTAAAACCTCTTTTATATTCAACAAGTCCCAGTCCATTCTCCCAGTAATAATGCTCCCAGTCGTTAAGATTGTATTCCGTTGAACAGGCTCGGTCATAAATCACCTGATCCCCTTCCTGTCGCATCGAAAGATACGTTCCCCCTTCCCCCTCTTCCACATCATTCAGTATCCTTTCAAGAGAACAAACTAATTCTCCATATTCCATTAACCGTTCATCGGTATTTAAAACCGCCATGATCAGATGATCATTATAATCTATGTAAGTATCCCTATTTTTTAACGATCCGTCTGCGAATGACACATAAAAATCTACCCGGTAGATCTCATCCGGTGTTACATAAAAATACATTTCAAAGTCCCCTATCCACAAGTAAGCCGCTGCATAATCATCATAATCAAATGGCACAACGGATAGCCGGGCCAGACAGCCGTTGTCATACTGTTTTAACCAATGCAGTTCCAATTCATCCTCTATTGTTATGAAAAAATCGTTATATGTTATATCAGCTTTCAATAGAGATACATTTTGCGGAAAGAAATAAGGATTTTCACAAACTATCTCCCTATCTTCCGTCTGGTCTGTCGTTCCATAAAGGATATCTTCTAAATATACCAATCTTGTATCTTTGATGTCTTCTGCATCATAACCGCTCATATAACCGACAAGTCCTTTGCCTTCCTCCCATATGAAATTTTCATAATATTCCCGATCCCCATTTGCTTTAATATCCACTCTATTGTATGATATCTGATTTCCCTGCAGATCAACGGACGTATGCGTCCCCGCTTCCCCTTCCTCTAACATATCCTCCACTCCTTCCGGGCAGCATACCAATTCTCCATTATCAATTAACTTTTCATCCGTATCCAACATAGATATCAACAGAATATCATCATTCATATCCGCATCATAAGATCCTATGTTCTGCAAATCAGGATAAGATATCCGGTAAATTTCATCGGATGTGACATAAAAGTATATATTCATACGGGTTTCATCCATATAATCAGGCATATTATAGCTAAACGGCACAATGGATAATTTGGCAAGGCATCCGTTGTCATATTGTTTTAACCAGTGTAATTCCAATTCCACTTTAAAATTACTTTTGAACCAATAAGTATAATTGGTAATGGTAGTATCATTTTTTATACAAAAAATCTCAGAAGTCATCAAAGAAGTATTCTGCGGAAAGAAGTAGGGGTTTTCACACACGATCTCACCGTCTTCCATCTGACCACTTTGCAGGTTCTCCGCCTGATTGTCCGGCTGACTCTCTATCAGTCTTTCTGACTGTTCTTCTCCCAAACCATCCATTTGATTTTCACTTACTTTATCTCCAGCATTAACTATGTCCCCACTGACCTCATCCTGAGACTCATCTGTCATACAACCTGTTATAATCATCATTAATAATAAAAAGATAACTATTCTGCTTTTTTTCACTGTATATATCCTCCACACATTTCATTCACATAGTTTTTACCATCTTCTACATCATATATTCCTGCTACGGCCGCCAGCAGCAACCGATAGGTGCCTACCTGTTGATCAATAGTTCCCTCACTATAATTATTGTCGCTTATATATTTGCCTGATACATAAACATCTGTTCCGCTAAAACTGTATGGACTTATCCTATTAGGTTCATTAGGTTCATAATATTTATAATATCCCATACCATTATACGCTTCCGTAAAGCATACCATTGCAACAACATCGGTTGTATCATATGACAGATTAAAATTAATTATGCAGTATTGCTTAAGTTGTATTGCATGTTTAGCAGCCTCTTTAAAACTACTAAATGTTATTGTTTCCTTTTCTCCATTATCATTTCGATATGTATATGGCTCATTAAGACTATGCCCATCATGTAATCTAATACCAAATGTTCCGTCTTTAAAATCCTGTGGATTTTCCCTATAATGTATTACTGCAATTAATTGCGGCGGTATATCGATTTCTTTTGCAATATCTATATATACATCTTCATATTCCTCATAATAATAAAGAAAATCTTCCAAGTCTGCATCAAAATCCGCATTATCGAGATTATTATTAGTAAAGCTTTCTATACTATTAATCTGCATCCATGTATATGCATAAAAAATTTTACCCCAACGGGTATCCAAATTATTTTCTTCATTAAAATAAAACTCAATCAGGTCCTGGCAATTAGTTTCTATTTCTGATACCTCTTCTATTTCATAAAGATCTATCAACTTATCTGAATAAAAAAAGTATAAAAAGGGAACTATTGCCTCCGGTTTCCGCACATTATTAATATTTTCACTATTTTCTTTTATGAAATTTTCTAAAATAATTGCACCCTGTTCTATTCTATACTCATTATAAATTTTTATAATCGATTCAAATATCTCTGCTTTTTTATCATTATCTTGTATTTCATTTAAGTCTTTCAATAATCCTGGTCTTAATTTTTGCATAATATAGACTACTTGTCCCCAATCGTAATAACCATCATATTCCGAATCTGCCGCATACTCCAAAAAATTTTCTCGCGCACACCCAATATAATTTTCCATGATCGTATTATATGTTTCCTCTTTATTATAATTATAATAACCGTCAAAAATATCAGCGTTATTAAAATACTTTAACAAATCAAAATTATTTTCCATGATCCATGCCAAAACTCTATCTATTTCGTCCTGATCTGTTACTCCATGATCCCTAAGACACTGCGCCAAAACTCTTGGTCCCCTCACTTCAACAGGTTCAATAATATCCTCCCATTTTACTACAGGAATTTCAGTATTTTCTTCTTCATCTTCCATTCTGACACAGTTCTCATTCACGCTTCCTTTGTTCAGCAACGCCATATTGGGTTTGCCGTCAGTCATGGACTCCATAAACTCTGTCATTGTACGGACCATGGCGATCTGTTCCTTGATTTTCTCCTGACATTCCCTCATACGTCCCGCGTATCTTGTATCGATCTCCGCCACGTTTTCAAAAACAGTATTTACCCTGTTTCTTGTTATTTCATTAGTTTCCAGTACTCTTTCATGATACTTATCCACATACCTCGTATACGCGCTTACTGCAAGCTTATCCGGCCAGTTCCCGAACTCTTCCGCACTGCTCCCGCACCACTCCATAAAAGATTTCCATTCCCTGTTATCTATTTCATCCAGCATCCTGAAAATTTCCTGTCTTTTTTCTTCCGAAAACTCCCTTACCATGCCGCAGTCCACACTCCTTCCTCAAAATAGATACTATCGGAGAATGCCTGTTTTTGGCATTCTCCCGTGTGAGAAGTACTTCTCACACTGATATCTCTATGTTCTTTTTATCCGCTTCCTTAAAATCTCTGATGACGCAGTCCAGATACTTTGACGTGCTTTCCATCAGTATCTTAGCCGCTTCATAAAAGGAAGCATATACATCCGCTATCTGTCCCAGCTCCGTGATACTACCCCCTCACCCTGCAAAAAAACCCTCTTCTAACAGTTTTATAAAAATATTTAGCCATAATATTTTCTATATAGAACGGATCCCTTTCTGCGCTACGGCCCCTCCTATATTCAACAAGTCCCAGTCCATTTTCCCAGCAATAATTCTCCCAATCAGTATAATTATATGGTGCTACATTTGTTCTGGAATATATCACCTGCTCCCCATCTTGTCTCATTGAAAGCTGAATCCCTTCTTCCCCCTCATCCACTACATTACATATTTCTTCCAGCGAAAAGACTAATTCGCCATATTTTACTAATCTCTCATCAGTATTTAAAACCGACATTATCAGATTATCATTATGTTCAATATAAACATCCATATTATCAAAAGTTCTACCAGCGGAAGCGTAAGATGTTCGATAAAAATAAATTTTTTCTGAATCTTCAAGCAATCCATCATAATAAGAATTAAAATATTCCGAAGCAACATAAAAATGTAAACGGTATATTTCATCCGAAGTCACATAAAAATAAAAATTAAAATAGGTCATATCCATATAGTCCGGTACATTATCAAATGGGGCGACGCTTAATCTTACAAGACACCCATCGTCATATTGCTTTAACCAGTGCAGTTCCAATTCATTGCTTTTTGTTGTAGGTCCACCATATTCAAATTGATCCTCATATGTTAAATCGGCTGTCAGCGAAGAAACATTTTGCGGAAAAAAGTATAGATTTGTACAAACAATATCTTTGTCTTCCGCCTGATCCGTAGTTCCGTAAATTATATCTTCTAAATATACTATTTCCTTCCTGTCTCTGACTTCTGCGTCATAACCACTCAGATAACCAACAAGACCCGTTCCTTCTTCCCATATGAAATTTTCATAATAATCCGGTTCTCCATTTTCCCCGATATCCACTCTGTTACAGAAAATCTGATTTCCCTGCTGTTCAATAGATATATGTGTCCCTACTTCTCCTCCTTCCAATTGATCCTCTATATTTTCTGAACAACTGACCAATTCTCCGTTTTCAATTAACTTTTCATCCATATCCAATACAGACATCAACAACGAATCATCATTATTGAATGTTATAAGTTCATCATTCTGTACAATATAAGGGGATATCTGATAAATTTCATTAGCTGTCACATAAAAATATGTATTTAAACGTGCTTCATCCATATAACTGGGCATATCATCAAACGGCACAATAGATAATTTTGCAAGACATCCCTTGTCATACTGCTTTAACCATCGTAATTCTAATTCTGCGATTGTCCCTGCTTCCGTAATACGAATATAAGGTATCTCAGCAGTCATGAAAGAAGTATTTTGCGGAAAAAAGTAGGGGTTTTCACATACGATCTCTTCCGTCTGAACATCAAGTGGAGCATTTATCTGAGAGTTTTGTACATTCTCTGTCTGTTCCCCTTGCGGATTTTCCCTCAAACCATCCATTTGGTTCTCGCTGACATTATCTCCGTCATTGACTATATTTTCACTGATCCCATCCGATGCACAGCTTGTCATAAGTATTAATAATAATAAAGCCAAAATTTTAAAAATCCTTGTTTTTTTCATTTCAAACCTTAAAATAGTTTTTTAAATTTTATATAAGGTAGATTTCCTATCCCAGCCATTAAGAATATAACTGGTAATTTTATACACTCTGTGACCATCCCCATTTGTATATTGATAATTATTATAATATGCAGGGCTTCCGACCAAACCGTCAGTTGTATCTGCATACATCAATTCTATTTGTACGTGGATGCTCCTTGTTTGCTGGCAGTTTTAATCTAAGTTATAGTTTTTACTCTTCTTCCCTCATATGCTTTGCGTATCTTGATTGATCTATGCCATACTTTCAAAAACTGCATTTAACTTGTTTCTTTACAATTCCTCAAACTGCATTTCATAATTAGCCATCATATAATAAACTTTAACAATTTCCCAACTTCCATCCTCTTTTTGTTTCATTATAACCAGCATCTTATCATTTTCCCCCAATGCGTCATATTGGCACAAAATACTTCCTGTTGCATATAAATATCTTTCTTCATCAAAAGATAGCTGCCAGCCTTTAAAAAAACAAAAACCATGAGCATTATTGCCTTCACCAGTCCAAATTTCTCCTTGAAAATTTTTTTCTTCAGCATGATTAATTGCAAGCGTATTCAAGTCAACTTCTTGCAAATAATCAATAGGAGCATTCGGCTCATTGCCATATATTTCATACGGGGTAAAATTTGTGATTCTTCGATTTATCCTTAGCTCATACCAGCAATCATCCTGTCCCAGAACAACATCTTCCGTATTCCAATATGATAATCCCGGCATTTCCTCTTCATTATTCCAACATGCCAATCTGGAATCCAATAATAAATAGTAATTATCTTCATAATTCAATATCTTAGCGGGTCTTCTTTCATCTCCTCCTCCATTAATAACTATCCATTGCCCCTCAATATATTTTAAAATAAACATAGCATGATTCCAGTAGCTCTCTGTAGCATATAACACATACTCATCGTCTCCATCGTTATCAATATCTATTACCTGTAAGGTCGATTGAACATTGCCGGGGGCGTAACTGTTTGCAAGCGTCTCAACAAGTTCTGTATAAAGAGCATCACCAATATCCTCCCTTGTAACTTCTCTACAGTCAGCCTCATATTTCTGCCAGTCACCGTCCCCCTCAATAATATCATCATTATAATGTAATAATATATTCTGCAATTCTATAGGAAATTTATCTGAATAATTTCCAACTGATACTTCTCTGGAAAAATTCTCCGAAATATTAAATGTTCCACACGTATCATATATATTAGTGATATTATAATCATAAACACTAGAAAAATATTTTTCCGTTTCATTTTCTGATACCATATTATCTTCTGCCAATATAAAATTATCTTCAATTTGTTCAGACATTTCATTATAATTCACAGAACATCCTGTCATAAAAAGTAAGACGTATACCCCAAAATATATATTATATTTTCTCAATTTTTAGTTTCCTCCACTTTAATTAATAACCATATTTTTAATAATTTTCAAAAAATTTTAAAATAATTGATATGCGAGTTATATAAATCAACTCTTTCCTCCATCCCTATAGGCACATCATCATCATCTACAGTGATCTTTTGAGAATCTTCATAATAACTTAAATATATCTTACCATCCTCATAATATACTTCATTTTCGGGCAAGAACATTCTTCCGCAACCCCTTGCACCATACCCCGAACGATTAACAACACATTGGACTCCAATAAACATCGCATATAAATTGCTATTATTTCCATATTGCTCTATAGCATAATTTATTGAATGATGCTCGCCATTAAAAGTTATTTTATCATCGTAAACGCACCAAAACCAAAGTGCGGATTCGATAGGATAGTTTATCGAAATATATTCTGCCATACTCTTACTTCCAAGCAAATCATCAAAGCCTTCCTCTTCCGTTCTGCCTGTTATATATTTCAAAAAAGCTATTTGATTTGCTTCAAGCGTAAGCTGTAGCAAACCTGCCCCCTTTTCACTATCAGAATAGTTTTGACCATCAAAATATTCTTCATTTCCATACTCCAACATGCTCCTTCCTCCATGGCATTCTTGTGTTATTGTAATTAAAAACAATATTATACTCTTCTCATCCGTAAGCCCATATTCCAGCATTAATTCCCTCATTTCTTCTATAAAATTCTCGTCTATATTTTTTTTTGCCGCATCGATATNCNAACCTAACTNCNTCANCGTATTCTCGNTTACATAGATTTTTAAAAATTCNAACCTTACCTGTACCTTTATCTCATCAACAACAGAACTAGGAAGACTATTACAGGAAATCCAATTTATGACTTGTTTAAAATATCTGTATTGTTCATCATTTATAAGCCCATCTTTAAACCAATTGTTTATCTCTTCCTTGCTCGTCGTAGAATCTATTCCTTCTGCCCTTCCTTGAAGAAAATCTAAAAATCCTGGCGTTTCTTCCGCACTGTCCGATATTTCTTGTTCTTCTGGATTTTCTGCACCGTCCATAGACTGTTCCATAGTATTTTCTCTTTCTAGTCTAATGCTGGTATCATTCACATTTCCTTTGGTTATCAATGCCATATTAGGATTGCCGTCAGTCATGGACTGCATAAACTCTGTCATTGTACGGACCAAGGAGATCTGTTCCTTGATTTTTTCCTGACNCTCTCTNATACGTCCCGCGTATCTTGTATCGATCTCCGCCACGTTTTCAAAAACAGTATTTACCCTGTTTCTTGTCATTTCATTGGTTTCCAGCNCTCTTTCGTGATACTTATCCACATACCGTGTATACGCGCTTACTGCTAGCTTATCCGGCCAGTCCCCGAACTCTTCCGCACTGCTCCCGCACCATTCCATAAAAGATTTCCATTCCCTGTTATCTATTTCATCCAGCAGTCTGAAAATTTCCTGTCTTTTTTCTTCTGAAAACTCCCTTACCATGCCCAGCCACACTCCTTCCTCAAAATAGATACTATGTGGAGAATGCCTGTTTTTAGCATTCTCCTGTGTGAGAAGTATTTCTCACACTGATATCTCTATGTTCTTTTTATCCGCTTCCTTAAAATCTCTGATAACGCAGTCCAGATACTTTGACGTACTTTCCATCAGTATCTCCGCCGCTTCATAAAAGGAATCATATAAATCCGCTGTCTGTTCCAGCTCCGTAATAATCTGTCCCTCACCCTGTAAGGAAGCTCTTTCTGCCGCCGGATAACTGGCAGGCAGTTTTTGTAGTCCATTGATACATTCCCTTATCGATCCATATTCCAGTTCCAAACCTGACATATTTTTCCGCCCCTTCCTTAATACTGATACTGATCCTGCTCGCAGATCTCTTCCAGATAGCTGCCTGCCAGATCCCTTGTCTCTGTTGACACTTCCAGAACAACCTGCTTTAGTTTTTCCGCATACTCCAGATAGGATTTCAATCTGTCGGCAGTATCTCCCTGTACAATTCCGTTTTCCGTGACCCTCCTGATGGCGTCTATATAAGAATCTATCATACCCTGCAGCTGCTTCCCCTGCCTTTCAAAATATTCCGCCATTTCATTAATATAGTTATCATCAACAATCACCTTAAGGTATCCCATAATTATTTTCCTCTTTTCCTGTTTCTTCAGTTTGCGTTCTACGTTCCCTGACTGAGACTGTTAATACTGCTGTTAAGACGCGATATCTTACTTCTGCAGCTGCTGATTGTCGCATGTTGCCTTTCTATTTCCCGTCCAACCTCTGTTTTTATCTCGTCCATATTATGAGACGCGCTGTTATAGACCTCTCCATTTAGGATATCGTCCAGCACACACCCATATGCATCCACCAGATGGTCTTGATTCAATATCCCTATAAAATCCTCCCGTTTTGCCTTCCGTTTGCTTTTGGAATCTCCCACTTCCGTATGATAATCATTACATTTTTTCTGAAGAGCTGTCAGCTGACGGATGTTTTTTTCTGCTTCCGCAATTCTCTGCTCTGTAGCTGCAATCTCTCCTTCCAGCTGGGATATTCTTTGATGAATTTCATTATCTGTCATTCCAATCCATGATCACCTTTCTCATTTGTTTGTTTGATTCCCTAAAATCATATTTCCTCAAATATCTTTAATTTTTACAAACCATAATTTTATTATATTTTTAATACAATAAAAACACAATATAAAACATTATTTTTAATAAACAATATTATTGATCATATTCACATTAATTTCTAACTTAATCAATTGTATATTTATCATTAACAATGATCTAAAACTAATATATATAATTCAAAATTCTAACCTGGAAAAATAAAAAAGATCAGTAAGAAATCTAATTCTAATACCTTCTATTATTATAAAACTGTTACTAATCTTAAATGGAAATGACTTTTACAATTATGCAAAGAATATTTTTAAGTTTTCGCAAACTTTATGAAAGAAACATAAATTATTAATGCATCAAATATAGAGAATAACAAAAAAAGAAGCACCAAAACCTACTGTTTTAACGCTTCTTTCAACGTTGGTGAGGTGACTCGAACACCCGATCTTCCGCTTAGGAGGCGGCTGCACTATCCACTGTGCTACACCAACTGATATTTTTTCGGACTTATCCGTTTTCCTAACACATCATATCAAACATTCCCTTGATTTGCAAGTCATCTTCCTTTTTTTCTAAAAATATAGAGGCAAATACCTATGAACTTTTCTTGATCCAAAACTCTAAGTATTTCCTGCGTTTTTCTTCGTCCGGCAGCATACCTGTATATAACTGTACCAAAACATCTTTCACTTCTTTTGCCGGCGACAGAGCACATGTCATATTTTCTTGCTGTCCGGATANGATCAGNTTAACGTAATGCGCCCNAAATATCCTGCTCTNTACACNAGTATCGACTGCACCATTTCTCTGATAAAACTGCAGCCTCCGAGCTGCCATTCTCCTGTCTGGCGCGTCGTCAGGATATTCGCTCTCGATCATCAATTTTCTATCTTGATAGTACGTCATCAGTTCCTTTAAGATCTGTCCTCCGTATCCTTGATTTCTTTTCTCGGAAAAGGTACCCAGATAGTCCAATAATCCATATGAGATCCCTTTGGGTAAAAGAACAAGGGCGTAACCTACCGGTTCTTGATCATATACGAATAAACTTTCATAGATTCCCTGCTCCATCATATCAATAATATTGTGCAGTGGTTTTAATTCCATTGATGGAAAATCCCTTGTCATCCGCGTTTCATATATTTTCGTGATTTCCTTCTCATTCATTTTCTGAAAAATAACTGACATATTAATCATGCTCCTCTAAAAAATTATATGTAATTTTAAAATTTAAGTTACAGCATATCGTCCAAATGGCATTCTGACATTTAACGGCACAGTTCTTCCAGCAATCTGTTGACCAAAGGGAGCTGATCTTCTTCCATACCGGAATAATTGATGACCAGCGTATGGGTATCCGTCGTTTTCCCGAATCCTTCCAAGCCATTTCTGATATAGCACTCAGACAGCGTCAGTACCCGATAGCCCATCGCCATAGCTTTCTCCACCATCTGTCGATCTGTCAGGGAAGTCTCAAGTTTCAACAGAAAATGCAATCCCGCTTCTTCCTCGGCAATCTCCACTTTCGACGCAACAGAACTATTTTTAATACTCTCGATCAGGCGTCTCTGTAGGTTCTTATAATAAGTACGCATACGATTGATATGCTTTTCAAAGTATCCTTCTTCGATAAATTCCGCCAGTGTAAACTGGTCAAATGTGGATACCGTACAGGAATAAAATCCAAGCTTCTCATGAAACTTCTCAGCCAGATACGGCGGCAGAATCATATAACTGATCCTGATCGTGGAAGAAAGGCTTTTGGAAAATGTATTCATATAAATGACCTTCCCCTGCATATCGATACTTTGCAGCATGGGAATGGATCTGCCAACCATACGGAACTCCGAATCAAAATCATCCTCGATGATATAACGTCTCTCAGATGCCGCCGCCCAATTGAGCAGCTCGTACCGCCGTCCGATCTGCGTAACGATTCCCGTTGGAAAATGATGCGCCGGAGTAATATGCAGCACATCCGTATCAGATTTTAAAAGCTGTTCCATACTGACGCCCTTCTCATCCATCGAAATCGCACGGCAGACTACATGATGGCTCTGATAGATCTGATAAAGCTTCTTATAACCGGGATTTTCAATTGCATAGATCTTATCATAGCCAAGCAGTTGGATCAACAGACTGTATAGATACTCTGTCCCTGCGCCGATAATGACCTGAGAGGGATCGACTTTCATCCCCCGGAAGGCTGATAAATGCCGGCAGATCGCAACGCGCAGCTCATACACGCCATTGGCGGGAGAAGGCGTCATCAGTCCATGCGGGTCCCGTGCCATGGTCTCCTTACTCAGCCTTGCCCAGACAGAAAACGGGAAATGGTCCGGATGGTTCCGGTTGCTCGCAAAATCCGCTAATATCGTGGAAGTATCGTTTCTGAGGAATATTGTCTCATCTTTCCTACCCGAAGTTTCTTCTCTATAAGATAACCGTCCCTTTTCCACTGCTGAAATCTCCTGATAGCTCATTCTTACAGCATCCGGAATTGCCTCTACGAAAAAACCCTTCTTCGGAATAGAGTAGATATACCCCTCTGCCAGCAACTGTGCATATGCGTTTTCTACCGTAATCACACTGATCCCAAGATTTTTCGCAAAGCTTCTTTTAGAAGGCAGGCGGTCATTTTCTTTCAAATTGCCTGCTATAATATCATTTTTCAGGCAATGATATAAATGCTGGTATAATGTTTCGGACCCGATATCCGTAAATGAATAGGTGATCATAGTCAGCCTCTTTTCTACACTGCTTTAGTATATTCATATGAAAAAAATAAGTTTTAAAATCCAACTGACCTTATTAAAAATATATGAATTGGATATATATATATGTCCAGACTAGTCTTATAATACAGTTTATCTTATAAAAAAGCAATATCATAACGGATATCATATATCTTACTACTATTGCAAACATTTAATTTTAAGAAAGGAATAAAAATAATGGATCAGAAAATTTTAACCATTCAGGACATCTCCTGTGTCGGACAGTGCTCTTTAACCGTTGCGCTCCCCATTTTATCCGCCTGCGGTCTGGAAACTGCCATTCTTCCTTCCGCGGTACTATCAACGCATACCATGTTTCAGGATTTTACCTTCCGGGATCTGACAGAAGATATGCCGGAAATTTTAAACCATTGGAAAAAAGAGAAATTTACATTTGATGCCATCTATACGGGGTATCTTGGAAGTAGCCGCCAGATCGGATACGTCAAAAATATCTTTCACTCCGTTGCCTCTAAAGACTGCAGCCTGATCGTCGATCCCGCTATGGCGGACAACGGTAAGCTCTATCCGGGATTTAACGAAGCGTTTGCCGCAGAGATGGCAGGGCTCTGCAAAGAAGCGGATTATATTCTGCCCAATCTGACAGAAAGCTGCTTTATGACAAATACGGAATATAAGGAAACTTATGATGAATCGTATATTGACCATGTACTGGATCATCTTAGAAAATTAACGGATGCCACCATCATCCTGACCGGTGTTTCTTATTCTGATGACACCACCGGTGTCATCGTTGCTACGAAAGATACAAAAGAATACTACAAGCATCGAAAATCTCCCCATAGCAGCCACGGTACGGGCGATGTCTATTCCTCCGCATTTACAGGCGCTTTCATGAAAGGGCACACCCCCTATGAAGCAGCTAAGATTGCCGCCGACTATACGTTAGCATGTATAGAATATACGGCAAAAGATCCCGATCACTGGTATGGAGTTAAATTTGAGCCGCTGTTAGGCGACCTGCTGCGTGCACTATAAAAAACCTGCCTGATAGAAGACTCCTTGTTTTTCCCAAATATATGATAACTCCCAATAAAAGACCACTATATATCTTTTTTGGGAGTTATACTTTTTTATTCTTATGTTATTCTTATGTTATTTTACAGCCTTTTTAAATATATCAAGCCGCCTAATCTTCAAATACCTGCCTTACTGCTTTCTCCGCCTCTTCTTTTGTTAAAGTAAATTCCTTCATAATTTCTTCCATGATCTCTGTATCGGAAAACTGCTTCGACAATTTGGCAATCCTTCTGGTAACTGCCAATTCTTTCTGCGCCTCTTCCCAACCTTCTTTTCTGCCCTGTTCTCTGCCCTGTTCTCTACCCTCTTCTCTACCTTTTTTTCTACCTTCTTCTCTGCCTTCTTCCAAACCCTCGCGTCTTGCTTACTCACCGGCTTTTCTCTTCTCTGCCTGAAAACCAAATGTTACTTCCTCAAATAATCTTCCCATCTTCCGCTCCTTAATCTTTGACACCGCAGTTTCCGTCTCATCCTCTTCCAGATTCATACTGTAGAGCAGAGCGCGCAGCAGATTCTCCATAATGTCCAGCAGGTATTCCGGCGTNTCCTTTAGGATACCTTCCACCTGCTCNTCCGGAAGGCTTATAAACGCCTCCATGTCNTCCACNCACCTNATCTTATTNATTAGCATCGCAAGCGATATCTCGTCGCCTTTTGCCAACAGTTCTTCATTGCTGTAATCATGCAGCCCTACCATCTGATACTTAAAATGCGGCAGATATTCCCCTAACAGTTCCCTGCATAGTATCCGGTCTGCCAGATCCATTGGCGCCGTCCACTTTCCTCTTCCCTCATAATATACGATCGGAAGAATCGGCGGATATCGGAAATCCTTTCTGGCGCTGATATGAGGATATTTTTTCTCCATCTCTTTCTCATAATCTTCCCAGATATGGATCATATACCGGAGTAACTGCATGGCTACATTATACTCTACTTTTGTCTTATGTTCAACCAAGGAAACAATATAAAGCGGCAATTCAAGCGGATTACTGCCTTCTTCCTGGTGTACATATCTGGCAATATTCACCTTCTTTACGGTATCACTGTCCCGCTCCGTACTGTAAAGCGGCACATAACGCTCTGATACGTCCTCAATATCCTCCGGCTGGATGTGCCGCAGGATTTCCATATCCGCATAATCCCTTAAAAACTGCGAACAGAGAATATTATTGCCAAAGATCAGCTTGCTGCNACTGTCCCTAAGCTTTGGATTGTTAATAAGTGTCGNTTTTTCTTTTGCCATAGAATCTCCTTTCGTTTTCTGACGCTAACCGCTGGCAGTTTTGGCTGCACGGCGTCTGTACCGGCAGGAAACCCTTCATACCGTTCCATCCGTCACGCTAAAATAAAAATAGTGCTCTAAAACTAGCTCATTTGATATTTATGGAGCGATTCGCTCCCTGCATCTTCCGGATCACCGGAAGTCAGATATCGTATTCATATGATCAAACGATATGATACGACTTAAAATGTATGTTTACTATANCACGACTATATAAAGAAAGCAAGATATTCTTTTTTGAGAAAATATGATTACTTGACAGAACAAAGCAGCCTCTTGTCGAGGTCTGTAAGCATAAAAAACTTTATCAATTAGTCTTCTCCTACCAGATGTACGGTTTTATACTCATGCCCTGTTGCCGGCAGAAATGTTTCTATAACATCGCTTGTCCTTATCTTTAAGCTGGACGTACATACGCAAGGGTGGCATCCGAGATATTCTCCTTCCAGCACATCCTCATCAATAAGAAGCTGGACCACATGATCCTTATCATTCATAAGCCCCATGATGCTGACAGCCCCGGGTTCAATGTCAAGATATTTCAGCATATCCTCCGGGTCTGCAAAGGACAGCCTTGGGGAATTGATCTGGCTCGAAAGCTCCTTGGTCTTAAATTTTTTATCTCCCGGCATCATAAGAAGATAAAAGTTTGTTTTTTTCCGATTGCAAAGAAAGAGATTCTTGCAGATCAGCACGCCAAGAACCGCATCGATCTCATTACAGGCTTCCATAGTATCTGCCGGTTCGTGATCAGTCCTTTTGTATTCTATTCCAAGGCTGTCAAGAAAATCATAGGTCCTGACTTCCCTTGGAAGCCGGTCTTTTATATTTTCAGGTCTTCCATTACAAACTTCCATTATTTCACAACTTCCCGTATCGCCGCCAGAAAATCATCATAGGACTCAAATGCCGGCAGCTGCGGATAATCCGCTTTGATCTGTTCGGTGCTTCGGAATAAAAATCCCGCCTTGCTTGCAAGGATCATGCCGAGATCATTATGGCTGTCACCTGCGGCAATGGTATCATATCCGATCGATTGTAATGCCTTTACAGTTGTCAACTTAGACTTCTCGCAGCGCATCTTAAATCCCGTAATTTCCCCATTTTCTGCAACTTCCAAAGAATTGCAGAAAATGGTAGGATAACCCAGCTTCTTCATCAACGGTCCTGCAAATTGGGAAAAGGTATCGCTAATAATAATGACCTGACAAAAGGAGCGCAGCTCATCCAAAAACTCCTTCGCACCGGGCAGTGGATCGATCTTTGCGATCGTATCCTGTATCTCCTTCAATCCCAGACCATGTTCTTTCAAAATACCAATCCTGAATTTCATCAATTTATCATAATCCGGCTCGTCCCTCGTCGTCCGTTCCAGTTCCGGTATTCCGCATTCCTTTGCAAAGGCAATCCAGATTTCCGGTACTAATACTCCTTCAAGATCCAAACATACAATATTCATTCTTTTCTGCTCCTTTCCTTCATCCCATCCGGATTCCATTCCTGCACATCTTTTTTATATTAACCGAACCTAACAAACATTTTTCGGTTAACAGATGCTATACTAATCTTCGTTTATTTTCAATAACCGTTCGCCGCCGTCAAAGCTTATATTTTCTTCCTTTGCTCCAAGTACAGCATGCTGACCCGCATGAATATTAATAACATAAGTAGCATATCTTCCTTTTATAGTGGCCGTCTTTTCCATCGATCCGATTCCGGATACCAGGCTTCCCTCACTGATCAGTTCCAAACGGCTTTCCTCCGTCAGAATATACAATTCGCCACCGGCATTTCCAATCAGCCGGACTTTCTGACCATTGATCTTTACGATCACCTTACTTGTGGAAATATGGATTACGCCTCCGGTTTTCTCGATACTTCCGATACCACAGAGATTGTTTCCGGAACCCAGAATATCCAATCTGGAAGATGCGATCCGAATATTCTGGTCGCCGCTCATACAGCCGATTCCGATTCCCGTTGCAACATTGGTTTCTACCTCTAACCGACAGTTTCCAATATCTATCGGCATTGCACCCTCCACACAGCCGATTCCAATGATGTTTTCACAGGCGCCGCCAATCGATATGCTGCCCCCGGCAATCTTTACACCGTCGCCCGAACGGTAGATCCCTCCGCCGATTCCGATACAGCGGGCGCCTTCGATCCATATCTTCAATGCGCCGCTGGAAGCAAATACGATGGAACCTACTCCAGCATTCAGTCCGTTGCCGATTCCGTAACAAGTGACTCCTTTTGCTCGAACAGACAGATTTCCGCTGCCTTCTATACGAAGACTGCTGCCCTCCGGTACGCGGATTCCTACTTCGTTAAGTTCATTATCCCCTTCCAGAACAATCGTAAGATGCGCGTTTTCTCCGATATCAATACATGGCTGGGCAAGCAGGCTTTCCAGCCGCACATTTTTCAGCGTCAGGCGGCATGTGCTTCCATCCTTAATTTTAATGGTCATCCCCGCAACATATTCGGGATTGCCCCCCAAAGTCAGATCTCCCTGTGAAAGCAAAATACCGGTATATTGTTCCAGCGCAAGCCGTACCAGAGGAAGTTCCTTTTCCGAAGTCACCATAAAAATCTTCCGCTCTGCCTTCCCCGCTGTATCAAGATTTACACTGACTATCTCATTTTTTATCTCCGGATCGATCTCCTGAAGAACCTCCAGAGAAGGTTTTGCCGTATAATATCCCTGGATCAGATCGACACCCATATGGATCACTGCCCGCAGCTCTCCCGCCGTTTCCACACCTTCCGCCAGTATATGGAATCCATTGTCATGACCAAATTCTATAATGCTTTTAACAAAATGCTGTTTCTTCGGATCCTCCTGAATATTGGAGATCAGAAGCCGATCAATTTTCACACAATTAGGCAGATACCTCAGCAGACTGGAAGTATTGGAATATCCCGTACCATAGTCGTCGATAGCAATACCAAAGCCGTCGTCCGCACTTCTTTGCAGCATCATTTCCAGTCCCGAATCGTCCAATTCCGTCTGTTCCGTAATTTCCACAACTATCTGTTTAAACAGACCCGCATATTTACGGCGCAGCTGTTGATGGTCTGCTTCATCTAACTGATAACCCGGAATACTGTTGATAAATACTTTCTTATCTTCAAATAAATTGATCTTCTCGCTAAC
>WFLX010165427.1_pt2 | contig 19315 bp, 8 predicted proteins | sample 4967041 | NCBI WGS metagenome assembly WFLX01 (sample SAMN12857096, study PRJNA449069) | gut metagenome | isolation source: stool from male and female vole | host: Microtus ochrogaster | place: USA:Florida | collected 2017
ANNNTCCACGGCGTNCACCGNGANCTACACCCGGCCCGACCCCGNCCACACGCCCGTGGAGGACGACGACGGCTATCTCGACGACCTCGTGTACATCCCCTGGACGGCGTCGGACGGCACCGCCGGCTATGTGGCCAAAAACATCTTCCACAGCCAGAGCTACTGGCCGCAGTGGACCGATGCCGCCACCCTCAGCTTCACCGGCTCGCGGCTGGCGCCCAACGCCACGGACACCAGCGGAATAGGCCGCTACTACATCCTCTACGCCTACGACTGGGGCTACGTGGACAACCACCCCAACGAGCACGCCGCCCTCAACTCNTTCGACATATCCCGCGCNGTGGACGCCGCGGGCCGCCCCGTGNAGCTGCCGGGCGCCGACTTCGTGCGCGTCTACACGGCCCTCAACCAGTATTGCGGCTGGCTGGGCGAGACCTCCACCGAGCTGAGCCGCGCCTGCGACCTGCACATCGACCTGCCTGGCGTGCCCCTGCCTGAAATACCTTGAATACAACAATTTAACAACCAATACAACATTTCTTTTATGATGAAAACAGCTAAATGCGCAGCTTTATCGCTGGCATTGACAGCAGCTGCAAGCGCAGCTGCCATGACGGTGACCACCGCGCCTGCCCCCGCAGGCTTCGACCCCTCGGCCGTGGCCACCGTCGCGGGCGCGGAAAGCGACCCCGCCACCTGCTACTTCGTGATGCGCTGGAACGACGGCCTGGGCGTGGAAAACATAGCCTTAGGCCTCGCTTTCGACCCCGCAGGCAGCGACGCCACCCCGGAGGCCCTTTTCGACAAAATATTCGACGGCGAGGCCGACTGGCGCTTCTATAAAGACCCGGCAGGCGCCTATTGCTTCGACCTCAACGGCGACAAAGTGCGCGAGGGCGACCCCGCGCAGTACGACCACCGCGCCCTCGACGGCGCCGGCGGCGAGTGGCAGCTCGCGGCGCCTGCCGCGCAGGTGGCGCCGGGCGATGTGATTGTGGCCGAGTTCATCCCGCAGGGCGAGGCGTCGCACATGGATGAAACCCCGCTGTTCTACNTGCCCCCGGCCGACACCGCGGGCGCCTNGGTAGTGCCCGGCCGCNNNTTCGNCCTGGCCGACGCCACCTACGACATGCCCGTCTACATCAACCTGCAGGGTGGCACCTACAGCTCCATCTCCTGGGCCTACTATAAAGATGCGGAGAGCACCGGCACCGACAGCACCATAGCCTCCATGAGCGTTACGGCCGGCGAGTTCAAGGCCGGTGCCACCATGGGCCATCTCACCACAAAAAAAGAGGGCACCGTCTACATANGCTGCCGCCTCAGCTACAAGCCGGTGGGCGCCACAAGCAACACCGTGCTCACCTACAACCGCAGCGTGGCCACCGTAACGGCAGCCGAGAAGCCCCTNACGGGCCTCAAGCTCAATCTGCAAGGCCCCCTGCAGCTGAACCACTCCTACGACCTCGCGGAGCATCTCGAGCTCACTCCCGCCGATGCCACCTACACCGGCGGCATCACCTACAAGCTCGTCTCCTCCGACCCCAAGAGCATCGCCGGCATTTCCGGCTCCAAGCTTTCGACGCGCACCACCCCCGGAACAATCACCGTTTCCGCCACATCGAAGCTCAGTGCTGCAATCGCCCACGAAATCACCCTGGACGTCGAGTGCGTGAATCCGGTGACATCCATCTCGTTTGTCAACATCGACCCCGCCAGGCGCCTCGCCATAGAGTTCGACCCCTACAAGATGGAGTACAACAACACCAGCGCGATTCTGAAGGTGGAACCCGCCGATGCCGACCTCTCCAAGCTGGCCCTGAAGATAATCGACTCATCGGCAGCGGCCGACGGCCACAAAGTGACATTCCAGATGGGCAACGGCATGGGCGGTTTCACCGACTTGAGCACCGACATCGTCACCACCTATCAGCAGAACGACGGCGCCTACGACCTCATGGTGTGGGGCTACGGCACGGCCAAAGTGGTGTTTGAGGCCACGGACGGCAGCGGCGTCGCCTCGCCCGAGCTCGACATCGACATCGTGGAGCGCTCGCTCAACATAGCCGACGACTTCGCCGACGGCACCTTCTGGCTCAACGAAGACTGGTTCGGCCACACCAACGGCTCGCTCAACTACCTCGACGCCGAGGGCAACATCAGCTACCGCGTGTACAACTACGAAAACTTCGACCCGGAGCACCCGCGCGACAACCGCACCTTCGGCTGCACATCGCAGTACGGCATGATTTTCGGCGACCGCCTCTACGTGATGTCCAAGCAGGCCCACGACACCGGCGACNGCTACCAGACGGGCGGCGGGCGCCTCGTCATAGCCGACGCCCGCACCCTGCGCCGCCTGCACTCCTTCGACGTGATAGGCGCCGATGCCGCCCGCGGCGGCGACGGCCGCGCCTGCGTGGGCGTCTCGGCCTCGAAGGTCTACCTGGGCCACCACGCCGGCATCCGCGTGCTCAACATCGACAACTCCGCCGCCACGCCCGAGGAGATGTTCACCCTGGGCAAGGAGCTCACCTTCGCCGAGGCCTCCGGCGGCGGCGACCTCACCCCCGGCAACCCGCAGGGCGACCTCTACTCCAACCAGATAGGCGACATGGTCTATGCCTGNGGCCACGTCTTCGCCGTGATGCAGGACCGCGGCCTGCTCGTGATCGACACCGCCACCGACACCTGGACCACCACCCTGGGCGACCAGTTCACCCAGGCCGTGACGCAGAGCGCCGACGGCAACATCTGGTACGCCCGCAACAACACCGCCACGGGCATCGTGAGCCTCCACTGCGTCGACCCCGAGACCCTCGAGGAAATCGACAGCTGCGAGCTGCCCCGCGGCGCCGGCACCATCAACACCGGCTGGGGCGCCTGGCGCTCGGCCAACTTCTTCGCCTCCCGCACCCGCAACGTGCTCTACTGGGCCGGCGTGGGCTCGGGCTATCAGGACGACATCCTGGGCGCCGGCACCGGCGACATCTACCGCTGGGAGATAGGCTCCGAGCTGCCCGCCGGGCCCTTCTTCTCGCTGGGCGACCGCCCCGGCAAGGACGCCGAAACCTTCCAGCGCCCCTACGCCACCATGCGCTACGACGACCGCCACGACCGCATACTCATGGCCACCACCCACGGCGCCAGCTACAACTACCGCTACAACTGGCTCTACTTCATCGACGGCACCACGGGCGAGATAGAGCGCGTGCAGGAGACCACCCGCTACTTCTGGTTTCCGGCCATACCCATCTTCCCGGACAAGGCGGCCCCGGAAATCAACATCGGGCAGCTCTCGGTGGCGCAGTCGGGCGTGGAGAAGGCCATTGACCTTACGCCCTACATCAACGACAACGACAACAACATCCGCAACATCAACCTGCGCGTCGAGGTGCTGACACCTCCGGCTGCCGCCCCGGCCCGCGTGCGCGCCGCCGCTGAAGAGGAGGTGCCGGCCGTAGCGGCCCGCATCGAAGGCCACACGCTGCTCGTGAAAGCCGCCCGCCCCGGCAACCACACCCTGCGCCTCACGGCCGAGTCGAATGGCCGCGAGACCACCCGCGACATCGCCCTGGCCGTGAGCGGCACCACCGGCATCGACGACGCGGCCCNGGAGGCTGCCGTCACGGNCCGGGGCGACGTGCTGACGGTCACCGGCATGGACGGCACCCTCTTCAGCATCCACGACATGGCCGGCCGCCTGTGCCATAGCTTCCGCGCCGCGGGCCACTCCTTCACGACCTCCACCGGCCTGCCCGCGGGCCTCTACATCCTAAGCGGCGACAACGGCTACACTCAAAAACTCAAAATAGACTGACACAGCGATGATTAAGAACGAATTTTCCGCCCTCGCGCTTATTGCCGCCGGCTGCGCCGCGGCCGCGGCGCAGTACGTCGACTGGGTGGACTGGAGCCGGGTGCGCCACTGGGCCGGCGACCCCGCGGGAGAGAATAAGTGCGCCCTGGTGGTCGACTTCCAGGACGGCCACAGCAACCGTGCCTGCGTGTGGGGCTACCGCTGGAGCGGCACCGCCACGGGCGAAGACCTGGTGCGCGCCGTAGCCTCCCAGAGCAGCATCCTCACGGCCATGATTCAGTACACCGGCACCATGGGCTCCACTCTCGACGCCCTGGGCATCAGCGCCGGCCGCGAGGAGCTCGACCGCCTGGTCTACGACTTCCCGGCCGCCGCCGCGGCCCCAGAGATTTCCTTCGGCTTCTACGCCCCAAACATGGCCATGGGCCAGGACGGCGCCCCGGGCGACAGCGCGCCCGACGACTGCCTCGACGCCATCGAGGCGGCACGCACCACGGGCATAATCGAGCATCCGCTCAACGCCTTTGTCTTCGGCTATCCGGCCTACGACTACGACTACTGGCAGCTCGACGGCGGCAGCAGCTACGACCGGCGCTGGCGCTCCGGATGGTACGAGGGCTACTGGAGCTACTGGCACGGCCCGAACGACTACGACTACATGGCCTACTCCGGCCTGGGCATGTCGAGCACCATGCTGGCCGACGGCACCGTGCAGGCCTGGAAATACACGCCGCTCAATGGCGGCGAGGGATTCGGCGCCACAGGAGGCGAAATGGCCCTGGAGCTCGACTACGACATGGACGACTGGGGCGAGGAAATGCATCCGGCCGCGGCCGCGCCCCAGCCGGTCGACCACGGGAATATCGAATACTGGGTGGGCGACGGCGAGAAGGCCGCGGCCGTGGTGCTGCAGTTTGCCGACGGCCGCGGGCCGGACAATCTCGTCTACGGCTACCGCTGGAGCGGCGGCTGGGACGACAACCTGGCCACCGTGGTGGCGCGCATCGCCGCCGCCGACCCGCGCCTGAGGCTCGACACCGGCGCCGCAGGCGGCTACACCATGGCCTACGATGCCGATGCCGACGGCGCCATAGGCGAGATGGACCACGCGCCGGCCGGCTGCACCATGTATGTGCGCCGCACGGTCGACCGCACCTTCAACGCCGTGGCCGCCGGCCGCTGGCTCAATCCAGGCGCCGTGCTGGTGCTTGGCGCCGATGGTGCTCCGGCCCCCTCCGGGCTGCCCTGCCAGCTCATGCGCCCTGCCCCCGACAGCGAGCGCGTGCTCTCCATCCCGGCCGCCATCGACTACACCCTGAGCGACACCCCGCTGCAGATTCCCATCTTCGCCNCCGTGCCCGAGGGCGCCACGCTGAGCACCGCCTTCACCTGGACGCGCCCGGCCATGCTCTCGCGCATCAACACNCACATGTTCATGGGCACCGTGTCGTCCTACCGCGACTTCGCCCCCGGCGAGGCCGAGGTGGCCGTGCGCGGCTCCTACGTGCCCGCCGGCTCCACCGAGGCCCGGAGCGCCGAATCCAACCCCTGCCGCATCACCTTCCACGAGCCTGAGCGGCCCCTGACGGGCATATTCTTTGAAAATGAAAAATTCGAAATGGGGCTGCGCGCCACTGCCGTAAATCCTGTGGTGAAGTTGCCGGCCGACGCCACCTACACGGCGCTGGTGTTCCGCTCGTCCGACCCGTCCATTGTGTCGGTGAACGCCGCCACCGGCGAGCTCACCACCTTCGGCCGCAGCGGCGCGGCCACCGTCACGGCCACCTACGTAGCCGACCCGGCCGTGGCTGCCGAGTGCACCGTGCTGGTGGGCCCGGAGTCGGCGCTGGCCTCCGTCGAGGCTCCCGAGCCCTCTGTCGCCGTAGCCGGCAACGTGCTGACGGCCANNAATATGGAAGGCATCGCCATNGCCGTAGTCGACCTCGCCGGCCATGCCGTGCTTTCATTCACCCCCGCCACCGACCGCGAGGAAACCGCTCTCACCCTTCCGGCGGGAATCTATATATTAACCGCCCGCAATATGCCGGCAAAGAAGATTGTAATCAAATGAAACGCGCACCCATAATCATACTCATGATATCGCTGGCTGCGGCGTGGTGCCGGGGCGCCGACACGGAAACCGACTACACCGACGGCGTCATCTTCATCAACGAAGACTGGTACGGCCACCAGAACTCCACCGTCAATTTCCTGCGGCCCGACGACCCCGAGGGCATCTACTGGCAGTACCGCGTGATACAGACCGAAAACCCCGGCCGCGAGCTGGGCTGCACCAACCAGTACGGCGCCCTGTGGGGCGCGCGCCTCTACCTGATAGCCAAGCAGGAGAAAGACCCCGGCGCCGACATCGCCGGCGGCCGTATCTCCGTGGCCGACGCCCGCACCATGAAGCTCATAAAGCAGCTGCCGCTCATCGACCCCTCCGGCGCCCAGTGCGACGGCCGCGCCTTCTGCGGCGTGGACGCGGGCAAGGGCTACGTGTCGTCGAGCAACGGCATCTGGGTGCTCGACCTCGACGCCCTCGAAATCACCGGCCAGGTCGAGGGCTCGGCCAACCCCAACGCCGGCGGCGACGACGACAAGCCCAACAGCGACCCCACCAGCGCNCTCTACTTCGGCCAGACCGGCACCATGGTGCTGGCCGAGGGGCGCGTCTTCGCCGTGCACCAGCAGTACGGCCTGCTCGTCATAGACCCNGCCACCGACCGCGTCACCCGGGTGCTCGACATGGCCATCGTCGACGACGCCGTGGAGCGCGACACCGGCACGCGCCCCCGCCGCCCCTCCGGCATAGGCTCCACCATCGTGCGCTCGCGCGACGGGCGGCTGTGGTACTCGGCCGCCCGCAACGTGCAGGGCACCGGTGCCACGCTGCCCTATATCATAGCCCTCGACCCCGTCACGCTCGAGCGCGAGGTCATCACCATCGAAGGCGACGACATCTTCCCGCCCTCCAACTCCTGGTATGCCTGGACGCCGGACCCCTTCTGCGCCTCGGCCGTGACAAACCGCCTCTACTGGTGCGGCGGCCCCAACAGCTGGTTCACCAACTACCGCATCTTCCGCTACGACATCGACACCCGCCGCGTCGAAAAGCTGCTCGACTTCTCGCAGCAGCCCGGCGACTGGCACGTCTACGGCTGCTCGCTGGGCATACATCCCGCCACCGACGAGCTTTATGCCTCGATGTTCCATAAGTTCGTCGACCCCACCTACGTTACGCGCCGCTTCGACGCCGACGGCAACCTCCTGCGCGAATATCCCATGATACAGAACTACTGGTTTCCCTCCCTCCCCCTGTTCCCGCAGGCCGGCGATGCCGGCGCCGGCATCACCGACGCCACCGCCACCCCGCTCGCCCCGGGCGACACCCCCGGCACCCTCTACAGCCTGCAGGGCCAGCTGCTCAGAAGCGGCGCCACCTTAGGCGAGGCCAGCGCAGGCCTTCCTCCGGGCATATATATCTGGCGCACTCCCGGGTGCTCCCGTAAATTCCACATACGCTGATGTTCAGGTAACTATGGCACAAGCCTTTCTTCNGGTGCATAGGAGCAACAATGTAACAATTACTGTTATCAAACGTGTAATCCTGTAGGGACGCTCCATGGAGCGTCCGGCAGGGAAACAGGGTAACTTTTTAATATCCAACGATTTGCGCGCCATAGATAGCCGCGGTCGCCGCCGGACGCTCCATGGAGCGTCCCTACAGGACTTGATCGTTGTCTATTTTTTATCTTATGCACCGGAAATACGGAATGAGCCGTACTCTGTGCGAAGTTTCACGTGCGGGGGTGGTGAATTTATTGGCCGGGGGTAAAAATAAAATCGCGATATCCGCGTTATGTTAGTGATATAATCTTGTTATCGATATTTTTGAACCGGTTCAATATATTAAAATGAAAAAGCATCTTCTGAGTGTGGCCGCTGCACTGGCCTGCATCACGGCTGTTTTCGCCGCGCGCCCCGCGGCCGACCCCGTGCTCATGACCGTAGCTGGCAAAGACGTGCCTCTCAGCGAGTTTCAGTATCTCTATAATAAGAACAACAACCAGCAGCTCGAGCCCATCTCGCCGGCGCGCTACCTCGACATGTTTGTCGACTACAAGCTCAAGGTGGCCGACGCCGAAGCCGCCGGCATAGACACCACGGCCGCCTTCCGCGCCGAGTATGCCCAGTATCGCGACGAGCTGGCCAAGCCCTATCTGCGCGACCAGTGGGTGGCCGACAGCCTCGTGATGGTGGCCTACGGCCACTATGCCGACGACGTGACCGTGAGCCACATCATGCTGCCCGGCACACCCGCGGGCCGCGAGCGCGCCGACTCCCTGCGCGCCGAAATCCTGGCCGGCCGCGTGCCCTTTGCGGCTGCCGCGGCTGCCTTCAGCATGGACGCCCACTCGGCGGCCAGGGGCGGACTGATGGGCAACGTGGTGCCCGGCCGCTATCCCTGGGCCTTCGAAGAGGCTGCCTACGACACCCCCGCCGGCGAGATTTCCGAGCCGGTGAACAGCGGCCTGGGCTGGCACCTCATCAAGGTGGAGGCACGCCGCCCCTCGCAGGGCGAGGTGCACGCCGCCCACATCCTGCGCATGACGCGCGGCCTCAGCCCCGAGCAGGTCGCCCGCGAGCGTGAGCTCATCGACTCGCTCCACACGGCCGCAGCCGCCGGCGCCGACTTCGCCGAGCTGGCCTCGCGCTTCTCCCAGGACCCCGGCTCGGCCCGCAAGGGCGGCGACCTGGGATGGTTTGCCCGCGGCGTGATGGTGCAGCCCTTCGACAGCATCTCCTTCGCCCTGCCCGAGGGCGGCCTGAGCGAGCCCTTCGCCACCGACTTCGGCTGGCACATCATCTACAAATACGGCTCGCGCAACGCCCGCGACATCGACCAGATGCGCCCCCTCATTGAAAAAGCCATGGAGCGCGACGAGCGCGGCACGGCCGCCGAGCGCCACTTTGCCGAGCGCATGATAGCCCTGCATGGCGGCAGCGTGGCCGCATGGCAGCCCGCCGTGGCAGCCGTNCTGGCCACGGCCGAGGGCCCGCTGGACAGCATCGTGGCCTCGCCCTCGCTGGCCGNNGTCGAGGCCTACAGCATCGACGGCCACACCGTGGCCCTGGCCGCCGTGGCGCCCCGCCTGGCAGGCGTNGTGACGGCGCCCGACGTGGCCTCCACCACCCTGGCCGCCGTAGACCGCGCCGTGCGCGACGCCCTGGCTGCCGACGCCCTCGAGCAGGCACGCAACGAGCTGATGCTCACCAACACCGACTATCGCAACCTCATGAACGAATATCGCGACGGCATCCTGCTCTTCGAGGTGGCCAACGCGAAGGTGTGGGAGCGCGCGTCGAAAGACGCCGCCGGCCTCGAGGACTTCTTCGTGAACCACCGCGACCGCTACACCTGGAGCTCGCCCCGCTTCAAGAGCTACGTGATATTCGCCGGCGATGAAAAGCGCCTGAAGCAGGCGCTCGACTACGCCGCCACGCTCGACCCCTCCGACCCCGCGGCCTTCTCGGCAGCCATGACCAAGATGTTCGGCCGCAACGTCAAGGTGGAGCGCGTGTTAGCCGCCAAGGGCGAGAATCCCATCACCGACTATCTGGCCTTCGGCGCCGCCAAGCCCGAGCCCAAGAGCAAGCAGTGGACCTGCTACGCCGCCTTCGACGGCCGCGTGGTCGACAGCCCCGAGTGTGCCGCCGACGTGCGCCAGGCCGTGGTGGCCGACTATCAGGCCCTGCTCGAGGCCGAGTGGCTCAAGCAGCTCCACGCGCGCTATCCCGTGAAGTTCAACAAGAAGGAAGTGAAGAAGCTGCAATGAAGCGCCTGCGCCCGGCCATCGTGGCCCTGACCTGCGCCCTGGCAGCCGCCTGCGGCAGCCGCGATGGCGCCGACACCGGCGCCGCCCTGCCCGAGGGAGTGCTCGCCGCCGTAGACGGCACCGAGCTCACCCGCGCCATGCTCGACCAGGCCACCCCGAAAGGCCTCGCGCCCGACGACAGCACCCGCTTTGCCCGCGCCTATATCCGCAACTGGATAGACACCCGCCTGGTGGAAGACGTGGCCGCCCGCGCCGTGGACATGGACGAGATAGACCGCCTGGTGGAGCAATACCGCCGCGACGCCATCATGCGCGCCTACCGCGACCGCGCCTTCGACGCCGAGCAGGCCGGCACCACCTTCTCCGACAGCCTCGTGGCCGACTACTACGAGCGCCACAGCTCCGAGCTGCGCCTGCAGCGGCCCCTCATCAAGGGCGTCTACATCAAGCTGCCCGACGACGCCCGCGAGCTCCCCGCCGTGCGCCGCCTATACCGCTCCACGCGCCCGGCCGACATCGACCGCCTCGAAAAAGAGGTGCTGGGCTCGGCCATCCACTACGACTATTTCCGCGACCGCTGGATAGACTGGGAGCAGGTGGAGGCACGCATCCCCTACGACTTCGGCGCCAACCCGGCCGACTACGTGGCCGCCCACCGCAACCTCGACGTGTCGCTCGGCGGCTTCACCTACCTGCTGGAAATCTCCGACGTGCTGCCCGCCGGCTCCGTGATGCCCCTGGCCACGGCCCGCCCCCTCATCGAGGAGCGCCTCACGGCCGAAAAACGCCGCGCCTTCGACGCCGCCCTGCGCACGCGCATGGTCGACCGCGCCCTCGCCCGCGGCACCCTCCGCCTCAACTGCGACCTCTGACGCGCGATCCCTGGCGGGGAAAAATCGCGCAGAGTAGGCGCAGAGAAATATATAAGCGGCTGAAACGGCTCATGCCGTATTTCCGGTGCATAAGATAAAAAAATAGACAACGATAAAGCCCTGTAGGGACGCTCCACGGAGCGTCCGGCGGCGACCGAGGCTATATATGGTGCGCAAATAGTTGGATATTAAAATGTTACCCCGTTACCCTGCCGGACGCTCCATGGAGCGTCCCTACAGGTTTACGCGTTTGATAATAGTAATTGTTGCATTGTTGCTNCTNTGCACCGGAAGCCCGAACAGGTAGCCTGCCCTCAAAAAAGACGCGCCGGAGAGCGCGTCCCGAGCCATNNCCGTGTGGGTAAGCGTAGCGCACCCCGCGGTGCTCGGTCCATTCTTTCATTATCCGGNGAGCGCAGCGAGGCCTGGGGATGCACCTCGTTACAAAACTGTGCTTCGGAGATGCGCCGTTATCTCACACGNATTTTTGTAATAACATCGCNTCTCCGACGCTCCTCCGTGGATGCCTGCCATTCCTCAGGCCTCGCTGCGCTCGACCTGAGGCTAAGGAAAATCGCGTCTCCGACGCTCCTTATTTCCTTATTTACAGCCTTTTATATATTTCTCTGCGCCTCTGCGCGAGTTTTTCCACCCACTTCGACGACCAATATGCTGATAGGCGGAAACATTGGTCTTTTTAGTTAAAAACGTGGCCGCAGGGGCCGCGTTTCATTTTTTTTAACTATATTTACGCCGTAATTGCGCGGGTACGCGCGCATGACACGCAAATATAGAAATCTAAATATACCAATTCATCCAAATCTACGTATGAGACTAAAACTGTTTCTGCTCATGCTGCTGGCTTCGNCACTGGCGTTGNCAGCACAGACCGCCGCGCTCTCCGGCGTGGTGGTGAACGGCACCACGGGCACACNTGTGGGTGNTGTGAAAGTTGAGCTCCNGGGCACAAGCGCCCTCACCNGCTACAACGGCGNTTTCACACTCGACAAGCTTCCCACCGGAAAGGCCTACATGATTGTAACCGCCGAGGGCTACCAGCCCGCCGGCATCGACGTCGACATCAACGACGGCGCCGTAGACCTGGGCACCATCTCGCTGGTGCCCGTCACTGAAAACGTGGTCGAAGAATACTTCGTGGGCTCGGACGACCTGATGTTTGACGAAGCCGCCCTCGACGACGAGGAGGCCACCAGCCAGGGCGTGTCGTCGCTCACCGGCGCCAGCGACAACATCTACTACAGCACAGCCTCGTACAACTTCGGCCCGATGTACTTCAACTACCGCGGCTACGACAGCCAGTATCAGAGCGTCTACATCAACGGCATCAAGTTCAACGACCTCATCCGCGGCCGCTTCAACTTCAACTCGCTGCTGGGCATGAGCTCGCGCGCCTTCCGCAACCGCACCAACACCGTGGGCCTCGACGCATCGAACTACGGCTTCGGCGACATCGCNGGNTCNNNNAACTACAACACCNNNACCGACCTCTANGCNCCNGGCTTCAACGGCNNNGTGGCCTNCACNAACNNCAACTANATGCTNCGCGCCNTGGNCACCTACNCCNCNGGCNTGAACNNNCANGGNTGGGCCTNCACCGTNAGCGCCATCGGCCGCTACGCCAAGGAAGGCNTGCATGNNNGGNACNTTCTACAACAGCGGCGGCCTCTTCCTCAGCCTCGAAAAGCAGTTCAACCAGAACAACTCCCTGACGCTCACCGCCTTCGGCGGCCCCACACAGCGTGCCACCGGCGGCGCCACCTATCAGGAAGTCTACGACCTCACGGACGACAACCTCTACAACCCCTTCTGGGGATGGCAGGACGGCAAGAAGCGCTCCAGCCGCATCACCGAGACCTTCGACCCCACCGTGATCCTCAACTGGCTCTACAAGAAGGGCAGCACCACGGTGAACACCGCCGCCGCCGTGCGCTGGGTGCAGTACACCCGCAGCGCCCTGCAGTACTACAAGGCCAACGACCCGAACCCCACCTACTACCGCTACCTCCCCAGCTACTACCTCGACAACGGTGAACCCACCGAGCAGAGCGAGTACTACACCTGGCTGTGGCAGAACGACGACAGCTTCCGCCAGATCAACTGGGACAACCTCTACAGCATCAACCGCCTCAACAACATCCAGAACGAGACGCTGAGCGCCGCCGACCGCAAGGGCTCGAGCTACATCCTCGAAAACCGCACCAACAACCAGTTCAACGCCCTGTTCAACAGCTACCTGAACACCGCCCTCTCGCGCAGCGTGGCCCTCCAGGCTGGCGTTGACTTCAACTACACCCGCTCCAGCAACTACAAGACCATCCGCGACCTGCTGGGCGGCGAGTTCTGGACCGACATCGACCCCTTCTCCGACCGCGACATCACCATCGCTCCCGGAAACCTCCAGAACGACCTCGACAACCCCAACCGCCGCGTGGTCAAGGGCGACCGCTTCGGCTACGACTACGACATCAACGCCATCCAGGCAGGCCTCTGGGCCCAGAACGTCGTGACCCTGCCCAAGTGGGACATCAACTACGGCTTCAAGCTGGGCTACACCACCTTCCACCGCGACGGCCACATGCGCAACGGACGCGCTCCCGGCTACGGCGCCGGCAGCTACGACGCCGACGGCAACTTCGTGGAAGGCTCGCTGGGCAAGAGCAAAAACCAGAACTTCTTCACCGGAGCCGTGAAGGCCGGCGTCACCTACAAGCTCGACGGCCGCAACCAGTTTGTGGTGCAGGCCCAGTACGGCTCGCGCGCTCCCCTGGCCGACAACATCTTCATCGCTCCCCGCGTGAAGAACACCACCATCTCCAACCCCCAGACACAGCTCGACCTCAGCGTCGACGCTTCCTACGTGTGGAACTACCGCCGCTTCCGCGGTATCATCACCGGCTACTACACCATGATGGACCGCGCCGTGGAGCGCACCGGTTTCTACGACGAGACCTACAACACCTACGCCATCTTCGCCCTCGAAGGCGTCAAGCGCGAATACAAGGGCATCGAGCTGGGCATGAGCTACAAGATCACACCCAGCATCACCGCCAGCTTCGCCGGCACCTACGCCCGTTTCCAGTACAAGAACAACCCCCAGGGCACACGCTCGTTTGAAAACGGCCTCTACCCCGACGTGACGAACACCGTCTACCTCAAGAACTACTACATGGGCTCCACGCCCCAGAGCCAGTTCAACGTGGGCCTCGACTACGCCGCTCCCAAAAACTGGTTCTTCAACGTCAACGGCACCTGGCAGGGCGACGCCTACGTGAACATCTCGCCGGCCTACCACGAAGCCATGCCCGGCCTGGCCACCATGTTCCCCAACGAGAGCGAAATCCTCGCCAAAATCGAGGAGCTGGCCCATCAGGACAAGCTCGACTCCCACTTCACGCTCAACCTGAGCATAGGCAAGGCCATCTACTTCCGCAACGGCCCCAGCCTCAACTTCAACCTGAACGTGAACAACGTGCTCAACAACCGCGACGTCGTGACCTACGCCTACCAGCAGGGCCGCGTCGACACCAAGAACTACAACCGCGACGCCTACCCGAACCGCTACCAGTATGCACAGGGCATCCGCCTGTTCCTCAACGTGGGCGTGCGTTTCTAATCCATCTCTCCTCTCACACTCATATATAATATAAGCAATGAAAAAATCGCTCTTATATATCGCCGCTGCCGCCCTGGGCTCCGTTGCCCTGGGAGCCTGCGACAACGACATGGCGCTGCCTCCCATCGCCGAGCCCTCTTCGGAATGGGTGGGAATGCAGAACACCGACGTGCGCGAAATCAAGGAAAAATACTGGCAGGACGCCAATAACTACAACACCCCCGTGGGCCTCACCGACGACGGCGTGGACGCCGACGGAAACCCCACCGGCAGCGAAATCATCANCAAGGGCCGCGTAATCAGCTCCGACGCCTCCGGCAATATCTACAACAACATCGTGATTCTGGGCGAAGACGGCCAGGCCATGACCATTGCCGCACGCACCGAGAGCAGCAGCAAGAAGCNCAACGACCAGTATCCCTACGGCTGCGANGTCNACNTCAACCTCTCCGGCCTGAGCGTGGNACGCTACGCTGGCCTCTTCCAGGTGGGCGCCCCCAGCGGCACCGAGATCACCTTCCTCGAAAACGCCGTGCTCAAGGAGCACATGCAGGCCAACAGCATTGGCTACCCCTCAAAGGTCGACACCATGCTCGTGGACATCGCCACCATCAACGATGCCAAGAAAACCACCGAGGGCCTGCAGGAGTACATGAGCCAGCTCATCCGCGTGGACGGCGTCACCTTCGAGAACCCCGGCCAGCCCTTCGCAGCCTCGCAGAACGAGAACCGCTACGTCAAGGACGCCGCCGGCAACCGCCTGAACATCCGCTGCAGCAGCCGCTCCACCTGGCACAACGACCTCATCCCCGGCGGCGCCGGCAGCGTGGTGGGCATCCTCAGCTACTTCAACAACGACTGGCAGGTGCTCATGATCGACGAAGAGGGCTGCATAGGTTTCGACCCCTCCGCCACCCCCGAGCCCGCGCCCGTGGTTGAGCCCGAAGGCGAAGGCACCCAGGCCTCGCCCTTCAACGTGGCCAAGGCTCTGGAGGTGACCAACGCGCTGGCGGCCGACGTCACCACCGACACCGAGTACTACATCAAGGGCATCATCGTGTCCGTCGACGAAATCGACACCGGCAGCTACGGCAACGCCACCTACATCATAGCCGACGTTGAAAACGGCACCCCACTGAAGGTGTATCGCGGCTATTGGTTCAACGGCGACAAGTTCACCGCCCCCGACCAGCTCCAGGCCGGCAAGGAAGTGGTGGTGCTGGGCAAGCTCGTGAACTTCAAGGGCAACACCCCCGAGGTGGCCCAGGGCAACAAAGTGGTGAGCTACGACGGCCAGACCTCCGGCGGCGGCGACAACCCGCAGCCCGGCCCCGGCGTTGAGCCCGCCGGCGACGGCACCCTGGCCTCGCCCTACAACGTGGCCAAGGCCCTCGAAGTGACCCGCGCACTGGCTGCCGACGTCACCACCGAGACCGAAGTCTACATCAAGGGCACCATCTCCGCCATCAAGGAAATCGACACCGGCAGCTACGGCAACGCCACCTACAGCATCGTCGACGTCGAAGGCGCCGAGGCCATCACCGTGTTCCGCGGCTACTGGTTCGACGGCGCGAAATTCACCGCCCAGAGCCAGCTCGCCGTGGGCAAGGAAATCATCGTGCTGGGCAAGCTCGTGAACTTCAAGGGCAACACCCCCGAGGTGGCACAGGGCAACAAGGTGGTGAGCTACGACGGCTCCACCGTGGCCCCCGACCCCACCCCGGACCCCACGCCCGATCCCACGCCTGATCCCACTCCCGGCCCCGTGGGCGACGCCATCACCATCGCCGCCGGCGCCTTCCCCCACGGCGACGACGCCTCCAAGACGGGCGACGTGAGCGGCGCACTCACCCAGGACGGCTACACCCTCACCACCGCCAAGGGCAGCGGCTCCACCGCGCCCGCCGTGAACGTCTACAACGGCACGGGCACCCTGCGCCTCTACGCCGACAACACCCTGACCATCGCCGGCGCAGCCATGGGCAAGATAGTCTTCACCCTCAACACCGCCACCGGCGCCAACCGCTACACCACCTTCACGCCCGGCACGGGCAGCGTGGGCACGCAGGCCGCCGGCGACAGCGCCATCACCTGGGTGGGCGACGCCACCAGCGTCACCTTCACCGTGGGCCACGACGCCACTCTGGGCAACGACGGCGCAAGCAAGCGAGGCCAGGTGCACATCTCCTCCATCGAGATCTATCCCGTAGCTGAATAATCATCTCCACGACACACATCACAGATATGTACAACATAAAAAACATAACTAAGGCATTTGCCATCGCTGCCGCGGCCGCCCTGGGCTTCACCGCCTGCCAGGACGACTTCGACACCCCTAATCTGCCGGTGCCCGTGGCCACTATCGAGGCCAACATCACCATTGCCGACCTCAAGGCCGAGTTCTGGCAGGAAGAGACCAACTATGCCACCACCGTAGCCGCCCGCCCCGACGGCTCGCACTACATCATCAAGGGACGCGTGGTGAGCTCCGACGAAGCCGGCAACGTGTTCAAGAGCCTCGTCATCGACGACGGCACCGCCGCCCTGCCCTTCAGCATCAACCGCTACAACCTCTACCTCGACTACCGTCGCGGCCAGGAAGTGGTGGTCGACCTCACGGGCATGGACATCGGTAAATACAACGGCTACATGCAGGTGGGCATGAAGGAATTCTACGAGGCCGGAAACGCCTGGGAAGTGTCGTTCATGGCTCCCGAGACCTTCACCCGCGGCGCCCAGCTCAACGGCCTGCCCGACCTGGCCGCTGTCGACACCCTGCAGATCAACAGCTTCGACCAGCTGCCCGCCACCCCCGCCGGCCTCCAGCAGTTCCAGGGACGCCTCGTGCGCTTCAACAACGTGGAGTGGCAGAACGCAGGCATCGACACCTACTCCACCTACCACAGCAGCGGCGTGAGCCAGAACATCGTCGACGCCAACGGCGCCACCCTGGCTGCACGCACCAGCGGCTACTCCAACTTCTGGAACCTCACCCTGCCCGAAGGCCGCGGCGACGTGGTGTGCATCCTGGGCTACTACGGCTCCGCCTGGCAGCTCACCCTGCTCGACGCCCAGAGCAGCATGAACTTCGGCAACCCCACCGTGCAGCCCGGCGCCGAGACCAACCCCTACAGCGTGGCCGAGGCAATTCAGGCCCAGGCAGCCGGCACAGCGCCCGCAGGCGCCGTGTGGGTGCAGGGCTACATCGTGGGCACCGTGGCCCCCGAGGTGGAGACCGTCACCGGCAACGCCGACATCGAATGGGGCAGCGACCCCTTCCTGGCCAACACCGTGGTGATAGCCTCCGACCCCGCCACCACCGACGTGGCCGAGTGCCTCGTGATGGCTCTGCCCGAGGGCAGCTCCATGCGTGAGTATGTCAACATCAAGGCCCACCCCGAAAACGTGGGCAAGCTCCTGGCCGTGCGCGGCGTGCTCGCCAGCTACATGGGCACCTTCGGCGTCACCGGCAACAACGGCACATCCTCCGAGTTCAAGCTCGAAGGCGTGGAAGTGGGCGGCAGCATCCCCGCCGGCGACGGCTCCCAGGCTTCGCCCTTCAACCCCGCCCAGGTAATAGCAGCCGGCCCCACCAGCACCAGCGAGGCCCCCGCAGGCTACGCCGGCGTGTGGGTCAAGGGCTACATCGTGGGCTCCATGCCCGCCGACGGCACCTACATCGACAAGACCATCTTCGGCGCAGCCGCCGAACTCAAGACCAACATCGTGATCGCTCCCACGGCCGACTGCACCGACGCATCGAAGTGCATCGGCCTCCAGCTCCCCAACAACGCCATCCGCGCCGCCCTCAACCTGCAGGACAACCCCGGCGTGCTGGGCAAGGCAGTGGCCGTCAAGGGCGACGTGATGAAATACTGCGGCGGCCCCGGCGTGAAGAACCTCACCGAATACGTGCTCGAAGGCACCACGCCCGATCCCACGCCCACTCCCGGCCCCGNGGGCGACCCCGANGGCGNCGGCACNGCCGCCGCNCCCNACAACNTNGCGGCANCCATCCANGCCACCCAGGCCCTTGCCTCCGGCGCCAGCTCGGAAAACGACGTATTCGTCAAGGGCATCATCTCCTCCATCTCCGAAATCGACACCGGCAGCTACGGCAACGCCACCTACGAAATCGTCGACGCCACCGGCGGCACATCCTTCAAAATCTACCGCGGCTACTGGCTGAACGGCGACAAGTTCACCTCCAAAGACCAGCTCGCCACCGGCGCCGAAGTAGTGGTCACCGGCAAGCTCCTCAACTACATGGGCAACACCCCCGAAATGGCCCAGGGCAACCACATCGTGAGCTACGACGGCCAGGGCAGCGTAACCCCCACCCCCGACCCCACTCCCGATCCCACGCCTGATCCCGGTCCCGCACCCGNCCTGNNCGACCCCGTNACCATCGCCACCNGCGCCTTCCCCCNCGNAAACGGCACCGCCACCGGCAACGTAAGCGGCGCCCTCACGGCCGAAGGCTACACCATCACCGCAGCCCAGAACGGCGGCGCCACCGCTCCCGCCATCAACGTGTACAACGGCGTGGGCACCCTGCGCCTCTACGCCAACAACACCCTTAACATCAAGGGCGCAGCAATGGGCAAGATAGTGTTCACCCTCAACACCGCCACCGGAGCCAAGCGCTACACCACCTTCGCTCCCAGCAGCGGCGCTGTGGCCACCCAGACCGCCGACGACGCCACCATCACCTGGACAGGCAACACCGGCGACGTCACCTTCACCGTGGCCGCCACCTCTACCCTCGGCACCGAGAGCGGCAAACCCGGCCAGATCCACATCNCCTCCATCGAGATCTACCCCGCCAAGTAACCCCGCCCCACCCCACAAAAAAACCGCGGCCGCCCCACGCAGCCGCGGTTTTTTTGCGCGCCTACACTTAGGAAAACACGCGCAGGGTGGCCGCCGCGGGGCTCACGGGGCGCGGCAGCACGCGGCAAGCGCGGCAGAGACGTGCGCGCAGCCCTGCGGCAGCGCCGCAGCCACGTACGTAGCCACATGCGAGCGCGGCAGAGCCGTGCGAAGCTTGTGGTATACATGCAACACACCTGAATAATGAGCCGCGTAGCGGTTCAACATCCTGACGCTCAGACGCCCCGCTAAACGCGGAGCTTGTGGTGAGAGGGGT
>WFLX010001942.1_pt1 | contig 19306 bp, 16 predicted proteins | sample 4967041 | NCBI WGS metagenome assembly WFLX01 (sample SAMN12857096, study PRJNA449069) | gut metagenome | isolation source: stool from male and female vole | host: Microtus ochrogaster | place: USA:Florida | collected 2017
AAATAGAAACAAACGGATTTCACATTATTCTGGAGTCTTCTTGCGGTGGGTTTGAGTTGTATTTCTGTCGCANGNGNCTTANTTCTGTCCGAGGACNTTCTTGTAGATGTCTATGACCTTCTTTCCGGCCTTCTCCCAGGTGATGCCGTGGATCTCCTCGATGCCTCGGTCGCGCAGGGTCTTGTACATGGCCGGGTATGTGATGATGCTGTGTATGGCGTCTGCCATTGCATCGATGTCCCAGTAGTCGGTCTTGATGACGTTGTCCAGAATCTCCGCGCAGCNNGNCTGTTTGGNAATAATCGANGGCACTCCCATCTCCATNGCCTCAAGCGGGGAGATGCCGAAAGGCTCCGAGACGGAGGGCATGATGTAGACATCGGAATCGCGGAGCATCTCATATACCTCCTTGCCCTTGAGGAATCCGGTGAAATGGAACCTGTCGGCGATGCCTCGCTTGGCAGCCAGATTGATCATCTTGGCCTCCATGTCGCCACCTCCGGCCATGACAAACCTGACGTTCTTGTCCTTCTGGAGCACCTTGGCAGCCGCCTCGACGAAGTATTCCGGGCCCTTCTGCATGGTGATGCGGCCAAGGAAAGTGACAACCTTCTCTTTGCCTGTGCGGCGGGGGAGGTCGAGCAGCTCCTTGTCAAGTGGTATTACGGCGTTATGGACTGTCGTGACCTTGTCAGGATTGATGCCGTATTTCTCGATGACGGTGCGGCGGGTGAGGTTGGAGACGGTGATTATGTGGTCGGCATTCTCCATGCCATCCTTCTCGATGGCGAAGACCGTCGGGTTGACATTGCCGCGGGAGCGGTCATAGTCGGTGGCATGGACATGGATCACGAGGGGCTTGCCGGTGATGTTTTTGGCATGTATTCCGGCCGGATATGTGAGCCAGTCGTGGGCGTGGATTATGTCGCAGGGGATAGTGCGGGCTATCACGCCGGCCACGATTGAATAGTTGTTGATNTCCTCGATAAGATTGTCGGGATAGCGGCCNGANAACTCNATGCAGCCGAGGTCGTTGAGCTTCATGTAGTTGAAGTCGGCGTAGATATGGTCTCGCAGGTCGAAGTATAGCTGCGGGTCCATATACTTGCCGAGGCGCGACTGCACGTAGTCCCAAGAGACATCGCGCCAGGCCACCGGAGTGTTGCATGCGCCGATAATCTGAGCGAAGCCTTTTTCCTCGTCACCCCAGGGCTTGGGGATGACGAAGGTGATGTCCATGTCGCCGTTGGCGTGCATACCTTTGGTGAGACCGTAGGAGGCTGTGCCGAGGCCTCCGAGGATATGGGGCGGAAACTCCCACCCGAACATTAGTGCCTTCATTGGTTATGTCAGGATTCTGAGGTTTGCAGTTTGTTGAATTCTTTCACGCTGCGGAGCGTGCGNAGTATCTCGCCGACGTTCTTGGCAGTGGAGACGGCNCCGCGCCCCGTGTAGGGAGGATTGCCGTCATACATCTCGCTTAGCGATCCGATGCATCCTTCGGTCATCTCGTCCTCATAGCCGATGAGCATGCGCTCGATGAATCCCACGCCGCTGATGCCGAACACCTTGAAATAGGCATCGGCGTAGAAGCCGAACAGCCAGGGGCGAGCCGGCCCCTGATGGACAGCATACTCGCGCTCGCGGGGCCCTCCGACGTAAGTCGGATTATACGCGTAGCTCTTGGGTGAGAGGGAGCGCAGCCCTTTGGGGGTGAGGAGTTCGCGGGTGGCGAGGTCGAGCACCCGGCGGCGCTGGCGCCGGTCAAGGGGTGAATATTCAAGGCCGATGGCAATGACCATGTTGGGACGCACCTCAAGGTCGGTGTATGTGCCGTTGACATAGTCGTAAAGATAGCCGTAGTCGTTGAGGAATGTGGCGAGGAATGACTCCTTGATTTTCTCGGCAAGGGCCTCGAGGCCTGCCACGTACTCCTTCTCGGAGTCCTCATGCTCGTAAAGGGAGGCCACAAAGCGCACAGCGTTGTACCAAAGCGCGTTGAACTCCACAATATATCCGGTGCGCGGGATGATGGGGCGCCCTTCGATTGAGGCTGACAGCCATGTTACGGGCTTGTCGGCACCGTCGCTTGACACGAGTCCGTTGTCGTTGAGCTTCAGGTTTTCCACCCTCCCCTCCATTATGTCTGCGAGAAGTTTGCGCAGCGCCTCGCCGTAGAGGCGGCGACATTCGTTGGAATCGGTATGGCGGCGGAACTGCTGTATGGCCCAGATGGTCCACAGGGGGATGTCCGGGAGGTCGATCTCATGGATAGTGCGGTCCTTCTCGCCGTGGTCGATATACCGATTGAGGGCTTTGAGGAAAGTGTCCATCATCTCCTGATAGTCCTTGGGATGGTCTATCGACAGCGTGCAGCCGGGAAGAGCGATGAGCTCATCGCGTGCGCGGACATTATACCAGGGGTATCCGGCCATGATATAGAGGCCCTTGTCATTCTTGAGATAGAACTGCTTGGCGGAGTTCTTNAGACAGTTGTAGAAGCTCGTGCGGTTGGTGCGCACCTTGAGCTCAGCTTCGTAGGTGTCCTCGAANAGGGCCGGGTCAGCGGGGAAAGTGGAGGCGGAGAAGATGATNGANTCCCCCTTCTTGATGGGCATCTCGAAATATCCGGGCACCCAGAGGTCCTCCTTATAGGGTAGGCCGCGGTCGCGGTCCTTATAGTATTCGATGCCGTTGTACCAGTGGCCGTCGCCGACCCATTTCACGGGCTTGTTAAACTGCATGTACAGCTCGGGGTAGCCTTCGTAGAGGCATGTGGCTATGCCGTTGTCCACCTCGCGCACGGCCTTATTGATGGCATTGTTTTCAATCACCAGGTCGTTGGCATTGCGGAAGGCCAGGAACGGGCGGAACTGTATGGTGGTGTCCGAATGGGCGTCTACGAGAGTGTACTTGATGAGGATGCGGTTTTCATGGGAGATGAAGACCTTCTCCTTGGTGAGGATGACGCCTCCGACGCGGAAAGTGACCGTGGGTACCGACTCGCAGTCAAACTGGCGGATATATTTGTGGCCGTTGGGGGAGAAGACGTTGTCGCCATACTGGTGCAGCCCGAGGTTGAAGGGGGCGCCATGCTGGATGACCGTCTCATCCAGGGAGGAGAGGAGGACGTGCGCCTTATCGTCCATCTCGGGGATGGGGATGACCAGGAGGCCGTGCTGCTTGCGGGTGTTGCAGCCCACGATTGTCGTGCAGTGGTATGCTCCGGACTTGTTGGTGCGGAGCATCTCNTTGGGGAGAGACTGCTCGAGGTTTATCATGAGGCTCTTGTCAAATTTCAAGTAACTCATATTGTATANTGGCTGTAAAGGTTTTTTGGGGGGTTGTGCTTGCAAAGGTAAAGCATTTAGGCGAGACGTGCAAGCAAAATTCTTTCAAATTTCNTGCNTTTCCTTGCCAAATTGCGAAAATGCAACAAATTTCATCACGTGATATAAAAATTGTTGCTATGCGGGTGCGCCGCTTCGGGCNCGGATTGCTCTCAATCCGTATCTTCGGCCTCGGGGGAGGCGTCCTGCGAAGAGGCCGGTTCGGGGCGCGGGAGGGCGATGTCTTTCAGAAGGATGGAGGAGCAGTTGGAGAAGGCTTCCGACAGGCGCTTGTCAAGCTCGGAGAGNGAGCCNGAGTAGAGGGCCTTGAAGCGGGGGATGAAATCGCTCTGGCCTACGGCATCGAGGCGGTTGANNACGGTGGTGACGTTCAGGGTCTCGCACTCTACGGCCGGCACNACGCCGGTCTTGTCGTCATCAAGGACTACGTAGTAGACCAGCCCCGCCTCATGCAGCTTNGTGATAAGGCGGTTGACTATGCGGATGGGGATGTCATATTCCGAGGAGAGCACACTCGCGGTCAACGGGGGGCGCTGGGCTATCTGGCGGTCCACAAGGATGGCCATGACCACGATTGCCAGGCGGCGGCGGTAATCGTTGGAGACCGTTGAGATGTCGCCGAGGAAATTATAAGTGAANACATTCTGGAGGGAATANGTCAGCACGCACCCTGACAGAAGGATGAGCCATGAGAGCTGCAGCCACACGAGCAGCAGGGGAAGGAATGAGAAGGAGCCGTAGATGGCATTGTATTTCGACACATATATCTGTCCGTTGACGAAGAGGAGCTGAAGTATCTGGAATGCAATGGCGCAGATGCCGCCGGAAATGGCGGCATATTTGAATTCGACTTTAGTGTTGGGGATAAGGCAGAAAGAGAGGGAAAAGGAGAGCCATACCAGCACCAGGGGCACCAGCTCAAGGACGAGATTGATGACCGGCGTGAGGAATTTGAGATGCAGATGATTGTCGAGCGTGGTCGACATGAAGATGGATATGCCCGAAGAGCAGACCAGCAGTATGGGTATCATCAGGCAGATGGCCACATAGTCGGTGATTTTCTGATAAAAAGAGCGGTCGCGGCGGAGGTCCCAGATGCTGTTGAAGGCATCCTCGATGCTTGACAGCAGCGACACCACGGTCCATAGCAGGACGACCAGGCCGACACCGACAAATATGCCCTGCGATGCCTCTTTGAGATATGAGTCTACGAATGAGAGCACCACCGTGATGACCTTGGTCTGCGATGGAAAGTATGTGTAGAGGTTCTGCTCGAGGAGATTCTGGAAGCCGAATCCGCGCCCTATGGCGAAGAGAAGCGCGAAGGCGGGCACGAGGGCCAGGACTGTGCGGTAGGTGAGCGACATGGACTTGATCTGGAGGCCGCGGTCGAGGAAGGAGCTGACAGCGAGGTTGGCTGTCTTGAGTATGCGGATGCCGACCGTATTGCGCGGGTCGGCCCAGACGCCGCCGGTCACGTAGGCATATGCCTTGTGGCCCTTGGCCATGATTCGGGCGATTCTGGAGATTTTGGTCTTTCCTGGCATTTTTTCTCTTTTTGGGGGCTATAAGGACTTTAAGGTCTTTAGGGTCTTTAAGGTCTTTAGGGTCTTTTTAAAAAAAGGGGCAGAAGCGCTGTAAGCCGGGTTATGTGGCCGCTCCGGGAGGAGCGGCTGTCTGTCATTTATCCAGGCCGCGCGTCGCCGCGCGGCTCGAGCAGCCTACCCCCCGGCAATGGACGGACCATCCTTGACTGCCGGTGTATTTGGCCTTGCAACCCGCAGGATGTGCGGCCTCCGGCGTCGCCGCCGGAGCCGGTGGGCTCTTACCCCGCCTTTTCACCCTTACCGCCCCCGGGAGCCGGGGACGGCGGTCGTTTTCTGTCACTTATCCCCGGAGTCGCCTCCGGCTTTCCGTTAGAAAATGCGGTGTCCTGTGTTGCCCGGACTTTCCTCTTCACGCTCCCGGCGTGAAGCGACAGACCGCGCTTCTGCCCCTCGATGTCATTGTTCGTTTCCGCTTCCCTTGTCTTCTATGGCCTTGACCTCTTGCGTGGCCTCCTCGGCGGCGTGCTCGGCCTTTTCGGCAGCGGCCTCTGCGTCCTGTGAAGCCTTGGCCTCGTCGCGCACCATGCGTTTTTTGACCACATGGTGCGAGCTTACGCCCATGAGGCCGTTGACCGAATAGAGCACCATGACTATGCCGGTGATGATGGTGATGGCATCAGCTATGCGCTCGGGGCCTATGATGATGACCGTCACGCCTGCGGCCACGGTAAGCCATGGCATTATGAACCATCCGGCGGGCGTGCCGCCGACATCGCTGCCCATGCCGGTGAGGTTGATTATCTGGGCTATGCCCTCCAGGATCAGGATCACAGCGAGGGTATATAGGAGATATTTCGTGAAGAATCCGGGCATCACGAGCAGCAGGACGCCGAGGATGAGGCCTCCGATAGCTGTGACGGCCACGTACCAAGGACGGCTCTGGCGTGTGCCGTCGGGCTCTTTCTTGCCGGCGAANCCNAGGAAGAGCATTATCACGCTGGGNATGACGAAGAGGGCGCCNATGACCATCACGATGATGTTGAAGAGATTGGTGCGTCCGGTGAACACCAGCAGCAGCACGCCTATGATAAGCGTGAACAGGTAGGTCCAGATATAGTTTCGGTTGTTTTTCATAATATTTATTCCTTAAAATTGTCTTTTCATGCTTGCACGCTTAGATTATATGGAGAGAGGGGTTTAATATGAAAAGGTCAATCAGGGAATAAAAGTTTAAGATTATTTAAAAAAAATGACCGTCTCATCTGCACCGCCGGGATTCGAGACGGCTTACTCCGGCCCTGTCGCGTCGCATCAGAGTGCGTCGCACGAAACTCTCCAGCAGGTCGGCCGCCTCCTGCTCATCGAGGTGGGTTGAGTCTAATGTGAGGTCGTAATTGTCGGCATGGCCCCAGGGTCGCCCCGTGAAGTAGTTGTAGAAATTCTCGCGGTCGGTGTCGGCGTGCCTCAGGCGCTCGCGCGCCTGAGCCTCATCCTCAGCCTCGCCTCGCTCGATGAGGCGCCGGGCCCGGACATCCTCGGGCGCATGCAGGAAAATGCTGACAAGGCCCGGATGGTGGCGCAGTATATAGTCTGCCGAGCGGCCCACGAATACGGCGCCCCCCTCAGAGGCAATCTGGCGGATCACGCGGCTCTGCGCCTCATAAATGCCCTCGCGGCTCATAGGAGGCGTGCCGAACGCTTCGGAGATGCCGTTTCCGAAACTCAACAGGCTCCCAAGCAGTGACGGGCGCCGCTCGTCGGCATTGTCGAAGACGCGGCGGGAAAAGCCGAGCCTTGAAGCCGCCTCCGAGAGGAGCTCGCGGTCGTAGTATGGGAGATTGAAGCGGCGGGCGAGCTCGCGTCCTATCTTCCGTCCGCCGGCGCCGTAAAGGCGTCCGATAACTATAATGGGATCCATTAAANAAGAGGTTTGTTCAAAAAACTTGTACAAAATTAACGTTTTTTTCTTTTGCAAAGAAATTTTTTGCTATTTTTGCGCAATAATAGGCTCCCGGATATGAAATGGAGCCTCAATATGAAGCTATGAACGACGTATTGAACAATCCCGAGTGCGATGCCGACGGCATGGCCACGTATGAGTATATCGTCAATCATGTCGACACGTGCATTGATGACATGCCCTCGCTTGCGGCCAACCTGAAGCGCGCTGACCTGACCGGCCAGTTTCTGGCCAGCACGGCCCGTTTCCTTGCGGCTGTGGACCGCGAGACCTTCGGGGCGTGGATACCGCTGCTCGTAGAGGCGGCCATAGAGAGGGACCGCGAGAGGAGATATATCGGCTCACTGCTCGAGGCCATCTGGGGCAAGGACTATGCCGACCGCGCAGATGAGCTCCGCGAGGCCGATGACAATTTCCGGCGCATATACAAGCGGGTCTATCCCGACAGCGTGATGTGACGCCGGGCGGTACATGAACAAGTTAGATATAATGTCAATAATCAAACATATCAAGATAATTTGTCCGGCGGTGCTCGCTGCCGCGCTTCTCGGAGGGGCCGTGTATGCGGCCGCCCCGAAAGGTGGGGCACAGAGTTCTCCGGCAGTTGCACAAACCATGAATAGCGCAGACAATGCAGCGGCCACNGCAATCCCGGCCGGCCCGGTAGTCGAAATGACCACCTCAATGGGGCCGCTCAAGATAAAGCTTTATGACGACACCCCTCAGCATCGTGACAACTTCCTGAAGCTCGTTGGCGAGAACTTCTATGACGGAGTGCTCTTCCATCGTGTCATCAAAGACTTCATGGTGCAGGCCGGCGATCCCAAATCAAAGGAGGCTCCGGCCGGAGCGATGCTCGGAGCCGGAGACCCCGGGTATACCATCGAGGCTGAGATCAAGTATCCGCAGCANTTCCATAAGTACGGAGCCCTCGCGGCNGCGCGCACCGCTGACCAGGTGAANCCCGAGAAGCGCAGCAGCGGCTCCCAGTTCTATATCGTCACGGGACGCAAGTATCAGCGGCCCCAAGTGGAGTCAATGGTGCGCCGCGCTCTCGAAGGGCCGCGCATGGATGAGTTCAACAGGCTGCAGATGGAGCATCGCGATGAAATCATGGCCATGAGAAGGGCCCATGACCAGGCCGGTCTCGACTCTCTGCGCGACAGCCTCGTGGAGGAGCTCAACAAGCGCATCCCCGAGCCTGCGATACCCGCCGAGGTGGTGGAGACCTACGTGCGCGACGGAGGCACGCCCAGCCTGGACGGACAGTATACNGTCTTTGGCGAGGTATTGGAGGGCATGGACATAATCGAGCAGCTGCAGAATGTCGCCACTGACAGCAACGACCGACCGTTGGAGGATGTCAAGATCCTCAGCGTGAAGGTGGTCGAGTGACACTCCCCCCCCGCCCGCATGTCCTGATAGCGTGCGGGCTATTAACCGACAATCAATTTTCCATAATATGAGCAATACTGAAGAGATGGCCGTTCCTCAGGAGCAGTCAATCCCCGAGAATCCCGCAGCCGAGGCAGCGGTGAACAAGACTGAGGTTTCCGAGCAGGCTGAGTCCGCGGCATCGGAAACAGTTAACCCCGAGCCCGAGGCTCCGTCAGCAGAGACCGCGGAAGCAGCCCCGGAGGCAACCCCTGAGGAGACCTCTGAGGAGAGTGTGTCCGAGGATGCCGGCGAGAGCGGCCCCAGGTTTCACGACATGACCAAAGAGGAGCTCGTGGCCGAGCTGCAGAANATCGTCGATGCCGANGACATGACGGCNCACCGCACTGTTGCGGCCATTAAAGCTTCCTTCTACGTGATCCACAATAAAGAGGTGTATGATGAGATGGCAGCCTTCGTGGAGGCCGGCAATTCTCCGGAAGCCTTCGCATCGAAAGCTGACAGCGTCGAGGCGCAATTCAAAGACCTTCTCGCCCTGTTCCGCGACCGCCGCAACGCCTACCTGGAGGCAGACGAAGAGAAGCGCCTGGAAAACCTGGCTGCCAAGAATGCCATCCTCGACCAGCTCCGCGCCATAGCCGAGGACATAGACAACGTCGGGGTGAATTTCAGCAAATTCCATCAGCTTCAGCAGGACTTCAAAATCAAGGCGGATCTTCCCGCCGGGTCTGAAAACGATTTATGGAAAATGTATCAGACGGTCAGCGAGACCTACTATGACCGCCTGAAGATGAACAAAGAGCTGCGCGATCTCGACTTCAAGAAGAATCTGGAAGCCAAGAAGCAGGTCATAGAGCGCGCCAAAGCTCTGCTCGAAGACAAGGATATCATCGGGTCTGTGGGCAAGCTGCAGGGACTCCACAGCGAATGGCGCGAGATCGGGCCGGTGGCCAAGGACCTGCGCGAGGAGATCTGGAATGAGTTCAAGGGGCTCTCCACTGCTATCAACCGCCGCCACCAGGAATTTTTCGAAAACCGCAAGGCGCAGGAAAATGCCAACAAGGAGGCCAAAGAGGCCCTCATAGCCGAGCTCGAAGCAATAGATACCGATGCCTTCAACAGCATGGCCGCCTGGGACCAGGCAGCCAAGAATGTCATAGAGCTTCAGGCGCGCTGGAAAGCTGTCGGCCCGGCTCCGCGCAAGTACTCCTCCGCGCTTTTCAGCCGTTTCCGCGAGCTTTGCGATAAGTTTTTTGCGGCCAAATCAGCCTACTACACCTCGGTCAAGGAATCATACGCCGAGAACCTCAGGAAGAAGACCGACCTGTGCGAGCGCGCCGAGGCCCTGATCAACGAGACCGACCGCCGCAAGGCCATGGATACTCTCACAGCGCTGCGTGCCGAATGGAAGACTGTCGGCCCTGTCAGCCGCCGACACAGCGATGATATATGGAAACGCTTCTCCGAGGCTGCCCAGAAGGTATATGACAACAAGAAGAAGGCAGACGGGGAGCGCAAGTCAACTGAGCAGGCCAACCTTCAGGCCAAGCGCGACATCGTGGCGCGCATCAAGGCCATAGACCTTGAGGGGGACCAGAGGGAGATAATCGCCGCTATCCGCGACCTTCAGGCAGANTGGCAGCAGATAGGCCATGTGCCCTTCGGCATCAAGGACAAGCTGTATGCTGAATACCGCGAAGCCTGCGACAAGGTCTACGAAACCTGCGGGCAGCGCAACCGCAGCGAGCGNAACGCCCGTTTCAACAGCCGTCTGGAGAACATGAAGGGTGACCCGCGCCGNGTGAACCGCGAGCGCGACCGCCTCGTATGGGCCCTCGAGCAGAAGCAGGCCGAGCTGCAGACCATCAACAACAACCTCGGATTCTTCAATATCAAGTCAAGCGCCGGCTCATCGCTTGTGAAGGATATCGAGCGGCGCGCCGAGCGCATCAAGGCTGACATCGAGCAGCTTCGCGAGAAAATCGCAGTGATCGACGCCGCCGATAAAGAAGCCTGATTCCACACTCCATACCCGGCTCCGGCGCCTCAGAGCGCCGGAGCCGTTTTTATTCCGCATCAATCATGAAGAAGACCATCACAACCGCGCGGCGCGCCGCTGCCGTGCTACTGATATCAGCAATACTTCCGGCTCCGGCAGCCGGCTCAACTCCGGCCAGCCGCGCAATGAAGAGCGAGAGGCCCGCTGTGGGGCTTGTCCTGTCGGGGGGCGGCGCCAAGGGCATAGCCCATGTCGGAGTTATCAAAGCCCTCGAGGACAATGACATTCCCATTGACTGCGTGGCCGGCACCTCGATGGGAGCCATTGTGGGCAGTCTCTACTGCTGCGGCTGGAGTCCGGCGGAGATGATGGACTGCTTCACTGCAACCAAGTGTCTGAACCGCAGCACGGGCACCATCGACCCGGTATATACCTATGATTTCTCGCAGCCTGAGCCGACCCCGAAGTGGGCCGGAATCAACCTGTCGCTCAATCCCTCAAAGGACACCGGGCTGCTGTCACAGGTGATGCCTTCATCACTGGTCAATCCCCAGCCGATGAGCATAGCCTTCCTGGAGATATTCAGCCCGTATACCGCTCAGTGCGGCGAGAACTTCGACAATCTTTTCGTGCCTTACCGCTGCGTGACCTCTGACATTTACCATAAGCATAAAGTGGTGCTTTCCCACGGCTCCTTGGGGGACTGCGTGCGGGCCTCCATGAGCTTCCNGTTGGTCTACAAGCNTATNGAGATGGATGGCGTGCTGATGTATGACGGCGGCATTTANGACAACTTCCCCGNCAACGTCATGGAGAGCGACTTCAATCCCGAGTTCATAATCGGAGTCTCCGTCTCATCTCCGGACGCCAAGCCCAANCAGGGTAACATCTACGAGCAGCTGGAGGACATGATTATCCAGAACAATGACTACAGCGTNCCGGCCGACAAAGGCATCAAGATACAGGTGCCTGTGCTCGACTTCGGGGTGCTGGATTTTCNCGAAGGCCCGCAAATCTATGAAATAGGCTACCGGACCGGCCTGGCAATGGTGGATTCTATCAAAAAGCGCACTTCCGCCCGCCGCGGACGTGAAGCGGTGGAGGCGCGGCGCAAGGAATTCTGCCGCTCTACACCAATAATTGAGTATGACTCCGTGGCTGTCACCGGCGCCACTCCGCGCCAGGCGCGCTATCTGCGTTTCCTGTTTGACCGCGGACTCAAGCGTCCCTTCGGCATGGAGCAGGCGCAAGATGCCTATTACCGTGCTGTGACCGACGGCAAAATTGCTGACCTACTGCCGCAAAACCGACTGAGCAAATCAACGCTTTACGCAGCCGCGCATGACACCGCGACCCATCCTATCCTGAGCCGCAACACCCTGCTGCTCGAGACGAAAGTGAAAAATCCCTGGACAGTCGGAGTCGGGGGATGGATAACCTCATCGACACACAGCATGCTGTATCTCACCTTGGGATACCATACGCTCGACTTCAATTCCCTGGATGTGGACTTGAACGGATGGATCGGCCAGTCATACTATGCAGGCATGCTGTCGGGCAAATTCACACTGCAGTCGCGCGTGCCTTCCTATCTACAGATTGAGGGCGTGGTCACGCGCCGGAAGTACTATGACCAGGAGCTCCTTTTCTTCCAGGAGGGGAGCCCGACCTTCATCACGGCCGATGAGGCGTTTGTAAGACTCAATTATGCAGCGGCCCTGGGTCGCGCAGGAAAGGCTGTGGCAGGCATTGGCTACGGGCATCTCACTGACCGCTACTATCCCGACGATGTCACCAACTATTCAACCGCCGGACGCGACCGCACCTCCTACCGCACCCTGGCGATGAACCTTGGTGTGGAATGGAACCGTCTCAATTTCATGATGTATCCCTCTTCGGGACGGATGTTCAGCGCCGGCCTTACCGTGACACGCGATGACACCCGCCACACCTCCGGCGAGAGCGGGCTCACTCAGAAACTCGGAACCCATTGGCTTGGGGCGGTGAAGTTTGACTGGAAGCGCTTCTTCAAACTTCACGAGAACTTCAATATCGGAGGCGCTCTGAGCGGCATGGGGACAATCACTCCCCTTTATGAGGATTACACCTCCACATTGGTGCATGCTCACGGATTCGCTCCTACGCCCTCCACCAAGAATTATTTCAATCCCGCCTTCCGCAACAACAACTTCGTTGCATTCGGCGCCATGCCGATCTGGCTCCCCTGGAGCAAATTCCAGTTGCGCGGAGACTTTTACGGCTACCTGCCGATACGCTGTGTTGAGAGAGGAGCCGATGACATGGCCCGCTACGGCTCATGGTTCGGCGGCATGCAGTTCATCGGCGAAGTGGCCGCAGTCTATAATTTCCCATTCGCCGCGCTGAGCATATATGGCAACTATCTCAGTTCGCCTGCGCGCAATTGGAACTTCGGCATAAACTTCGGCCTCTACTTCGAAGCACCCAAACTCCGCCGCTGATGGAAGCCGCAACGCTATGTGTGGGCGCTGCCATTTTATGCGTCCTGGTAGTTCTGTTTTTTCGCCTGCAGACGCTTAACGGCAGAGGAAAGGGAGAAAGCGAGAGGGAGCTGCAGGTTCGCATAGATGAGATGCGCCGGGCCTCTGAAAGGCAGCTGGAGGAGGTGCGCCACGCNCANGAGCGGCAGCTTGAGGAGGTCAGGCAGGCCTCCGNGAGGCNGGTGGAGGACATGAGGCGCGAGGTGGCCTNGCNGTTTTCCGCGCTCGCGGGGGANGCTATGGAGCGCCAGAAGGAACNCCTTCGCGCGCAGAACAANGAGCAACTCGACTCCGTGCTGACTNCGCTCAAGGAGAAGCTGGATGAATTTTCGCGCTCAGTCGCGGACGCATACGTCAAAGACAATGCCACGCGCCGCAGCCTGTCAGACCAGATTGACCGCCTCATGCAGCTAAATCTAACCATCGGTGAGGAGGCCCGCAGCCTGACATCGGTGCTCAAGGGAGACACCCGCGTCCAGGGAGACTGGGGCGAGACAGTGCTTGAGACGCTCTTGGAAAGCGCCGGGATGATCAAGGATGTCAACTTCTTCACGCAGGTCACGCGCGACGGGGCCGGGGATGTGCTCCGGGATGAGGCGGGCAAGGGGCAGAGGCCGGACGTTGTGGTGCTTCTGCCGGACAATCACCGCATCGTGATTGACTCTAAAGTTTCCCTCACGGCATACATGGACTATTGCCATGCCGCAGACGAAAGGGAGAGGAAACTCTATGGGGACAGGCATGTCAGATCGGTCAAGAACCACATTGACGAACTCCATTCACGCAAGTATCAGGACAGGTATTCGGATGCCGTGGCCCATGTGCTGATGTTCATGCCCAACGAAGGTGCATACTTCGCGGCCATGCAGCTTGATGCCGCGCTGTGGAAATATGCCTATGACCGGAGAGTGGTGATAGTCTCGCCGACGCATATCTTCTCCGTTATGCAGATAGTAAGCCAATTGTGGCGACAGGAAAATCAGAGCCGCAATGTAGCCAAGATAGCGGATTTAGGCGGTTTGATATTTGACAAGGTTGCCTCGCTGGTCAAAGAACTGGAAAATGTGGAATCCAAACTCGAAGAAGCGCACAAGGCATGCGGGCGTGCCTACGACCATCTCACCAAGGGGGGCACAAGCATCGCAAGGCGCGCGGAGCGTATGCGCGAGTTAGGAGCCCGGACGCGCAGCCGCCTGTCAGACCGCGCTCTCTCCGATTAGTTGGCCAACATGTTAGTTGGCCAACATGGAGGCCATGGTGGGGGAAGTGATGACGGAGAGGTCAGTGCGGATAAGCAGATAGGGGAGGGCTAGCGAATCGAGCATTGCGGTAGCCTTTCGGCTGCCCATGGCCATCGCAGCGGTGGCCAGGGCATCAGCCTCCATGCAGGTCGGGGCCATTACCGTCGCGCTCGCCACATCAGTAGCGGCGGGGCGCCCGGTAGCCGGTGATATGGTATGACCGTAGCGCGCCGTCCCTTGGCCGTGAAAATTGCGATAGTCACCCGATGTCGCCATACCCATGCCGGTGAAAGCTATGATGGCCTCGTGTGAGTCCCGGGCAGAGGATGGAACGGAAGAATCAGCGACCGGGCGTGCCACCGCCACACGCCAGTCTGCCCCTTTGGGGTTCTTGCCCGAAGCCACTATCTCGCCGCCGATTTCAATTAAAAAATCTGTCACGCCGTTGCGCCGGAACATGGCGGCTACGCAATCCGCTCCATATCCCTTGGCCACAGCCGAGAGATTGAACTCTATCCTTGGATCCTCCTTGAAAATTGAATCGCCGGAGAGCCTGGTCTTGCGTATGCCTGTTATCGCAAGCAGCGAATCCAGGCGCAGCGTGTCGGCCGTAGCATGATGTCCCTTGCCGAAACCCCAGGCCGTGATGAGCGGCGACAAAGTCGGATCGAATGCTCCCCCGCTGGCCTCATTCACTCTCCGGGACATGGCATAGACTGTCTTAAAATGTGTGTCGACCAATGCAGATGACCTGTGGTTGACTTCAGAGACTAAAGAGGCGGGGTCGAAGATGGAGAGCGACGCCCCGACCTCATCGAGCACCGGCATGATGGAATCTGAAAGCGACTCCGGCCCTCGATATGTGACATTATACAGCGTGTGCCACACCTCTCCGGAGACTTTATGGAACCGCTCTCCGTGCGTGGAACCGGAGCACGCGCATAACTGCATGGCTGCCAGGAGCAAAAGAAGATATGCAACTGGGGAGCACAGAGGCCTTTTAAGATGAGGAACGATGGAAAATGGTTGTTTCATGCTGACAAAATTAAGTTTTTTTGCTGAAAAAATGAAAAATATCCGTTGTAAAGTTGCAGATTTGATATAAAAATGCTAAATTAGCCGCCAATAAACTCTAAGTAGTTATTATGCCGGCGTCCTGTGCGCCGCTGCGCGAATGTAAATAATATCACAAGAACATTTTTACAAACCGAATTGATTATGAAGGAATCTTTTGTTTTTCTTGCCGAGGGCTTCGAGGAAATGGAAGCTATCTGTGTCATCGACATACTCCGCCGCGCATCGATACCGGTGAAGACGGTCTCAATAACATCCTCTCTCCAGGTGACGGGCGCCCACGGCGTTGCTGTCAAAGCAGACGTGCTGTATGACAACACGCTCTTCGCCGATCCCGAGTGGCTTATCCTGCCCGGAGGAATGCCCGGAGCCACCAACCTGCATGGATTCGCTCCGCTGCAGGGGCTTCTTGAGCGTCAGGCCTCATCGGAGCATGGCCGCATAGCTGCCATTTGCGCATCTCCGGCCGAGGTGCTCGGACGCCTGGGACTGCTCAAAGGAAAGAAAGCCACTTGCTATCCCGGATTCGAAGAGCTGCTTGAGGGTGCGGAGTATGTGGACCGTCCCGTAGTGGTGGATGGAAAGTTCGTCACCGGCAACGGCCCGGCATCGGCTATGAGCTGGGCTCTCACGATAGTGGAGGAGACCAAGGGCACAGACGCAGCGTTGGAAGTAGCCAACGGCATGCTGCTGTATCCTGTGGATCCCAGAGAAATGGCCAACTATTTCGGCTGAATTTGAAATGGCGGAAATCACCCCAAGCGACTTATACCACGTGCTTCAAGACGAAGGGACGGCTCAGCTGCGAGAGAAGATGAGCCGTTTCATCGCCTTTGCCATCCCTGTCAAGAGCGCGGAGGAGGCCAAGAAGAGAATCAAGGAGCTTGCCAACGAGTATCATGACGCCCGTCACGTATGCTGGGCCTATATGATAGGGCCCGACAGGAAGGAATGGCAGCTCAATGATAACGGCGAGCCCTCCGGGACTGCGGGAAAGCCAATTTTAGGGCAGATAAATTCCTTTGATCTCACGGACACCCTGATAGCTGTCGTGCGATATTTCGGCGGGATTAAGCTGGGCACTCCGGGACTGATTGCCGCATACCGTGAAGCGGCCCGACTCGCCATTGAGGCGGCCGGGGTCAAGGAGGCTTGCCGCATGGCCGCAATAGAGATAAGGTTTCCTTATGTAGCTGTCAACTCCGTGATGAAAGTTGTCAAAGGTGGAGACTGCGAAATTGTGAGCCAGGAATTCGACAACACGTGCAGCATGAAACTGATGACCCCGGTGTCAAAAGAGGCTGAGATACGCGGGCGCCTCCTGAGCCTGGACGGGGTCACTGAATGTTCATGAACGTCTCTGAAACCGGGTAAAAACCAAGGTTTGAAGCTCAAAAAAGGCCGATGTGGCTAAAAATGAGAGCTAAATAGTGAAAAGTCGGTCAATTATAGCTGTCAATCCAAAAAAAATTACGATATTTGCACCGCAAAAAAATCGGCGGCCTAACAAGCCGTGAATTTTCCAGCAGATATAGACACTTGTATACTATACATAAAAGTACCTATCAGAAATGACAAAGGCAGATATCGTTAATGAGATCTCACGCAGCACGGGGCTTGACAAAACCGCGGTGCTGGCCACGATCGAAAAGTTTATGGAGGTCATGAAGGACTCCATGTCAAGCGGCAACAACGTCTACCTGCGCGGCTTCGGCAGCTTCATCATCAAGACCCGCAAAGAGAAGACAGCCCGCAACATCTCCAAAAACACAACCATCCGCATTCCCGAGCACAAGATTCCGGCCTTCAAGCCCTCCAAGGTATTCCTGGAGCAGGTCAAGAACAGCGAAGTGTCCGAATGAGGGTGGATGCCACACAATCTCACATAACACTCTAAATCAATAATTAAAAATTTACCACTATGCCCAGCGGAAAGAAAAGAAAAGGCCACAAGATGGCCACGCACAAGCGTAAGAAAAGACTGAGAAAGAACCGTCATAAGAAGAAATAAGCCTGACGGCTCCTCAGATAAAAGAATCCGAACAAACCTATGCGGGAAGGGCATCCGAAGAGGCAGGTTCCCCCGCGCAGGTTTGTTCCTTTTTATATAAATTCCGATGAAAAGCGAGCTTGTAGTAGACGTACAGCAAAAAGAAATATCCACGGCACTGCTGGAGGATTCCAGGCTTGTGTCCCTGCAGAAGGAGAGCCGCAACATCGCATACGCCGTCGGGGATCTTTACCTGGCCAAGNTCAAGAAGATCATGCCCGGCCTGAACGCGNCGTTTGNCGANGNGGNATATGACAAAGACGCTTTTCTTCATTATCTCGACCTCGGGCCGCAGTTCAACACATACGCGAAGTATGTGGAGGCAGCGCTTGAGGATACGTCCAAGGTGCCTGACATCGCTGCCATAGAGGCTCAGGAGGATATACCCAAGGGGGGGAGCATAGGGGAACTGCTGCAGCCCGGGCGCAAACTGCTCGTGCAGATAGCCAAGGAGCCCATATCTTCCAAAGGGCCCCGCCTGACCACTGAGATTTCCCTCACGGGGCGTTACATGGTGCTGATACCATTCGGCAACAAGGTGTCCATATCCCAGAAAATCAAGTCTCCGGAAGAGAAGGTACGCCTGCGCCAGCTCATCAGCAGCATCAAGCCTAAGGGCTTCAGCGTCATTGTCCGCACTTCGGCCGAAAACAAGCATGCCGCAGAGCTCAACAACGAGATGCGCACGCTCGTGCAATGCTGGCAGGACTCAATCGCCAAACTGCAGCGCAACGAGCCTCCCACACTGGTCTATGAGGAGGAATCGCGAGCCGTGAGTGTGATACGCGATATATTCAGCCCCGCCTTCGAAAACATATATGTAAACGAAGCGGATACTTTCGAGCAGATACGCAACTATGTCAGCCTGATAGCGCCGGAAAAAAAGGATATCGTCAAGCTCTACGCCAAGGATACCCCGATTTTCGACCATTTCAATATCACGCGTCAGATCAAAAGCAGTTTCGGCAAGACCGTGTCGTTCCGCAGCGGCGCTTACATTATCATAGAGCATACTGAAGCGCTGCATGTCATAGATGTCAATTCGGGCAACCGCAGCAAGGCCTCAGCCGACCAGGAAACCAATGCCCTCGAGGTCAACATGCGCGCTGCCGACGAGATAGCCCGCCAGCTGCGTCTCCGCGATATGGGTGGAATCATCGTAATCGATTTTATCGATATGAATTCGGCTGAGCACCGCCAGCAGCTCGTGGACCACATGCGTGAAGTGATGGCCAATGACCGTGCCCGGCATAATATCCTCCCTCTGAGCAAGTTCGGACTGATGCAGATCACACGCCAGAGGGTTCGTCCTGCGCTTGACATCACCACGGAGGAGACATGCCCTTCATGCTTCGGAAAGGGGGAGATAGCTCCCTCGCTGCTCTTCACCGACAAGCTGGAGGAGAAACTTGACTATCTTGTCAATCATCTCAATATCAAAAAATTCAATATGTATCTACATCCATTTGTGGAGGCATATGTGAAGAAGGGGATGTTCTCGCTCTACGGCAAGTGGCGCCGGCGTTTCGGACGGCATATGAAGATTCTTGCTGATGAATCCCTGGCTTATCTTGAATACAAGGTCATTGACGATAACGGCAAGGAGATAGACCTCAAGGAGGAGAGCGACATCAGCAGCAGCCAGACAAAGCGGCATACCAAAATCAAGAACAGAGATAAGGAAGAAAATCAATAATCCGATATCATACAGAAGGCGCCCCGGACGTTGGGGCGCCTTCTGTATGATATAGCATCACGTATGCATGTTTTTTACAAGGTGGCGGGGGACAAATTTGCAAAGGGAAAGCGAAAGGAGGCAAAGATTATATGTTATACAACATCTTTCTTACATTTTGCCAATAATTATTTGGCGGGGTCGGGGAAAATGCCTAACTTTGCACCGAACCTAATAAACAATCTTTTTTACCTTAAGATTTTTTACCTGTAGAAACTTATCAGAGGGTGCGACCGTGGAGGTTATCACCCTTTATTTTTTGTGTTCGGCCCTGAACCTGTCCCTGCGCCTCAGGGAGAAGGAGAGGAGTATGAGGACGGCTATTTCTGCCGCGCAGGTAAGGATGAAGGTCCATGTATGCCCCTGATGCAGAAGATTGAGGCCGAACTTCAGGGTCATGAAAATGAAGTAGCCGAACAGTATGAGCGGCAGCCAG
>WFLX010050039.1_pt1 | contig 19299 bp, 15 predicted proteins | sample 4967041 | NCBI WGS metagenome assembly WFLX01 (sample SAMN12857096, study PRJNA449069) | gut metagenome | isolation source: stool from male and female vole | host: Microtus ochrogaster | place: USA:Florida | collected 2017
AAAAGGGAGCCCACCGGTGCGACCAGTTTTTATGCTTAATTCTTTTTCTCCGTTCTGTTCGATCGCGACACTCTGCAAATCATTTTCACGATCGAAAGAACCATAAATCGCCCAGTCATGTGGAACTCTAACCTGATCCCATTTCTTAACATCCTGAAGGGAACCTTTTGAAAATTCCCAATCATCGGCTAATTTGGTGATTTCTCTTGCATAACAACTTAAGGTGGTGAGGACGATGACGATTATAAATNATNTTTTCACGAGTTTATTCATGTCATATTTATGATTCGCAATATCAAACTATTATTATAGTTTGAAATCTTATTTTTACTCTACACCTCAAAATTAAGAAGCCGAAAAGAAAATTGCAAATTTCATCCCACTTTTTTGCTTTTAATATTTAACTTTTTTTAGCATCTATATGAGTTATTTATCAATTTTCATTAAATTTGTATTTTATAAGAAGTATAGATGAAATTTGCTGATATAATAGGTAATCAAGACAGCGTTAATATTCTTCGGAATCTGGTCAGTTCCGACAGAATCCCTCACGCCCTTTTGATTTCCGGTCCTGCCGGCATTGGTAAAACTCTTCTTACCCGGGCTTTCATTTCTTATTTGAANTGTGAAAATCCCACTTCAGATGGTGATTCATGCGGCGTATGTCCTACATGTCGACAAATTGATGCATTAAATCATCCTGACATCCACTATGTTTTCCCAATTTATAAATCCAAAGCGAAAGATAAACTCCTCTCTTCCGACTATTCAGCGGAATGGAAAAGATTCTTGACAGAATCCCCTTATATGGATTTCACTTTTTGGATGGCTCTTATGAATGCCGGAAATTCCCAACCTATTATAAACATTGAAGAGGCGTCGGAAATTAATCGCATCGCTTCAATGTCAGCTTATTCCGCGAAATACAAGGTATTTGTGATATGGCTTCCGGAAAAAATGAATCTGAACGCAGCCAATCGATTGCTGAAGACGATTGAAGAGCCTCATCCCGACACTATTTTTATTTGCGTCTCCAATGATCCCGGCTCCATTCTCCCGACTATCTATTCCCGCCTACAACGAATTGAAATGAAGCGTCCTTCTAATGACGAAGTTAAATTTGCTCTAATGCAGAAAGGGATCTCTCCTGATTCTGCGGAAGTTTTGGCAAACCTTTCTGAAGGATCATTGCTCAGAGCTTTCCAATATGCTTCAACAGAGGGGGAAACCGGCGAATTCAGTGATATTTTCAAATCGTCAATGAGAAATGCTTTCCAAAAGAAAGTCGGAGTTTTAAAGCCTCTCAGTGAAAAAATCGCGGATTTCGGCAGAGAGAAAGCGTTGCGTCTTTTGGATTATTTTGCAAGAATGATTCGCGAAAATTACATAGCTAATCTATGCATTCCTCCACTTAATGTTATGACTCCTGATGAAGCGGAGTTCTCCTCAAAATTCGCGCCTTTTATCAATTCAGATAATGTGGAAGATCTTTTAAAGGAGGTAGATGAGGCAAAACGTGATATCTCCCGCAATGCTAATTCAAAAATCGTGTGGTTTGACTTTTTTATCAATCTTATGATACTTATCAGAAAAAAGAAATAGATTTTTTAATAAAAACTTTAATAAATAATATGAAACCAACTCTTTTTATTTTGGCTGCCGGAATGGGTAGCCGCTATGGTGGTTTAAAGCAACTTGATTCTCTCGGTCCCGGTGGCGAAACAATAATGGATTATAGTGTCTATGATGCACTCAGAGCCGGTTTTGGCAAAATTGTTTTTGTAATTCGCCATGATTTTGAAGATGAATTCAAGGAAAAGATAATTTCTAAATATGAAAATCACGTAAAAGTTGATGTAGTATTCCAAGATATAAATAATCTACCTGAAGGTTTCAAACCCAATCAGGAACGCTCAAAACCTTGGGGCACGGGTCATGCCGTCCTGATGGGAAAAGATGTGATTCACGAACCTTTCGGCGTCATAAATGCAGATGATTATTATGGAGCTGAAAGCTTCAAAATCCTCGCCGATTTCCTTCGATCGGTGGAAGGTAAGAAGGGTGAATATTGCATGATTGGTTTCAAGATTGAAAACACACTCAGCGAAAATGGAGGGGTGAGCCGAGGACTCTGCCAAGTTTCAAAAGATGGTATGCTCACGGATGTCAATGAATGTCACGGAATTCAATTTAAAAATGGCAGACTTATCCAGATTGTTGATGATAAAGAGGTTGATTTTCCGGAAGGCGCTAATGTGTCCATGAATATGTGGGGTTTCACTCCCGATTATTTTGATTATTCAGAGAAGGAATTTATAGAATTCCTGAAGTCTCATGCTGATGAATTGAAATCGGAATTCTATATTCCAACTGTCGTAAACGATATGATTAAAGACGGCACTGCGACTTTGGCAGTCAAGGAAACACCTTCAAAATGGTTTGGAGTTACCTATGCAGCCGACCGCCAGGCAACTGTCGATCAATTCCGTAAATTAGTTGATGAGGGTGTCTACCCGGAAAAACTTTTTTAATATTAAATATTGTTATGATTAAAATTCTCGTCACCGGAGGAACCGGTTATATCGGCTCCCATACTGTTGTGGAACTTCAACAAGCCGGCTATGAAGTTGTAATTATCGACAATCTTTCCAATTCAAATATAAACGTTCTTGACGGAATTGAAAGAATCACCGGTATAAGACCAACTTTTGTTGAAGGGGACACTACTGATATCAATACTCTTCGAAAACTTTTTGAAACTTATCCCGGCATCAAAGGGATTATCAATTTTGCCGCTTCCAAAGCAGTTAATGAATCTGTAAAAAAACCTTTGCTCTATTATCGGAATAATCTCGTGGGGCTTCTCAACTTACTTGAACTTATGCCTGAATTTGGAGTTGAAGGGATTGTCTTTTCAAGTTCTTGCACGGTATATGGCGAGCCTGATAATAACCCGATAGATGAGACTGCTCCAATAAAACCGGCTACCTCCCCTTACGGCAACACAAAACAGATATCCGAGGAGATAATCACTGACACTATATATGCCGGAGCCCCTATAAAAAGTATAATCCTGAGATATTTTAATCCTGTAGGCGCTCATCCTTCGGCAGAAATTGGAGAACTTCCTCTCGGAGTTCCACAAAACCTCATACCTTATCTAACTCAGACAGCAGCAGGTATTCGCAAAGAGTTGACCGTCTTCGGAGACGACTACTCAACACCTGACGGAAGTTGTATCAGAGACTTTATAGATGTCGTGGATTTGGCTAAGGCACATGTTATAGCCATGAAACGCATGCTTGAAAATCAAGACACCGACATTCTTGAAATTTTCAATTTAGGCACAGGCAACGGTCTCAGCGTATTGCAATTGATAGAATCTTTCGAACGCTCAACAGGAGTTAAAGTACCTTTCAAAATCGGTCCGCGTCGTGAAGGTGATATTGAAAAAATCTGGGCAGATCCCAAGAAAGCCAATGAAGTGCTCGGATGGAAAGCTCAAACCGATATTGACGACACCATGCGTAATGCCTGGCGTTGGCAACAAAAAATCACTAATTGATATTTAATTATTAATCATAAACACATAAACAATGACAACACGCAAATTATTAGCGGCTTTATTGCCAATAGCGGCATTAACTCTGCTGNCNNGATGTGNCGATGACAAGTATGNCTTGAGCAACGTTNACTACAGCTCTCGTATTGATGTTAAAGATCTCNTTGTGCCGNTTAATCTTAATCCTATTAAATTAAATCAGATTATAGATGTAAAAGAAGACGAGAACATTAAAGAAATGGAAATTAACGGAAAAAATGCATACGTTTTCAAAAATTCCGGAAATTTCAATTCCGACCCTATTCATATCAGCAGTTTCCATGTGAATGAGGCTACGATCAGTTCTTCAACTGTAAGAATCTCCACATCTGATTTTGCGCCTGCAGCAAAAGCACCTTCAGTTGTCCCGGGACAAATCAAACCGTTGGAATATAAATTTGAAACAAAAGAAAATAGTTTTAATTACAACATTGTTAATGTTGATAATAAAGTCAAATCGGTTATCAGCCTTGAAACTCCTTCAGGCAAAAGAAATGAATATATCGAGTTCTCCATCTCTTTAGGACTTCCTAATTCTTTGATTAACTCTATGAGCAGCATTCATCTTGACAACCTGACTCTTCAATTCCCGACAGGGTTGACAATGGCAGATGGTAAAACTCCTGCTGAGGTTTTGGTGGATGGAAAAACCGGTTATGGCAAATACAATCCCTCTAACGGATTAGTAACCATGAGCAATTATCCCGTAACAGAGAAGTCCTGGGATTTAACTCTTCGCGCCCAAGTGGTCAACATCCCCAAGGATGAACAAAATATTGAAGGTGGCAAATTCAAATATTATGGAAATATTGACGTTAAATCGGGTCTTCTATTAATGACTCCCAAGACTTTGGATTTCAACACCAGTTATTATGATGTTACTCTTGATTATACTTTAGGTGCTTTCAATATTGCTAAATTCACCGGTAACATTGATTATAAGATTGACGGATTAAATTTTGAAGATGTAAAATTAAATAATCTTCCTAAATTCTTGACACAATCGGGTACGGATATAAAGATTGCGAATCCGCAATTATATATCACTATCGACAACACATGTTATGAATATGGCATGAAGGGTGAAACAGGTCTTCAAATCACTCCGATGCGTGAAAATACTCCTTCCGTTCCACTCGTGCTCCCGGCTCCAATCAAAGTTGATGACACAAAAGAGGTCAATCGTTTTATAATTTCACCCGCCGGAAATGATATTCCGTTATTAGTATCCGATTATAAAGGTGCTACTCCGGTAAGCTTCCCCGATTTCGGAAATGTACTCAGTGGAGAAGGTATCCCGTCAACAATTAAAGTTGCCTTCGCTTCTCCCGATCCGAGAGTTTATGGAGAACCTGCTAAAAAATTCCCTCTCCAATTACCCGGACAATCTAAAGAGGAATATGAAATTCCAGCCGTTTCCGGTTCTTACGAATTCTGCGCACCTCTTGCTTTATCTGCAGGCTCAAAGATTTTCTACAGCGGCACTGAAACAGAGTGGAACTCTGATGAATTAAAAGATTTGAATGTGGATAGGTTGGAATTGACCACTAACGTTACCTCTACTATCCCCTTAGACGTGGAACTCACCGCATACTTAATGGATGAAGACGGTAATCATCTTGGAAAGGTAAATTCTGTTACTATTCCTGCCGGTAAAGACAATGTTCCCGTTAATTTCATCATCACTCCGGCAGACGATGAAGAATACATTTCAAATATCGATGGCATCTTCTATGAAGTTACTGCAGTGTCAGAGGAATCAGATCCGACTCCACTTTCTCCCGATATGACTTTGACCCTTAAAAATATCAAGGCAAAAATCAACGGCTTCATGCTTATAAAAGACGATAAAGATAAAGATAATGATTGATAATTTACACACTCTGAATCTTTAGCGTTATATTATGCATGATTTAATATCATAATTATATTTTAATAACTAAGACTATAAGTATGAAACTGAATAAATATATTTTATCATTGATTTGCGCAACCGCCGCTTCCGGCGTTGCTTTCGGTCAAGCAGCATATTCCGGTTATTTTTTGGAAAATTATATCCATCGCTACGAACTCAACCCGGCAATGGCTTCAACTGACAATAACAATTTCGTAGCTATGCCCGTTTTGGGCAATTTGAATGTCGGAATGCACGGTAATACCGGCATATCTTCACTCTTCTACAACAGAAACATCAACGGAACAGATAAAACAGTTCTTTTCACCAATGAAAATGTTTCTACAGAAGAGGCTCTTAAGAAGATTCATGACAAGAATAGAGTTGGCTTCGGATTGAACATGGATCTATTGGCAGTAGGATTTAAGGCTCTCGGAGGCATGAACGCTGTGACAATAGGCGCTGTGGCTGATGCAGAAATAATGCTCCCCGGCTCTGTATTCCGCATGGCTAAAGAGGGTATCACCAATNACACTTACGACATTAAGAATCTACGATTCAATGCAAACGCATACGCTAAGATTCAACTTAATCACNCTCGTGATATTAAGCAATTGCCCGGATTGCGCGTGGGTGCAGCCGTGAAGTTCCTTCTCGGTCTCGCCAATATAGATGCCCGTTTGAATGAAGCGCAAATGGTGCTCGGCGAAGACACATGGAGAATAACTTCAAACGCTGAAGTGATGGCTAACATCAAAGGTGCATCCTTCAAGCAGAAATATAGCGAAAAGCATGATAATTATTATGTTGACGGACTTGAAATGGATGGCTTCGGCGTAAACGGGTTCGGTCTCGGGTTTGACTTGGGTGCANCNTACAAATGGCGNGATTTCCAATTCTCTTTAGCTTTACTTNACCNCGGATTCATCTCTTGGAGCAACGGCATTAAAGCTACTTCCGACNGCACTCACGAAGTCTCAACATCCGATTATACTTTCACAATCGGCAAGGAAGACCTTCCCGAAGGCGAAAAATCAGAGTGGGATAAATTCACTGACAATCTATCAAAACTCTACGAACTTAAAGATGACGGCAAGGCTGGAAGCCGCACCACCGGACTTCGCGCAACTCTCAACTGGGGTGTGCAATACACGTTGCCATACTATCGTAATTTGACATTCGGCATGGTGAACACAACTAAGTTCAACGGCTCTTTCACCTGGACAGATTTCCGTTTCTCAGCAAACGTTCGTCCCGTGAAATGCCTTTCAGCTTCCGCAAATTTTGCTGCCGGCACCTACGGAGTTGCTTTCGGCTGGCTTGTTAACCTTAATGTGAAAGGCTTCAATCTCTTCTTGGGAATGGACCGCACAATGGGTAAACTTGCCAAGCAAGGTATCCCATTGAATAGTAATGCTGAGGTTAACTTAGGCATGAACTTCCCCTTCTGATAAACAAACACAAATAAATGAATTAAAGAGACAGCCTGATGTTTGATTCAGACTGTCTCTTTTTGATTGGATCAAAATTTAAGAGACAGACAAACATTCAATGTTCGGCTGTCTCTTTATTTATTCTATATCTTATGATTTTTAGAATTTCCTTCCCATTTGCTTCATCTGTCTCATCTGAGCCATCATCTTTTTGGGATTCATCTTGGTCGCCATATTCATCATCTTCTTTGTCTCCTGGNATNGCTTANGAAGTNTGTNGANCTCAACCAAAGTNGNTCCGCTACCTTNTGCNNTTCGGNCNCTGCGAGACGCATTGATTNCGTCGGGATTTTTTCTTTCGTATGGAGTCATTGATCCAATAATAGCTTCAATACTTTTGAAAGCATCATCTCCGATCTCAACATCTTTGATGGCTTTTCCTACTCCCGGAATCATAGATGCGATATCCTTCAGATTACCCATCCTCTTTATCTGTTGAATCTGATTTTGGAAATCTTCAAAATCAAATTTGTTGCGTCTTATTTTCTCTTCGAGTGCCTTTGCTTCCTCTTCATCATATACTGTCTGCGCTCTGGCTGCCAACTCACGCAAATCGCCTCGTCCGAGAATTCGGTCAGCCATACCCTCCGGATTGAAGACTTGAAGGTCGGCAAGTTTCTCACCGGTGCCAACGAATTTAATCGGTTTGTCAACCACCGAACGAATTGTCAAAGCAGCGCCACCTCTGGTATCACCGTCAAGTTTTGTCAAGATAACGCCGTTGAAGTCAAGCAGGTCGTTAAAAGCCTTCGCTGTGTTCACCGCATCCTGACCGGTCATTGCATCCACTACGAAGAGAATCTCATTGGGGTTGATTGCCTTCTTAATTCCGGCTATCTCATTCATCATCTCTTCGTCTATTGCCAAGCGACCGGCTGTGTCAATGATAACGACATCCTGATTATTAGCCTTTGCATGCGCAATTGCATTTTGTGCAATCTTGACAGCATCTTTATTTTCAGGTTCGGAATAGACCGGTATATTGATTGAATCTCCAAGAATTTTCAACTGCTCAATTGCAGCCGGACGATATATGTCATCCGCTACAAGCAACGGGCGTTTACCTTTTGAACTGAGATATTTCGCCAATTTGCCGGAGAAAGTAGTCTTACCGGATCCCTGCAAACCGGACATCAGTATCACTGCCGGTTTACCGTCAAGATTCAGCGGAGCGGCTTCTCCTCCCATTAATTCCACCAATTCGTCATAGACGATTTTCATCATCACTTCTTTAGGCTTCAAGGCTGTCAATACGTTTTGACCCATCGCCTTCTGCTTTACATTTGAAGTGAAGGATTTGGCTATTTTATGACTGACGTCAGCGGATATTAATGCACGTTGCACCTCTTTCATTGTCTGTGCAACGTTAATTTCAGTTATCTTCCCTTCACCCTTGAGAATTTTAAATGATTTCTCAAGTTTCTCGGATAATGATTCAAACATTCTTATATCTTTATTTAATTTTTCAGTTTAAACTTATTGCATGGATATCATATTTCTCTTTACAATCGATTTGTCTTTGTGTCAGGAAATATGACTGTTGGCTTAAAGTCTTTTGCCTCATCAGGAGTTAATTGCACATAAGAGATAATGATGATAACGTCTCCCGGTTGGGCTTTACGAGCAGCCGCTCCGTTTAGACAAATCACTCCGGAATTCTCTTCGCCGGCTATAACGTATGTGTCTAATCTCTCTCCATTATTATTATTTACGACATAAACTCTTTGTCCAGGTAGAATACCGGAAGCCTTGAGCAAGGCTGAGTCTATCGTTATGCTACCTATATAATTCAGATTCGCTTCGGTCACTGTGACGCGATGAATCTTCGCTTGCATCATTTCAATAAGCATGGCTTCTATGAAATATTTATCTTACAAGTTATTTATATCTGATATTATCTATAAGTCTCACCTTCCCGTCGAAAACAGTAATGCAACCTACAACCTCGGGCGATTCTTCCCATTCTTCAACCGGCAAAAGTGTTCTGCCATCAACAATCTCAAAATATTCCACCTTCATTTCGGGAATATTGTTAAGAAAATCCACCACCATTTGATGAGTCTCACTTACTGAATGTGTCTCGGAATATTTTACACTCTCTTTCAAAATCTTATATATTTCCGGAGCATGCTTTCTTTGCTCTTCATTCAGAAGCTGATTTCTCGAAGATAACGCCAGTCCGTCATGAGCTCTCTTAATAGGACAATTGATAATTTCAACATCTATGCCTTCACTTCTCACCATACTTTTGATGACGGCTATCTGTTGGAAATCTTTTTCTCCGAAATATGCCCTGTCGGGTCTAACAATTTCAAAAAGACGACTCACAACTTGGGCAACCCCCTGAAAATGTCCCGGACGATATTTCCCCTCCATTACTTCAGCTACACTGCCGAGTTCATACACTTTTTCACTTTCAGTCCCCTGAGGATACATCTCCTCGACAGTGGGAAGGAACACCATGTCGACTCCTGCTTTTGCCAATAAATTTATATCTGATTCCTCATCACGAGGGTATGTGGCTAAGTCTTGTGGATTATTAAATTGAGTCGGATTGACGAAAACACTTACGACTGAAATGTTATTCTCTTTAACAGCGGTCTGTATCAAAGATAAATGCCCTTCATGCAAAGCACCCATTGTGGGCACAAAGCCGATTGAACGACCATTGCGCTTCTCCAATCCTACCTTGCTGATTAATTCCTCAACTTTGCGAATTATTTGCATAATATTTCTTTTTGTCCTGATTATCAGAGATTTTCTTATCTTCTNCTANCTNCAGNCTCAATTAGTAGGNAAANNTAACAAAANCTTACNNTTTATCNAATCTATAACTCATCTTTAACACCTCATTCACATTATTTTTATTCTTTCTTCGATATTTTATTGATTTTTCCAACCTTTGACGACCGAATTACGCATTTTTCGTGATTTTTTTGTATCTTTGCAAATTAAGACCGAAATTCACTTAGGTAATTGGTTTTTTCGGGATTCTTTAGACTTTTTTATAAAATGGCAAAGAATAAAATACTATTCGTTTCTCAAGAAATAACTCCTTATCTCCCCTCCAATGATGCGTCTGTTTTAGGAAGATCCTTACCTCAGCTTCTTCCGGGTAAAGGCTTTGATGTCAGAACATTTATGCCAAAATTCGGTGCTGTCAACGAGCGCCGCAATCAATTGCACGAGGTTATCCGTCTCAGCGGACTCAACATTGCTATCAACAACAATGATCACCCGCTGATTCTTAAGGTTGCTTCCATGCAGCCGGTTAGAATTCAAGTCTATTTCATTGATAATGATGATTATTTCTTGAAATCTTCCAATGATATTGACGTGTTCGGTTCGAATCGCCCCGATAATGATGAACGTGCAATTTACTTTGCCCGTGGCACAATGGAGACTGTCAAAAAATTACGTTGGGAACCGGAAATTATTCAATGTTCAGGCTGGATTACGGCATTGAACCCAATTTATATGAGAAAGAAAAGCGCAGATGAAGGATTATGGCAAAATGCTAAAATAATTTATTGCGTAGAACCACACCATCCGGAAATGGCTAAGTTAGACCCTGATTTTTTCCAAAAACTTCTTGATGATGATATCCCCTCGGAGTTCGTGGAAAAATTTAAATCGGAAGAGCCGGACATAAACACTCTTCATAAAATGGCGATTGAGTGCTCCTCCGCAGTAGTATTTCTCACCGACACACCTGATACCGAACTGCTTGAATTTGTAAAAGAGAAAAACTTACCTTTCATTCTCAAGGAAGATGCTCTTTCGGGAGCTGATTCGTTCTTGAAATTGTATCAGGAATTATAAAATTTGATATTTATCAATTCTTTCGAATATTGAAATCATGAAGCGTTTTGCAGGAATAATCTCCATATTTTCTTTTTGTATTCTCGCATTTTCAGCATGCCAAGATGAAGTAAGCTCTATCGGAGAATCTATCTTCAGGGGTGATGTGCAAATCAATGTTGATTCCACTTCAGTTGTGCTTGAAAATGCAAATACCGTTAATGCCCGCGAAATTGATTCGCGCTCAATAACTAATCTCCTGGGCAATATTCATGTGCCCGAATATGGGGAACTCTCAGCTTCCTACGTCACTCAACTTCTCGCATCTTCAGAGTTGTCTATACCGGATTCCATTACTGTGGATAGAGTTGACTCTTTGAAACTCCTTCTCACTGCACCCAGGAAATTGATTATCGGCGACACTCTTGCACCTCAACAATTGCAGGTGTTTGAATTGACTCAACCGCTACCCAATGATATAAAAAGCAATTTCCCTATCAACGGCAAATATGATCCCTCTTCTCCTATCGCCACAAGAAATTATACTCTTTCCGGATTGGCTCTCTCTGATTCTGCTTTCCAAAAGTTGACCAATCTCACTATTTCAGCGAAGTTACCACAAAACTCCGGCAAAGAACTTTTTAACGCGTATAAGAATAATCCTGATCTTTTCGCTTGGCCCAAAACTTTCAATGAGAAATTCCGCGGGTTTTACATCAAACCCTCTTTCGGAAAGGGTGCCATTGCAAATATTCTTTCTACTCGTGTTCTACTTTATTATCATTATTTCATCACCCGCAATGTAGTGGAAAATGATGTTTCCGTGCGCAAAACTGTAAGAATGAAAGATTCAGTCTGTCTCTTGGCAAACGCTCCGGAAGTATTGTCAAGCACTATTTTTGATTATACTCCGTCTCAACAACTTCTCCAAAATATTTCAGACGGCAAAAAGATTGTTACCGCTCCCCTCGGCTATCATGTCAGTTTCAAATTCCCCGTCAGGAAGATACTCGAAGAATTTTGGGCTTCAACCGACAATTTGAAAATTATCAACAACCTTACTCTCACTCTCCCGGCTTCTCCCATAAGTAACGATTATGGCATTAATCCTCCACCTGACCTGTTGATGGTGCTTACAAAAGATATTGAGGATTTTTTTGCCAATGGCAAAGTGCCTGACAATATCACCTCTTTCAGAGGGAAATATTCTTCTGAACGTGGAAGATATGAATTCGCTTCAATGCGCGAATTTATTGTAAATTTGAAAGATAATGAGTCTAAACTAACGGATGAAGATGTTACTTTCACCCTCATTCCGGTTGAAATAAATTCAGAATCTGTCAACAATTACAACGGTGGTTCTACTGTTTATATCACCTCTTGTACACCTTATTTGCAACGCCCTGCAATGGCTGAAATTCATACGGATAAAGCCCTGGTGGTATTCACCTATACAAGTCAGGTGATAAAGTAGGTATAGTATTAGGTATGAGGTATGAGGTATTATTTTTAATTCTTAACTCCAAACTCTTAACTCCTAACTCTTAATTCTAAACTCTTAATTCTAAACTCTTAATTCTTAAAAGGATTATGAAAATTATAGATGGAAAATTAATGGCTCAACGCCTTAAGGATGAAATCGCTCTTGAGGTTGAGAATATGGTAAAAGCTGGGGAACGCCCTCCTCACTTGGTGGCTGTAATTGTGGGTCACGATGGAGGCTCAGAAGCCTACGTTGCTAATAAAGAGAAGAATTGTTTGGCGGTAGGCTTTAAGTCTACCAACCTCCGTTTTGAAGATACAATTTCAGAAAAAGAACTTCTGGAAGTTATAAATAAACTAAACAATGATGATGAGGTTGATGGTATTATAATCCAATTGCCTCTACCTCGTCATATTGACTCACAAAAAGTCACGGAAGCACTTGATTATCACAAAGATGTTGATGGATTTCACCCCATTAATGTTGGGAGGTTGGCTATCGGATTGCCTGCCTTTAAACCTGCTACACCATCGGGAGTAATCGAACTTCTAAAACGTTATGAGATTCCCACAAAAGGGAAACACGTTGTAGTGTTAGGAAGAAGTAATATCGTCGGAAAGCCCGTGGCTACAATGCTTATGCAAAAGTCAAATCCCGGTGATGCAACGGTAACGGTATGTCATTCATCTACTCCTAATATAAAAGAGATATGTCTAACTGCCGATATCATCGTATCAGCACTCGGCGTTCCGGGCTTCGTAAAAGAGGATATGGTGAAAGAAGGTGCCGTTGTTATTGATGTTGGCACAACAAGAGTTCCTGACCCCTCTCGCAAATCCGGTTCTCGATTGGCGGGAGATGTGGATTTTGAAAATGTTAGCCCTAAATGCGAATGGATTACCCCTGTGCCGGGTGGAGTCGGACCTATGACCAATTGCATTTTGATGAAAAATACTTTGGCATCAAGAAAAAGGGAATTTCCCTCCTGATAAGAGCAGATTCATAACCCCAAAAATCCATCACACCTTTTATCACATAATTATTCATGATGCACCTTCTGACTATTCTTCTCTTTTCACTACTTAATTATATTGTCGGTGCAGATTCCTCTGCCGGTGAAAAGCCGGGTATCAACTTATTGTTTGTGGGAGATGCCATGCAACATCAGGGGCAACTTGATCAAGCCTTAATTGAGGGAGATGGCAAGCGTTATGATTATTCAAAATGTTTCCAATATATCGCGCCGGTTGTAACAGAAGCCGACTATGCCGTATGCAATCTTGAAGTTCCCCTCGGCGGAGGTCCTCAATATCGGGGCTATCCATGTTTTTCCGCTCCTGATTCTTATGCTGAGGCATTGCGCGATGCCGGGTTTGACATGTTTCTGACTGCCAATAATCATTGCCTTGATAGTGGCGACAAAGCAGCTCGCAGAACTCTCAAAGTTTTGGATAACTTGGGAGTCGACCATATAGGGACATATTATGATGCGACAGAGCGTGAAAAATCGGTACCTTTCATCAAGGACGTAAAAGGTTTTAAGATAGGATTTCTTAACTATACCTATGGCACAAACGGCATTAACGCACGCGATGGTATGGAAGTGGCTTATATCGACCGGGAGAAAATGCGTAAAGAGATTAAATCTACACGCGATGCAGGTGCGGAAATCATTTGTGTAACGATTCATTGGGGCGTAGAATATGTGCTCCATGAAAATCAACACCAAAGAGATATAGCCGAATTTCTCAAAAACGAAGGGGTTGATTTGATAATAGGGTCGCATCCTCATGTAATACAACCGATGAAAGTTGAAAGAAACGAGAAAGAGGATAAGAATGTTTTAGTCGTCTATTCGTTAGGGAATTTTATTTCCAATATGAAGACTACCGACACGCGCGGAGGAGCATTGGTTAATGTTCGCCTTGAAAGAGATGCAAACGGGAAACCTTATTTCAAAAACGCGTGGTATGATATTTTTTATTCAGCTAAGCCGACCGGAAAAGGTAGCAATTATATGGTAATACCTTCAGGCATGTCTGATAAGATTCCTTCAGGGGAGAAGAATCACTGGTTGATGTTTGAAAAATCCGCACGTCGGGTTTTCGACACCTCCAACATCAACGTACCTTATAACCCAAATACGATAAATAATTAATTACTATTTCTCATGCGCTTCATTTGCGGTGCAGATGCTAAGCCAAAAGGATAAGCCTAACTTTAAATTTTTAACTTTTAACTCTTAACTCTTAACTTTTACCTATTTCCCATAATAACTAAGGGATAGTCCTAATTCAAGTCGGGTCGTATTTATAAGGAATGTGGGTAATTGCGTAAGAATAGCATTGACTTGCTCCGGGGTCAAACCGGGTAATTCCAATGACGCAATAACAGATTGCAATGCTTCAGACACTTGTGGATTCTCCAATAAATGAGTCATTATTGATGCCAAGAAATTAACACTCGCAGGAGTGTCAAAATAAATATCTGCTCCATTTAATGTTGGTGTGAGTGTCATGGGAATGCCATTTGCAATTTGTGGCGCTAATGTCTCCNATAGGCTTTGCAATAATGCTTTCTTAATTTCTGCGGGTAATAATTCCTCACCTTTTGCAANTTCTCCTCCTCCGGATTCCAATCCGGCATCTGCCTTTGAAGAAGGACTCTTCTTCAACATCTCGGCAAAATCAAATTTTTCATCATACTTGTTATTCGATTTCACCAATAGGAATTGTGCATATAAGTCCAAGGGATTTACATATAATTTAATTCCCGAAGGAGTAGGTGTATATTGCAACATGTTACCGGTGGTCGTAGCCAAATGTGCCGCACCTCCAAGCGTGGAAATATACATTACCGGTATATTTCCTGAAGGTGTTAACGCTATTGTTTTTATAATAGATATCAAAGCCTGCGAGACCGACATATATGCCGTATTATTATATACCGGAATTATAGGAGCAACCGCCAATGTTTTCAGCAGACCGGACAAGGGTATATCAATACCCGTGACAGGGTCTAACTCCCATTCTAAATGGAATGGCAACGAGGTAATTTCCAAACCGCTTTTCTCAATTGGAGATGGAACGAATACTTTACCTGCCAATGCCTGATTCTTCAATTTGCAATCATAGAGATTGAAGACGAGTTTATCTTCATATATTGACCCGGAAAATTTATATTCCACCTCACTTGTGGCACCCGAGCCCGCTATGTTATAACATCCGTCGCCGGCAACAAGCGGGGAACTGATATTTAAATCCAAATTTCCGGGCAATACTCCGGGGCAAACTAAATTTTCAGTCATACCCAATCCTGACACCTGTGATAAATCAAGTGAGGAATTGAAGGTAAGATCCGCTTTGCCGTCTGAAACTTTAAGAATGCAAGTTTTGCCCGACAATTGCTCACCATTATAGTATAAATCAAGATTATTTCCGGTATAAGTCTTAGTTGAAATATCGGGTAATGGCGTCTCATCCTTATCTTTACAAGAAACCATCATGGCAGAGCAGCAACTGAACGCCAATCCTGCAAACAATAATTTATGTAATATCTTCATATTTTACTCTTTTTATATATTTTTAACATTATCAGAAGCTATTTTGTTCTGCAGTTTATCAAATTCCAAATTTTACTCTCCCGATAATTCATGAAATTCGCTCATCTACTCCCCTTTTTGGCTATATGCGCATTTATTATTAATTTTGCAGTGAAAACAGATATTTAGAGTAGAATGATTCAAGTTAACAATCTCGGCATCCAATTCGGTAAAAGAACCCTTTTTCAGGATGTCAATCTTACTTTTAATCGTGGAAATTGCTATGGAATAATCGGGGCGAACGGTGCCGGCAAATCCACCTTAATGAGAATACTTTCCGGCCAACTTTCTCCCACCCACGGCACCGTCACTTTCGGTCCCGGAGAACGCCTGTCGGTTTTGTCGCAAGACCACTTTGAATTTGACGAATGTACTGTCATAGAAACTGTTTTAAGGGGTCACACAGTGCTATGGGATATAAAGACAGAAAAAGACGCTATTTATGCAAAGGAGGATTTTTCTGATGAAGACGGCATCAGAGCTGCCGAACTTGAAGAAAAATTTGCCGAACTTGAAGGTTGGAATGCCGAAAGTGATGCCGCTGCACTGCTTAGCGGACTCGGAATTAAAGAAGACCGCCATTACATGCTCATGAAGGATATGAGTGCCAACGAAAAGGTGCGCGTGCTATTAGCTAAGGCGTTGTTTGGAAATCCCGACAATCTGCTTCTTGACGAGCCAACCAACGACCTTGACCTGGAAACAGTGGCATGGCTTGAAAATTATCTTTCAAATTTTGAAAACACTGTCTTGGTTGTCAGCCACGACCGTCACTTCCTTGACGCTGTCAGCACACACACCCTTGACATTGACTATAATAAAATATCTCTCTTTGCCGGCAACTACAGTTTCTGGTATCAATCCTCTCAATTGGCTCTTCGTCAGCAGCAAGCTGCTAATAAAAAGGCTGAAGAAAAACGTAAGGAACTATTGGAGTTCATTCAGCGTTTCAGTGCCAATGTCGCAAAAAGTAAGCAGACAACATCAAGAAAGAAGANGCTGGAGAAGCTTAATGTAGAGGAGATTCAACCCTCNTCACGTCGCTATCCGGGTATTATCTTNACTCCTTGCAGAGAGGTTGGCAATAAAATATTGGAAGTTAAGGGTNTNAAAGCTTCAGTAGATGGAGAAGTTCTGTTTGAGGATGTAAATTTTCAAATTGAGAAAGGAGATAAAGTCGCGTTCCTTAGTCGCGACCCTCGCGCAATGACTGCCTTATTTGAGATTATCAACGGCAAGCGCAAACCGGATGCCGGAGAATATGAATGGGGACAAACCATAACCCACGCTTATCTTCCGCTTGACAATAGCGAATTCTTCAACACTGACCTTAATCTTGTAGACTGGCTATGTCAATACTCAAATGATTCTTCAGAGATTTATCTTAAAGGGTTCCTTGGCAAAATGCTCTTCAGCGGTGAAGAAGTTTTGAAGAAAGCGAGTGTCCTGTCGGGAGGTGAAAAGATTCGTTGCATGATAGCACGCATGATGCTCACTGATGCAAATACTTTGGTGTTAGACTCTCCTACAAATCATCTCGACTTGGAATCAATTCAAGCATTTAACAATACATTGCAAAATTTCAAAGGGGTTATCCTCATGGCTTCTCACGACCATGAATTTATTCAGACCGTATGCAACAGAATAATTGAATTAACCCCCAACGGCATCATTGACAAGATGATGGAGTATGATGATTATATCACTGACGAAAAGGTTGAAGCAGCTCGCAAACGTCTGTATGGAGANCCTGATTAGTTTTTTCTTAACGGTTAAATATACACTTATAATAAAANAATATGGTAAAGCATATCGTAATGTTTAAATTGAAGGGTAACAAAGAGACTCGTCAAAAAATCGCAAAGGAATTTGCAGAAGCTCTTTTAGCTCTTCCCCAACAGATAGAGTGCCTCAAGTCAATGGAAGTCGGGTTGAATGAAAATCCGAATGAAGATTGGGATATTGTTTTGACTGCCGTTGTGCCAACACTTGCAGATGTGGATGAATATGCAAAACATCCTGCTCACGTTGCGGCTGCCTCCATTGTGGGTCCTCACAAAGAGAATCGGGCTTGTGTGGATTATTCAATGGAATAAATTCAAATTGAAAATTTTTCTTTAATTGATTGAAGAGTCTCATCCTTCTTCAATCTCCATAAGTTCAAGTAGGCGCATCTCTTTTGCGTCTATTTGTTTTATAAGTTCCTCCATTTTCTCCCCCGCATCTATAATTTCATCAGGCTTCATCTCTCCTGACGACATTCTTTGCTCCAGATCTGATTTCTCCTCTTCCAAAATCGGGATCTCTTTTTCCAAGCTCTCTTTTTCCTGTTTTTGCTTAAAGGTTAGTTTCGGTTTCTTTACTGTTTTAGGTTTGACGGAAGCAGCGGAAGATGAAGTTTTATCTGCAGATGATTCTAAAGCTCTCTTTTCTTTTTCTTCCTGTCTCACGCAATGGCGATATGTGGAATAATCGCCCGGGAAATCTTTTATAATCCCATCACCCTTAAACACAAAAAGATGGTCAACGATGCGATCAAGAAAAAATCTATCGTGACTGATAATAATAACACATCCTTTGAAATTAATCAGATAATCTTCCAATATTGTAAGGGTAACTATATCCAAATCATTCGTAGGCTCGTCAAGAATTAAAAAATTAGGATTCTTCATCAAGACCGTAGCAAGATATAATCTCCGTCTTTCCCCTCCGGAAAGTTTGTAGATATACTTCTGCTGTGTAGCCGGAGTAAAAAGGAAATGGGATAGAAATTGAGAAGCAGTCAGAGTTGTCTTATCATCAATTTTTACGGTTTCAGCAATCTCTCTTACGGCATCTATTACTTTCTTTCTCTCGTCAAAGTCGGTCATTCCTTCCTGAGAATAATATCCGAACCTGACAGTCTGACCAATATCAAAGTGTCCGCTATCGGGAAAAATAAGCCCTTGAAGCAATTTGATAAAGGTGGATTTACCAACTCCGTTATCTCCGACAATCCCTACTTTCTCATATCTGGCAAAAATATAATTCCAGTTATCGAGAATTTTCAAATCTCCAAAAGATTTGGAAACATTGTGAGCTTCAAAAATTTTGGAACCGATATATGATGAATTTACATTCAATTTTACCTGACGTTCCTGAAGATTGACATGACTCTTCTTTTCGNGTTNATAGAAGTTATCGATACGNTATTTAGCCTTTGAGCCGCGCGCTTGAGGCTGCCTGCGCATCCATTNCAATTCTGTGCGCAGAAGATTTTTNACTTTTGAAAGCTCGGCAGACAAGTTTTCGTGTCGCTCCTGGCGCTTCTTAAGATAATAATCATAATTTCCATCATAGGTGAAAATCTCTTCTCTATCAATCTCTATTATCTTATCGCAAATCTTATCCAGAAAATATCTGTCGTGAGTCACCATCAGTAGGGTT
>WFLX010031862.1_pt1 | contig 19292 bp, 18 predicted proteins | sample 4967041 | NCBI WGS metagenome assembly WFLX01 (sample SAMN12857096, study PRJNA449069) | gut metagenome | isolation source: stool from male and female vole | host: Microtus ochrogaster | place: USA:Florida | collected 2017
CTGCGCTTATGACTTCGCCCTTATGCTCCAATAGAATGCGGAGTATGGCAAACTCAGTGGGAGTCAGTATCAGGGGCTTTTCGTTCAGGGTGCATTCGTGGGTCTTGGTGTTCATGACCAAACCGGAATGGGTGATAACAGGGTCATAGGCATCCGACATAGAAGCGGTATTGTATTTTTTGTACCGTCTGAGCTGGGCTTTGACCCGCGCTACAAGTTCAAGGGGGCGGAAGGGCTTGGTGATATAGTCGTCTGCCCCTAAGGACAGCCCTGTGATTTTGTCAATCTCCTCATCCTTGGCAGTCAGCATGATAATGGGATAGGTCTGGGTCTTGCGAATATGGCTGCAGAGGGTGAGTCCATCCACATCCGGCAGCATGATATCCAAAATAGCCATATCAAGCTCGTCCCCACATTCATCTATGAAAGTAAGGGCGTCTGCTCCGGAATAAAATTTGAAAACCATATAATCTTCACTTTTTAAATAGACTTCAATTAAGTCTGCAATTTCTTTTTCGTCATCAACAACAATAATTTTGTCCGGCATGGGAATGCTCCTTTTATCTGCATTTGCATTATTTATATTATAGCAAATCAGAAGAGGTTTTTGTAGATTTTTTCATGAGATAGTATTAAGATTTTCCTAAGATGGCTTAAAAAAATTATTTTAGGAAAGAATGGTCTATCAATCTCGACTTTCCATGAAAAGTATGCTAAAATAAAAAGGATTTGAAATCATAGGAGGATGAAGATTTGTCCCAATTTGATGATTTGAGGGAGCGTTTTGCTTCTTTTTTGTATAAGGGCTTTGAGGTGCAGCGCAGGGAGGATGCCTATGTGGTGACTTTCCAATATAGTATTCCAGGATTGTGTGACTTTGCGCCAAAGTGGGAGTTTCCCGTGAGGATTCCCCAAGTGGATGAAGGGCTTTTAAACAGGCTGTTTTTTCATCTGGGCATGGTGGAGACTATCAGCTATTACAAATGCGTCTGTCCCAAGGTGATGGAGGTGCAGTGTGGCAGTCTGTCAGAGGAGCAGTGCAGATGGTGGCAGAAGCTGTATTATAATGGTCTGGGAGAATTTTTGTATCGAAACGGTATCGAAGTTAAAAAAGAGGACTTATTGGAGATTCGCTGTGATATAAAGGCAGAGATGCCGTGGCATGATGAACATTCCTATGAGGGGTGTCTGGTGCCTGTAGGCGGCGGCAAGGATTCCGTAGTCTCATTGGAACTGTTAAAGGATGAGCAGATTACCACCTACAGTGTAAACGGGAATCAAACCACTCAAAATGTAATTGATGTATGTGAGCACAAGATTGGAGATTATCGTGTAAAGCGTACTCTGGACTCCCGAATGCTTGATTTGAATAAACAAGGCTATTTGAACGGACATATTCCTTTTTCAGCGGTGGTGGCATTTTCCACGGTCATTGCAGCTTGTTTAAACGGGAACCGATATATCGTGCTGTCCAATGAAACCAGCGCCAACGAAACCACGGTGAAGGATTCCTTTGTAAACCATCAGTATTCCAAGAGTTTTGAGTTTGAGCAGGATTTTACATGGTATTTTCAGACATTGACTGATTCGGATATCCATTATTTCAGTTTTCTGAGACCGCTGACGGAATTACAAATTGCGTGGCTGTTTTCCAAGTGCGGGGATTATCATAAGGTATTTCGCAGCTGCAATGCGGGAAGCAAACAGGGTATCTGGTGCTGTAACTGTCCCAAATGTCTTTTTGTCTATATCATTCTGACTCCTTTTCTTTCAGAGNAGAAGCTTGTGGANATCTTTGGGGAGAAGCNTTTNGNTANGGAAACTCTGGNGCAGGATTTTAAAGAGCTTACGGGAATAGAAGAGAATAAGCCCTTTGAATGTGTGGGAACCAGAAAGGAAGTTCTGGCATCCTTAAAATATTTTATTGAGGAACAACATGGACATAGTCTGCTCACTGACAAATACAAGGAGTGGATTTTGTCTGAGGAAGCCGAAGTGGGCATTATGCTGAAAGAGTGGGCGGAGGAGAACAATGTTCCCGAAGCTTACAGGAAGATTCTTAAAGGATACATGGAAGTTTGATAAAAAGCACCCCTCCTATGGGGCGGAATGCGAGGAAGATATGAGTATTGTAGACAAAATAAACGGAAAGAAAGTATTAATCTGGGGATATGGCAGGGAAGGAAAATCTACGGAGCGTTTTCTGCAGAATTGCTGTGCGCCCAGAGAAATCAAAGTGTTTGAAGGAAGCAGGGAAGACCTTCCGGAAAAGGATTATGATCTGATAATCAAAAGTCCCGGAATTATCTTAAAGNAGGAGNATCTTAAGTTTANTTCCCAGACANAATTATNCTTGGNGNAATTCAGGNATCAAGTTATCGGCGNTACNGNAACCANGNGAAANAGCACTACATCCGCCATGCTNTANTCCGTATTAAAAGCTTGCAGTGGGAAGCCTGTGATTCTTCTTGGCAATATCGGGATTCCATGTCTGGATTATTTTGAAGAGGTGACAAAGGATACCATTGTGGTGTACGAGATGTCCTGTCATCAGCTTGCCCATACGGCAGTCTCTCCTCATATAGCCCTGTTTTTGAATTTCTATGAGGAGCATTTGGACTATTATGGAACGGTGGATGCTTATTTTCAGGCCAAAAGTAATATTACATGGTATCAGCAGCAGGAAGACTATGTGTTTTTGGGGGACAATGTGCCCTTTATCGTGACGAAGGCGAAAAAGACCATACTTCCCAGACAGGACCATTACCGCTATGAGATGCATATTATGGGTGAGCACAATCAATATAATGCGGAGTTTGTCCATGAGATTGCAGTAAAACTGTTTGGCTGTGACGAGGAAGCAGTGATGCAGAGTTTACAGGAGTTTGAGGGACTGCCCCACAGACTGCAGTATATAGGGGATTGTAACGGAGTTAAGTACTATGACGATTCTATTTCCACCATTCCTGAGGCTACCATCAGNGCAGCAAACAGTGTGCCTTTGGTGCGGACCATTTTACTCGGGGGCATGGATCGGAAAATCAGCTATGATATTTTGACTGCTTTTATCAGAGAGCATAGAGAACTGAAATTTATCTGTGCCTATGAGTCAGGAAAGCGCATTTACGAAGCTGTGAAAGACTGTGAAAACTGTTCTTACAGGGAAGACTTGAAACAGGCGGTAGAGCTGGCAAAGGAAATCACAGAGCCCGGGAGGGCGTGCGTACTTTCACCGGCTGCGGCATCCTATGGCTATTTCAAGGATTTTGAAGAGCGCGGGGATATGTTTCGGAAATATGTTTTAGGTGAGGCATGAGGCGGCTTTTATGGATTTATTTGACTATATGAGAAGCGTGAATATGGAAAAAGAGTCCCCCCTTGCGGCGAGGATGCGCCCCCGTACTCTGGAGGAGGTAGAAGGGCAGGAACATATTATTGGAAAGGATAAGCTGCTTTACCGCGCTATCAAAGCCGACAAGATAAGCTCCATTATTTTTTACGGTCCCCCGGGAACAGGCAAGACTACTCTGGCAAAAGTGATTGCTAATACTACCAGCGCAGAATTTACCCAGATGAATGCCACGGTGGCAGGCAAAAAAGATATGGAAGAGGTGGTTAGTAAGGCGAAGGATCTGCAGGGGATGTACGGCAAGAGGACCATCCTTTTCATTGATGAGATACATCGATTTAATAAGGGGCAGCAGGATTATCTGCTTCCTTTTGTGGAGGACGGCACCGTGATTTTGATTGGCGCCACCACGGAGAATCCTTATTTTGAGGTGAATGGGGCTTTAATTTCCCGCTCCATTATTTTTGAATTAAAACCCCTTTCCAGGGAGGCTGTGAAAGAGCTTTTAAAAAAGGCAGTTTATGACATGGACAGGGGATTGGGCTCCTATCAGGGAATCATTGACGAGGACGCTTTGGATTTTCTGGCGGATATTTCGGGAGGAGATGCCAGACAGGCTTTGAATGCCGTGGAAATCGGCATTATGACTACTGAAAGGTCAGAGGACGGCAAAATTCACCTGACTTTGGATGTGGCCCAGGAATGCATCCAGAAGCGTGCGGCCAGATATGATAAAAACGGTGACAGTCATTATGATACTATTTCAGCATTTATCAAGAGCATGAGAGGCTCCGACCCGGACGCGGCGGTGTATTATCTGGCGAGGATGCTGTATGCAGGGGAAAGCGTGACCTTTATCGCAAGGCGCATTATGATATGTGCCTCGGAGGATGTGGGAAATGCGGATCCCAACGCTTTGACGGTGGCAGTGAACGCCTCTTTGGCAGTGGAGAGAGTAGGAATGCCGGAAGCACAGATTATCCTTTCTCAGGCGGCGATTTATGTGGCTTGTGCTCCCAAGAGCAATTCCGGCTGCGAGGCGGTGTATCAGGCCATGAAAGAAGTGGAAAAATCGGGCAGTCTGCCCATTCCGTCCCATTTGCAGGATGCTCATTATAAGGGTTCAGCCAAGCTGGGGCGGGGCATAGGCTATCAGTATGCCCATGATTATCCCAATCATTATGTGGAGCAGCAATATCTGCCCTATGAATTAAGCGGCAGGGAGTTTTATACCCCATCGGAAAATGGGTATGAGGTAAAGATAAGGGAACATATGAAGCGTATCAAGGCAGAGGCGCGGCGTGCCACAGAAGAAAATGCTTAAAATAGTTCCCTTGCCAGATATTGATAGATTTCCTGATTTTTCTTCTGCCAATTGTCGCAGATGGCAGAAGCGGTCTCTTCGCCAGGTACAGACAGGGTAATGTCAACGAGAGTGATTCCCCTTTCCTTGGCGGTGAGACGAGCTTCATATTCTCCAGAAACGGCTTTATCATAATGTCCGGACACGGAAGTTTCATTCCGCAGTTCAAAAGCCTTATCCTTTAAATACAAGTTAATATCCTCTTTGATGCCATCGTTAATACGGTTTTCAAAAAAGTACAGAGTATTTTGACCCTCCGGCGTAATAGTGAGGAGGGTGCGGTTGCGGGCGGGTTTTTGGGAAATCATCCCCGCCTCGGCAAGTTCGCTTAAGGTCTGCTGCAAAGTCAGAAAATTAGTGTATTCCTTTTCCAGAATAAAATCGCTGACTTGTGCAGCAGTCAGGGAAAATGCTACTCGGTTTAACATATAAAGTACAATTAATTTGTAGAGCATCAAAGCATCCTGTTGCATATTTCCTCGTTTCTGCCGCATAGCGGCAAGTTCCAAATGAAATGACTCTATCTCAAATATGTGACTTGACAGCCTCGGCAACCACTTCTGCTACCTTGGGGTTGAAGGGTTCCGGCAAGATATTATTATCACCCAGCGCATCATCAGGAACCAGACTTGCAATGGCTTCTGCAGCGGCAAGCTTCATCTCTTCAGTAATCTGGGAAGCGCGCCCCTCCAAGGCTCCTTTAAAGATGCCGGGNAATGCCANNACATTGTTGACCTGATTGGGGAAANCGCTGCGGCCTGTGCCCACAATGCGGGCTCCTGCTGCCTTTGCGATATCGGGCATAATCTCGGGTACAGGATTTGCCATGGCAAAGAGAATAGCATCATGGTTCATGGATGCTACCATTTCGGGAGTTACAATATTGGGAGCAGAGACACCAACAAAAATGTCCGCACCTTTCATAGCATCGGCAAGAGTGCCGGTTTCATTGTTTAAATTAGTGACGTCTGTCATCTTTTGCTGCATCCAATTTAAGCCTTCTGTATGTTTGGAAACAATGCCTGGCTTATCGCACATAATGATGTCGCGAAAACCATAAGTTAAAAGAAGCTTTGTAATGGCAATGCCGGCGCTTCCAGCACCGTTTACCACAACGCGGCAGTCTTCCTTTTTCTTGTGCACTACTTTTAAGCTGTTGATAACCCCTGCCAGAACTACAATGGCAGTTCCGTGCTGGTCATCATGAAAGACGGGAATATCCAGAAGCGTTTTTAAACATTCCTCAATTTCAAAGCAGCGGGGAGCGCTGATATCCTCAAGATTGATGCCTCCAAATCCGGGAGCCAGATGAATTATGGTACGGATGATTTCAGCGGTATCCTGAGTGTCCAGACAAATGGGAATGGCATTTACACCGCCAAATTCTTTAAATAAAACGCATTTTCCTTCCATGACGGGCATAGCGGCATAGGGACCGATGTTGCCCAGCCCAAGGACGGCGCTTCCGTCAGAAATGACCGCCACGGTATTGGATTTCATGGTGTATTTATAGGCTGCCTCTCTGTCCTTGGCAATGACCTTGCAGGGTTCCGCTACGCCGGGAGTGTATGCAAGTGCCAAATCCTCACGTGATTTCACAGGAACTTTGGATACGGTTTCTAATTTGCCGTTCCATTCTTCGTGGAGCAGCAGTGCTTTTTCGTTTGTTGTCATGAAAAATACCTCTTTTCTAAGATTTAATCGGCACATAGTTCTTGACGAACCGCTATCTACTATCATATAATAGTTTCTTTAAAGGTGCAAGTTTTTATTTTAGGACTTCCTATTTGAACGAAAATGTATTATAATAAATTCGTAATTGTTATTGTTATGATAGATTCAAAACATAATTGTTCTGTCAGAAAGTCAAGGAAACACCTCCGTGACATATCTAGGATAGGTGTGATAACCCCATAATTTAACAGCCTTGGAGTTTGGCAAATATTTTAATATATGGTATTAATAAGACCATATTCATGGCAGAAAACGGCCGGATGGCCATAGACCGTGATTACGAAGTAATCATGGTATTAATATCTCAAATATAGGAGGATTTTATGAGAGAAAAGTATGAATCATTAGCATTGGTACAGCTTAAGGAACTCGCAAAGGTCCGCGGGTTGAAAGGTACATCTACCATGAAGAAGGCCGAGCTGGTAGAAGCAATGCTTGCGGAGGATGAGCGGCTGAAGAAGGAAGCAATGGAAACCGGGGAGGCGCCAAAACCTGAGGGAGCGTCAGCGTCCACTCAGTCTGCGCAGGCCTCTGCTTCCGCCCAATCTGCCGCAGCGTCCCAACGCACAGAGCGCAGACCCCATGTGAATTATCGCAGCGAACGCCCGGTAAGAAGCGAGCAGACCGCGGCACCCACCAGAGTGGAGAGCAGCATGAGCGGAGAGGGGAATTATGTGAAGCAGGATGGCGGCGCACAGCGCACCTACCCAAGGAGCGAGGTGTACGATGAAAATCAATATCCCAAGGAATTGGACAGCGGGGAGGAGGCCAGCGGCATTTTGGAGGTTATGCCGGACGGTTACGGATTTATTCGCTGCGAGAATTATCTGCCGGGAGAGAATGATGTGTATGTGGCGCCCAGCCAGATTCGCCGTTTTGGGTTAAAGACAGGAGATATTCTGCGGGGCAACAAGCGTATCAAGACCCAGCAGGAAAAGTTCAGCGCCCTGTTGTTTATCCGCACCATTAACGGCTATACCACGGAAGAATCTGCAAAGCGCACAGCATTTGAAGATATGACCCCGATTTTTCCTGACCAGCGTATTAAGCTGGAGACTCCGGGATGCAGCGTTGCCATGCGTGTCATGGATTTGGTGAGTCCTGTGGGTAAAGGCCAGAGAGGCATGATTGTGTCCCCTCCCAAAGCGGGTAAGACCACGCTGTTAAAGGAAGTGGCCAAGTCCGTATTGAGGACAAACCCTCAGATGCACATGCTGATTCTTTTGATTGATGAGCGGCCTGAGGAAGTTACCGATATTAAGGAGGCTATCAGGGGTCAGCATGTGGAGGTTATTTACTCCACATTTGATGAACTTCCGGAGCATCATAAAAGGGTGTCGGAAATGGTGATAGAGCGTGCAAAGCGTTTGGTGGAGCATGGTAAGGATGTAGTAATTTTGCTGGACAGTATCACCCGTCTTACCCGGGCTTACAATCAGGTGGTTCCCCCCAGCGGACGAACTCTTTCCGGCGGTCTGGATCCTTCCGCCCTGCATATGCCAAAGAGATTTTTCGGAGCTGCCCGTAATATGCGCGAGGGCGGCAGTCTGACGATTCTTGCCACTGCGCTGGTGGATACCGGAAGCAAGATGGATGATGTGGTGTATGAGGAATTCAAGGGCACTGGCAATATGGAGATTGTGCTTGACCGCAAGCTTTCTGAAAAGCGGATTTTTCCAGCTATTGATTTGGCAAAATCCGGAACCAGACGGGAGGACCTTCTGCTGTCATCTGAGGAATTGGACGCAATCAATATTATGCGCAAGGCATTGAACGGGATGAAGCCGGATGAGGCAACAGACCGCATATTAGACATGTTTGCCCGCACCAGAAACAATATGGAATTTGTCAATATGGTGAAAAAGAACAAATTTATTTAAAATAAGTCTTGCAAGCATTGCTTTGATATGATACAATAATACCGCTGTTTGTGGTTCCATAAGCAGTGCGGATGAGAACAGAAACAACTACAGTAATAAGATATAGAGAGGTGAAAACGATGAAAGAAGGAATCCATCCCCAGTATTATCAGGCAACCGTAACCTGCAACTGTGGCAACACATTTGTGACAGGTTCCACAAAACCGGAGATTCATGTGGAAGTTTGCTCCAAGTGCCATTCATTCTATACAGGTCAGCAGAAATCTGCAAGAGCTGATGGACGAGTTGATAAGTTCAATAAGAAATATGGCATGCAATAGAAATTCAGAAAAGAAGGGGCTGTCGCATTATGGTAATTTCAGGATGCGGCAGTCCTTTTTCTAGTAAGAGGATTAGGGTAAATATGGCAAGAAAAAACAGAAATCATTATTCCGGTATTGGCGGGCAGGCTGTGCTGGAAGGCGTTATGATGAAAAATGATGAGAAATATGCGGTGGCAATCAGGAAGCCCAATGGTGAAATTTCTGTGGAACTTGAAAACTTTCAGGGAATGATTCATGGAAATAAGATAAAAAAACTTCCTTTTATCCGCGGCATCTTTAATTTTGTGGATTCTATGGTATTGGGAACCAAGAGCCTCAACTATTCGGCAAGCTTTTATGAGGAGGAAGAGGAGAGCGAGACGAAATTTGACAAAGCCCTGAATAAAGTGACCGGAGGAAACGGGGAGAAAGTGATGTCTGCATTTATCACTTTGTTGGCCATTGTTCTGGCGGTGGGGATTTTTGTGGTGCTGCCCTATTTTATTTCCTCTTTTTTTGAAGAATATGTGAGAAACCGTTCTTTGATGGCGATTATTGAAGGCAGTATCAGGATTCTGATTTTTCTGGTATATGTAGTGGCAATAGGTTCCATGAAGGATATCAAGAGGCTTTATCAATATCATGGGGCAGAGCATAAATGCATCAATTGCATTGAGATGGGGAGACCCCTTACGGTGCACAATGTGATGCGCAGTTCCAGACTTCACCGAAGATGCGGAACCAGCTTTATTTTCTTTGTGCTGATTGTGAGTATCGTGTTGTTTTTCTTTATTCAGGTGGATAATGTAGTGGAGAAAGTGGCGCTGAGACTTCTGCTTATGCCGGTGGTGGCAGGTATTTCCTATGAGATTATCCGTCTGGCAGGGCGGAGCAACAATATTTTTGTGCGTATCATATCCGCCCCCGGAATGTTAATCCAGAGGCTTACCACAAAAGAGCCGGACAGAAGTATGGCGGAGGTTGCCATTGCTTCCGTGGAGGCGGTTTTTGATTGGAAACAATATCTGTATGATACCTTCCAATATGAGGTGGATGATACATGGATGGACGATGAACCGAAAGAGGAAGTTAAATAGTGTGAGAAGAGTTTCACATTCAGGGGGTATATAGTTGACATACAGGGAAATATTTGAACAGGGAAAGTCTGAATTAGCACAGGCACAGATTGAAGAGGCAGACCTTGATGCCAGACTGCTTTTGGAATATGTATGTCAGACAGACAGAAATGATTTGCTCATCCATGGTGACAGGACTGTGGAGACAGGGGAAAAAAACGAATACCATAGGCTTATATCTGAGAGAGCCAGGCATATCCCGCTTCAATACCTGACAGGAGTGCAGGAGTTTATGGGACTTTCCTTTAAGGTCAATAAAGCTGTGCTGATACCCAGACAGGATACGGAGATTCTGGTGGAAGAGGTGCTTAGACAGCTTCATGACGGCATGAGGATTCTGGATATGTGTACAGGTTCGGGATGTATTCTTATCAGTCTTCTGCATTACAGCAATTACTGCAGCGGTGTGGGGGCGGATATCTCGGCGGAAGCTCTGCAGGTGGCACAGGAGAATGGAGAGCAGATTCTGGGACAGGTATCTTCTGCGGATGGCTCGGGAGAGGCAGTATGGGTACAAAGTGATTTGTTTTCCCATATCACCGGTAAGTTTGATTTTATTGTGTCTAATCCCCCTTATATCAAAAGCGGTGAAATTCCTACCCTGATGCCGGAGGTAAAGGATTATGAACCTTTGACGGCATTGGACGGAAGAGAAGACGGACTGTATTTTTATAAAAAAATAGTAGAAGAGAGCAAGAAGTATCTGATGAGCGGTGGTATGCTTTACTTTGAAATCGGTTATAATCAGGCGGATGATGTAAGCAGGCTCATGGAGCAGGCAGGATTTCAGGAAGTCACAACCGTGCAGGATTATGCAGGACTTGACAGAGTGGTATATGGCACATATTAAGTTCTAGAGAAGATGGAGAGGCAGTTATGTTTGATAAATTAGAAGATTTACTGATTCGTTTTGAGGAAATATTGGGAGAACTTCATGAGCCCACCGTAACAAACAATCCGGAGCGCTTTCGCAAGTTAATGAAGGAACAGAGTGATTTGACTCCTATAGTCAATGCCTATGAGGAGTACAAGAAGTGTAAGCAGGAAATAGAAGATTCTCTGGCAATGTTAGAGGAAGAAAACGATGAAGAAATGCGCGACATGATTAAGGAGACCTTAAATGACAATAAGAAGCGCGTGGAAGAATTAGAACAGGAACTGAAAATTCTGTTGCTGCCCAAAGACCCTAACGATGACAAAAATGTGATTGTGGAGATTCGTGCCGGAGCCGGAGGAGATGAGGCAGCACTTTTTGCGGCGGAAATCTATCGTATGTATGTGCATTTTGCAGAGTCCCAGCGTTGGAAGGTGGAGACTCTGAATGTGGATGAAATCGGTATTGGCGGTATGAAAGAAGTAAATTTCCAGATTACCGGGCAGGGGGCTTATTCCAAGTTAAAATATGAAAGCGGCGTACACAGGGTGCAGCGTGTGCCGGAGACGGAAAGCGGCGGGCGAATCCACACTTCCACTATCACGGTGGCTGTGATGCCGGAGGTGGATGAAGATATCGATATCGTAATTGAAGATAAGGATATACGAATAGATGTCATGAGGGCTTCCGGAAACGGAGGACAGTGCGTGAATACCACGGATTCTGCTGTGCGTCTGACACATTATCCCACGGGTATCGTGGTGTACAGCCAGACGNNGAAANCCCAGCTGNAAAATTAAGNCGANGGCGTTTGCCCTGCTGAAGGCAAAACTTTATGATATGGAGCAGCAGCAAAAGCATGACGCGGAGGCAGAGCTTCGCCGCAGCCAGATTGGCACGGGGGACCGCTCCGAAAAAATCCGAACTTACAACTTCCCTCAGGGGCGTGTCACAGACCACAGAATCGGGTTGACTCTTTATAAGCTGGATAAGGTCATGAACGGGGATATTGACGAAATTTTGGATGCCTGTATCGCAGCCGACCAAGCGGCGAAACTAGCAAAAATGAACGAAAATTGAAGCTAATCAAAAGAATGGAATGAGGACGTCATGATTTTAGTGACAGAACGATTAATTCTGCGTCCATGGAAGGATGAGGATGCGGAGGATTTATACAGATATGCGAGTAGTCCTGATGTTGGTCCGATTGCAGGATGGCCGGCCCATACTAGTGTAGAAAACAGCCTGGAGATTATCAGGACGGTTTTTGCTGAGGATGAAGTATATGCAGTATGCAAAAAAGAAGATAATCGCGCCATAGGATGTGCTGCCATTACCATTGGAGAAAAAAGCAATTTGAAGCTTCCGGACACGGAGGGAGAAATTGGTTATTGGATAGGTGTTCCGTTCTGGGGACAGGGATTGATTCCTGAAGCTGTAAAAGAATTGGTTCGCCGTGNCTTTGANGAGTTAGANNTNGAAAAACTGTGGTGCGGGTNTTTTGAAGGAAACGAGAAATCCAAACGNGCACAGGAAAANTGCNGTTTTATCTATCATCATACCAACAAGGATATCCATTNGACACTGATGAATGATATCCGCACGGAGCATGTTACCTGCCTGACAAGGGATGAGTGGGAAAGTATATACCCTCTGTAAAACAGAAGAACTTTAGACAGAGTTTGCAAACAAATCGACAAGGAGGCAGCATATATGCGGGAAAAGTTTTGGAAATGCGCAGTGTTTTTGCTGCTTGTAGTATATCTGGGGATGTTTGCCTATTTGAATCTTGCAAAATATACTCAGCATGTGGATTCTGATATTGCTGCAGAGGCGCTGCTGGCAAGAGAAATCTGGACGGAAAAGACTCTTACGCCGGATGATTGGCTTGGAAGTACAGAACGGCGTCTTTTTGGAATGCCTACGCTTGCATCCATATTTTATGGGATGACAGGAAGTATGNCTCTGGCAGCANGCATTGNCTGTGTGTTAATCGGCGNGGGTTTTGTAGGGGTTCTTTATATTTTTATGAGAANAATGGGATTGTCGGTGACTGNTGCCTTNACNGCNATNCTGGTCCTCTGNGNCATACCCATCAACGGCANCAGAAATGAGGGGCAGATGGTTCCTTTTGTGCTGTTACTCTTATTTTTGTTTGCAGAATATTATGCCTTTCACAGCATTCTGATATTTCTCACAATCTGTTTTTATCAGCATTTAAAAAAGGGAAAAGCAGGGTCCAAGGAGATTGTGATGGGGGGACTATTATGCGGACTGACTCTTTTGGTTGCGTTGGGTGGACAAAGGTGTCTGCAAATGGTAATCCTGCCGATGGCGGCAGTGGAGGCAGTTTCTTTATTTATAGAATCGGATGCCTTTTCCCGCAGGCTTCCCAAGGGCAGATATTATGCAACTAGTTATGTGGGAACCATGATTCTTGCGTTTTTCATTTCGACTTTGTACAAGGGGCAGGCTGATTATCCGGTGTACTTGCTGCCTTCCAAAGAAGTGGCGGAGCGGATTTTTGTGACAGTTCCAGCGGCCGTTTTAGAGGGTTTCGGAATTGCGGGAAATGCCCGTGTGAAAGGTTTTGATTCCCTGATGCAGATGCTTATGTGGGCTTTTCTTGCCTTGGTGGGCTATGGTTTATTTTATATTTTCAGAAAAAAGAGCGAAGTACCACAGAAACAGAAAAGCGCCCTTGTGATTCTTTTGACTTCTCTGGGAATTACGGCTTTTATCATTGCAATTACCACAGCGGAACCCGCCCACAATTATTTTCTGTTTTCTTGGTTTGTGGCTATTATGACAGTAGGGATATTGATAGATTGTTTTCAGAAAAAGAAGGCTTGGTTTGCGGATTTGATTTTGCTTGCAGTATGTGTATTTGCAGTGTTAAATATCAAATACACTTACGCAGATGCTATTACCACTACTGATAATCTGAAGGATTATGAGGAAGTGGCGGATTTTCTCATAGAGTAAGGTATTTCCTATGGGTATGGAGAATTCTGGGATGCGGAGCGAATCAGTCTGGTGAGGGATGGCGCTGTCACCATGGGACATTGTTATGGGATGGAAGAGTTAGAAATGTATTGGTGGTTAACTTCAAAAAAATGGTATCCTCCCAACCTGCCGGAAGAAATGCCAACGGCATATGTGGTGAAGGCTGCCAAAAAGGAAGTTTTTGAAGCTCAGTTTACGGGGGATGATGATGTGAATTTGAAATTTGAGAATGCGCGTTTTGCTGTATATGTCAGCAGTAGGAATCATGTGCAGATGCAGTAGTGTGAGAAGAGCTTCTCATTCGAAACTTTAGATTTAAAAGGTAGAATTATGGTAATCAGCTTAAAACGGGCGGAAAAGAAAAAAGAGGATATCATAGCAGAAAATAAAACGGCAGGGAATAAGCTTGCGGAAACTGCTATAGGGACATTACTGTTGATTTTACTGATCATCACAGGCTTTTTGGCATATCAGGGGATTTGTTGTTCTTACTTTTCTTCCACGAATTATGAGGAATCTATTTTTTGGATAGAAGATGCTGCTTTCAAGCATTTGGGGACTTTTGTGTTGCTATGTCTGGCGGCGGCGTTTCTTTCTAAACTGTTGGAAAAGGTTCCTCTGCATCAGGAAAAAATCTGTCAGGCAGTGTTGGTGATTGCCTGCGTCTGCATGGCGTTGGAGGGATTTTTTTATCTGCGGCAGCATCCCTATTATCCGGAGGGAGATCAGTTAAACACTACGGCGGGGGCTGTATATGCCCGTGCAGGAGACTATTCCATGTTTCAAAAAGGGGGATATATAGGGCTCTATGAACAGCAAAAAGGGTTTCTGTTTTTATATGAAATCTTTTTTTCTCTGTTTGGAGATTTTCGTTATGATGTGGCAGTGTGGTTTCATCTGGGATTTGGTATAATTACACTGATTGCAGGATATTATTTTTTAAAAATTGTGGCAAAAAAACCGATGTACCGTATTTTGTATAGTGTATTTATGGTATTATGCCTGCCTTATTTATTGTATCTTCCATACATTTATGGGGATTTGCCGTCAATTNGTTTTAGTATGGTGCTGTTTTGGGCGTTGGCAGTTTATGAACAGAAAATGCAGAAAAGATACGTGGCAGTGGCCGCAGCGGCAGGCGTTCTTGCCCTGCTTGTGAGGACAAATATATGGATTGTATTGATAGCAGTGGCAATCGGTATGTTCTTGCTGGCGCTACAAAAGGGCAACTTGAGACCCATGCTGGCAGGTCTTTGTATTCTGCTGGCAGCAGGGGCTGCTGTGAAGGCAGTGGATAAGATGTATGAATACCGTTCCGGATATGAGAGCGGAATAGGGCTTCCTGCCATTTTGTGGATGGCAATGGGACTTCAGGAGACGGAAGGGGTTCCGGGAGTGTATAACCGCTATCAGCAGAACGTGTTTGAGGAGTGTGATTTTGACCAAAAAGCTGCCATAGAAGTGGCCAGAGAGGATATCGCAGAATCTTTGAAGTACATGGAGGAAAATCCGGAGTATGCAAAAGATTTTTTCCTGACCAAGGTGAAAATGCAATGGCTGGAACCCCTCTTTACATCCTTATATGCCACTCATGCATTTTCTGATAAAAAAGAGATACCTGATTGGGTAACGGAGTTATATTATGGGAAACTCCATAATTGCGTCTGGGAATTTGCCAATTATTACCAAAGCGTGATTTATCTTGCCGGTTTTGCTTTTGTGGCGGCATGCATCATAAAAAAAGGGAAAACGCCAATGGAAAGCTATATTGGCTGGATTCCCTTTATCGCCATAGTGGGCGGATTTTTATTCAGCATTATCTGGGAGAGTCAGTGCAGATATGTGCTGCCATATTATTTATTTTTTATTTTGTATGCCTCCATGGGAATGGGCATCCTTTCAGAGGCAGTGGTTTCTTTGGTACAGCGCCTTTATCAAAAGTTGAAAAAGTGAAGGATTACTTGCGTACAAAAACCATGCCAAAGGCTTCGGGACCGATATGGGTGCCGATGGTGGGACCAATCTGCATCCGCTGGTTGCTGGAATAACCTTTTTCTGCAAGATGTTCCTCAAATCTGGTACAATTGTCCGTGCCATATGTATAGATGGTATAAATAGGAAAATCAGTATCTATCTCAAATTCTGCCAAGTGCTGCAGCAGGTTGTGTATTGCCTTGTTTCTGCCCAGGGCTTTTCCTAAAACTTTTACTTCCCCCTCTTCACTTAAGGTAATAATGGGCTTGATATTAGCCATGTCGCCAATGGCTGCCACGCCGCGGCTTAATCTTCCGCCCTTGGCAAGATATTCCAGCGTGTCAAGAGCAGCAAGGAGCCTGACCTTGGGCTTGATTTCTTCCACTTTTTCTGCAATTTCCTTTGCGGAAAGTCCCGTATCCCGCAGACGGCAGGCATATTGAGCCATCACCTTGATGGGAACGGCGGCGGAGCGGGAATCAATCAGATAGATATCATCATAATGTACCATGTTTTTGGCTAAAACAGCGCTCTGGAAGGTGCCGCTTAAGGCGGAGGACAAAAGGATGCAGACCAAAGAGTCCCCGTTTTGCTTTGCTTTTTCAAAAATATCCAGAAATGCCTGTGGAGAGGGCTGGGAGGTTTTGGGAAACTCTTTGCCGTTCAAAAGCATTTCATAAAATTGGCTGCGATCCAGATTGACGCCGTCCATATAGGACTGTTCTCCCATAGCAATGCTGATGGGAATCAGTTCCATTTGATTTGCTTCTATTTCCTCCATCATGTATTCAGAAGAAGAATCTACTAATATTTTAATCATTTTACAATTTCCTCTACAGTATCGGCTGCCAGATTGAATATCCTCAGGGCATCCTCTGCCTGTTCCTTTCCCACTTTGTCAATAATTTCGTTAATAAAACAAANAATTTTAAGGTNCTNTTTCTGGNAAGGGCGAATCTNCTCCTGATTCAGNGCGATAAATATTTTNCGCTTGTNCTTGGGGGNGCGCATCTTGAAGATCAGGCGTTTGGCCTCCATATTATTCAGGGTGCGATTCATCTGAGACTTTAACATTTTTGTTTCCTGGCACAAATCAGTTGCCGTCAGAAGCTGTCCGGGATTCTGCATCTGATTGCGGTACAGGATATTGCAAATCAGAGACTCGTTATAGGGCAGCGCAGTGGCAATTTTTTCTTTGGGAATGGCAGTGGAAAGTCTGAGCCATGCCCCTAACAGTTCTTCCTCAATAGTCTGCATATGATTTCTCCTAAAAGTACACATTGTGAACAATTCCTTTTTATCCTATCATAGCTGAAAAAGTCTGTCAACAGCTAATATAGCAGCTTTTGTATTGGGCGATTTGCACAAGATTTTCATAGAAGAATATAAGCAATCTGCACGAAAATTCCAAAAACGNTGAAAATTTGCTGACAATTATCGGTTTATTCTGTTAAAATATGGTTATGATATATGATGTAGACAGTATTGTCTGAATTGCGCGGCACAAAAAATGCCTGAAAACAGAAAGGAAGATTCGAGTGTTTGAAAAAGGTGAACATGTAGTATGCGGCAGTAAGGGTGTGTGTTTAGTGGAGGATGTTACCGCTTTGGAAATTCCCGGTGTGGAAAAAGGAAGAGAATATTATATTCTTAAGCCTGTGTATGTGACCGGCAGCACTGTCTATTTGCCCGTGGATGCTACAAAAGAGTCAATTAGGCGGGTCTTAAGCAAGGAGGAAGCCCATGAACTGATTCATGTGATTCCGGAGATTCCCCTGATTACCATCACCAATGACAAGCTGTTGGAGCAGGAATACCGCACCAGCATCCGTTCCAATAATTGCAAGGAGTGGATTAAAATTATTAAGACCATTTATCTCAGAAAGCAGAAGCGAATGGAGGCGGGGCGCAAGGTAACTGCCGTGGATGCCAAGTATTTCCGCCTTGCGGAGGACAATCTGTATGGCGAGCTTTCNGTATCTCTGNGCATATCNAGAGAAGAGGTGGAAAGCTATATTGCGGNCGAAATTGCATAAANAGTGCTTTACATTTGCCCATAAAAGTAATATGATTATATAGTAAGTTTTATACAATCATCAAAATGTTAAAACAGTGACGAGAAGAGTAGAATGTGGAAGATAACAGAGAGAATCGCCATAGTGCTGCAAGCGGATTCTATCGGAAGCATTTGAAGACCATCTCTGAGTGGCTCTAATACAGCCCGGAAGCTCCCGTTATGAGAAATGAAGGTGGCAGGCAGAGGATTCGACAGCCTGCAACAAGGGTGGAACCGCGTTTATAGCGTCCCTTGCAATGATAAATTGCAGGGGACTTTTTGATGCAATGGAGTTTTGCAAAAAACAAAGAAAGGAATGGAAACAGGATGAAAATTACATTAAAGGACGGCTCCGTCAAGGAGTATGCAGAAAGCAAAAGCATATATGAAATTGCGCTGGATATCAGCGAAGGTCTGGCAAGGGCTGCCTGCTGCGGAAAGGTGGACGGCAAAGTGGAGGACTTGCGCACCGTGCTAGACAAGGACTGCGAGCTTTCTATCTGTACTGCAAACGATAAGGAAGGACTTGCCACCATCCGTCATACGGCATCCCATGTGTTGGCGGAGGCTGTAAAGAATCTGTATCCCGATGCAAAGCTGACCATTGGTCCCAGCATTGAGACTGGTTTTTACTATGATTTTGACCACGCTCCTTTTTCAAGGGAAGAGCTGGACAGCTTGGAAGCGGAGATGAAAAAAATTATCAAAAAGGGCGAGAAATTAGAGAAATTTACCCTTCCCAGAGATGAGGCTATNAAATTTATGGAGGACAAGGGCGAGCCATATAAGGTGGAGCTGATTCGCGACCTGCCGGAGGATGCGGAAATTTCCTTCTATAGTCAGGGCGAATTTGTAGACCTNTGCGCAGGACCNCATCTGATGAGCACGAAAGGTATCAAAGCTTTNAAGCNGNCNTCTTCTNCNNGCGNTANNNTGCGGNGAGAAAANNAGAANATCCCATGCNGCNGCGTATTTACGGAANTNCTTTCAACAAGAAAGAGGAGTTGGAGGAATATCTGGTTTATTGGGAAAATGTAAAAAACAGAGACCATAACAAGCTGGGCCGTGAGATGGAGTTGTTTACCACGGTAGATGTGATTGGACAGGGTCTTCCCCTGCTTATGCCAAAGGGCGCCAAGATGATTCAGACCATGCAGAGATGGATCGAGGACGAGGAGGAGAAGAGAGGATATCTTCGCACTAAGACTCCCCTTATGGCAAAGAGCGATTTATATGAAATTTCAGGGCATTGGGGACATTATAAAGAGGGAATGTTTGTTTTGGGAGATGAGGAGAAGGATAAGGAAGTGCTGGCACTGCGCCCCATGACCTGCCCTTTCCAATATTATGTTTATAAGGCGGGACAGCATTCATACCGTGATCTGCCCCTGCGTTACGGCGAGACTTCCACTTTGTTCCGCAACGAGGATTCCGGTGAGATGCACGGACTCACAAGAGTGCGCCAGTTTACGATTTCAGAAGGGCATCTGATTGTAAGACCTGACCAGATGGTGGAGGAGTTTAAGGGTTGTCTGGCTCTGGCAAAATACTGTCTGGGTGTTCTGGGTGTAGGGGATGATGTGACCTATCATCTCTCCAAATGGGACCCCGACAACAG
>WFLX010005289.1_pt1 | contig 19290 bp, 23 predicted proteins | sample 4967041 | NCBI WGS metagenome assembly WFLX01 (sample SAMN12857096, study PRJNA449069) | gut metagenome | isolation source: stool from male and female vole | host: Microtus ochrogaster | place: USA:Florida | collected 2017
ACTGATGCGTGGTTTCATGCTCGTGGCAACTGGAAAGAGGATAAGGGCGAACAGGTAGCCCTCGGTTTCATGGATACGCCCGGGTATAACTTAGGCTGTATCAACTACGGCGACTTCGTAGAGTTTTTCGGCAAGGCCACTTTCAATGCAGCCGGCAAATTCCAGAGTCAGGAAACTCTGACTCAGATAATGGCTCGCTTCAAGACAACAGAGGGACTTGACACGTCTAAGCTCTATCTCCTCTCGCAGTATTGTGGCCGTGATTACATCTTCATGCGCTTCTCAGGTGGTGAGTGGGCTCGTACCAATGGCCAGATGAAACAGGTCAATGGCAAGTGGCAGATAACCGGCGACGTTCTCAACCCCGTCAGTGGTTATGAGCTTATCACTTACGACGCGATGGACTGGTTTATGGGAGTCGGCTCTATCGACGACATGATGGCGCCTGTTACCACTCAGTCCTCGTGGGTATCAAAGCTCGGCCTCGGTCAGGAAACATATCCTGCGTGGACTCAGTATTTCGAGTGCATGATTGATGATGACCAGTTGCAGGAGGACCTCGCAATGGGACGCAAAGTGCCCTACGAACTCTACAACGTCCTGAAGTTCTGCGACTCGTGCGACTACTCAAAATCAGCCCTCGCTTCTACATGGAAGTCGTTGTGGAAGAATAATGCGTGGAAGTATATGAGTGTTCAATCCCTCATGGCTTACTACACGTTCACTGACTATCTCGCCGCTGTTGACCAGCAGGCGAAGAATATGCAGCCGATGTTCTTCCTCGAAGATGGCTGTTGGGTAGAGAATGGCGTATATCATTCTCCGTCTGCAATGGAGCCACTGCGTATGTACTTCAATAAGGTCTACGACTGCGATACTTGCAACGGTAAGGATAACGACGGCGGTAACACTATCCCTGCCGACCTCAATCCTGAAACTGACGACAAGTGCTACGCCGGCCGTGGCTCTATCCTCTGGAACGACCTACGCAAGTGCGACAATCAGGAAATGGTGCGCGACGCTGCCGGCAATGTCCTGACACTCCCCGGCGTGGTGAGTCTTATGCGTAATCTCCCTGAAATCGACGGCATCGGCGCCGGCCCGTTCTCTCCTAAGGGTGCGCTCTACTACTTCGTCAAGAACCGCATCGAGTTTTGGCCGAAGTTAGTTTGTACCTACGACTGCGAACGCAAGTATATCAAATATACCGGCTACAACGATATCTATTACTACGCACTCCACGGATCGGGCCGTCAGTCGCTCCCTCGCTTCATCGAGCAACGCTGGCGTGTGCGCGACGGTTACTATCAGACAGGCGACTTCAAGGATGCAAGCCACGTCCTCGGTGGCCGTGTCGGTGCCAAGACTGGTGCTATCATCAAATTCAAAGCAGCCAAAGACGGTTACTTTGGTATCGGTAACGACGGTGGTAACATCACTCAGGGTATGTATCTGAAAGCCGGACAGTCTGGCACATTCACGAACTTTCAGCACGGCGACAACATTCTGCTCTACATCTATCAGGCCGACCAGATGAGCGAGATTGACCTCTCGCAGATTTCTCTCGACCCGAACTTCCAGTTCTCAATTATGAAGCTGGCAGAGAAGATTGTTATAGGCAGTGTCAATCACAGAACCTCGTGGAGACTTTCGCCCGGCAATACTGGCTTCCTCGAGATTATGAACCTCGGCGACCTGCCGTTCCTCAAGCATCTTGATGTCCGCACTACTGAGGTCAAGAGTATCAATGCCTCGAAGTGCCCTCGACTTGAAACGGTGCTTGCATCCGGCTCTGACCTTACGACTATCGTAACTGCCGAAACCTCTCCGCTTGAAACGCTGGAACTCCCGGCCGGCATGACGGAGCTGAATTTCGTCAATCTCCCGAAGCTGACATACCCCGGCGGTCTGACTATCGCNGGCATGACAAACGTCAATCGACTCATGCTGTCAGGCTGTCCGAATATTGACCCGATGACCCTCATTAACGGTATCGTTACATCGTCGGGACTCAGCTATCTGCGTCTGCCTGACGTGAACATCACGGCTCCTTCCTCAATCCTCAAAGCCCTGCGAAACAGTGGAGCAATCGGCCTCGACCCCTCCGGCCAAGCCTACGAGGAAACAAATCAGTGTTCAGGCCTTACTGGACGCTGGATTATGGAGGACCTTATCGCTGACTCTGAGTTTAACAAGAACTCAGCCGGTAGCCTCGCGGCTTACTTCCCCCAACTGACNCTCTACAACTCGCAGTATACGGGTATAATGTTCGATGATGTTATGAACGACTCTCAGAACATCACGAACCTTGAGAACGGCACGTCTGGGGATGACTACGAACCCTCCGGCCACTTCCTCAGAGTGCGCGATAAGAGCCATGCCTACCGTTGCACCTACAATCGTACAACGAAGAAGATGAGTTGCCGTCAGATAAGCGATGAGAATTACAATCTCATGGCCGACGGTACGGAGTATGACCCCACCGATCAGTCAGGAGAAGGCTTCGATGTAATGAAGTTGCTCCCTGAATACTGGTATAAGGGAGTAAACGACTTCAAGAGTCAAAAGAAGTATTTCTTTGTCAGTGGCCTCGAAGATGAACCACTCTCGACATCAAACGCCGTGCGCCGTGGTAAGCTCTCGACTCTGCTCGTCAAAGCACTATCGAGTGTCTACACGATTGTCGATGACAAGCAAGTTAAGGCCGGCGACAATGTGACGATGGTGGATAATCCCAACTACAGCGTCTACGCTATCAATGTCGAGGGCATGAAGCAGGTACGCTGGCCGGGCCTCAACAACTCGACTATCGGCGCAGTATTCGTAGATGCCAACGAGAAAGTAATCTCCACGTTCAATATGCTCGTAACTCATGCTCAGTTCGACTTTGTGAACGGAGAGTATATTTTCTGCAACGTCCCTGCCGGCGCCAAGAAGTTCTACTTCACGGCCCCCACGGGCTTTGATGACCTCGAAGCTATTGCAGTGGACTCAGCAGCTATTGAGGCTATCGAACCTGACTGGGTGCATACTCGCAAACGTCTTGTAGGTGTCTATGGTATCTACGTCGACACTCTGATGCGTCCTCGATCTATCAGTGGCGTAGCTACTCGTAGAGGCGACGGTACTTCAACTACGAATGTAGACTGGACGTATGACTCAGACGGCCGAGTTAAGAACACGTCAGTGCCGACCTCTGCTATGCACTACACCTATAAGGACTTTATGAACCTTTGCGAAATGCGTGGCGAGGGCTATCATGCTATCGACTACGAAATGTCGAAAGACATCGCAAACCTCGTCATGGGATTGCTCGGTGATAGGGACGTTCAGGCTCAGTGTGGCTACGGTTGCAGTGTAGGCTATACAACAGGTGCTAACAGCTTCAATACGTATGGTAATGTCACCCGTAAGTATTCAGGCTCAAACATCGGTAACATCATTTTCGGTATCCAGAATTTCATAGCTTGTAACTATGAGTGGATGGATAACATCGCAGCAAACGTAACTTCCTTTGCCCTATTCAAAAAGAATAAGAGCGTAGGAGTTGGCTCTGACCCGATAGATGCTGTTTACCATATCTACGACCCAGTGAGCAAGACAGAGAGAACAGTTCAGGGCCTCAACACCAGTGGCTACTGCATCGGCCGTGTCAAGTTTGGCCGGTATGCTGATACTCTCGCTTCTCGTGTTACTTCCGACAACTCGCAGTGGAACCAGAATTATACTGACGTCTACTATTATACCCATGACAGAGGCCGTGTCGTTGGCCGTGCGAGCANCAACGCGAGTGCGTATGGCGGTCTCGTTTNCTCGAGCGCGAGCAACGCTTCTACGAACTCGNGCACGAACANCGGCTCTCGGCTCGCCTTCAGTGGGGAAATTGAGATTGTCGACTGAAAAGGCCATATATAGAGGGAGGCCGCTCTGAGTGGCCTCCCTCGTTGAACCAAAAATTTGTAACTATGGTAATCAAGGAAACATGAATAAGGAAAATAGGTAGAGCGTCCCCGGTGCCGTGTCGTTGGCCGTGCGAGCAACAACGCGAATGCGAATGGCGGTCTCGTTTACTCGAACGCGAACAACGCTTCTACGAACTCGAACACGAACAACGGCTCTCGGCTCACATTAAGCGCAGCACATGAGGCTCCCCTCATGCAATTAAAATCGTATGACCCTGCACCACCTACGAGATAGGTAACGCACTCTGCGAGGGACGCGAGCCTCGGAGAAATCCTCCCGGCGGTATCTCGCATATCGGATGTGCAACCCTCTCCGATCTCACGGATTTGTCGAGATTGGAAGAAAGCAGAAAAATAACAGAAGCGCCTGAAGGCGCACAATACAAAGACAGAATGAAAGAAGAAATTCCATACATAACCCAAGAAACGATTATAGAGCCGTCTCAGCCCTTGACGTTTCCTCTTGACAACCTCATCCCNGAGATTGTCAGCCGGGCCAATATGGAAAGNTCGTTTGACTATGTTGTGAGTCATTTAGACCATGAGGATCAGCGCAAACACATGAGGCCAAAAAAGAAATACTATGTGGAGCGATTGATTAAGGAGATTGGCGATGGCTCGTTTAGAATTACTCCTGATGACATCAGGACTCTCGAAGTTACCGACGGCCCTAAGCGCAGAGTAGTTCAATGCCCGACAGTTTACCACAGAGTGGGCTGTCATGCTATCATGGTAGTAGTTGAGAAGTATCTCTATCCGACCATGATTAAGAACACGGGCGCCTCTATCAAAGGCCGAGGTATGCACTGGCTGTTCCATATCATAGAAGAAGATTTTGCCGCAGTGCCGGAGCTGATGCAGTATTACTACCAGAGTGATATTTGCCACTACTACGACAACATCAGTCAGCTAATAATGAAATCCCAAATTCGGGAATATATCTCAGACCCTGTATTACTCCCAATGCTCTATAATTTCGTTGAGCTGCTTCAACAAGGACTATCGAAAGGCTTGCGTTCCTCTCAGTGTTTCGCAAATCTGCATCTATCCAAAATCGACCATAAGCTCTGCNGCATGGTGAAGCACTATACTATCACTAAGGACGGTGAGGAGATGGANATATTGGTAGGAGTTGGAGAGAAAGTTATCGACGGCCAAGATGTGAGATTTCTTTACTATCGGTACTGCGATGACATAGTAATGTTCGCAGCTACTAAGAAAGAGTTGTGGCTGTTACGGATTGAACTTGTGGCCGCTCTTGCAGAACTGGGATTACAGGTAAAAACTAATGAAGCAGTCAGGCCCCTCAGCGAGGGCAACGATTTCCTCGGGTTCGTCAATTTCGGTACTCATGCCAGAATAAGGAAACGCACCAAGAAGAAATTCGCTAAAGCAATCAAGAGAGTTAAATCACGCAAGCGCCGGCANAACCTTATAGGCTCATTCTTCGGAATGGCCTCACACGCTGACTGCCGACACTTACTCAAGAAACTTATAGCACCAAGTGAGTATAAAAGACTAAAGCACAAACGTAAGATGAAAGACTTCGGAGAATTTAAGTTGAAACAGACCACCCTCGACGGCAAGAAGAATTTCCGTGGCAATAAGATATCGCCACGCGACCTGTCGGCTCAGGGCTTCATCGTGGTGGATTTTGAGCGTGGAGTTGTAGCACGTCGAGATAAGGATGACTACAACCGACGTCTACAAGATGCCGCTGCTCGTGGGATTTCTCCCACCATCGTAGAGAAACCTAAGGAGAAGTATGTAATGCAAGTAATCTACCACCCCGACCTTCAGGACGTGTGGTGTAATAGAACCACACTTGCAGTGGCTCTCGATAAGATAGCAAAAGATAACCGAAACAACCACGGTGTCATTCTCCGTAAGTTGTGGTCAGGCGACAGAGATATATGGAGCAATCTCGATCAGTTGGAAAGCGCAGGTGAGGTACCGTTCTTTTCGTCTATCGAAATGGACTATACNGGCCAATATCCNAAAGCATATTTCGTATCTCCGGCCAAGTATGGAATGAGGCCGGCCACTGATGATGAGCTGGATTATTTACTCAAGTTACTCAATCTCAAATAAGCAATAAAATGAACAAAGTCTATGGAGCNACCGGCCGACAGGACGGACTCTACAAAATCGGAAAGAATAAGTGGGAGCTTATCTATGGCTTCGGCAAAGATAATCCCGAGGACGAAACTGGCTGGAATTACCGTCAGCGGTTTACCTACAAGCCCACTCTGGAAGAAATCATCGAGATAGTCAAGGCTCAGATCAATGCTGATACTGACGAGAAAATCCTCAACGGTTTCAAGTGGGACGGCAAGCCGGTACGCATCGACAACGAAACACAATCCAACATCACGGGAGTTATGGCTAATCTCCCGTATCTGCCAGACGAGGCATTTCCGTTGCAGTTCAAGTTAGGGGAATACCCAGACGGCACACCCTCGTTCCATGATTTTGCCTCGGCCGAGGAGTTTTCTCAATTCTCCGTGGCCGGCGTAAACTATAAGCAGCAGTGCTACAAGGACGGGTGGATTGCCATTCAGGAACTCGCAGATATTGACTTTTCAGAGCAGTAGAACTATGGCAATTATATCAGTTGTGCTGTCATTAGCGTTAATGATAGCGTATGCGCTCGTGTTCATATTCAAGCACGGCGTGCCTCCGTCGCTCTCTGAGTCATTCTACGTCATAAGACATAAGATTACATTCTCTCTGACCCTCGTGGCCTCAGGAGCGCTTGTATTAGTGCCGTGGATAGATGTTAGCGATAAGGGAGAAGGATTAGCTTTCCTCGCAGTGGCCGGGATGTTCTTTGTAGCAGCAAGTCCTCAATTTAAGGAGTCCCTCTCCAGAGAAGTCCATTATGTATCTGCGTGTATCATGGCCGCANCTTGNATCGTGTGGGAATTGCTTAACGGAGGAGTTTGGNTACCACTGGGAGTATTCCTGATAATCGGTTTATGCAATAGAAAGAACATCATCTTTTGGCTCGAAATCGGGTTACTCCTTGATGCAGAACTGAGCATAATAGCAAAACTCATATCTGAGTCAATGCGCGGAGCAATGTAGTTATGTAAGTGCTAAGAGTTTTGTGCTTTTCTCACTGCAAATATATATAATAATCATCATTTAGCACAATTTTGAGAGTGGTATTTTCGTGGCGTACCTCATTTTGAGGTGCGCTATTCCTGTATGTGGCTAATAAAAAATTTGTGGATAAGATAATTTTTTTTGGCGTTTCGTTTCATTATGTGAAATAATTTTTGTAATTTTGTAATGAAAATAATGACACTACCAAAATGAGAATAATTGCTGAACGCACAATCCGCGAATATTATGAGAAGAACCCTCAGGCAAAGACGGCTCTGGAGGATTGGGTATCAATCGTAAAAAAATCGCAGTGGCGCTGTTTTGCAGACATTAAGGCCACGTTTAACTCGGTGGATTATGTAGGTAATCAGCATTATGTGTTTAACATCAAGGGCAACGATTATAGAATGGTAGTTGTTATCAAGTTTATCCCTCAATTTGTGCTGATACGTTTCATCGGCACCCACAAAGAGTATGACAGAATTGATTGTTCCACAATATAATCAGAGAATATGACTAAGATAGAAAACGAAATGCAGTATCAGGTAGCCCTCAAGAGAGTAGAGGAACTGATGCTTGGGTTGCCGGAAGAAACCCCGGAAGATGACCCTCAAATGGTCGAGTTGACGCTCCTCGGCAACTTAGTTGCTGATTACGATGAGGAGCATTACCCCATAGGTAAACCGTCCCTGATAGAAGTCATTAAGCTGCGAATGTATGAAATGGGACTGACTCAGTCAGCCCTCTCTAAGCTCCTCGGCATCAATCCTGCGAGAGTGTGTGAATATCTATCGGGGAAACGACAGCCAACCCTTAATCAGGCGAGGACAATAAGCCAAAAGCTGAATATCGATCCTGCTATTGTTCTCGGAGTATAAGTATTGATAGTAGCTAATAGAAGGCGCATCCGTGTGGGTGCGCTTTCTTTTTCAGTGACTCTAAGGAGTGAGGACGTGTCGACCTACGACGAGAGATGGCTTGCTGATATATGGGAAATACACGGGCCACAGCAGACNTTCCTGAGATTGTTCCCAGTGGAACAGATGCCACGCCTTTAGCTGCTTCCATTTGGGATTATCCAAGAGTATCTGAGGCTCGNANTTACCGGCCATNCAATCGTCGAGTGTNGGTANNTTGATACCTCCCAGTAAGAGTGAAATCTCTCTGAATACAGCGAGAANGGCAAAGGCNCACCAGTTATTCACCATGATTTTNGGGTCTCGCTTAGCTACCTCGTATAGTTCATCGCATACCTCAANAGCTAATGCAGATATGAGGTCAGTTTCAAAATCCTGTTTCATAANTAAGGAANTTTTGGGGTTAATAAATAGTGGCGCAGACNCTTTTCTGCGACCTGTCAGAAGTAGAACCACAATCAGCGAGAGTGCTCTGATTGATAAGCAAATAAGCAGAATTTTGACACGCAGAATTTTCGTGTAATACTTTGATATGTAGTGAGTTTTGCTTATCAATCTGCTTGTTATTGATAGGCAGATTTTGAGTTTATTGATAAGCAAAATCTGAGAAAACGGATTGATAGGCAAAAACGAGTGATTTTTGATAGGCAAATATGCTTCTGGACTGACAAGCAGAAAATCTCCGTAATCATCATTATTTCAGATAGTTTTGCTTATCAATCTGCTTTTCATTGATAGGCAAAGGCGGCCAATTCTTAATAAGCAAATTGATAGACAAATTGATACGNCTATCCTATAAGAAGAATAAGAACATAAGAAGAATTATANTANTTTCTCTTATCAGAGAAATTNTAATATCNGATGTAAGTTGTTGAGAGTTAGAANATTATTNTAGATTTTTGATGCGATNTTTATAGTAAAAGTTTGNTCAANTGATAATTTTTGATTAGTTTTGCATTGTGAAAATCAAATCACACCTGTAAGCAAATAAGTTAGACCCTTAAACGAAATAACGATGATTGAAACAGCAGTGGCCACAGCCACCCTCAAAGACTTCTTTGATGACATCCTCTCCAACGCTGCCGATGGTGCAGAGGTCGGCGCAATTTCGCGCGATGACTGGGACTCGGAAAGCAACGGCATTTATTTCGAGAATGAACAATTCTTTGTCGAGGGATCGTACAGTGCCTCCGGCTACTTCCATGAAAGTGGCGACGGATATTGGACTCCGCGCGAAACATACGTTACTGGTGTCAGCGTAACGGTCGACGAGCTGACAGCCTACCAGTTCAATCCTGAGACAGAAGATTACGACATCGAGGTTGATGCAAAGATGGTAAACGAGCTTTCAACCTATCTCGAAAAACATCTCCCCGGATGTCTGGAGGATTGAAGAAATGACAATCGCCGAAAGTAATAGAGCAATCCTTAGAAACGCAATCACAAAAGGTCTTGAGTCAAATTCAGCACAAGTATCGTGGGCGCCTATGCAAAATGGCCGGCAAATGGTAAGAGTTGAATTTAATGAGGGAACAAAGATAATACTCCCTTACTCAGATTTTAACGCTATTGCTCTGACTGCCAAGTATAAAAAGAGGACACTCGGAAAATTCGTAATCGTATAAAATCAAGCAAATAAGTTAAAACCAAAACGAAATGAAAGAAAGAACAGCATTACTCATCANGGACGGCTATCAGGTGGCTCTCGGAGCTATTATGCTCGTCCTCGTAACGGTCGGGATTATAGCCCACCTGTGTGCCGGACACCTCGGCGTAATAGGCTGCGTAGTTGCAGCGATTATGTGGTACATCGTCTACTCGATGTTCATGCAGTCTGTAAGAGATTACAAGGAAACAAAGAAATCAACCCCTAAAAACGATTAACGGAAATGAGTGCAACACAAGCATTAAGAGAAGTCGCGCAGTCAATCATCCTCAGCAAGGAAGCGCAGACTGCCACGGTCAATGACCTCGTGGCTCAGGTTAAGGGCGGTAACGTAGACCCCCTCCAAGCATACGTTCAGATGAAAGCCATCGCTGAAATGGCTGACCAGTTCATAAAGCACCCTGACATCGTGTCCCTGACTCAGGGCGAGGTGCTCTCTCGTGGCAAAGACGCCATGTTCGGAGGTGCAAAGGTAGCAGTGGCGTATACCACTCGCTTCGACTACTCCATGTGTGGAGATAGCGAGTATGACTCGCTGGTGGCAGAAAAGGAAAACATCGACGCCAAAATCAAGGCCCGTCAGATGTTCCTCAAAAGCATACCTGATAAGGTCGAGGTAGTCAATCAGGAAACAGGAGAGTTAGTAACGATCTGCGCTCCTCTCCCCACAAAATCATCATCTATCCGAGTAACATTCGCCAAACAATAATCCCAAGCACAAAGCCCGAAGCAAGCGTCGTGATTTCCATGACGCTTGCAACTCGGAGCCTCAAAAAGAACAATGAAAGAATTTAAGAAATCAAAGCGTCCCCAGATAAAGATTAAAGAGTTTGAGGTCGTATTACTCTCTGAGGGAGCAGTTCTCCCCAAGAAGTCAGTGAGAGGGGCAATCGGTTATGACCTCTGCGTACCTAAGGACGTGAAGATACCGGCACATTCTCGTATAGCAATCCCTCTCGACATAGCTATCAATCTCCCTTATGGAGTGGAGGCCAAGATTGAGGCGAGAAGTGGCCACTCCAGATACGGAATGGAAGGCTTCGGCACTAAGAAAGTTGTAAAACGCCGCTTCCTCGGTATCATCCCAATCAAGGAAACTCGCTCAGGTCGTATGCGCTTCAATGCTGATGTTCTCCTCGGCAAGGTCGACCCGAACTACGTCGACAACATTCACGTCATCATCAAGAACGATGATGTAGAGTTTACAATCAGGGCCGGCGCGCGCATTGCTCAGATGACGTTCTATCAGACAACCTCTCCGTTCTTCAAGATAGTCGAGAAGCTATCTTGCAAGAGCCGTGGCGGTGGCTTTGGTAGTACCGGCACTGATAGGCTACGACCTTTGCGTGGAAAGGTGGCAGACGATACGGACGCCACAAGTATCAACAATCCTCTCCCTATCTGCAACCCCTCTGATGAGGACCCGGAGAATGTAGCTGTGGCCACTGAAGAAGTAGCAGAAGCTCCTCAACCCAATAATCAGGAACACGACGAGAACGACAATTACGGCGTCCACGTCTAACGATATTCGTTTCGTTTAAGGTCGTAACTGGCCAAGACACTGAATTTAAGCGTTCAGTGCTTTGGTCAGTTACTTGTTTACAAGCCTGAGAGTATCTGCGTAACTTTGGCATTAGAAATAAACTCATAACGAACAAAGTCNGCGTGATATGACAGAAGAAATNGACATCGTCGCAAAGAATATNGGCGATTTAGGTATGATGGCCGTTACTGCGGCTTTTTTTCTCGTAATCTCAGCCCTCCTGTGGGTAGCGTGTTTTCGGTGGTTCAAATCAATCATCGACAACATGATTAAGAGCAACGCTAATATGGTAAACGATCTGCTCACTGAAACNCGNAAGCAGAACGATATGCTCAACGANATATCAGAAGGACTCAGACCTGAAACNCTCCTCAGGATAAAGCATATCACCGGCGCATTTTTCGACCTCGCAGTTGAGAGGGTTTGTCGCATCATCAAAAAAGTCAGAGAAGAAAACCACATCGTAGACAAGGATGCGACAAAAGCTAAGATACGCACACTCATCCTTAATCTCCATGAGGACAGAGCAAGCAAGTTCGACATCTTTGAGTATCGTGGCAAGCAGCTATCAGCTTACGTAAATCCTGAATGGGTAAACTGGGTAGCAGACGTTATCGAGCATGAGGTCTATGCAGATAGCGTGAATAATGGCCGCGCCCACACTAATGTGACGGCCGTCTACGACCGCATTAAACTGGATTTCTACCACAAGATGAACCACGATTAAATTTTAAGATATGGCAAATGTAGAGAAACTCGTGCCGTTTATCCTCTACTTTGAGGCCGGCGGTGCCAAGAGTTGTTTCAAGAAAGTAGGCAAGAGCCTTGTATATGACCCCTCTCTGCTGACCCCTGAGCAGCAGTTTTTGGAGTGCCGTAAAACAGGCCTCGCAAATGACCCCGATGACCGTGGCGGTCTGACCATGTGCGGAGTTACTTACGCTACCTATGCTACCTACTGCAATAAGCGTAAGAAGAAAGCCTCTGAAAGTGGCCTCCGCAATCTGACTTATGCCGAGTGGCTCGACATTCTCAAGACGATGTTTTGGGATAGGTGGAAAGCCGACGAGATCGAAAATCAGGCTCTCGCCAACATCCTTGTCGACTGGGTTTGGGCGAGTGGTATTACAGGCATCAAGCGCCCCCAGCGTATTCTCAAGGTCAAAGATGACGGCATTGTAGGCCCGATTACTCTTGCAGCAGTCAATTCTCGTAGCCCAGAGGCACTTTTTGCTGAACTGCACAAGGACAGAATAGCCCATGTAGAGGGTATCGTTCAGAAATCACCCTCTCAGAAGAAATTCCTGAAAGGGTGGAAGCGACGCATCAACGCTATAACATTCGGTGGGCTCAAATATGAATAAGAAATTTGAGCCTGTCATTGAATGGACGATGGTAGTATTAGCTTCGGTTGCCCTCGGTTTAGAAATTTGTTTCATCATTGACATAATCCGACACATAGCATGAAAAAATCGACAGTTATCCTCTTGGCTGTTGTTCTCTGCGCGATAGGCTTTTTTGCCGGCCGAGGCTGCCAGTCCGGGGTTGTAATTCCGAACTCGGNAGAGGTAGTTGACAGCACCACAACCGAGACTACAATCCCGGACACAGCACCGGNTCCGCGCGATAGTGTAGTNATCAAGTATATCTACGAAACAATCCCTATTACTCCACCCCCTGAGGCTTNNCCGAATGACTCAGTAACCGCTCCTGTTGGAATGGATAGCGTGAGTGTCAGCATTAGTGGAGACTCNGCNATTATTTCCCTCCCCATTACTCAAACGAAATATGAGAATGATGAGTACAGGGCTTATGTGAGTGGCTACAAGGCAAAATTAGATAGTATNTTCGTTCACAAAACCGTAACGACCGTAAGGATCCGNGAGCCCACCAAACANAAGCGTTTCAGNNTAGGGCTACAAGCTGGTTATGGAATGACGCCAAAAGGATTTCAGCCGTATGTCGGCGTAGGTGTATCCGTAAACTTATGGTCTTTCTGAAACAGAATTTGCGCTTAATAGATAGGACGCTATCGTCAGTTTACTGGCGGTGGCGTTCTTGCTTTATCAAAGTTAGCAAAAGTTAAATANTAGTTTTNGAGTCATAACACNCAGATTTTCAGATAGATAAACTTGCATATATGATAATTTTTGATTAGATTTGCATATATAAAAAATGACTTATCCACATAAAGAAAAGTATATTATGACTTACCAAAGTGAATACGAAGTACAGGAAAAGATAAGAGTTATCAACCGAGAACTCAAATGGCTCAAAGAGAGCTTTAAGCCCTCAGACTCCAACCCATGCGGTGGCCACGGTACAGTTGCGGATCGTATGAATAATCTCCGACATGACCGGCGTGTTCTCCAAGACATCAAGGCCAAGATTAAACAGGAGCGAGATTATGAACTGGCACGACGTGAAGCTCTCGACAATATCTTCAGGAAATATAATAACGACATCTATCCCTCTGATGTAGGTCAGGAGTGGAGTTGGAGAGTAGAAGGTGATGAGGTTATCTGCATCATTAGTGGGAATGAGTTTCGGGAAAAGTTAAAATTGTCGTAAATAGCAGATNTTCAGAGATTTAAGTTTGCATATATGATAATTATTTTGTACCTTTGTAGTGTTGAAATCAAACACTCAACAACNAAGAAAAGCAAATAAGTTTAGACTAAAAAACTCAGAATATGAAGAAACCGCTCCACTATTCAGATTTGGCGTTTATGATACGCGACTTCATCCTGAATAACAAGGTATCAGTCCTGAACATCGAGGGCGAGATATGGAATGAAAACGATGAGTCGCGCCTGTTCCAAGTTGAGATTAAGAAAGGCGATTGCAAAGTATCAGCCACTTTCTCAGATGAAAGCGGAGTATGGCCGATGGGAGAGTGGTGGCACGATGACAAGCAGTGCCGGCATCATCTNACCTATGACAGAATTTACAACTGGGTCGCTAATANGTTGCAGAAAGAATGGAACTGGTACTTCGCNAAGCCCGAACACAACAACCTCCAAGCAAAGAGAGGCGACCATGCCGGTGGGTGGTATCAGATTGGCGACAGATGCGTTGAGCTTAATCACTCTGACTGGTGCGTATTCGATGATAAAGGCAACGTAGGATGTTCATGGGAAGGTCGGCCCTATGTCTGGAGTACCAAGAAAGTCGCTCAGGAGTTTGCCGATAACCCCGGCAGAATGTTCGACCGTTGGGCGATGCCTATTCAAAATCCGTTAGCAAACATGATACANAAGAATTGATATGAGTAAAAAGATAGATGGCCTGATTGCAGGACTAAGCAACGTGATATATCGGGACTCCTATAAAGTGGAGATCGACACGGAAGATATGGTTTTCGGTTTCAAAAAGACCCTGACCAAGCGCACAAACAATTTGGCAAAGGCCCTGCGATTGCAAGCCAAAACAGCAGGTGATGTCGGCCGGTTCCTCTCGGACTCAGTAAGAGTGATGGAGGTTAGATGGTTCAAGAATGGGGAACTGATAAAGACACTCCGGGCGTTACCTCTCAACTAAAAGAATAAGCAAATAAGTTACTAAAACGAAACGATATGGAAGAAACTAATAAAGCAACAGAATTTACGTTGTCGGCCGTCGGCAATTACGTCCCCTCTGTGAAATGTTCATGCTCAAAAAATGCGGCAGAGTTTGCAAAGCAGTTTTACCATGATGACATCTCAATCTACGAGAGTGCGTTCATTATACTTCTCAATCAAGCTCAGAAAGCTATCGGGTGGGCTAAGATTTCTCAGGGCGGTATTGCAACAACCCTCGTGGATGTTAGAATAGTGGCTAAGTTCGCCATAGATGCTTTGGCCACAGGAGTGATTTTCGTGCATAATCATCCCTCAGGAAACTTACGCTCGTCTATTCCTGATGACAAGCTGACTGAAAAGATTAAGGCCGGCTTGAAAACACTCGATATAACTTTGGTAGACAGCATTATTCTCGCTCCTGACGGAAGATATTATTCGTATGGAGATGAGGGCCTACTCTGAAAAGTTAAAATTTGCGTAGTANGTTGATTATTAGGCAGTTACGTTTGCATATATGATAATATTTTTGTACCTTTGTAATACAAAAATAAAACATAACCCCCTAAAAGAAACGAAGATGGCAAAGACGAATATCCTGATAATGAACCTCAAGGGCAAAGCCTCTGAAATCCGTGATACCGCTGAGATGTTAGCTGATTGCAGATGCACTAACGCTTATGTTATGGGACTGGATGATGAGGGCGAGCCTCTCTGGACTATCCAACAAGGTAGCAGCAAAGAAGATTTCGACCAGATTGACATGACCTCCTCGAAACTGGCAGCAGTAGAATACTACGATTATGCCACTGACGGTGAGAAATGCACCGAAAAGTGGGAGCAGGTTTGGGTAAGGTCCGGAAAAAGAGGCAAAGCATATCTCGATAGGTTTTTCGCCTACCGCGATGAACTCCTGAAAGAAGGAAGTTTTGAATATGGTGAGATTGAGAATAGATCAAGCCAAAAAATAGCATAATAAGTAATGGGAGTGAGGCTCCGGCCTCCTCCCCACCAGATAAGCAAATAAGTTTACACCTACAGACATGACAGTAAATCAAGCAATGCTCAAAGTGGCAAAATCGCTGGCCGACCTCTACGGTTACATCACAGTGGATGAGCCTACTCCGCACGATGCCCTGAAAGACAGTTTTTGGGGAAATCAGGCTCTCGGTCTTGAGGCCCTCAGTAAAAACAGTAAGGTAGAAGTTATTACCTGCAGTTACATTATCCCCACATTTGAGGAGGAGCAAGGTTTTGGAGCAAACCGCCTCCCTCGCATCTCGATAGATATGTATTGGGGACAGCCGAGGCTCCACGTTGGACTCCCTGATAAGACTTGTGCCTGTGTGACGTATCGTGATGGAGTTTTCAGCGAAGCACAAGCATTCGGCCCCCGTGGGCTGGAACTGGCCACATCAATAAAGGCTCAGATTGACCAGTTACTCAAGTAAGCAAATAAGTTATCCTATAAGCAAGATTTATGGAACACGAAGTTTTAAGTAAAAGAAATTGCCACCGGGCAAAATCAGTACGGCTGAAAGACAAGCCGGAACTCGGAGAATGGCAGTGGAACTACCACGGCCACAACATCGGCAATGGCTACTTCTCCCATGTAGCCATCAAAGGAGAGTCTGAGGTAATCGTTACGGATCANGAACTCTCCAACTGGGAAGTCCTTTCGTGGAAATACTCGCACTCTCTCGACGGNCTGTATTGTGAAGCTGTCAGTGCTTTCGCCATGACATCCTTCTCGCCGGAAGTAAGGGCAATCCAGTACATCAAGGAGTATGAGGCAACTTTAGGTGCTGACCTCGATGCACTCCCCGAAGAATGGCGTACAGAGTATTATGGCCGATTTATTGAAAAGGTGCGAGATTTGTTCAGACTCCACGGTCGTATCGCATCTCCCATGATAGTAGGGCCGGCCAAGTTTCCTACTCATCGTAATCAGAAAGCTAACGATGTCTACGACNGCGCCCTTGATGATTTTAGNAAATGGCGTGAGTCGTATGCCAAGAGAGCCAAGCGTTACACTCAATCTCTGAAATCCCCTGATGAATTAGAGGCTGAGGAGTGGGCGCCTATCAGAAGCGACATTCTCCGGCAAATCGCAACAATCAAGGGCATAGACGAGGGAACAGAGCGTGGCTACAACAGAAGCCTGTTCGTGAATAGTATCTACGGCAAAGTGGCCACCCTCGCAAAGAACNGAAAATCGGGATTGGTCGCCCGGGCCACGGAACTCATCAAATCGNCCAACGAGAAGCTAAGCAAGCCGGTCTTTACAAATCGACATAAGTTTTGGAAACTGGCNGAGGAGTGTCAGAAGCGTATCGANGCNAAGGCAGAACGNTCAGAACGTGCCGATNTTGAGATACCNTTCGAGGGTGGCCGTGTTGTAAAGAATTTCTCTGATGACCGGCTCCAGATATTCCATGATGAAAAGCCGGCCTCTGAGGTCATTCGGACACTCAAAGAGAACGGTTTCCGTTGGTCGCCTAATAATGGCTGTTGGCAACGTCAACTGACGTACAACGCTTATATGGCGGCGTCATGGGTGTTAGCCGGCAAGTCATCGTCATTTGATGAACGCGACGAGTGGGTAAAGAAAATCAAGGACGCAAAATAAGANNGATATGCTGACGATAACCTACGAAACATTNTACACGTCNGATAAAGAGTNTATCGGCGTTGTAACNCACGAGAGATACCNGAACCAATCTCGCAAGGTGNGCCTGATGTGTCCCGGCGCTCAATATCTCCCTGCGATAAAGGAGCTGTTTCAATCAAGAGGCTTTACCCTCACAATCGTGGACGAAAGATGAAAGCGACCTCTAACAATGGACTGGGAGCCAAAACGGCTCCCCTCCATACTCCCATAAGGTTTTACAAGGGAAAGCCAGTACAAGATTTCTCGGCTTGGTATTCGAGGATNATTACTCGTATTCCNTGGTACATCGAAGCGCGAGGTAAAAAGGTTTTAGTCGACTCTGAAAGACGCGATACTGGTAATAAGTATGATGAACAGAGAAGTCGTAAAGAAATTGCCAATCTTGTGCGTCAGTTACGCAGAAATGGCTACGCCTATTTCACCAGATACTCTCGTTTTGAAAATCCTCTCGATCTATTCAAGTGGGTAAGAGAGAATGGCTATACCTATGAGAATTTCACTTATATAGATGAAGAAAACGGTATCATGGTGTTCTCTGGAAATCTATGCGAATACTCAGCAGCATTTCGCTACGTCATTCTCGATGATGAGTTGGCGGCCGAGATTAAGCGCGAAATGACCCCAATTCTCAATACATTCAGGAAGAACGATGAAAGTTGAAATCAGTATCAAGTACAAGGAAACATTCGTCCCGTACAGGTGTCGTAAGCCTCGCACTGAAGAAAGAACGGCCAGTGTATTTGTAAGCATACGAGAAACTACCATAAGTAAGACCACTCCGGCGTTCATCGTAAATCAGTTTCAGAACGAGGAGAGAAAGGTAATCCTGTATCAGGGCCGTCTATATAGGCAAGCTCAGGATAGGGTAAGAAATGATGAGAACCTCGAGGATGGTCAGCCTCTATTCATCAATCAGAGAGCAGATACCTATGACTGGGAATGGAAATTGCAGGACTATCACGGAGAGTTAGGGCCAAAAGATGAATATCTCCACATCCTCAGGCGCAAAGCTCGCCGCTTCCTGATTGTGGATGGCGATGTTTATGAGAAGTGCTGTGAGCCGTTCTATTCGGTAACAACCTTTGGACTGGGTCGCAATCATGGCGGTACCGGCTTCTTTGTCAGTTGGGCTAATCCTATCTCCAAGAAAGAAAGAGGTTGGAGTCCTGTCGACACTGAGGCTGCGATTGAGGGAGCAGTTAGGGTGGCTCTCGACCGTGGTGATACTGACTCGGAGTCCTACATCAGGAAAGGAGGTAATGGCTCAATCAAGTGCTTGTTACCAAGTGCGGTTACGCGGATATACGAAAATCCTGACAAATTCTAATCGAAGAAAAATCTTCGCAAAAGACGTAAATTTTCACGTCAAAACTTGCATAATTGATAATTTTTGATTAGTTTTGCACTNTGNAAANAAACCACCAATGAAGCAAANAAGTTNAACTAAANTTTTAAGAGAAGATGAAACTCGACTTAACCAGTGAGCAACTGGCAGCCATCTACCGTGGCTCTGACAATGAAAGTCGCAAGGCTCTCAAAGAGGCACTCGGCGACCAACTCTCCGAAGCACTCCCCATTCAGGAACGTGTAAAGACTCTCGATGACGCAATCCGCGAACTCGGCGACGACCACGAGGCCGTCCGCTCCTACAACGCTTGTAAGTATGGCTACTCAATCAAAGAACCCGACATCATGGCCTACCTCAAGCTCCGTATCATCACTGAAGCACTCAACGAAGGGTGGAAGCCCCAGTTCACTGAAGGTGAACGCCGGTGGTACGCATGGTACGACCTCCTCGACAAAGATGACCTCGACGGCATGACCGACGAAGAAAAGAAAGAACTCCGTGTCGTTGGCCGTGCGAGC
>WFLX010307462.1_pt1 | contig 19289 bp, 14 predicted proteins | sample 4967041 | NCBI WGS metagenome assembly WFLX01 (sample SAMN12857096, study PRJNA449069) | gut metagenome | isolation source: stool from male and female vole | host: Microtus ochrogaster | place: USA:Florida | collected 2017
AAGTTCTTAAACCACGCTATATTGCAAAAAATGCCGTTTCGTCATTTTGACGGAGTGAATTTTGACGGCTCAAAAAAATTTGAAATTTACTATTGACGAAAGCCGATTTATCCAGTATAGTGATTATGGGGAGTGCAGAAAAAGAGAAAGTCGCACAGCTCCGATTCTCGTAAAACGAGAAAAATGACCGAGCCGACAGGCTCGAAAATGCAAATGCCCCACAGGGGCAAATTCTAATCCAGCAAGCACGGCACGATGTGGGCACGCACAGCGACTTCCACATCGTACATAACTTGTTAGAGGACTTCTGCCCCTAAGACCCCGAATCTACAAAACCATGAAAGGACAAACAGAAAAATGAAAGATGAAAACAAGCGTAATCTTTACCTCAAGGTAAGAGTGAGTCAGGAAGAAGTGGACGCTATTAAGCGCAAGTTTCAAAACAGCGGAATGGATACGCTCAGCGGATTTGTCCGTGCTATGATCTTCGAGGGTTACATCGTCCAAATGGACGAAAGCAAGCTCCAAGAGATTTACAAACTTGCGAATAACATCGCCAACAACATCAACCAGATTGCTGCCCGTGCAAACAGCACACACACTGTCTACAAAGAGGATATTGACGAGATCAAGAATCTTGTAAATCAGCTTTGGAAACTGTTGCTGTTTCTGCAAAGTAAGGTTTTGCAGTTGAAGCATTGACCGAAAATGAAAAGTGCTGTCAGGAGTTTTCCCGACAGCACTGAAAACTGATAGTGATTTTGTACTGGATATGCTTTTAATTTTGCTGCGCCCTGTACAAGAATGGTTACAATTACCCCATAGAGCTGGACTCCGAAATCGTCATAAGCTATAATATAAATACTATGAATTTGGAGGTATCAGATATGTTAAAAACACCCGAATTTGCAATGCCAAGAACACGCAAGGTCACGACCGTCTGTAACGGAAAGCATACGGTCTGGACGGACTACGAAGAAGTGAAAGCATATTTTCTTGAAATGATGATGTCTACAGACGGAGAGGAACACGAACGAGCGGAGTGTGTTTACATTCAGCTCTTACATGGACTTGATGAATGTTCAGACGAATAATCTTCGTCAGAGCGAGTTGTCAAAGAACGGCAACTCGCTTTTGCTATGCCCTACAGCGAACGGAAACTCCCCTCAGAGCTGTTCGAGCAAGTTGTGAGGAAAACTTTATCCGCTGAAAAGAAGAAAGGCTCAGAAAGTGTTCTCCGAGCCTGCAATACATTTCATATCTTTATTTCAATAGAAAAAATATTGTTCTCATTGATCTGAGCCGTAACCGTCCACCCAAGCCTGTCACAAAGCAGCTTCACCACATACAGACCAAGTCCAGAGCCACCTGCTGTCCGTGCGTCCATACGATAAAACGGCTCAAATACCCTGTCAATATCCACCGAAGTGCTATCTGAAAGTGTATTGAAAACGCAGAGCGTCACCCGTTCACTTTCACTTTTCACCGTAACGCCGAAACTGTCAGCAGAGTATTTCTGAGCGTTGGACATAAGATTATTAAGTATTCTTGTAATACTTCTCAGGTCGGTCTGTATCACGATGCCGTCCTGTATATCAAAGTCTGTTCGGATATTTCTCTCTACTATCCAAGAATGCTGTTCAAGTATTGTTTCCGTCAGCAGATTACTGAGAACCACTTCTTCAATGTGCAATTCTTCCTTGCCATTCTCGATTTTTGTAAGCTCAAAAAACTCATCGGACAGCTCTTTGAGATACTTATTCTTCTGAATAGCGATAGCGAGATATTCCGCATTCTTCTCCGACAGCTCGCCGCTTTTCTCGATCATTTGCAGATAGCCGAGTGAAGCTGTCAGCGGTGTGCGGAAGTCGTGGGAGATACCCGAAATAACCGTTCCGAGTTGTTTCTTGCTCTGCTCATATTCATTGCCAAGCTGCCGCTGAATATCGGTATGTTCATTGACTTTCACAGCAAGCTCCACTATATCCTTATCGAAATCCATGACCTTGACGGGCTGCCTGTAATCCGAGTCTTTCAGCTTTTCAAGTTCTTGCGAGAAATGACGGATATTGTGTTTGAGCGAGATATATTTCCATAATACAAATAATAAAATGACAAGGGGGCACACGCATACTGTTTCAAGCAGAATTTCCATAGCGTGTACCTCCTTTTGTTATTTAAGTGGGTGCGGTTCAAGGTCGATCTTCTTTTTCAGCGTGAGATAGCCGATCAGGTAGTAAACCACACAGGCAATCACTGAGGATATAATGACCTTAGCCATAAAGCTGTACGTGACCCCACCGCCGAGCAGACCGCATTGTCCAAAGCAGGTGAATGAAAATACCGAGTGTGAAAATCCTTCCAGAGAACCGTCGATTTCAACATAAATCGGCATGGCCATCAGCACAGTAATAGAAAACATTGGCATGAAAATCTGCTCCTTTAAGAGCGGACTCAAAAATATCACACACAGCGTAAATCTTAGGCACAGCATCCAGAACAGGATCAGAAGGCGTATCATATCAGTGCTGCTGTCAGCGATGAGATAGACCGCAGTTACCACAGCCAGATATGCGACCGTGATCGGTAGATAGACTGCTGCTTTTCCAAGCATGATCTGATGCGGTCTGAAGCCTGCCATGATCTCATACATCTGGATCCGCTGCGTATAGCTGAAGCCGATCACCAAGGTCGGTATAAATCCCATCAGTACAATCGGAATGAAGCTGCCTCCTGCAAGCGTCTGCAGTGATAAGCCGCTGATTCCTTCCTCTGAAAAAACATTGACGAAGGAAAAAAACAAAGTTATCAATAATAATTCGGCGATCCAAATAATATTCTTTTTGCAGATGAGTCGCTGCGACTTTATGATATTATTCATGACTGTCACCTACCTTTTCAAGATAGTAGTCCTCTAAGTTCTGACCTTCCTCATTCAGTNTTGTGATGACAATTCCGCTGTCAGTAAGCGTTTTTGAGANATGCCGAACCTCANCGAGCTTTTCAAAAATATGTATCTCTTCGNCATGAATGACCTTATAATCACAAATAGACAGCTTATCTTCAAGTATTGCCGCCGCTTTGTTGATGTNATNAGTTTTCAGGGCGATATGTCCACGGCATTTTACAAGCAAGTCCTCACGGCTGAGATTTTCGATCAGGTTTCCGTGACTAATTATCGAAAAGTCAGTGCAAAGCTCAGAAAGCTCCGACAGCAGATGACTGGATATCAGTACGGTCACACCCCATTCCTCCTGCATACGCTTTATGAGCTGACGCACCTCAACAATACCTTCGGGATCAAGCCCATTCACAGGCTCGTCAAGAACCATAATTTCGGGCTTCGGGAGCAATGCCATACCGATGCCAAGCCGCTGTTTCATTCCAAGGGAGAATTTGTTTACTTTTTTTTTGCTTGTGTCAGAAAGTCCAATGATATCCAGTATCTCATCAATGCGCTTTTCATCTGGACAGCCGCGAAGATAACGGACATATTGCAGATTTTCACGGGCTGTCATTCTGCCTGATATGATCGGCTGCTCAATCATAAAGCTCATTCTCGCACGGGAATTTTCAAGGTCATCGGGACTGCCGAAAAACTCCAGCTTCCCCCTCGATTGAAACATAAGCCCTGCCAGTATCTTCATGATCGTGGTCTTGCCTGCACCGTTCGGACCGATCAGACCGCAGATATGCCCACGCTCCACCGTCAGGCTGAAATCGTGCAGGACTTCGGCTTTTTTGTAGGACTTTGAAAGTCCTCTCATGGTTATTACGCTATTTGTCATAGCCACCACCCTTTCTTTTTCTTTACACATATTCTAACAGACAAAGGTAAAGAAAAGGTTAAGCNAATGGNNAAGAAAANGTTAAGTTACAAGACGATAGCCCATNCCCCACACNGTNTCGATGTATTCGTTNTCGGGATCANNCTTTTTCANCTTGGANCGNATATTGCTCATGTGNACNTTNACCGTGTTGTCATCGCTGAGATAATTCTCGCTCCATACGCTTTCAAAAAGGTTCGCCTTAGACCACAGCTTTGTGGGATTTCCGAGCATCAGCTCCAGTATCGCAAATTCCTTGCTTGTCAGCGTGAGGGTATTTCCGCAGATGGTCGCTGTTCCTGCCATAACATCAAGTGTAAGGTTCTTATAGGTCAGCACTTTTGTTTCAGGTGCTTTATGAGGATTTCCTTCATATCGCCGCAGAACAGCTTCCACTCGCACAAGCAGCTCATCGAGATCAAAGGGCTTTGTGAGGTAATCGTCAGCACCCATTCGTATCAGGTCAATCTTCGAGCGTGTCTCGCTCTTTGCCGATACCACAATCACGGGTATATCCGAAAACTCCCGTATCTTCTGTAAAACCATATCACCGCTTTGAAACGGCAGCATCAGGTCAAGTATCAGGAGTGAGAGATCATTTGGCTCACGGACGATACGCACCGCATCAAGACCGTTCATAGCCGACAGCGTTTCATAGCCCTGTGATGACAGATATTCGCATATCAGGCGGTTGATCTCTTTATCGTCCTCGGCTGTCAGTATCTTTTTCATAGCGCACCTCATTAATTTCATGTTTGTCGTTATTATAGCATATTATGTTCAGAATTGCAACAGGCGCGGAGAAAATTTCATTTAATATTTTTTTGATTGCGAACCTGCCTACGGTGGCTCACCGCTTATAGCATAGATTTTTGAAAAGGTCAATCATAGAAAAACAAAAAGCATAGCCATACACTATGGGCTATGCTCATTGTTATATCATTTATTTGTCGGATTGATACTGCTAATTACCTAAGTTTCCATTTTGGGAATCAACAAAACTACACGATTTTTTCTTCTGTGAAGCACTCGACAAAGCTGATATATTCACCAGAAAAAGAAAAGTGCATATACACGGCTTTCTTGTACATATTCGTTTTTGTTGTCATGCGTAAAATCGGCTATATTTCGTGATTTATTTTATTCATAAGGATTCAAAATAGGCTTGCCTGAGCTGATGAGTATGTTCAAACAGGTTGCTGATATTCGTACAGCGGACACACTTGATCTTGATGTACCTGAGTGCGAATATAAGGTCGTTCAGGTTGAAGCTACTCCTTTTCAGCAGGAGCTTGTACAAGAATTGGCTGACAGAGCCGATGCGATCAATGCAGGAAATGTTGAGCCGTCTATTGATAATATGTTGAAGATCACATCGGATGGACGAAAGCTCGGTCTTGATCCCCGTTTGATTGATCCGTCCTTTGAAGATAATCCTCAGACAAAGCTCAATCAATGCGTGGAGAATGTTGCAAGGATTCACGCTGAAACGGCTGAGGACAAGCTCACGCAGATCATCTTCTGTGATTTGGGTGTTCCGCATAAATCCTCGGCTGATGCAGAGGTGGAAAGCGATGAAGCAGAGCAGAACGAAGATAGCAAGTCGGCAGCCGAAAGAGAGTCACTTGAAGAAGAATGTGATTTCTGCGTTTATGACGATATAAAGAAGAAGCTGATTGCTAAGGGTATTCCTGAGAATGAGATCGCATATATTCACGATGCTAAGACAGAAAAACAGAAAGCAGACCTTTTTGAAAAAGTCCGCAACGGTAAAATCCGTGTTCTGCTTGGAAGTACCGCCAAAATGGGAACAGGCACGAATGTACAAAAAAGACTAATTGCCGTCCACAATCTTGATATTCCGTGGAGACCGGCTGATCTGGAACAACGCGCCGGACGTATCATCAGACAAGGCAACGAAAACAAGAATGTTGAGATATATCGCTACGTTACAAAAGGTACGTTTGATGCNTACAGCTANCAGACTTTGGAGAACAAGCAGAAATTTATTTCNCAGATCATNACNTCNAAAGCTCCTGCCCGAAGATGTGAAGATGTAGACCAACAGGCNCTTACATATTCGGANATCAAGGCTCTCTGTACGGGCGATGAGCGAATCAAAGAAAAGCTAATGCTCGATAAAGATGTTAAGGAACTGAGAGTGCTTTCTGCTGAACATCAGAACACTGTTTTTGAAATGCAGGATAAAATCAAGGCTTTTCCCGATAAGGAGAAAAGACTGACATCAATACTTGATGATCTGCATACTGACCGTGAAGCTCTCCGCAAACTCCCCATTGATCCTGAGCGAAAATTGCCCGTATTNAAAATCACTATCGGTGATGTTGANTACACGGACAGAAAAGAAGCTGCAAAGGCTCTTGAAACGGNGGCACTTGCTATCAAGTATGCNGATACACCTGTCAAAGTNGGTTCATTCCAGGGATTTGATCTGACAGTTACAATGAACAGCAGTTCATTGGGNGGTGGAATGACTGCCTGNATGAGAGGNGCAGCTTCACATACCACNAAGCTGATAGAGAGTTTTGCACATAATCTTAATCGAATTGAATCGGCGCTCTATAATATTGACGGCAGGATTGAAAGCACGAAAGAGAGCCTTGCAAAGCTCAGAATTGACCATACCGAAGCACAAAAAATTGTAGCAGAGCCATTCCCTCAGCAGGCAGAACTTGAAACAAAGGAAGAAAGGTTGAAAGAACTGACTACTGCTCTCAATCTCGCAGCAATCGAAGCAAAGAAAAACGCTCCGAAGCGTGAACAAACTTGCTACTTTGAGAGGGCAAAAATGAAGCGTGATGCTATGCGTATCGCAAAGCAAAAGCCGAAACAAAGCAAGGATAAGGACAAAGACAAGAAAAAGCCTTCCCTTGAATAATCAACTTTGAACCCACTGGANTCAAAGTGACGAACCTGTTGACGGTGAAACAGATTTTTCTGTTCGCCGTCTGACAGGTCTAAAAAAACAAAAANAGCCAAAACAGGCGCATTGCTTGCCTTTGACTTTTCGCAAAATTAGATATTTGACGATACACTGAATCAAATAAAAAGAGCAGAAAAAAATTCGTATATATCCACTTTAATCATACCATATTTTGCTCTTTAAGTCAAGCAATTTTTCNGAATTTGTAATGCGTTTATAGATATAAAACTGTTTATGGAGGTAGAACATGANTAAAGGAACGACATATCAAAGGAAAGACGGAAGATGGGAATGCAGGATNTCCCTGGGAAAAGACGAAAATGGCAAAAGAAAATTCCGTTCTTTCTATGGTAAGACCCGTGAAGAAGCNGAATACAGAATGATGATCTCTCAGCAGAACACTGATGAAGTGTATGCTGTAACGGAAATGACGGTCAGAGAACTTGTGACAGAGTGGCTTTATGTGCAGTCTGCACGACTAAAGGAATCGACAGCAGCTAACTANCGTATGAAAGCTGAAAGACATATTATCCCTGCTTTTGGCGATATTCAGTGCTGTCTGCTGAAAGCAAAAGATGTGTACGNTTTTGTTGAGAGAAAGCTGAAAGACGGCTTATCTGCACGTTATCTTACAGACATTATTGTGCTGTTAAAATCGGTTTTCCGCTATGCCAGCCGTGAGTATCACATCAAAAATGTGCTTGACGGTATCGTTATGCCGAAGCGGAGTAAAGCTGAGATCAATGTCTTGTCTAAAGAACAGCAGGCAAAACTTGAGCGTTTTATCGGCAATCATGCAGACCTCGGAACACTTGGCGTTTCGCTTTCTATGTATATGGGGCTGCGTGTTGGTGAGATCTGCGCCCTGCAATGGGAAGATATAGACCTTGAAAAACGGACTTTGAACGTCAGAAAAACGATACAAAGGGTACAGTGCTTCACAGGTGAGAAGAAAACCAGNCTAACNATCACAGANCCAAAAAGNAACTGTTCTAAGCGTGAAATCCCTATCCCTGAGTGCCTTNTCCCTATGCTGAACAAGTTCAAGAGCAGAAACAGTATTTATGTTGTNTCAGGAACAAGAAANCCGATAGAACCTCGCACAATGCAGTACCGCTTTGNTAAATTGCTGAATAACGCANAATTNCCGTCAGTCCACTTTCACAGCCTTCGCCATTTNTTTGCAACAAACTGTATAAAGTTAGGTTTTGACGTAAAAACACTNTCTGAAATATTAGGTCACAGCTCAATTGAAATTACCATGAATCTTTATGTGCATTCNGATATGGAGCGTAAACGTGCCTGCATGAGCCTTCTATCACAGGCTGCGTAACGTCATAAGTTCGTATTTGGAACGTCACTGAGNATCTTGAAAACTGAATAATATAGGGAGAAAACTTGCCTTTATCTNCAAATATCTAATTTTGCGAAAATGAAAAATATATTAGTTTCATACNTTATTTGTATGAATTATTGCGATTATACATAATCTAAGCGNAGCACNNAGACGGTAACAGGAGGTGTTTGCGATANGAATATGACAAGAAAAGAATCTAATGAAAGACTTTTTTACCGATGTGAGAAACGTTCACCCGGACTTAAACCTGTTATTGACTTCATCAAGNAGAAATCTGATATTGACATAAAAGAACGAAGGCAGTTATATNTTGAGTTNTCAAAAGGAAGTATAATTGCTAANCAGNGATTTATAGAATACTTTATGCGAAATGCACTTCAATTAGCATATCTTTACTCAAAAAGAACGGGCATTGACTTAGATGAGTTGTTTTCAGTAGCCTATGAGATAGAAGTAGACACGATNAAAAATTTTANATTCAAATCTGAAAAATACCTCTACTTATATGTGTGTACCAATATAATCAAATCCTTGAATAAATATGTGGAAATATTTAATAAAAGCGTNCCATTGGAGTATGTTAGCAATTGGNGATATGATGGTGAAAGCNCTTTAATTGAGTATGTACATAATAAGTTNTTGATTGAATTTGTTGAAAGAACGNAAGTCCTTAGCTACGAAGAACGTACTTTGGTTATGGAACACCTCNNCTTGTCGGGGAATGGTAAAANAGCATTAGCAAATATAGGGAGAGAACTTAATTTAAATGAACATCACAAGCCTTATAAAAGATATATGAGAGGAATGAAAAAATTGGCTAAATTAGAGTTTTTTCAAGAACTGCACAAAGAAGCACAGCAGCCTGCAACTGCTTACGACAACAATAATACATCAGCAGAAACAGTCGTTAAACTACAGTTCTTCGGTATGGAATTTGATTTAGAGGAAATCCGAAAAGCGGTAGAGGCAGACTGCAAGGCAAAGAATTACGCTCCGATCACATCTCTTGAAATCTATGTTAAGCCNGAGGACAAGGCNGCNTANTATGTTGCCANTAATACAATAACTGATAAGATTGACCTTTAANGCAATAATAAAATGGGATTCTTAGTTAAAAAGCGTGAGAGTTTCAGACTNACACGCTTCTGTTAGCTATTTTATCTCCTGCTCCAAATCGTTAAATATANCTGTTGAAAAAAATTGACCAAGAGTTATCCCTAAACCGTCACACAAAATTTTTATTGTTGTTATTGAGACGTTGTTTCTNTCCTCACTGAACAAGCTATAAACTGTAGATGGTGTTACTCCAGATAAATTTGCAAGCTCGTTNGGTTTTATGTTTCGTTCTTTACATATCTCCTTAAAACGCTGTACAACGGCATTTTTTACATTTGACATATTATCACCCGCTTAAAATCGTATAATAATATTATACGATTTTAAGCGCNACANCGTATACGCACTTGCGTAATAANTGGNTATATGTTATACNTATGAAAAAGGAGGTATTACAGTATGAAATCAGCTTGCTTTACGGGACACAGAAGTTTTACAGGCGATATAACAAATTTAGATGCACGATTATATGATATACTGGAAAGAGCGATAATAAAAATGAATGTTGCTAACTTTTACTGTGGTGGTGCTGTAGGTTGGAACGAATTGGCTGCCCAAACTGTTCTGAAACTGCGAGAGGTTTATCCGCATATCGAGCTGCACCTGATTCTGCCATGTTCCAATGAGGAACAGACAGCGAAATGGACAAAGGAACAGAAAACAGAGTTTTACCGCATCCTCGGTCTTGCCGATTCGGTGGAGTACACATCGGAGCATTATTACAACGGCTGTATGAAAGTTCGTAACGCTCGTCTTGTTGAACTTGCTGATTTCTGTTTTTGCTTTTGGGATACGAACAGACAGCGTAGCGGAACAGCGCAGACTGTAAGAATGGCACAAAGAAAGAAAATTATGATCGTCAATTTCTTCAAGCCAAATTCTGTATGAATTTTTAGAGGTGAAAAGCGATGATTAAGAATTAGTTGTTGGTTCTCCACATTCACATTGGTAACGCTGTATACCGATTTCGTTACATCTCTTTTGAATGAAATGCTCAAAACCACAGTAGCGACATTTTGTCAGGATGACAACGTAGCTATGGGAAGTTTTTATCAGTGGACTTATTTCATTTTCAGGTAGGATTACTATATATAGTGCTTTGCCAAAAAAGTATTACGGAAAAACTTCATAACATAAAAGGTATATATGAAAATTTTAGCGAAAATAATTATCCCCTCTTGCATTTTTTCGTGAGATTTGGTATAATCAAAGCAGGATATGTCTATACTACATAAGTTTACGTCATTTACTTTTTTTGAAATTAGTGTATAATAAAAATGAGATGTAGAAAAATCGGAATACTATTTCGAGGCGTTGTGCAAAACTGCACTCTGACATTCTATATTTCATTTTGGAAGGAACGACCATGTCACGAAATAAAAAAATCGGCATCATAATGCCTGAGATTTCTGATATGCTTGATTATGAGTTGCTTGAAGGAATGTATTCACAAGCAAAAAAACTTGGTGTAACTCTGCTTATTTTTACAGGCGTTTACAATACCAGAACAGAGCAAGAGCACAATGTTTACCGCAAATGCCTTGATAATATTTATCAGTTTCCAATGTACGGCAGTTTGGACGGTATCGTTTTCGTTGCAGATAAGTTTAAGAGCGAATACATACAAGAGTCTGTCTATGAGTTGCTTTCGGGTCTTGATGTTCCAAAAATCTCACTGAATCAACATCGTGATGGATTTACTTCTGTTTATCCTATGCAGAAGGAGGGAATTTATCAGGCAACAAAACATTTGATTAATGTGCATCATGCTAAGAAACTGTACTGCATAACCGGTATACCAGATGAACACATTTCTACGGAACGTTTGTCCGGCTTTTATCAGGCGATGAACGAGGCTGGTATCGAATGTTCAGAAAACGATGTTTTTTACGGCTATTTCTGGCAGGATATTCCCTATCAGATAGGCATTGATATCGCAAATGGAAAAATTGCACGTCCTGATGCTGTCGTATGCCATAGCGATCATATGGCACTTGGATTGTGCAGAGGACTAAGGGACGGTGGTATTTTCGTTCCTGATGATATTGCCGTTACAGGTTTCGATGGGAACTGGTTCAGTTTTGTGTACGAGCCTACCATAACGACAGTGGTTGGTGTCAATCGTCAACACGGTGAAGCAGCGATAGCAACGCTTTGGAAGATGATAACAGGTGTNTCCGTTGATTGTAGCACTTCNCNGNAGNTCTTTATTCANAAAAGCTGNGGCTGTCACTNGCCGATACACAGCGAGGTCGAATTCCTAATGAAATATATGCTACAAATGACAACACAGTATTTTTCCAGAAAGAATTTCATCACAGCAGACTACATGACCAATATTACTGCATCTGTAAACATGCAGGAACTGATTTCAAATATTTCTGCCTACAGAGAACTGCTTAGCACTGCAAGGCATATTGATATCTGTATCTGTGATGAATTTGACGATTCCTATTCTGATATGGAAAATTATCGCCATTCTGGATTTTCTGATCATGTGAAGTTGTTTTATACAGATAGAGAAACAAGCCTTACTTCTCACTTTAATATCCGCCAAATTCTTCCCGTCATTGATGATGTAACAACGGATGGTATTTTTGTATTCACCTCATTTTTCAGAAGAGACAGAATTTTAGGATATGCTGTGACAGAATACGATTCAGTGGGAAGTATCAGCATAGATGAATTCTATATAAATTGGCTTGACGGAGTCGCAAACGGTTTTATGATGGCAAGGGAAAGAATGTACCGTCAGTTCATTGAAAATCAAATTATGCATACGAGTATCCACGATCCCTCCACGGGATTCTTGAATGTTAAGGGCATCATAGAAGCAGCATCCGTGTTGAATCCTATGAAAAAATATGGTCTGCTGCTGATCGCATTTAAGGAACAATCGGAAAACGCTAAATTTACGGGATATGAATATTATCAATTGCTTGCTAATGCGATTCGTGCAAGTACGGACAATGATAATCTATGTGCAAGGCTGCAATCAAAGATTTTCTGCATTTTATTGGAAATTTCAGAAAAGAGTAATGGGAAAGAGGAACTGATGCAGCGACTGCTGGATGTTCAGAAAAATATCCACTATTTCGGTAGTGGTGTCCAGACACTGTTCAAATCAGAGCTTGTTACCGATCAGATAGTAATTGAAAATGGCGATCTGATCTACTTTGACAGGATAATCACGAAAGCGATGCAGGCACTTTGCATCAGGCTTGATGGAGAGACATTTCAGTATACGTCGCTGACAGAAAAACTCTACGAGCTGCACCAAGATATTTATCTCCATCCTGAAAAAGATCGGGACATCAAATCACTTGCAAAAGAAATGAATATCAGTGAAGGATATTTTTATCATTTATATAAGTCGGAATTTGCAATATCTTGTATAGATGATGTTATCAATGCAAGGCTGCAAAAGGCAAGACAGCTCCTGACTTCCACAAAAATGAAGATATATGAGATCGCACTGAACTGCGGATATCATAATGAAAGACATTTCGTGAGACAATTCAAGCAATTTGTAGGAGCAACACCAACAGAATACCGTAAGAAATTATCTGATAAACACACCGGATAGTATCTGCACAAAACTATCCATGGGTTTATATAAAATGTTCCATTGTAAGGGGGCGAATCAGGGTAGTGCTGCAAATAAAAATGCAGTACTACCCTCTGATACCACAGAATAACAGATCTCCAATGAGATCTAATATAGGAGGAATTTATGAGCATTAAGAAGAAAATCGGTACAGCAATGCTGTCATTGGCACTCTGCATCAGCGGAACACAGCTTCCCACAATTGTCAAATCAACCACTTCAACGGCTGTAATTACAGCGAACGCAGCAGATCTGACGATCAATAATATTCCATCGGAATATCAATATGCAGCAGATTGGATATGGCAGAATCGTATTCAGGGAGAAAAATCGGTTGAAGCATGGGATACGATCTATGACAAAATCGTAGCAGGAAACGGAACACTTAACTATGTCGTAAGATGGCAGTCTTACAGCAGCATTACCCTTGAACAAAGAAGAAATCTTCAACAGGTTTTGGAGAGTGCGGTCAACGATTGGACAAATTGGCTTGTTGGCTATGAAAATTGGCCGTATTCCCATGTAAATGTAAAAATAGTCGGTTGGGCAGTAATAGATGAAAATTGTCTGCTTGATCGTCAGCCGGATGAGGTCGTTTATACTGATACAGTCCCCTATGATCCGTCTTATGATATTCAAAATGGTATGGGAGATTCCAGAATACCAACAGTTATGCCTATAGCTCCTGAAGAGCTTTTCCGATATGAGCATTGGAGAGATCCCAACTGGTCATATAACGNTAGCTATGAAAATNGTTNTNATATGCNCNTTNCTGCNACTCTTNGAATGATAAATATGGGAGGCNACGGATATTATTGGGNNCAGCAGCTGTCCNATGAGGCTGTACTTGGACTTGCAAATGGCACAACAAGTGTACATATTCTTGAGCATGAGGTCGGACACGGCTTTGGATTTACCGACTTTTACGGCGGCGAAGGCGAATCAGACGGATTCCCTCCGGGAGGATTTCCGGACGGCGGCGGTTCGCTTATGATGGCAGGAAGTTCTTCTGTAATTACAGATTTTGACGGTTGGTTTGCAAGATATGTATGGACAAAAATATCTTCGGAAAACGGAAGATTCGATTTGACGCAAAATCCGCCACAGCAACCCGAAAAAACGTCATCCGCAAGTTTCACGGATACAATAACCGGAATAGGCGAAGGCTATTTAACGTTTGAGCAAAACGGAACATACTATTACAGCGGCGATTTTTACGGCGGAGATGAAGAAAAAAATCTTGCACATTACGAAATTGGCGATAAAATTGCAGTCAGCTTTACATATTATGACGATTCAAGATTGATAACGAATATTGACAGCTTGACGCTCATTCAGAATAGTCGTCCGGAAAAAGTGAAAGGAGATGTGAATGCTGACGGTCAATTTAATGTCTCCGATGTAGTGTTGCTTCAAAAATGGCTGCTTGCTGTTCCAAACACATATCTTGCCGATTGGAAAGCCGCAGATCTGTGCGAAGACGACAGACTTGATGTATTTGACTTGTGCCTTATGAAGCGTCTGCTCATTTCCGGATCGAATGTACCCGATCCGCCAACAGAGGAAGGACAACTGCTTGCGGCGACTGTTAATAAATTTGGCAAATCAACACCTTCAATTGGAAATGCTAAAATGCTCATGGTCTATGTGGACTTTGCGGATAAAAAGTACGGAAACAACGCTTATTCTAATGCACAGATGGAAAACGAGCTGTTCGGTGAGGGCACGGGTAGCTATCCTTATGAAAGCGTTGCAACATGGTTTGAGCGTTCGTCCTATGGAAATCTTCATATTGACGGTGACGTTTACAGCTACACATGCTCAGGTAATATGTCGGAATACTCCAGCGGCGGTTATGAAAAAATGGCAATGGAAGTTTTGAGAGGACTGGACGGTCAGATTGACTACAGTCAGTACGATGAAAACAATGACGGTGTGATTGATTGCCTTTCTTTCACAGTTCCGCTCGACGATGTGGATGATTCCATGAAAGAGTACTGGTATGGCTGTACAGCTACATGGTATGACAATCCGTCATTTTCAATAGATAATATGAGGGTGAACAACTTCATTATTATGGATGTGATGCCTTATGCTTCGAATATGCAGTATCTCAAACAAACACTGATTCATGAAATGGGACACTCGATAGGTCTGCCGGATTATTACCTCTATAACGCAGGCGATGACTGGGATGGACTCAATGGTGACGCAGGCTACGAACGTATGGATGATTCTATTGCCGATTTCAGCAGTTTTTCAAAGCTGATGTTCGGCTGGCTCAAGGATACAGAAGTGCAGTCCTATTCCGGAAACGGTAAGCAGAATTTTACGCTTGATGATGCTTCTTCCAAGGGCAGTTGTCTGATTCTGCCTATTTCCTCACAAGCAGACGATTATACATCCGAATACTTTCTTGTTGAGTATATTACAAAATCGGGCAACAACAGCGATATGTACACAAATGACAGCGGTATCCGTATCTTCCATATCCAGTCCGAGCTTTATACAACCGCATGGGGAGATACCAATTTCATGTATGAGGGATTTTCGGAGAAATATATGGGCAATGATAAGGTGAGAGTCGTTCGTCTTGTAAACGATAATGGCGGATTCTATCACACTGGAGATACTGTTTCCTATGGAGTTTCTAATTTTGCAGGCTATGACAGCAATGGCGATCAGACAATCAATACAGGCTATACCATTACAATTGGTGCAAATGTGAACGGACAGTACGAATTGACCGTATCAAAGTAAATAAACACAAAGTTATATCACCGTATGGTGAAAAGAATGACGCAGACAGCAGGGTTTTATGTCAGCATTAATGGATAGCTTGCAATAGTAGTGATATATATCAAAGGAGAATTTTTATGAGGAAACATTTATATAGCCGCATTTCAGCGGCGGTTTTAAGCATTGCATTCGGAATCTCGGCGTTTTCGTCATTGCCAGCCGCAGATTTCAGCAATGACACACTGACTGTTTACGCTGCTGATACGCTTGACTTTTCAGGCTTTCCACAAGAATACAAGTATGCCGCCGACTGGATATGGAATAACCGAATTGTCAAGGAACAGTCTACCGCTCGCTATAATACACTCTTTGACCAGATAGTTGCAGGAAATGGTACGATCAATTANGTTGTAAGGTGGCAGTCCTNTAAAACGGTTACCTATGAGCAGAGAAAGCAGTTTGAAACGCTTGTCAGCGACAGCATCAATGGATGGGNAAAATGGCTTGTAGGTTACGNAAACTGGNCTNACGACNATATAGACGTAAACATCNTGGGCTGGGCTGTCATTGANNANAACTGTCTGCTCGATCTGCATGATGATGAAGNGGTTTATACCGAAACAGAGTATTACGATTCGCAGTATGACACTTCAAATGGTTATGAAACAATTCCCGATAAACTTCCGCTTGCACCCTCGGAGCTTTCAAGATTTGACCATTTCGCTGACCAATCGTATCAGTATCCGGGTGGTCTTGACAAGAGATTTGATATGTACCTTTGGGCTACTCAAGGTTTCCCATCCATTGGCGGCTGCGGAGGAGACTGGGGACAAAGACTTTCTGACAATGCATATCTGAATATGTTGAACGGTGATGGGATACATGTTCTGGAACATGAACTTGGTCACGGATTCGGAATGACTGATTTCTATGGTGGAGAAGGCGAAAGTGANGGATTCCNTCCCGGAGAATTCCCCGNCGGAGAAAATTCTCTTATGATGGCTGGTTCAGNAGCTAANATTACAGATTTTGACGGCTGNATGCTGAGATATATNTGGTCTCANATAAAAGATGAGGAGGGACGCTTTGTTCTTACAAATGTACCTATAGAGCCTACAGTATCAGAGAATTTTACAGATACAATTACAGGCATTGGTGAAGNGTATGTAACTTTTGCAGAGCATGGAACTTATACATATGACAAGACTCACTATGGCAACGATGAGACGAAAAATCTTTCACATTACGAAGTGGGAGATAAAATTTCTATCTCATTAACCAAGCAAGGACATCACGTTATCACTGTCAACAATCTCACTCTTATTGAAAATTCTCATGTGAGTCAAAGGATTATGGGAGATGTTAATGCAGACGGTCAATTTAATGTCTCCGATGTAGTGCTGCTTCAAAAATGGCTGCTTACTGTTCCAGACACACATCTTGCCGATTGGAAAGCTGGAGATCTGTGCGAGGACGACAGACTTGATGTGTTTGACCTGTGCCTTATGAAAAGAGCGCTTGTATCAAAGGAGCCAGATCCTCCGATCGGTTCAGACGAGTTTATTTCTGCACCTATTAATGATGTCAAGGCATTTCTCCCATCACAGGGTGATGCAAACCTGGTGATATTCTATATTGACTTCCCTGACTGCAAATATGACTATGCACCGTCTGAAGAAGAAATCTATGAGATAGCTTTCGGTGCAGAAGATAAAAATGATGCGAACTATCCTTTCGATAGTATGAGTGCATTTTTCAAGCGTTCTTCCAAAGGTGCAATGAACCTTAAAGGAAAGGTTTTCCGCTACACTACTAACAATAATCAGACTTACTATAACGAAAATAAGTTCCTTATAACTCAGGAATGCTATGAGGCTTTCAAGGATTCGGAAGACTTTTCACAGTTTGACGGTAACGGTGACGGCTATATTGATACTACGCTGCTGACCGTTCCGGCAAAAGCAGGAGATGACCATTGGTGGCCGTGCGCAGGTCCAGTTGATCAGGATCAATACTATGTTGACGGAAAGCGTGTAGGCCATATCATCACAGGAAATGCGCAGATAAACTCATTGACAGATTACAGTAATTTTAACAGTACGTATCTCCATGAAATGGGACACTGTATGGGAATTCCCGACTATTACTTATTCACAAATCCTTCCGACAGTGAGGGAATGCACGGAATGGCAGGCATTGAACTTATGGATACTGATGCATCTACCGATTTTGGCGCAGTATCAAAACTACAGCTTGGCTGGTACACTGATCAGCAGATTCAGATCTATGACGGTTCACAGAGTTCTGTTACCTATACACTTAACAATGCACAGGGCGAACAAAGCAACTGCGTGCTGATACCATACAACGATTTGAATAACTATCATTCAGAGTACATGATTCTGGAATATACCACTCCTACCGGAAATAACAGCCAACCGTCATGGTGGGTAAAGGCTGGTGAAGGTGTAAGAGTCTATCACGCTGAGACATCTCTTTATGATCATGGTACATGGGTAGGCTATAAGTACGGCAGCGGTTCGGAATTTACTGACAGTGATAAAGGACGCCGTTATCTACGAATCATCGATGATGTTGAGGGTGACAATCTTTATCACTCAGGCGATACTATTGATAGCAATATTCTTGGTTTTAATTGGTATGATGCCAACGGGCAACAAACTATAGATACAGGTATTGTCATTGAGGTCGGCGAAATGAACGGTGACACCTGCAATGTTACGATAAGACAAAAATAACATTGTTAAGAATTTATAATTCTTACTTTTCACAGTATCTGCACGATTAGTTTCAGATAAGCAACTTTAACATTGTCAGGTAACGAGAAGATAAAAGTTCAATTAAAGATAAGAAACGGTCAACTGCGTTCAAAGCAATTGACCGTTTTTTCCGTTATTTCTGTATCTCAATCACGAATTTCCNCTCGGAGNTGACTTTCAGCTTCAAGGTCTTGACATACCGATTGCAGAAATTCTCCATTTCTTTCATAGTAGCCGTTACCCGTGTAGGTTCATAGATTTTATGGGTAAGCTCCAACGGANTTTCCCCATAGAGTGTAGGCAGNTGCNTTTCAAGNTCTNCAAAGAGGACGGCTTTTTTCAATTCCTCTGTGCCTGCGGTACAGAAATCGTCAATGGCACAATAATAAATGCCATGCTGTGTGAGGGCAGACTTGATCGCCGTTCCGCACTTCTCATATTCGTACATAACGAGGAAGTTAGCATTCGGCAGACTCTCAATCAGTCCCCAAAAATCGGAGTCACTTGATACAATGATAAATGATGTTATACCGTCACGATAGAAATCTGTGACAACACTCGCTGTCATTCGTACATCAACAAGCGATTTGCGATTGGTCACACGTTCAATCTCAATATGCTCAACAGGGATATGCGTAAACTGTGAGAGCCAATCCCAACCGCTTGTTGTGTTGCTATCGTCATACAGCGTAATTTTCTCAATTTTGGATAGCTCGTCCTGATTCAAGCCTTTCAGAACGCTGAACAGCTTAAATACATCGGAATTTTCACAATCAACAGCAATCGCTGTTTTAGTAGAGCTGTCAATAAAATTGTATATGTTATCCTTCGTTTCATCGGCAGCATCACGATATTTGNTATAGTCGGNGAAGATGTCATCATGCTGAGCATAGATGATTTTCAGAAATTTTCGATCTGA
>WFLX010382851.1_pt1 | contig 19289 bp, 18 predicted proteins | sample 4967041 | NCBI WGS metagenome assembly WFLX01 (sample SAMN12857096, study PRJNA449069) | gut metagenome | isolation source: stool from male and female vole | host: Microtus ochrogaster | place: USA:Florida | collected 2017
ATCGCCGGGCATCGCGCTGATGCAGGAGGGAATCAGCTATATGGCTGGCAACGAACTCCCAGGCGTGATTGTCAGCGTAGGCCGTGGAGGGCCTGGCTTAGGCACTATCCAACCTGGACAGGCAGACTACTATCAGGCTGTGTATGGCGGTGGCAACGGTGACTACAACACCATCGTGCTGGCACCCAACAGCGTGCAGGAAATGTGTGACTGCATGGGCAAGGCGGCTGAACTGACGTTCAAATGGCGCATGCCCGTCATCATCCTGTCCGACGGCGTGCTCGGTCAGATGATGGAGAAGGTGGAACTGCCGCCCTATCGTCCACGCCGCACCGACGAGGAGATTGCCAAGCAGTGTCCTTGGGCGACTAACGGCATCGGACTGAAGAACAGAAAGTACAACGTCATGTCCACGCTGGAGTTTGACCCAGCCGTGATGGAGGAGCGCAACCAGAAGATGGCAGCCAAGTACCATCAGGTGGAAGCCGAAGAGGTCGATTACGAGCTGTACAAAGTGGATGACGACACGGAATATCTCATCGTGGCCTACGGCATCTCGTCGCGCATCAGCATGAAGGCGGTGGATTTGCTCCGCGAGACAGGTGTGAAAGTTGGCATGCTGCGCCCTAAGACGCTGTGGCCTTTCCCCAACAAAATCATCAGCCAGCTCTCCGAACGCATCAAGCGCATCCTGTGCGTTGAACAATGTGAGGGTCAGATGATTAACGACGTGCGCCTTGCCACCGAGGGTCAAGCCACCGTGTTCCACTCTGGACGCTCAGGCGGCATCGTATCCTCGCCCATGGAGGTTGTGGAAGACTTCAAGCGCATGGCAAGCGAAAGAGAGAATAACAACTGGCCCAAAGGATACTGGATAAAGTAAGGAGGACGCGACTATGACCAAAGAAGAACTGATTATCCCCGAGAACAGAATATACGGCAAGCCGACGCTGATGAACGACACCCCGATGCACTACTGCCCCGGCTGTAGTCACGGCGTGGTTCACAAGCTCGTGGCCGAAGTCATCGAAGAGATGGGCATGGAGGAAGACACCATCGCCGTCTGCCCAGTGGGCTGCGCCGTGTTCGCCTACCGCTATGTGGATGTCGATTGGGTGGAAGCCAGCCACGGACGCGCACCAGCCTGTGCATCCGCCATCAAACGCCTCTGGCCCAACAAGCTCGTCTTCACCTACCAAGGCGACGGCGACATGGCTTGTATCGGCACGGGCGAGAGCATCCACGCCATGAACCGTGGCGAAAACATCGCCATGATCTTCATCAACAATGCCATCTATGGCATGACTGGCGGACAAATGGCTCCCACCACCCTCATGGGCATGAAGACTGCCACCTGTCCCTATGGTCGCCAAGCCGACCTGCACGGATATCCGCTCCACATCACAGACCTTGCCGTGAACCTCGAAGGCACATGCTATGTGACCCGTCAGGCAGTCAACTCCGTGGCAAACATCCGCAAGGCGAAGAAGGCGATTCGACAGGCGTTTGAGAACTCCATCAACAAGCGAGGCTGCTCCCTCGTCGAGATTGTCTCCACCTGCGCATCGGGCTGGAAGATGTCTCCCGAACAGGCAAACCAGTGGATGGTCGATAATATGTTCCCGTACTATCCATTAGGCGACTTGAAGAATACAGTAGAATAATCACGAAGCGAGAGAGCAGAGTTGCCATGCAGCCCGTCTGCGGCAACTTCCCCTCTTCAATCATACAACCCTACAAGACCATGACCGAAGAAATCATCATATCAGGCTTTGGAGGACAAGGCGTCCTCTCCATGGGCAAAATACTTGCCTATGCCGGCATCATGGAAGGCAAGCAAGTGAGCTGGATGCCCGCCTATGGTCCCGAGCAGCGCGGCGGCACAGCCAATGTCACCGTCATCGTCAGCGACGAGACCGTCTCCTCCCCCATTGTCAGTGCCTACGACACCGCCATCGTGCTCAACCAGCCCTCGTTAGAGAAGTTCGAGCCACAGGTGAAGCCTGGCGGCACCATCATCTACGACGGACACTCCATCATCCAGCCACCCAAGCGCAACGACATCAACGTCTATCGCATCGACGCCATGGAAGAAGCCGCTCGCACAGGCAACTCCAAGGTGTTCAACATGCTCGTTCTCGGCGGCTACCTGAAGGTGCGCCCCATCGCCANCGTGGNAGACGTGNTNAAGGGTCTCCACAAAGCCCTNCCCGAACGCCACCNCANACTCATCCCCANGAATGAAGNAGCTATCCGCCGAGGAATGGAAATCATTCAGAANATGAACTAAGACACCATNTCATCACTCCCCGAATAAAACGGATGGGGCGATGCGACGCATAATCTTGCTTTCCGCATCGCCCCATCCGTTTTTATTTGTGGCACGCTTCCACAGCCTCTAAATCGGAGTCCCCGACATCGGTCGGTCGGAGTCGGGGACATCGGTTCGTCGGAGTCGGGGACTCCGATTTTGATGCGCTTTCTGTGCGGTTGCAGCCTTCCACCTGTCCTGCCAACCGCAGATGTTTCACCCCGACAACTACCAAGACGCTTTTCCTGATGTCGGACCTGCGGTTGAACAAAGCGGTCCGTGTGTTCTGCTCTCAAATCCATGCAAAAAAGTGCATTATAGGGGGAAAAAGAGTTAACGACAGTTAAAAAATAGGGGGGGTAAATTAAATGGCGTTTCTGTGAGGAATTTTATGGGGACATGCTTACATTTGTGCCGAGAAAGTTCTATATGGATTGACACTGAGCCTATTAAACAGGCTCTTTACGAACCGACAAACAAATTATTCACCAAAACCCACAAAACCTATGTCACGTATCTTTTCTCTCTTATTGGTTTTGTATGCCTCATGCACCGCCATGGGGCAGAGTTCCGTCACATTTATGCTATATGGCCATATAGCGGATTTAATCACCCGCGCACCGATTGACAGCGCATGGGTGGTTCAGATGGACATGGAGCACAACGTCATCGACTCGGTACAGAGCGTCAGAAAGAACATGAACGGGAAAGACNGCNGCTTCNTNTTTAATNGGCGTTATCCCCNANGCAGCNAATATNTTTTAAGGATTTCCCACCCCGACTACCACACGCTGACCGTTCCCGTCAAACTGAAAACGAAAGAACCGCTGCCCGTCATCTACCTGAAAAAAGCCCCACCAAAACCTGCATGGGACACGGAGCTGTCAGAGGTGACCGTTACGGCAACAAGACTCAAGTTCTATTACAAGGGCGACACCCTCGTCTATGACGCGTCGGCATTCAAGCTGCCCGAAGGCTCGATGCTCGACGACCTGATACGCCAGCTGCCAGAAGCGGAGCTGAGGGAAAACGGCGAGATACTCATCAACGGTCGGAAAATCGACCAGCTCCTGCTGCAGGGCAGGCGCATGTTCAACAACAACAGGCAGCTCATCTTGGAGAACCTGCCATACTTCACCGTGAAGAACATCAAGGTCTATGAGACGGCTGGCAATCCGATGCGACCTTTGGACAAAGACTACGTGATGGACGTAAATCTCAAGAAGGAGTATCTCAACAGCGTCATCGCCAATGCGGAGGCAGGCATGGGAACCGACCAGCGCTTCATGGCGCGCGCCTTCATCCTTGGCATGGCGGAACGCGCGATGGCAAACGCCTATGTGAACACGAACAACCTGAACGACATAGCGAAGCCAGGCGACAGGGGAAACTGGAATCCGCAGAGCGCGGGCGACGGCGTGCCCACCAACACGCTGGCAGGCATCAGGTATGAAGCGGAGAACAAGGATAAGAGCATCCATGCCAGAGGGTCCGTCGATTTCTCCCACACGAGCAAGGACACGGAGACGACCTCGCTCCGCGAGAACTACCTGACAGGGGGCAACACGTTCCAGAACTCCTTCCGCACCGCACACAGCCGCGACATATCCCTGGGCACCAGCCATTCTTTTTCCGCTACCAGGTTGCAGGGAATCATCAGCGGCATACGTCTGAGCCCGACATTCTCATACAGAAAGTTTGACAACGACTCCCGCCACGCCTCCGCGCTGTTCGGTGAAAATGTGACCTCCGCATTGGGCAAGGACTGGGTGGACAGCATCACGTCGCCACAGGTGGGGAGCCTGCTCTTCTCCAAGGGCATCAACCGCCTCATGACAGAGAACAAGAGGACGGGGCATTCCTTATCTACGCACGTAAGTNTTAGTCCAGACATCAACATACTGGNNAACANCCGCACATATACATTCTTCGNNTACAGNTATTCCAACTCNGCGAGCAAGGACTTCGAACACTACAACCTCGACTTCCCATCGCAAAGGGAACGCGTTCCCGTGTTCAAGAACAACTACATGGACAGGGGGGACGAGTCGCACACCCTGTCAGGGAAAATCAAAAAATCAATGCATAAGGAATTTAAGAAACACGCACTTGACGTGATGCCACACTACGACTACACTGCGACATGGGGCAGAAGCCACGACAGGAGGTACCTGCTGCACCAGCTCGAAGAATGGGGGGAAACGGCAGGACTCGGCATGCTCCCGTCCATGGCGGAACTGCTCACCGTGACGGACAACGCGAACAGCTCATGGCAGGACACGCGGGACCAAAGGCACACTATCGGTGCGGACGTTTATTTCCTCGACTATAAAAACAGGAATTTCAGCCTCTATCTCGACCTTCCCGTCAACGGCTATGTCAAACGCCTCAATTATAGCCGCACGGACTTCTCCACCCGAGTGAACAGACACTGGTGGTTCTTCGAGCCGAGGGTGGAACTGAAGTACAAGGAGCACGGCCGCAACTACGAACTGAATTACAGCGGCAGCGCCGACATCCACTCGCTGGTGAACATGATTCCGCTGAGCGACACCAGCGACCCGCTGAACATCTTCACGGGAAACCCCGACCTCTCGGCAGGCTACAGGCACAGCCTCTCACTCAACGTGCGCAGCGACCTCTCGGGGCAGCGCTCTTACAATGCAGGCGTGTCATACGCCGCCACCAGCAACAGCCTCGCCATGGGGTACGTCTATGACAGGGAGACGGGCATCAGGAACATCACGCCGCAGAACGTGGACGGCAACTGGAACGCCGACATCCACGGGGGATACAGCTGCCCGCTGGACAGGCTGGACAGGCCGCACCGGCTGACACTCGGCACGTCAGCCTCCGCCGCGTATTACAACAGCATTGACATGATAGGCGTCTCGGACGGCGGGGCGGGAAAGACGGTGGCGGCAAGGAGCACCGTGGGCACGCTCTATACCAACGCGATGCTGAGGATGGACTACCGCCTGTGGGACAGGCACACCTTCGGGACGAAAGGCAACCTGCACTACACGCACTCGAGGAGCGGACGAGAGGACTTCGTCCCCGTCAATGCCTATGACTTCGACTACGGCCTGACGGCGAACATCGAGCTTCCGGGCAACCTGCGCCTGTCCACCGACATCACCATGTACAGCCGAAGGGGGTACGCGGACGGGGGCATGAACACCGACGACCTGATATGGAACGCGCGCCTCACCAAGCGGCTCATGAAGGGGAGGCTCCTGCTCATGGCGGACGGCTTCGACCTGTTAGGAAACCTGAGCAACATCCGCAGGAGCATCAACGCGCAGGGGAGAACGGAGACCTACTACAACGTCATCTCGCGCTACGCCATGCTACACGTGCAATACATGTTCAGCAAGTTCAAGAAGTGAACGGAAGGGGGAAACAAAAAAGGTGTGAGTTCGATTGAACTCACACCTTTTTAATATGCTTCATCCGTCTTGATTTCCTCCTTGTCCAGCTTCTTGCTGTCTATCTTGTTCCATGCAACCATGATGTAAGCAAGGACAAAGGGGATGATGAGGCTAACGTAAGCCATCGTGCGAAGAGTGAACTCGCTGGAGCAGGAGTTGGCGATGGTGAGCGACGAGTGCAAGTCGGCAGTGGAAGGATAGTACGCCGTGTTGTTCCAACCTGCGGAAAGCAAGAGAGCAAGCACGGTGAACACGACGCCGAGACCCACAGGCCAGATGCCATCAACGCAAGCCTTACTGATGATGGTGCGGACGATGCCATAGATCACCAACACAACGCCCACGAGCAGGAGCACAAGCAAATACCACATATCAAGGAAGTTGTGGAGATACTTGTATGGTTCAATATAAACCTCACCAGTTACGGGCTGATAAGCGTAGCCGTCTTTCAGGAGCAGATGCACCAGATACGCCACAAAGAGCACCAAGAACGCGATGGTGCTGCCCACCAACCGCATGGAGGCACGAGAGCGGATGTCCGCATCGTCCACATTGTTTATCACATAGAGGATGCCCAAGATGCGTGCCAAGAAGAAGACAGCAAAGCCGAAGACAAGCACCCACGGATTGAGCAGGGCATCCAAGCCATGCGAGGCATTTGCCCACTGGCTGATGACAGGCCGCATACCCGTCAGGTTGTCCTTCGCCACAATAAAGTTGCTTCCCTCAAAGAACGTAGCGACCGCACCGCCCAGAAGCACAGGACCGAGAATGCCGTTGAGGACAAGGAAGAACTGAAAGGTGCGAGCCCCTAACAGATTGCCGAGCTTGTTCTGGAACTCGTAGCTGACCGCCTGCAACACGAAGGAGAACAAGATAATCATCCACAGCCAATAAGCACCGCCGAACGAAGTGCTGTAGAACAGCGGGAAGGAAGCGAAGAACGCACCACCAAAAGTGACGAGCGTGGTGAAAGTGAACTCCCACTTGCGCCCCGTCGAGTTGATGACCACACGGCGACCTTCAGCATCGCCACCCAAAGAACCGACCAAAGAATTAGCTCCCTGCACAAACATGAGGAAGACCAACAAGGCTCCTAACAAGGAAACGAGGAACCACCAGTATTGCTGAAGAATTTCATAACTCATAGTTGATATAGTTTATAGGGATTCGACACTTATTCATTCATGTTCTCGTACTCAGGCCCTTTCTTTATCTGTTTCAGCATGATGTTCAGCTCCACCGCCAGCATTGTAGTGAAGAGCACAAGAAAAATGAAGAAGGTAATCATCACGCTCGACGAGTGCAGGTTGCTCACCGACGCCCAAGTGGGCAGCATGTCTTGAATGGTCCAAGGCTGACGACCAAACTCCGCCACCAGCCAGCCACTCTCTGAGGCGATGTAAGCCAGCGGAACCATTGCGATAGCCGACCAATGCAGCCACTTCGGAGCCGCCACGATGTCTTTCTTATAGACGAAAAAGAGCACCACCATGAAGAAGAGGATGAGCAGACATCCCACACCCACCATGACACGGAAAGCGTAGAAGTTGATAGGCACGAACGGCACCAGCTCACTCTTGTCGCGGATGTAGCCATAACCAAAGTAAGGCATATTCTCCTTCAGCACCTCCAGCAGCTCCTTGAGCGTCGCCCTGTCAACATACTCTTTCATGCCCTTACGATAGACAGCCAGCGCACTGATGGCAAGTTTGCCACGCTCAATCTTCTCGTCGGCAGAGAGCTCAATCGTTCCGTCGGGACGAGTATAGCCATTCAGAATATCGTTGATGCCAGGCACATAACCATGCGAGTCGTTGGTCGCCAAGATGGACAGCGCATAGGGAACAGCAATCCGCATCGGTGCCTCCTCGTCGTTCTCATAGTCGGGCTGCACAAAGGGATTGAGCAGCGCAATGCCCGTCAGGCTTTGGTCAGTACCGCCATTATAGAGCGCCTCCATTGCCGCCAGCTTCATGGGCTGCACCTGCGCCACACGATACGCCGACTGATGCCCCGTCAGCGCAGCACCCACCGATGCCACCAGTCCCACGATGGCGCCAATCCGAATGCTCTCCACCGCCAACTTCTTCTCCCGGCCTTTCAGCAGATACCAGCACGAGACAGCCACCGTGAAGACCGCACCGATAATCCATGCCGAGATGACCGTGTGGAAGAACTTGTCGATGGCAAGGGGCGAGAGTGCCACCTCTGCAAACGACACCATCTCGTTGCGCATCGTGTCGGGGTTGAACTCACATCCTACGGGATACTGCATCCATGCGTTCGCCACCAGAATCCACCATGCCGAGATGGTAGCCCCCAAGCCCGTGAGCCACGTGNATGCCAAGTGGAAGCCAGNCGACNCCTTCTTCCANCCGAAGAACATGACNGCCACNAAGGTGCTCTCCATGAAGAACGCCACGATGCCCTCGACTGGCAAGCGGCGCACCGAAGATGTCGCCTACAAACCACGAATAGTTCGACCAGTTCGTGCCGAACTCAAACTCCAAGATGATGCCCGTGGCGACACCCATAGCAAAGTTGATGCCAAAGAGTTTCTGCCAAAACTTCGCCGCATCTTTCCAGAACTGCTTTCGGGTGCGGTAGTAGCACGTCTCCATCACACCCATCACCACCGCCAGCCCCAAGGTCAGCGGCACAAACAGCCAGTGATAGATAGCCGTCAGGGCAAACTGCGCCCTCGACCACTCTATCATGCCTGCATCGATACTTAACAAGATGTTACTCATAGTGTTTGGTTTTGTATTGAAGATAGTAATATGATTGTTTCCTCATTCGCTCCTCTCTATCAGCTCCGTCGCCACAAACTCACTCTCCTCCCCCTCCTCGGCATTCTCTTTCAGAAAGTTCGGGAAGAAAAACACCTTCAGCACCACAAAGATAATGAACAACTTGACGAGAATGACCACCCACAACGTCCTCCCCAGCCTCATGCTGCGGAACCCGTCATAGTAGAGGTCTATGGCTCTCCACCAAAAGTTTGTTCTCTTCATCGTCGTTCAACTTTGTGGGCAAAGATATAGAAAAATATCAGTCCATACAACAAAAGCCAGCATTTAACTGCATATGGACGTGTGACAGCACCTTCTCACCGCCTGTTGAACCTGCCTATAAAAAGAAATGGAGAGCTTCACAAACGAAACTCTCCATCTGCGTACCCCGAGCCGGGATCGAACCGGCACGAATTGCTTCATTGGTGTTTGAGACCAACGCGTCTACCAATTCCGCCATCGGGGCAAATGCGAGTGCAAAGGTAGGGAAAAATCGGGAATCAAGCACGAGAAAGCTGGATTTTTTTGCAGGAGAGAGAAAAAAAAGCAGAAAAGTGGAGGTTTTTGAGGGATGGCGACCACCTTCCGAAGGGAATCGGGCGGAACGAAGCGATTTCACAAGGATGTGCGCCCCCAAGGATGGCNCGCCGAAAAGGNCGTTACAGCATCCCAAAATCGGAGTCCCCGACTCCGATTCACCGATATCTCCGATTTTGAGACCATGAGTGCAGGGGTGGAGAAGCGCACGAAAAAAGGCGGCACTGCTCAACGGGGTTGAGCAGTGCCGCATCTTCGTTTCCCCAAAATGAGGGGCTGCAACTATTTCAATCCAGCCTTCAGCGAACGGATGACAGCTGAGTTGAAACCAGCGTGGTCGAGTTCGTTGAGTCCCTTGATGGTCACGCCACCAGGCGTGGTCACCTTGTCGATGGCTTCTTCGGGATGCCATCCTGTGGCTTTGAGCAGCGACACTGCACCCTGCATGGTTTGGAGGGCAATCTGCTTGGCCTGCTGGGGATAGAAGCCCATCTCGCAACCTCCTTCCATCTGCGCACGGATGTAGCGCATCACGTATGCGATGCCACACGATGCCATCATCATGCCAGGACCGACCAGATTTTCGCCCACCACGAGCGTGTCGCCATCGAGGGCGTAAAGCTCCTCTACGGTCTTGAGGCTTTCGTCGGAGGCATCAGCACCCTTGGCGATGAAACTCATGCTGGCACCGAACTCGGCGGCAATGTTGGGGATGGCATAGAAATACTGCCCTGCTGCCCCCAGTTCCTCCTTCAGCATGGAAGTGGTGAAGTTGGCTGCATCGGACACGAGAATCTGCTTCTCGAGGTTGAGGACGGGCTTCACTTCTGCCAAGACCAGTTTCATGAGCCACGGCTTGACCACAAGCACTACTACGTCAGCGTCTTTCACCGCCTCCACATTGTCGGTGGTGGTGTGAAGCGTGGGAAATTCCTGCTTGAACTGAGCCAGCAAAGTCTCGTTCTTGTCTGCGACGGTGATGCTGTCCACCTTTCCGCTCTTTGCCCATCCTTTGATGAGCGCGCCACCCATATTGCCAGCGCCAATTACAGTAAGTTTCATTTTTTTTGTTGCTTTTGTTTTTTAGTTGTAACTTTGTCGCAAAGTTACGGCAATCCCCGTATCCTGCAAAATAAATTGCGGATTTTCTCGTTTTATGAAGTGATGAAATCTACACATTATTATATAATAGCATACCTGTGGGTCTTCTTGTTGCTGCTGTCCGCACCAACCGCTACAGTGCATGCGCAGCAACGCAAGGTGATGAACCGCCCCTACATCGACCAGCGCAAGTTCCACTACGGATTCTTGGCTGGCTTACACTTGCAGGACATTGAGCTGGAGCAGAACGGATATACAGACGGAGAGGGCAACCAGTGGTGGGCCGAGACACCCAACTACGAGCCGGGCTTCTCGGTGGGCATCCTGGGAGAGTTTTACCTGACCCCCAACCTTGCCCTGCGCGTCATTCCCACCATGCACTTCGGGACGAAGAACATCACGTTCCAAAATGCGCTGGACAACAAGCGCGTGTTCCAAACCATCAAATCGACCTACATCTCCGTGCCTGTGGATGTGAAATTCGCAGCCGAGCGTTTCAACAACTACCGTCCCTACATCATGGCGGGTGTTACTCCTGCGCTAGACCTCACTGTGAAGAAGCAGAAGCAGTATCTATTGAAGAACGCCGACTGCTATCTCGAAGTGGGCATGGGATGCGACTTCTACCTGCCGTTCTTCAAGTTCATTCCTGAGGTGAAGTTCATGTATGGACTCTCCAACGTCATCAACAAGAACCGAGACGACCTCAAAGACGAGTCGCAACTCATCTTCACAAAATCGGTCAACAGCGCAAGAAGCAAGATGATTGTTTTCACTTTCTATTTTGAATAAACATGAAATACTCCGTCATCATCCCCGTGTATAACCGCCCCGACGAAGTGGACGAACTGCTCGAAAGCCTAACCCGACAAAGGGTCAAGGACTTTGAGGTGGTGGTGGTGGAGGACGGCTCCACCGTTCCCTGCAAGGACGTGGTGGAGAAATACACGGAGCAACTCCATATCCAGTATCTCACCAAGAAGAATGGTGGCCCCGGTCCTGCACGCAACTACGGTGTGGAGCACTCGAAGGGTGAGTATGTACTGATTCTCGACAGCGACTGCGTATTGCCCGAAGGCTATTTAGCCGCTATCGAACAAGAACTGACGGAGCGTCCCTGCGATGCTTTCGGAGGTCCCGATGCAGCGCACGAGTCGTTCACCAACGTGCAGAAAGCCATCTCTTACAGCATGACCTCGTTCTTCACCACGGGCGGCATCCGTGGCGGCAAGAAGAAGGGGGCAATGGACAAGTTCTATCCTCGCTCGTTCAACATGGGCATACGCCGAGACGTGTATCTCAAGCTGCATGGGTTCAGCAAGATGCGATTCGGCGAGGACATCGACTTCAGCTACCGCATCGTGGAAGCCGGCTACACGTCGCGCCTCTTCCCCGAAGCGTGGGTGTGGCACAAACGCCGCACCGACATGGACAAGTTCTTCAAGCAGGTGTTCAATTCGGGCATCGCCCGTATCAACCTGACCAAGCGGCATCCTGGCACATTGAAACTGGTGCATCTGCTGCCCATGGTTTTCACGGTGGGCGTGATGATGATGATTGCGGCGGCAGTGTTCTTCCGCCTGTGGGACTACTACAGAAACATCGCCACGGGCATTCTTCTGCCCAACGGTGGCTTCATCCCCATGTATGGGCTTTGCTTGCTGCCTATCGCACTCTATATGTTGCTCATCTTCATTGATGCCAGCATCAAGAACAAGAACGTGGTGATTGGCTTTCTCTGCGTGGAGGCGGCTTTCGTGCAACTGATGGGGTATGGATTCGGCTTCCTCAGGGCATGGTGGTTGCGCTGTGTGCAGGGCAAAGATGAGTTCACCGCATTTGAAGCGAACTTCTATGATTAGGAAAGACTTTCAGCCATTCAACGGGCAACCGGTGCAGAAAGCGATGGAGGAGGCGGAGGATACTCCTTCTCACACCTCCATCAAGCAGCAGGCAGAGGAGAACCGTCCGCGCGAGAAACTCATGACGAAGGGGGCGGAGGCACTGACCAATGCAGAGTTGCTTGCCATCCTCATCGGAGGTGGCACAACAAAGAAGACAGCGGTGGAGTTGATGCAGGAGGTATTAGGAAATTGCGGAAACTCGCTTCGCAACCTCAACTACATGACCTTGCAAGACCTCATGCGCTACAACGGCATTGGCGAGGCAAAGGCACTGACCATCATCGCCGCTGCGGAACTCGGCAAGCGCCGCATGATGGAGGACAGCCGAGACATCCCACAGTTCCGTACTGGCACAGATGTGTTGAAGTTCATGCTGCCCCACCTCCAAACACTCGTTCACGAGAAAAGCTGGGTGCTGTTGCTGAACAACAATGCGCGTTTGCTTCACTTCGCCCAACTCAGCACAGGCGGATTGACTGAAACGATGGTCGATGTGCGTATGTTGCTCAAAGAGGCACTGCTGCACGATGCCACCAGCTTCATCCTTGTTCACAACCATCCCAGCGGCAACCTGCGCCCCAGCCGACATGACGAGGACCTGACGCAACGGGTGAACCGTGCCGCGCAAGCCGTCAATCTGCGGATGATTGACCATGTGATTGTGACCGAGGGGGACTACTACAGTTTCTCCGAGAACGGAAAGATATAAAAAGGATTAGCGTTTACAGCTTAGCATTACATACTATATGACAAAATACGAAGTAGAAGAGAAGACCGTAGAATACCTCAAGACGGTGTTCGACCCCGAGATTCCTGTCAACGTGTGGGACCTCGGCATGATATACAAGATTGACGTGAAGGAGACCGCCGAGCCTGCCGATGGCAAGGATTTTGATGTGGACATCGACATGACCTTCACCGCCCCCAACTGCCCTGCCGCTGATTTCATCCTCGAAGACATCCAGCAGAAACTTGAGGGTATCCCTGCCGTCAAGACGGTGAACGTGAATGTGGTTTTCGAGCCTGAATGGAACAAGGACATGATGAGCGAGGAAGCCAAGCTCGACCTGGGATTCATGTAAGGAGGAGTTTTTTAAGGTTATACGCCACAATGAAGAACATCTATTTCATCAGTGATGCCCACTTGGGCAGCCGTGCCGTTGAGCACCGACGCACGCAGGAACGCCGTCTCGTCAACTTCCTCGACAAGATTAAGGGGAAGGCAGCTGCTATCTACATGCTGGGGGACATGTTCGACTTTTGGTTCGAGTATCAGGAGGTGGTGCCCAGGGGCTACACCCGCTTCCTCGGCAAGATTAGCGAGTTGACCGACTTGGGCGTGGAAGTGCATTACTTCACGGGCAACCACGATATGTGGATGGGCAACTACCTGGAGACAGAGTGTGGTGTGATTCTCCATCGCCAACCCTGCACCATAGACTTGTTCGGGAAGGTCTTCTATCTGGCTCATGGCGACCGACTGGACTATCGCGACAAGGCATGGAAGACACGGCTGATGTTCTGGTGTTTCCACAATAAAACCTTAGAGAAGGTGGCACGATGGATTCATCCCCACTGGTTTATGAACTTCGGTCTCAACTGGGCTAAGCACTCACGCATGAAGCGCTCCTCTGGTGCTTTGCGTCCCGATGCCGAAGGGCGCGTATTGACCAAAGAGGGATTCCACAACGACACCCGCCTGGTGGGTTATCAAAGTGCTCCCGACAACGGCGAAGAGCCTTACCAAGGAGAAGACAAGGAAGGGCTTGTGCTCTATGCCAAAGACTATCTCAAGACGCACACCGACGTCAACTACTTCANCTNCNGTNATCGCCACANNNAATTAGATTTGATGANGAACAGAGNCACCCGTCTTCTCATTTTGGGCGAGTGGCTCACTCTCTTCACCTATGTTGTGTGGGACGGAGAGCATCTGTTCATGGATAACTTTATCGAAGGAGAAACCGAACTTTAGGAATGGAACAGGTTAGCAGCACGTTGTCATCAAATCCAAGAAAACGGATGGACGATATTGACATCATGAAGTGTATCTTCATCGTCCTGATGGTCATCTTTCATCTTGTCTATATCGGCGACTCCTACCCCTATGTCAAGAAGGTAGTTTATACCTTCCACATGACGGGATTCCTGCTCTTCTCGGGCTATCTGATGAACATTCGCAAATCGTGGAAAGACTTTGCCAAGACGATTGTGTGGTATGCCATTCCCTACCTTATCATGGAGTGTGGATATATCCTCATGGCTTCCATGCTGCCCATCCGCGAACACATAGACAAACTCACGCCTGTTGTCTTCTTGGACAAGCTCCTGCTACATCCTTTAGGTCCTTATTGGTATCTGCAAACCCTGATTCTGTGCGGACTTACTTATTTCACTATCTTTCGTATCCCCAAGCTCTCGCTTCACTCACGGCTGATTTCCTTTGGGCTCATCCTGTGTGTCTATGCACAATGGCTCCACATCATCTCTCTTTCAGCTGGATTCTATTTTCTGGTGGGTGCTATCATGAAACAAGCTCCCCTCCCCTTCAACAAACTGTTCAAGCCATCTCCTGTGGCNTTGCTGGCGTTCGCGTTGCTGATACTGTCCCCTATCAACCTGTCTCCTATACAGGTCGGAGGCATCTTCATCGTCTATTCCGTCATCTGTATCGGCATGCTGCTGACCAAGCACCTAAAGGGGAAAACACGGGCTGTCCTCCTTTTCATTGGCAGAAACACCTTGCCCGTCTTCCTCTTCTCCCCTATCTTCACATTGCTTAGCAAGCATCTTCTTCCCCTCGTTTCTTTCGATTCCTTTGGCATCCTCTTCATCCTTGCGTCTTTGCCTGTATGTCTTTTAGGCTCTTTCGCCATCGGTTGGGTGATGGACAGCATCCATCTATCTCCACTGTTCTTCGGCAAGAAGAAAGTCCTTGTATAAGCCGAAGGATGAGTGAACAACCATTTTATTCACTTTATACAAACAATCTGCATAAAACGTTTGTTATATGCAGAAGTTTGTGTAACTTTGCAGTCGTTTTTCGTATAAATATACAAAAAGTTTCGGGCAACGCCCCGGAGGACTTTCCTCATAGAAGATGACAGCAAGACAATCAAGACTCGACATCATCAAAGCAATTATCCAGACCCAAGAGATTGGCAGNCAGGNGGNACTGGCACAAGCCCTATCAAAGGAGNGAGTGAACATGACACNGGCNANTTNGTCGCGCGACTTAAAATTNTNGAAAGTTGTAAAAGGCTTTTCGCCCAAAGGACGCTCCATCTACATGCTGCACGAGAACCCGTACTACCGACGAGTGAGGGAACATCGGCAAGAGGGAACTGCCATCAGAAACGGCTTTATGTCAGTGAAATTCTCGGGACAGCTGGCGGTCATCAAATGCCGACCAGGCTATGCCAGTGGATTGGCAAGCGACATAGACAACGCCCACTTCCATGAGGTCATTGGCACGATTGCAGGAGATGACACCATCTTTTTGGCACTGGAAGAGGGATTCAACAAGGAAACATTGGAAGCGAATTTAAGAACAATTGTACCGGTCTATCCGGGCAGCCAAGCATAAGAAGAATAATGATATACGACGACGGAATCAAGGTGATTGTGGCGGATGCCAGCCATGAGAAATACGTGGATTTGATACTTGACACCATCCGTGAAGCAGCTAAGAAGCGTGGCACAGGCATTGCTGAGCGCACCCATGAGTATGTAGCAACGAAGATGCGTGAGGGGAAGGCGGTGCTGGCACTCGACCCAAGCGTACAGACGGAACTGGGCGACAAATTTGTGGGCTTCAGCTATATAGAGACGTGGGGCANCAAATCGTATGTAACGACTTCGGGACTGNTTGTACATCCTGACTACCAAGGACGCAACATTGCCAAGCGCNTCAAAGACCACANCTTCACGCTGGCACGTGTGCGTTGGCCACATGCCAAGATTTTCTCGCTCACCAGCGGCGATGCGGTGATGAAAATGAACACAGCACTGGGCTATGTGCCCGTGAGCTTCAACCAGTTGACCGACGATGATGCCTTTTGGCGCGGCTGCCGTGGATGCGTGAACCACCCGATTTTGGCGATGAAGAACAGGAAGTTCTGCATCTGTACGGGCATGCTCTACGACCCTGCACAGCATCATGGAGAGCCTACGCCTGTGGAGATATTCCAAGAGATTATGAAGGAGATGGTGGTGAGAGGGCTGATGTAGCGCCCGATAAACCATACAAATCTTATAAGCCTTACAAAAACAAGATAACAATAAAACAACATAAATTATGGCAGAGAAGAAAAAGGTTGTCGTTGCCTTCAGCGGCGGATTGGACACCAGCTACACGGTGATGTATCTGGCGAAGGAAAAGGGTTATGAAGTGCATGCTGCGTGTGCCAACACAGGCGGTTTCTCAGCTGAGCAGTTGAAGACGAANGAGGANAACGCCTACAAGNTGGGCGNGACGAAGTACGNGACACTCGACGTGACANAAGAGTATTACGCNAAGTCNATTAAGTATATNGTGTTTGGCAATGTGTTGAGAAACAACTGCTACCCTATCTCCGTCAGCTCTGAACGCATCTTCCAAGCGCTGGCGATTGCCCGTTATGCCAAAGAGATTGGTGCAAGCGCCATCGCTCACGGCTCTACAGGTGCTGGCAACGACCAGATTCGCTTCGACATGACTTTCCTTGTCATGGCTCCTGGAGTGGAAATCATCACCCTGACCCGCGACGGTAACCTGAGCCGCCAGGAGGAAATTGACTACCTGAACAAAAATGGCTTTGCCGCTGACTTTGCCAAGCTGAAATACTCTTACAACGTGGGCATTTGGGGCACCAGCATCTGTGGTGGCGAGATTCTTGACTCGACACAGGGTCTGCCCGAATCCGCTTACTTAAAGCACCCTACAAAGGAAGGTCCCGAACTGCTGAAGTTGGGCTTTGAGAAAGGCGAACTTTGCAGTGTAAACGGCAAGCATTACGAAGACAAGATTGCTGCCATTCAGGCAGTTGAGGAGATTGGCGCGGCATACGGAATCGGTCGCGACTGCCATGTGGGCGACACTATCATCGGCATCAAGGGACGTNTCGGCTTCGAGGCTGCCGCNCCGATGCTNANCATTGGCGCACNCCGNTTCTTGGNGAAATACACGCTCTCCAAGTGGCAGCAGTACTGGAAAGACCAAGTAAGCAACTGGTACGGCATGTTCCTACACGAGAGCCAATACTTGGAGCCAGTCATGCCCGACATGGAGGCAATGCTGACTTCTTCACAACGCAACGTGACAGGAGAGGTGACGCTCGAGCTCCGTCCGCTCGGCTTCCAGACAGTCGGTGTGGATTCACCCAACGACCTCGTGAAGAACAAGCNCGGTGNNNATGNCGAAACTGCCAAGGCATGGTCATCCGAAGACGCTAAAGGCTTCATCAAAGTGACNTCCACTGCACTCCGCGCNTACTATCTGGCACATCCAAACGAAGAAAGATAATGGTTAAAGTCGGTATATTAGGAGCGGCTGGCTACACAGGCGGCGAGTTGATTCGCCTGTTGTTGAACCATCCTGAGGTGGAAATCGTGTTCGCCAACAGCGAGTCGAACGCAGGGAACAAGGTGTATGACGTGCATGAAGGGCTGTTGGGTGACACCGAATTGGAGTTCACCAGCGAGATGCCGTTTGAGCAAGTGGATGTGGTGTTCTTCTGCTTCGGACATGGCAAGAGCGAGGCGTTCTTGAAGGAGCACAGCATCCCTGCGAACGTGAAAATCATCGACTTGGCACAGGACTTCCGCATCAAGGGAAACCACGATTATGTGTATGGCTTGCCTGAGATTCACAGAGAAGAGACAGCTCGGTGTCAGCATTTGGCAAACCCAGGATGCTTCGCCACTTGCATCCAGTTGGGTCTGCTGCCATTGGCAAAGGCAGGGCTGCTGACGAAGGACATCGCCGTCAATGCCATCACTGGCTCGACAGGCGCAGGTCAGAAGCCAGGGGCTACGACGCATTTCTCATGGAGAAACAACAACATCTCTGTATATAAGCTCTTCACGCATCAACACCTGCATGAGATTTGCCAGACGCTGAACGAGTTGAAGCCAACGGAAGCACCGCATGTGGTAGATACCTTGGATGAAGGGTACGACGCAGAGGGCATCACCGTGGATTTCATCCCATACAGAGGCGATTTCGCAAGAGGCATCTTCTGCACGACGGTCGTGACACTCGACCAGCGTCCCGTGGAAAGCGACATCATCGCGCTATACAAGACCTTTTATGAGCAAGCCGCCTTCACCCACTACAGCGATAAGGCACTGGACTTGAAGCAGGTGGTCAACACCAACAAGGGGCTTGTCCACGCAGAGGTGTTCGGTCGTAAGGTGGTCATCACCTCCATGATTGACAACCTGCTCAAAGGAGCAGTCGGACAGGCAGTACAAAACATGAACATCATGTTCGGCTTGGACGAACGAGCCGGACTTAACCTCAAAGCATCAGCATTCTAACAACATGAACTTATTTGACGTATATCCACTTTTCGACATAGCCATCGACCACGGCAAGGGCTGCCATGTGTGGGACGACAAGGGGCAGGAATACCTTGACCTCTATGGTGGTCACGCAGTCATCAGCATCGGACACTGCCACCCTCACTATGTCGAGGCTATGACCCAACAGCTCAACAAGTTGGGCTTTTACAGCAACTCCGTACAGAACCCGCTCCAAAAGGAACTTGCCACCCGTTTGGGCAAGGCATCAGGTTATGAAGACTACCAGCTGTTCCTCATCAACTCTGGTGCCGAAGCCAACGAGAATGCCTTGAAGCTGGCATCGTTCTACAACGGAAGAACGCGTGTGCTTTCCATGGAGAAGGCTTTCCACGGTCGCACCTCATTAGCTGTCGAAGCGACAAACAATCCGAAGATTATCGCTCCCATCAATGACAACGGGCATGTAACCTATCTGCCCATCAACGACATCCAGCCTTGGAAGGAAGAGATTGAGAAAGGCGACGTGTGCGCTGTCATCATCGAGTGCATTCAGGGCGTGGGTGGCATCCGCTGTGTCACCCAGGAGTTCATGCAGGAGCTACGCACCCTCTGCGACCAGCACAACACGGTGCTCGTCTGCGACGAAATCCAGTGTGGCTACGGACGTTCGGGCAAGTTCTTCGCCCATCAGCACCTCGGTGTGCGC